>WNFD01000482.1_pt1 | contig 43618 bp, 43 predicted proteins | sample 5400491 | NCBI WGS metagenome assembly WNFD01 (sample SAMN13153343, study PRJNA577476) | soil metagenome | isolation source: 120 cm saprolite under Douglas fir tree site 2 hole 2 replicate 2 | place: USA:California | collected 2015-04-18
TCCTCTCCTAACACCTGCCGCACGCTCGGCGGCAACAGATAGGCCTGCTCCGGGTTGTACTCATAAAAATTCGGCATCGCGCAGCCTCCTGCGCGCCAGTATAACCCTGCTGTCCAGCCTCAGTTGCCACACAGACTCTAAAGCTCCGACCCCCTGACCCGGTCTGCTGTTTCCGCAGTGTAAGGCCCATGAGTTTCTCGCCGGGAGCTCACGTTAGTCTTTCTGTTCGAGGGCGCGGCGCAGCTTTAACTGAAAAATTCCTACGGGCAGATTGCGGATGCCGCCGTGGCGGAAGGTGCGCGTGCGCGGGTCAAAGATGGGCGCGAGCGCGGAGTCTTGCGTGACGGTTTCGTTTCCGGTGTCCGCGTTGCGGGCGATGCGAAATGTACCTTGCGCCCAGCCGAGCACGCGATAGGGTTCACCGGGGCGTTCCCACAAAAATAGATAGACCTCTTCGCCCTGGCGGAATATGGGGACGCCATCGACGTGGGAATGGAGATGGCCGGACGCGCCGCCGATGGTGCGCACGGTGACAATTCCGGAAAGCAGGCCCTTGTTGCGCTCGAGGACTTCGAAGCGCGTTTCGGTCCAAAACTCGCCGCGGTCCCAGCGAAATTCGGAGCCGAGGCAGCGCAGGCGGGCTACGGCGGTGGATTGCCGCGCCAGATCCTCGAAGCGCAAGCGGGCAAACGTGGTGGCGTTGGTGAAGGCGGCGGTCAGACCGAGGAGCAGCAAGCCGACCAAGAAACAGATCCAGAGAAATTTTCTGCGTTGGGCGAAACTCATTACTGCACCTCCAAAGCGCCGGTGGCAGCGGTCTTGTCGAGATTTGTGTTTTGAATGAAGAGCGTGCGCGCGCCGGGAATTGCGGCGGCGGAGATTTGCAGAGTCAGATGGATGATGCCGAGGCCGGCGGGCTGTTGGGCGACTACGGCGACGTCGCCGGGGCCGGTGACGGTGTAGGTCATGCTGGCGTCCAGGCCGCTGGCGGAGAAAAGGCACATGTCCGCGGCGGCGAGCCCGGCGGCGGGGCGCGGGAGGGGCACGGGATTTCCGGCGAGCGAGCAGGAATTGGTAGCGGTGGAGAAGACGCCGAGCGCGGCGACATTGAGGTCCACATCAGCGCTGGGGAGGGAAACGCCGGCGGTAGTGGGGTCGACGACGACGATGTCTTTTGTTGAGGCGGAGGGCGCGGCGCTGACCAGCGAGATGACTTCGTCGGAGGCATTGCGTGCGGCAACGATTAGGGAAACGCTGTTGGAGGTCGTGTTGTCGGGATTGCGGATCTGGACAGAGAGATTGCCCGGGGTGGAGACATCGGCGGCAATGACCGGGGCGGTGCATTCCGTGACGGAGTTGCACGTGGTGGTGCGCGCGGTGCCGGAGATCAATAAAACGGAGGCGGGGCCGGGAGTGGATGCGGCGAAATTGCCGCCGTCGACGCGGAGGGTGAAGCCGTTGGCTGCGCCAGCGTAGACGCTGGCGGGATGCAGCGCGAGGATGTTTGCGCCAGTGGCGATGGTGAGGTTGGCGAAGCCGGATTGCGATGGATCGTCGTTGCTGATGGCGACGATGGTGAGGGAGTCCGGGGATGGGGCGGAGCCGGGAGCGGTGTAGACGCCGCTTGCGCCGCTTGCGTCGATTGCGCCGCACGCACCAGGTGCTGCGCACGCGGTGCCTTGAATTTGCCAGACGACATTCTGATTGCTGGTGCCGAGGACGGTGGCGGAAAATCGCTGTACGGCCAGCGGGGCGAGGGTAACGGTGGACGGCAGAACGGTTACGACGTCGTGATTGATTACAGTGAGTTGTGCGGTGGCGCTGCGCGTGGGGTCGGCAAGGCTGGTGGCGCGCACGGTGACGGGATTGGGAGTAGGGATTGCGCCGGGAGCTTGATAGTCGACCTGCAGATTGTTGCCGGTGGTTAGCGGCTGGCAGGGGATGCTGGCGACGACGCAAATCTGGCCGACCGTTCCGGTTCCGTTGGTGAAGCCGTTCACGGTCCAGGCCACTGCGCTGTTGGCGCTGCCAAAAACCTGGGCAGTGAGCGTGACGCGGTGATTGGCGGCAAGCGTGGCGGTGCCGGGCGAGAGAGTCACGCCGACGCCGGGCTGAATGGTTACGTTGGCCTGTGCTTTTTTCGAGGGGTCGGCTTGCGGCGTCACGGTGATGGTGACCGTGTTGGGGCTTGGCGGCGTCACGGGCGCGGTGTAGGTCGCGGAGGTTGACATCGCGCCGCTGCCCGAGGCTTGCGTCGTTACTACCACCAGCACTCCACAACTAGTTCCGCTGCATCCTGCGCCCGAGAGTGCCCAAGAAAGCGCGGGACTGGGATTCGAGCCGGGGATTGGGGTGAACGTGGCGGCGATGACGTTGGAGCCGCCGGAGGCGATGCTGGAGGGCGCGGAAAGCTGCAGCGAAAAATTGCTGGTGATAGTGACGGCGGCGAAAGCTTGCTTCGACGGGTCGGCGACGCTTTGCGCGGTCACGGTGACCGTTGCAGGGGCGGGTAGAATTTGCGGGGCAGTGTAATTGCCGTTGGCGTCGAGCGAGCCGCAAGCGGCTGGGCAGGCGGACCCGGAGATGCTCCAGCGAATCGCGATGTCGGGGTGGCCGCCACTGCTGATCATGGGGCGAAAGGGTTGGGCTGCGCCGAGCTCGACGCCGATGGCGCTGGGGGTGAGCGCGATGGCCACGTCGCTGGTGATGGTCAGCGTGGCAGCGGCGAATTTGGTTGGGTCGCTGTTGCTGGTGGCGGTGATTTGTACCGTGGGTGCGAGCGGAAGGTCGGCTGGAGCTGTGTAGACACCGGCGGAGGTGATGGTGCCGGTGACAGGACTGCCCCCGGGGATGGCGTTGACGCTCCAGGAAACCGTGGTGTCTGCGGCGCCGGTGACGGTGGCGGTGAAGGCTTGCGTGTTGCCTAAGAGGAGTGAGGCGATGGCGGGCGTTATGGTGACGGTGACGGAAGAAGAAGGCGGCGGTGGTGGTGGCGGTGGGACTACCACGGAGTTTGCGTTTGCGCCTCGGGTGCTGCCGGCGCAACCCAGCGTGCAGGCGGCGGTGGAGAGAAGAATGAGAAGCGGCAGCGCGGCAAAGCGCGGCCCTGCTGCGCTGTGAGATTCCGTAAGAGCGTTTTGCGAGAGGGGCCGCATGGTGCGGCGAAATGCAGGCGAAGGGCCAGGGACAGGGGCAAGAGCCGGTGGACCGTGTTTGTTACGGAGGGAAAGGTGGTGAGGCTGTAAGCCGCTCGAATTGGGAGGGTTAGGTTGCGTGCTTTGCCGGAAACCGGAAGGTGGCGGTTACGTCGCGCAGGTCGAACATTGCGACAAGCGTGGGAGTGGCTCCCGTTTTGGGACTAGGCTGAATGGGGTCTGTTCCATACGTGAACTACGCTCGTAACGAGATTTGTTTCAGGTTCGACGATTTGTGCTAAACGTCTTGTGCAAGGCGAACCGCGGGATGTACGGCGGCGTCTAGTAGGAGTAGTGGGAGGGCGAGCGCGGGTGGCTCGCGCGTGAGAACGTATGCAGGAGCTGGTTCTGATCCAGCCAATTCGCGCCGCGGAGGAGCAGTGGAGCCGAGAGGCGGCGCATGCTGCCAAGCGGCGGGATTTCGAAGAACGGCTTGCGGAATGCGGGCCGCTGGCTTATCGCGTGGCGCGCGGCGTGTTGCGCAACGACGCTGACGCGGAGGACGTTGCGCAGGAAGGGCTGCTGCGGGCGTACCGGCGGTTTGATCACCTGCGCGATGCGCGGCGATTTCGCGGGTGGCTGGTGCGCATCGTGTTTCGGCTGGCGCTGGACCGGGCTCGCACGGCGAAACGGCGTGAGGTGCGTGAAACCGAGTGGGCGCAGCCGACGAGGCGTCCTGCGCCGGCCACGGCCGAGGAGCTTGCAGCGTCGAGTGAATTCCAGGGGCATTTTGATCGCGCACTGGACGAGCTGCCAGAAAAGCTGCGCCTGGTTTTGCTGCTTGCGGCCATGGAGGGACACACTCTGGAAAAAGTTGCGGCGATGCTGGGCTTGCCGGTGGGCACGGTGAAGTCGCGGCTGTTTGCGGGCAGGAAGAAATTGGCGGAGAAGTTGCAATGCTATGTGACACGTACAAAGAAGCGTTGATCGAAGCCGCGGCGAGCGGCGCTGCGCTGCCGATCTCGCTGCGCGAGCATGTCGGCACGTGCACACGCTGCCGCGCCACGCTAGCCGGCGAACGGACTCTTTTCGCTGCGGTCGATGCTGGATTGCACAATGCTGCCAACGCAAGAGTGCCTTCTGGTTTTCTTCCTAACGTGAAGGCAAACCTCGCGACTGAAACAGTTCCGACCCGGAATCCCATTCCAGTTTGGGCATTGGTGTGCGCGACACTCGCGATGAAGGCCGCACAGAGGCGATCAGCTTACCGAGCATGGTTCCCGCTGGCGCGGGCGGAGTGGGGTTAAGCTTCGTACCTGAGCCCAAGACTCGTTACTCCGCGAGAACCTCTGAGGCATTCAGGCAACAGAATGTTTCCGATCCCACGAGCCGTGAACCGGAAGTGCTCATACAACCGGAAGAAGAGGAATTTCTGAAACGCTTCTACGCAGCAGTGAGCAACCCGGCGTGTGACGCGAAAACAGTCGTTGCCGACGAACACGAAATAACGGCGAAGCCCCTGGTCATCGAGCAGATCGAAGTGAAGGACCTAAAAATCGAAAACCTAGATGAGGAGTCGGGGCTTGCGCAGACGGGTACAAAATGAACGGGTAACTGCAGATCCGGAGGAAAGACAAAAATGCTGAAACATTTTATGGCGGCTACCGTGTTTGTGCTTCTAGCAACCCAGGCGAGCGCCCAGGACGCGAAAAGCGCCGAGCCTTCGAGAACGGTGAAACCTTCTGACGCCAAGGTCGCGGAAACGGGTAAAGGCGTTGTGCCGCTGAAAGTCACTGTCGTATTTAGTGAGTATGATGGAGAGAAGAAGTTAAGCAGCCTGCCGTATGCGCTATTCCTGAAAGCAGACGAAAGCTCTCGTTTCGTGGGAAGAGTACGAATGGGTGTGCGAGTGCCAATCTGGACGGGCGGAAAGGATTCAGCAATCCAATATCAAGATGTTGGCTCGAACCTTGATTGCTCGGCGCAAGCTGCGGAAGATGGTAAGTACATGCTCGACCTGTCACTCGAGCGATCTTCAATTTACCCAAATTCCAGCGAGTATCCCGCAGCCTCGAAACCCGATGAGCAGCCGCATCAGCCCCTGGTGCGGCAATTCCGAGCCAACCTTGCTTTGATGTTGCGCGACGGGCAGACAACCCAAAACACAATCGCGACCGATCCGTTGAACGGTCATATCGTGAAGGTCGAAGTGACGCTGAACGTTGTGAAATAAAATCCAAGCTTCGTGCTTGGTTGCAGCCGCAAGACCCCGTCACGGAATAGACTTCACGCCCCGAAACAGAAGGGCGGGGGTGGAAGCGCATTTGCGTGCCAACCCCGCCCGACTGCCCCTTGATTTAGCTTCTTACTTGCCTTTGCGATCGTGGCGCAGGTCTTTGCGGTCCTTGTGCAGGTCGCGCTTGTCCTTGTTGATGTCGCGCTGGTCCTGGTTGCGATCCTTGCGGTCAGCGGTCAAGTTGCTTTTGTCTTTGTTGATGTCGCGCTGATCCTTGTTGCGGTCGACGCGATCAGTGTGCAGATCCTTGCGGTCGGCCTGCGCCTGGGCGCTGTTGACGCCGTATTTCGCGTCATCCTTGCGCAGGTCGCGCTTGTCTTTGTTGATGTCGCGCTGGTCCTGATTGCGGTCGACGCGGTCCTTGTTCAAATCGCGGCGATCGTGATTGATATCGTGCTGATCGGCGTTGCGATCCAAGCGATCCTTCGCCAGGTCTGTCTTGTCCTGGCGAATGTCTTTCTTGTCGTTGTGGATGTCCTGCTGCTGCGGTGTGGGATCTGGGCTCTGTGCGTAGGCACCGCCGGCAAGCAATCCGGAAACACCGAGCACGAGCGCACTTCGCCTAAGTAATGATTGAGCGTTCATCATCTCTCTCCCATGTGAGAATTGTCCGCGACCTGTTTCGGATTCTGCAGGAAAAACACCCTGAGGACGAGAAAGTTCCGGTACAGGTACCGTACAGGTGTAACGGGTTGATAAAAAGTGGTGTAACTACTGCTGAATCATAGACTTACGGAAGGCATCGAGGATGCCGTTTACGAACGCGCCGGAATCTTCCCCGGAAAACTTTTTGGCCAAGTCCACGGCTTCGTTCAGAACGACCTTGGGCGGGGTGTCTGAGGAGCGCAGCTCGTGCATGGCGAGGCGCAGGATGGCGCGGTCGATGGCGGCGAGGCGGTCAAAACGCCAATTTTCTGCGTGCTTGACGATGATTTCGTCCAGCACGGTCACTTCGCTTGCGGCGCCCTCGAACAAGCGGTTGGCGAACTCGCGCGTGGTGTCGGCGGCTTTGGCGGCGCGCCAGAATTTTGCTTCCAGTTTGGCAGGATCTTGCTGGCTCATGTCCCACTGGAAAAGCATCTGCATGGCAAACTCGCGGGATTTGCTGCGGAGGGACATGTTACTTGCGCCGCGACTTTCGGGATGAACGAGTTTTCGGTGTGGTGGATGAAGATTTAGCGCCCGCGAGCTTTCGCGAGAGATACGCCATTTCGATGGCGGCCAGGCCCGCTTCAAAACCCTTGTTGCCGCCCTTGAGGCCGGCGCGGTCGATGGCTTGCTCGAGGGTGTCGCAGGTCAGCACGCAAAAAATAATGGGGAGGCCGGTGTCCATTTGCGCGAGCTGCAAACCGCGCGAGGTTTCAGAGCAAACGTAATCGTAATGCGCGGTTTCTCCGCGCAGAATGCAGCCGATGGCGATGAGGGCATCGTAACGGGCGGTGGCGGCAAGTTTTTTCGCGGCGAGGGGAAGTTCAAAAGCCCCTGGGACACGAACTACGTCGACGTTCCGGTTGACGGCTCCGGCCCGCTCGAGGGCATCGAGGGCTGCGCTGAGCAGACGCTCGGTAATGAAGCTGTTGAAGCGGCTCACAACGATTGCGAAGCGCAAACCGGAAGCGGTCAGTTCGCCGTTGATCGAGCCGGGCTGGAGTTTTTCGGCCATCGCGAGTTTTGCTATTTGCCCTTGAAGTTCGCTTTCCTTTTTTCGAGGAAAGCTTTGGTGCCTTCGCGCATGTCTTCCGTCGCGCAAGAGAGGCCAAACAAAGTGGCTTCCAGGAACAAGCCTTCTTCCTGAGGCATCTCGACGCCGCGCTCGATGGCTTCCAGGGTGTACTTCACGGCGAGCGGGGCGTTGGCGATGATTTTTTTGGCCATGGCGTCGGCTGCGGGCAGAAGATCGGCCGGCTCGTAAATGTGATTGACCAGGCCGATGCGCAGCGCCTCTTCGGCGGTAATCATTTCGCCGGTGAGGCAGAGTTCGTGGGCGGCACCTTTGCCGCAGAGGCGCGCGAGGCGTTGCGAGCCGCCGTAGCCGGGAATGATGCCGAGTTTCACTTCAGGCTGGCCGAGCTTGGCGGTTTTGCTGGCGATGCGGATAGTGCAGGAAAGCGCGAGCTCGCAGCCGCCGCCGAGGGCGAAGCCGTTGATGGCGCAGATGGAAGGTTTGCCAAGAGTTTCGAGGAGATGAAAGACGCTCTGGCCGAAGAGCGAGAAATCCTTGCCGTCGACCGGAGTACGCTGCGCCAGTTCGCCTATGTCAGCACCGGCGACGAATGATTTTTCTCCCGCGCCGGTAAGAATCAGCACGCGGACAGAGGAGTCGTCGCGTGCATCGAGCAGCGCGTCGCGCAACTCTTCCACCGTTTTGCGATTTAGCGCATTCAGCACCTTCGGGCGATTGAAGGTGATGTATGCGATGCTATCTTTCTTTTCAAACAGAATATTTTCGTAAGCCATGTTCTCGTCGCGATCTCAAAATTTCATTGCTTTCGGCTTTTGCGGATCTGAGTAGTCGTAGAAACCGCGGCCGGCTTTGCGGCCATTCCAGCCGGCGAGGACCATGCGCTTGAGCAGCGGCGGCGAGGCAAAGCGGCGCTCGCGGAATTCGTCGAACATGATATTCGCGATGTAGTAGGTAGTGTCCAGGCCAACGAAATCGAGAAGGGTCAGCGGCCCCATGGGATGTCCGCAGCCGAGCTTCATGGAATTGTCGATATCTTCGATGGAGCCGACGCCTTCTTCGAGCGCGCGAATGGCGTCGAGGAGGTAGGGGACGAGAAGACGATTGACGATAAATCCGGCGCTGTCGTGGGCGCGCACCGGGGTTTTCCCGAGCTTCGTGCCAAAGGTCACCATCTCTTCGTACACCGCTGGATCGGTGGCGATAGTCTTCACGACTTCGACGAGCTTCATCACCGGAACGGGATTGAAAAAATGCAGGCCGACAAAGCGCTGGGGCCGCCTAGTGGCAGTGGCAATTTCCGTGATGGTCAGCGAAGAGGTGTTGCTGGCAAAAATCGTGGAGGCTGGGCAAAGGGATTCGAGCGCGCCAAAAAGCTCACGCTTGGCGGGAAGCTGCTCGATGATGGCCTCGATGATCACGTCGCAGCCCTTCAGGTCGTCAAGCACGGTCGTGCCCTTCAGCCGGCCGCGGGTCTCATTTTTTTGCGCTTCGGTGAGATTGCCTTTTTCTACCAGGCGCGTGAGATTTTTCTCGATGCTTTTCAATCCTTTGTCCACAATTTCGGGGCTGACTTCACGCACGACGGTGGGGAAGCCGGCTTGTGCTGAGACTTGAGCGATTCCCGAGCCCATCAAGCCACACCCTACGACGCCAACTTTTTGAATCGCCATTCTGTTCCTCTGTAGGAGATGCCGCGGTAGTCGCCGGAGAGCGGCCAAACACCCGCAGGAATACCGGTTTTCAGCAGCCAAAAGTGTAGCAGAAACGCTGCGAACTAGTGGTAAAGGGCCTCGACGATCATGGCGATGCCTTGGCCGCCGCCGATGCAGGCGGTCGCAAGTCCGTAGCGCAAATTGTTGCGGCGAAGCTCGTTGAGAATGGTGATCACCAGCCGTGTTCCCGAGACGGCGAGAGGGTGGCCCAGAGCGATGGCGCCGCCGTTCACATTGGTCTTGTCGCGCTGCAATCCCAAGACTTTCTCTACTGCGAGGTACTGCGCGGCGAAGGCCTCGTTGACCTCCACACGATCCATTTGCTGAAGCGTTAGGCCAGCGAGTTTCAGCGCTTTTTGCGAGGAGGGCACCGGACCGATGCCCATGATGCTGGGATCGACACCGGCGACGGCCCAGGAAACGATTCGGCCGACAGGCTTCAGGCCTTGTTCCTTTGCCGTTTGCTCGCGTGTTACGACCACGGCCGCGGCGCCATCGACGATGCCGCTGGCGTTTCCTGCGGTGACGATGCCGTCCTTCTTGAAGGAGGGCGGCAACTTTTCCAGGGTTTCCATGGTGGTCTCCGGGCGGCGATGATCGTCTTCGCCGACCACGATAGTCTTTTTCCCCTGCTTTACTTCAACAGGCACGAGTTCTTCTCGAATGCGGCACGCTTTGTACGCGGCGCCTGCTGCTTGCTGGCTGCGCAGTGCATAGGCGTCTGCATCCTTGCGCGTAATTCCTTGCTGCTCCGCCAACTTTTCTGCGGTTAGCGCCATGGGCAATCCGCAGTAGGAATCGGTCAAGCCGGCCATCAGCGAATCTTCCAGCGCGCCGCCGCCCAGCTTCAGCCCGCTGCGAGCGCCGCGAATTACGAAGGGCGCTTGCGTCATGTTCTCCATGCCGCCGGCGAGGACCATGGTCGCTTCGCCGAGGAGCAGCCGCTGTGCCGCTTGCGCGATGGCTTCGATGCCGGAGCCGCAGAGGCGATTCACGGTCACGGCGGGAGTTTCCGTTCTTAGCCCGGTTTTCAGCCCCACGTGGCGCGCACCGTAAAGCGCGTCCGCGCTGGTCTGCATGACATTGCCGAAAATCGCGTGATCGATCTCCACGGGATCGGCGCCGGAGCGGCGGATCGCTTCCTTGGAGGCGTGGACGGCCAGATCGATCGCGGAGACATCCGAAAACGAGCCGGTGTAACGCGCCATGGGCGTGCGTGCTCCGGCAACAATCACCACATCGGTCGGGAACATAATTTTCCTCTCTTATTCGCAGCTAGAGTTTGGGGCTTTCCAGGGCCACGACGGTGTTGCCGCCCCGTTTGCGCGCTTCTTCAACGCTTAACTCGGCGCGATTGATCAGGTCTGTAACAATGTCCTCGCTCTCGTAATCCGATTTCGCGACGGCCTCGACGATTCCTGCGCTTAGCGTGACTTGCGTGGAATCCCACGGCGGCCTCAGCCCAGACGCCGCGCGCCGCAGTTTATCGGCCAGGTTCTGGGCACCGGCCAGGCTGGTGTCGGGCAGAATGAAGGCCAGGGACCACGATGTATATTTTACCGCGACATCGTTCTGGCGCACGATAGACTGCAAGGAGCGCGCGAGTTGCTCGAGAAAACGTTCCACCGGCGATTCGCCTTGTTGCCGCAGGATTTCCGCGCCGCGGTCAATTTGCAGAATGGCGAGCGAAAGGGGCGTGCCCTGCGTGCGCGAGCGATCCGCTTCGGTCAGCAGGCAACTCTGGTACGAACTGCGGCTGAGCAATCCGGTGCGCTCATCCGAAACGCCCATGCGCCGCACCAGGGAGCGCAAGCGTGTGTGGCTGACGCTCATCAGCATTTGATCGCCGATGGCTTGCAAGAAATAGGCTTCGTTGGGCTTCCATTTGTGAGCTTCGGCGTGGGCGACGATCAACATTCCGGCGGGGCTCTGCGTTTCCTTGTCGCTGAGGCTGACTCCGAGGGCGGTCGCGATGCCCATCTCTTTCAGAATTGAGCTGTCCGCGGCTTTCAGCGTCAAGCCGCCCAATTCATCGGGCTGCGCCTTTTCCATTTGCGCGAGCAACAGAACCACCTGGGCGCCGGGAGTGGCACGCATTCCTCCCGCGCAGTATTCGGCGGCCATCTCCGGCGGGCGCCCGGGCGCGCCAAACACGGCAAGCGCGCGCGAGCACTGCAAGTAGGCGCCGACTTCGTTGACAGCAGTGTTCAGCATGGCGCGGGGAGTTTGCTGGCGGAAAATGTTCTGGTTGATCTCGGAGATTTTTGCCAGGTCGCGCAGCGTTTCCGCCGTGTACACGCCGGTTTTCTGCGCGATGCTGGAACCTGGAGATTCCGGCACAGCCTCCACTTGGCGGACGTGCGCTGCAGGTTCTGCTTTGGGGCGCGAAGAGCCGGCCGGCCACCAATTCGCGGTTTGATACAAATTCCGCAGGCGCGTATTGCGTTGCTCTTCGCCGGGGAAGGTCGCGGCGATTTTTTGAAGGCGCTCCAGCGCTTTGTTCTGCAGCGAATACTGCAGGAAAATCTCGGTTTGGACGATGAGATCTTCGAGCGCCTGCATGTGCCGCGCGTCTCCACCGACCGCGCCCGATGTGCTCACGCTGTCCGCAGTGGAGGATTGGGTCTGGACCGAACGTGGGGGGCCAGCGGTTCCGGATTTGCTCAGGCGGGCACCGAGGCGTTTCAAAATTGAATCGTCGATGCGCCCGCGCAATTTCTCCAGGCGTTCCTGGTTGCGGTGATCGTAGGGATCGATGTCGAGGAGTTTTTCCAGCACATCGCTTGCTTTCTGAACGTTGCCGGCGTTCAGATACGCGTCAAAAAGTTTGATCAGAACCTCAAAGTATTGCGTCTCGCGATTGGCCTCGATGTAAAACGCACCGCAGAACTCCAGGATCACTAGCGAATTGGGGTGCTTTCCGCCGACGCTATCCAGTTGCGCGATAAAATCGTTCTGCTTGCGGTCCGCATACATGCGGTTCTTGATCATTTGCAGAATTTCCACGGCCTTGGAGTCTTGCCCCGCTTGGCCGTAGGCATCGACCAGGTCGAAGAGTCGCCCTAATCCTTGATTTTTTTCCTTGAGCAGCCGCTCCAAAATTGCGCGTGCGCGGTCCGGCTGGCCGCTGCGCACCAGCGCATCGGCAAGGGTGTCCAAAAAAGTTGCGTCGCTGTCCGCCGCCGCAAATGGCTCCAGCAGCACCGCGGCCTGCTTGGCGTCGCCCGCTTGCAAGGTGGCCTGGGCGTACAGGAGCGCCACGCTACGCTCCTGGGGCGCGAGCTTGTGGGCGCGTCCAAAGAGTCGCAGCGCCTCGTCCGGTGTGCCGTCAGCCGTGGCCAATTGTCCTGCGCGCAGAAATGCTTTCGCCGCCACCGCATTCTTGCCCAACCGTTCGGCGGTCTCCGCCACGCGAAGCTGCCGGGTTAAATTCTCGGGATCGAGATGCGCGGTACGCTCGAGGCAAAAGAGCGCATCCTCCTGGCGGCCGGCCTCCGCGAACAAGTCCGCGGCCTTGGAGTATTGCTCCCTGGCTTCGTCGTTGTGGTTCAGCTTTTGCTGCAGGAAGGCGTAGCGCGCGATGCGCTCGGGAGGCTGCGGGGAAGCGGCGCTGCGCAAGAAGCGGTTATAAATCGCCAGGGCCTTGCTCTCGTCGCGCGGCTCAACCAGCATGTCGAAGAGCAATCCGTAGTATTCGGAGGCGCGGTCCGGCTGATCCGCGCGCGCGTACAGATCTCCTAATGCCTGAGTGGCTTCCTGGTGCTGTGGCGCCTCGTCGAGCACGGCTTTATAAGCCGCAATCGCATCCTCGACGCGGTTCTTCTCCAGGAATCGCTTGGCGCGATCCAGATGCTTGCTGACGTCTGCGGCCATGCGTTGCGGTTGCCTTTGCGGTTTTCTTGAAAGTGAAAACGGGGCGCTGCGCATTTCCTGCGCCCGCGGCCCATTGTCACTATATACCGCTGGGGCGAGGCGGGGCAAAATGCATGCAATCTGCGATGTGGTATGCAGCAAGTCCCGGCGATGCCCCCGTTCGCTGCGCTTCTTTTCCCTTGACAGCTCCCACGATGATAGATATCGTTCAGTAAATAGCTAATGTTAATTGAACAATTATAGGTGCCGCCGGATTGACGAGAAATCGGTACTCGGGAAATCCAGTCCCCCGTGAGGCCAACACGATTCTTCGTCGTCAATTTGCGGCGGTAGCAGCGGCGTCTTTGCTGGTTGGTGGACCATGGCATGCGACGGTCGTGCCGCTGGGCATGGTCACACACGCCGAGCGCGCGCACGTGGGTGAAGCCGCGGCTACGGCGGGAAGCACGATTTATGAAGGCGACCGGCTCTCGACGGATGAAGGCGGCATCTTGCGAATCACCATTCCGGCGCTCACCTTGCAACTCAACGCGCAGACTACACTTGTAGTCCTAGGTCCCGGGAGGCCCGAGGGCGACATTGAGGCTCGACTCGCCTCCGGCACTCTGGTTTTCTCGGCCGCACGGACCGGGAACGTTGTTGTTACGGCAAACGACGCGTTGATCCGCCGAGCAGCCACTGTTCCCACGACGGCGCAAATCCGAGTTGTGAATCGGCGAGAACTGCGCATATACGCGCAGCGGGGAGCTTTGGAATTTTCTTACCACGGCGAAAGCGAAGAGATAGCGGAAGGCAAAGCCTACCGCGTGCTTCTCGATCCCTCCGAAAAAGAAGCCGCGGCATTGGAATCAGAGCCGACCGACAAAAAGCCCGCCATGGTGCACTACAAGTTTCTCTTCACAGTGATTGGCATTGCGGCGGGGGTTGCGATTCCGGTGGTGATACACGAGCTGGAGAGCCCTGATAAACCGGGGCTGGCATCGCCCCATTCAGCCAAGAAACCGTGATCTAACCGTTGGGCGCGTTCGTAAATTTCCTTAGATCGACGAGTTTTTCCTGCGCGGCGCCGGAGGAGAGCGCTCTTCCGGCCAACTGCGCGCCCTCCATGAAATTACCCGCCGCGCCTGCCGCCACTAGAGCCGCTGCCGCGTTGATCACCACGATATCGCGTCGCGGCCCCAGTTGCCCGCTAAAGATGCCCTGCAAGATTGCAGCGTTCTCCGTCGGCGAGCCGCCGCGGATGGCTTCCAGCAGGGCGCGCGGAATGCCAAAATCTTCGGGCGCCACGGTGTAGCGCTTGATGTCTCCTTCGCGCACTTCGGCAACCAGCGTTTCGCCGGCCAGAGAAATCTCATCGAGCCCACCTGCGCCGTGGACCACGAAGGCGCGCGTGATCCCCAGATCCGCGAGGGTTGCGGCCATGAGATCGATCACCTCCGCGGAAAAGACTCCGAGCACTTGCGCGTGCGCTCCGGCGGGGTTGGTCAGCGGCCCCAGCAGATTAAAAACTGTTCGTGAAGCAATCAATTTCCGCGCCGGAGCAGCATGGCGGGCCGCTGTGTGCGCGGCCTGCGCAAACAGGAACCCGATTCCCACTTCACGAATGGCCACCCCTACGCGCACGCAAGGCAGATCCACACGCACACCGAGCGCTTCCAGCACGTCCGCCGAGCCGCTGCGCGAACTAGCCGCGCGGTTGCCGTGCTTGGCCACGTGCGCGCCGGCCGCCGCTGCCACAACCGCCGCCGCCGTCGAAATGTTAAACGCATCGAAACCGTCGCCGCCGGTCCCGCAGGTATCGATCATGCGCTCCGGGCGCGGCTCCCCGTCCGGGAATACGCAAGCGGCATGACGCCGCACCACGGAAGCAAATCCCGCAAGCTCCGAGACAAGGAGTGGTCTCACGTTCAGCGCTCGCAAAAAGCGCACAATCTCGGCCGTATCCATGCGGCCGGAAAGCAATTCTTCCATCACCGCCTCAGCGTTGGCACGTGAAAGAAGCCGACCCGCCTCGAGTTGCTGGATCAACGAAAGTGTCGTGCTTGCGGCCATTTGGCGGCGTCCTTGCTCCCCTTGCGCCTTGCGAGTAAACTTCTTTGTTTTGCGGATGCACAAATTCTAGCACTGATGGAAGCGTGATGAAGATTCACGAGTATCAGGCCAAGGCTATTCTTGCGCGCTACGGCGTGACCACGCCGCGCGGCGAGGTCGCTTATACCAAGGAAGAAGCGCGTGAGGCCGCGCAGCGCCTAAAGGCGAACGTCGTTGTGGTGAAAGCGCAGATTCACGCCGGGGGCCGCGGCAAGGGCGGAGGCGTAAAGCTGGCGCGCTCTGGAGATGAAGCCGAGGACATCGCCGGGCACATTTTAGGCATGACACTGGTCACTCCGCAAACTGGGCCTGCGGGACGAATCGTCAAGCGCGTGCTGATCGAGGAAGGGCTGGACATCAAGCGCGAGCTTTATCTTGGCTTGCTGGTCGATCGCGCCAATGGACTTCCTGTTTTCATGGCCAGCGCCGCGGGCGGCATGGAAATCGAGGAGGTCGCCAAGGACAATCCGGAAGCCATTCTGCGCGAGCCGATTCACCCGGTCGTCGGATTGCAGCCTTATCAAGCACGCAAAATTGCTTTTGGACTGGGACTTCCCGGCGAGGTGGCCACGCACGCCACGCCCTTTTTCCAGGCGCTCTATCGCGCCTTCATCGACACCGACGCCTCCTTGCTCGAGATTAATCCTTGCGTGCTTACCGGCGACGGTAAACTCGTTGCGCTTGACGCCAAGATGACTTTTGACGACAACGCCCTCTTTCGTCATCCGAATCTTCGCGAATTGCGCGATCTGGACGAAGAGGATCCCCTCGAAGTGGAAGCCTCCAAGTACGGACTGAATTACATCAAACTCGACGGCAGCGTGGCCTGCATGGTCAACGGTGCTGGTCTGGCTATGGCCACTATGGACATCATCAAGTACGCTGGCGGATCGCCCGCGAATTTCCTCGATGTCGGCGGCGGTGCTTCTTCGGAACAAGTCAAGAATGCTTTTCGCATTTTGATGAGCGATCCGAGCGTGCGCGCCGTCTTTATTAACATCTTCGGTGGCATCCTGCGCTGCGACGTCCTGGCTACGGGCGTGGTCGCCGCGGCGAAAGATTTGCAGCTCAAGGTTCCCGTTGTGGTGCGCATGGAAGGCACCAACGTTGAACTAGGGCAAAAAATTCTTCGCGAATCCGGCCTCAATTTCACTATCGCCGACGGCATGAGAGACGGAGCGCAAAAAGTGGTCGCTCTCGCAGGAAGTGCGCGATGAGCGTTTTGGTGGACGAAAAGACGAAATTGATTGTGCAGGGTTTCACCGGTCGCGAAGGCACTTTTCACGCCCAGCAGATGATCGAGTATGGAACCAACGTTGTCGGTGGCGTGACTCCTGGGAAGGGCGGCACGAAGCATCTCGAGCGCCCTGTATTCAATACCGTGGCTGACGCGGCCAAGGGTACGGGTGCCAACGCTTCCGTCATTTTTGTTCCTCCGCCATTTGCGGCGGACGCCATTCTTGAAGCTGCAGAGGCGGAAATTCCGTTGGTGATTTGCATCACTGAAGGGATTCCTGTGCTCGATATGATTCGCGTTTCGCTCGCCGTGGACCGCAAAAAAACGCGACTCGTCGGACCGAATTGTCCGGGCATCATCTCACCCGGCAAATGCAAAATCGGCATCATGCCCGGCCGCATCCACAAGCACGGCAACGTCGGCGTGGTCAGCCGCAGCGGCACGCTCACTTATGAGGCGGTCGACCAGCTCACGCGCCTAGGCATCGGGCAATCCACCTGCATTGGCATTGGCGGAGACCCGATCATTGGCACGTCGTTCCTGGATGCCATCAAAATGTTCAATGATGATCCGCAAACGCACGCGGTTATCCTGATCGGCGAAATCGGCGGCGATGCCGAAGAGCGGGCCGCCGATTTCATCAAATCCAACGTGAAGAAACCCGTGGTCGGCTTCATCGCCGGTCAGACCGCACCTCCCGGCCGCCGCATGGGCCACGCTGGCGCCATCATCAGCGGCGGACAAGGCACCGCCAAAGACAAATATACGGCCATGGGCGCGGCCGGAATCCGCTGTGTGGAAACTCCGGCGGACTTAGGCTCCACGGTCGCAGCAGCATTGAAGTAGCGCCGGCATTTTACCGGCGACTTTCTGATTTTTTTTGGAGGGATTTAGCTTTGGCTCTCGAGCGCACTTTCGCAATCATCAAGCCGGACGCGGTTGGTCGTGGACTGCAAGGCGAAATTCTAAGCCGCATCCATAAAGCCGGCTTCCGGATTGTGGTCATCAAATCCATGCGCTTGACCAAGGATGAAGCGGGCGGGTTCTATGCCGTGCATCGCGAGCGACCATTTTTTGGCGAGTTAACGGATTTTATGAGCTCCGGCAAAATTATCGCCATGGTCCTCGAGGCCGAAGGCGCCATCGCAAAGTGGCGCGATACAATGGGCGCCACTGATCCGAAAAAAGCCGCACCCGGCACCATTCGCCGCGATCTCGGCACAAGCATCGGCAACAACGTCACGCACGGTTCGGACGCGCCCGATACCGCTGCCTTCGAGATCAGTTACTTCTTCGCTGGGCACGAGCTGATCTGAGGCGATAGTTCGGGCGCTTTGACTTCAAAACTCAGGAACTTCTAAACTTGCGGTATGGACCCTCTCCGCGAACTCGGACGGGCCCTTCTGATTTTTGGCGCGGTTAGCGTTGTCGTTGGAGCCGTGCTTTATTTCGGAGCGCGCCTGCCGTTCCGCCTTGGCCGCCTGCCCGGCGATATCATTCATCGCGGCGAGCACACCACCTTCTACTTTCCAATCGTGACGGGTCTGGTGGTCAGCATTGCCCTCTCCATCCTTCACTGGCTCTTCTCCAGCTTTCGCCGCTGAGAGCGCGGGCGCAGACGTACCACGATGGGCAGGCGCGGTCGGGCGGTCAGCTTTGGCGGTCTTGAAATTCTTCGTGCCAGGCCATTTGAATGGCTTCGAGCTTGCCTTCGTTGGAGGTTTTGGGATCACCGGAGAAACCGGGCAGCTCGGTGATCCATTTGTGCATGTCGGTGAAGCGGACAGTGAGCGGGTCGGTGTCAGGATATTTGTCGGTTAGCGCAATGGCGATGTCTTCGGTGTTGTCCCAGTCAAAGGTTGCGGGCATGTTACTCCTCAGAAACAAGATTGAGATTAGCCACGGAGGTACAGAGGGCACGAAGAGATCAAAAATAGTTAAAGGTAAACAGCCCTCAGTGATCGGCTTCCTTGGCGTAATTCTTGTTCCATTCCGGAATTTCCACGAGTATGTCGGTGGTGCCGTCAGGAACGGTTTGGCAGCCCAGGCGTGACTTCGGCGTTATCCCTGGTGCTTCATCCAGTTCATCGAGCTCTGCGTCAGTGGCTTCGTTACAGGACTCCAAGCCTTCCCTTACGATGACGTGACAGGTGGAACAGGCGCACACTCCGCCGCACGCGTGATCGAGGCCGGCTTTGATGCCTTCGGAGATGTCGAGGATGCTGCCGGGCAGGCCGTTGTGCCCGTACGGAATGTTTTCCGGGTCCACCTCGATAGTCTTGCCGCTGGGAAGAAATGTGACTTTGTATTTCTTCGTGGCCGGCTTGTATTTGACTTCTTCGATATAAGGGTTGCTGCCGCCCATTTGATCTCTCCTGCTACCGATAAACCTTGCTCGACAGGGGCGCAGCTTGCTGCGCCCCTACAAGAAAATCAGACCTCCGCTAACTTGCGGCCCTGCAACGCCGTGGAAACGGCGCTGTTCATCACAAGCTCTGCCAGATGCATCGTGGCGTTATTGAGTTCGTCGATGCGCTTGCGGATCAGTTTGTAGTCGCTGCCGCTCACAGATTCTTTCAGCGTAGCGACCGCCGCGTCAATGGCCGCGCGCTCCGCGGCAAGCAAGCTTGCGGCCTGCTCGGTCGACAACGCCTTTTGTGTGGCGGCCAAGATCGTTTCGGCTTCGGTGCGCGCCTCGATGGCTTGACGCTCCGCGAAATCCTGTTCGGCGTACTCGATAGACTCTTCCAGCATGCGCTCGATTTCGGTGTCGCTGATGCCATAGCTGGGTTGCACTTCGATGGTGCGCTGCTCGCCGGTACGCGTGTCCTTCGCACCGACTTGCAGGATGCCGTTGGCGTCGATCAGAAATTTCACTTCGATACGAGGCAGGCCGGCAGGCGCTGGCGGCACTTTCAGAGTGAAGCGTGCAAGCGAGCGACAGTCCTTGGCGAGTTCCCGCTCGCCTTGCAAGACATGAATGTCAATGCCGGTCTGGTTGTCCACCCCGGTGGTGTACATCTCCTGCGCGCTGGCGGGAATGGTCGAGTTGCGCGGGATGACTTTGGCGACCGCGCCGCCGTAGGTCTCGATGCCGAGCGACAGCGGCGTCACATCGAGAAGAAGCATGTTGCTTACGCCGCGGTCGAGAATGTTGGCCTGCACGGCCGCGCCGAGCGCCACAACCTCATCGGGATTCAGCTCCGTGTGCGGCCTGCGATCAAAGTATTCCTGCACCGTGCGTCGAATGAGCGGCGTGCGCGTAGCGCCGCCTACCAGAACGACTTCCTCAATTTCGCTAGGTTTCAGCTTCGCGTCCGCGAGCGCCTGCCGGACAGGGCCGATGGTGCGGTCGACGATTGGGCGAATCAGCGCTTCAAAGGCACCACGCTCGAATTCCTGCACAAAGACGGCGCCGCTCGGCAGCGGAAAGCGCAGCGTGGCCGCGTCGCTTTCGGAAAGCTGGTGCTTGATGGAGATAAGCTCTCTTCGCAGCTCTTGCGCGATCTCTGAGTGCGGCGAAAAATCGACGCGATGTTGCTGGAGAATTTTCTCGTGCACGAAAGCCTGCAGCAAGTTGTCGATGTCATCGCCACCCAGGTGCGTATCGCCATTGGTGGAGAGCACCCGGTAGATATCGCCCTCGTCGGTGGAGATGAGTTTTAGAACGGAAATGTCAAACGTGCCGCCACCGAAATCGTAGACGGCGACGTGGCCACGCTGCTTTTCGTGCAAGCCGTAGGCCAACGCGGCTGCGGTCGGCTCATTAACGAGGCGCAGAACTTCGAGACCGGCGAGCTTGCCCGCGTCTTTGGTGGCCTGGCGCTGCGCGTCATTGAAGTAGGCGGGCACGGTGATGACCGCGCGGCCGACACTTTCGCCGAAATAGGCTTCCGCCCAGTTTTTCAGCTCGCGCAAGATGAATGCGGAAATCTCCGGAGGAGCAAAGTATTTGTCGCCGAGCCGTACGCGGATCGTATTTTTGCTGGAAGAATCGATGCGAAACGGAAAAAGTTTTAGCTCATCTTGGATGTCGGCGACGCCACGTCCCATCAGCCGCTTGACGGAATAGATAGTGCGCTCTGGCTGCGTGAGCAGGCGGCGGCGCGCCGGCGCGCCTACGATGACGCTACCATCCGGATCGAGGCTAACGACCGACGGGCAAAGCGTAGAGCCGTTTGGTCCCGGAATACACTTTGGCGTTCCAGTCCGCGGGTCGATGTATGCGACCAGGCTGTTCGTAGTTCCAAGATCGATCCCAACTGTTCGTGCCATATTTTCTAAAACCTTGCTGGTGCCAACAAGAAGGCTCGGACCTGAAGGCCTGAGCTACAGCAATTCCTTCTGAACGTTGGTCACCAAATTCCTTATGTACGAGCGGCGATTGAGCAGCTCATTCAGCCGCGCCATGATTCCTTTGCGATCGGTGTCGCTGGTGTTCGCTTCAATCGCTGCGTCCCACTGGCGGGCCGTCTCCTGAAGCCGAGTGTCTACTTCGCCGAGCTTCTTTTGAAAATTCTTTTCCGCGGATTCCAGGCGCAACTTCAGCGAAGTTAAATCGCCTCCTGAGGCCTTCGCCTCGCGCAGTTCCTCGAGCGACTCGTTCAACTCGAAGACTTCTTCCAATAGTTCCGGCGGCGCCTGCTGCTTATGCTCGCCTTCCTTGCGCATGCCCTCGATTTCCAGGAGGTATTCAACGCGGGCCACCGGGTCGCGCAGGACGCGGTAAGCATCGTTCAGCTCCGAGCTACGTCTTAGCGAAAGCTCCTGCTCCTCCGCGCTGGCATTCACGAATTTATCGGGATGCAGCTTCCAACTTAGCTCCAGGAATTTTTTCTCGAACGCAGACATCTCGATCCATAGCTTGCGCGGCACTTCGAACAGTTCGAAGTAATCGCGTTGCTTTGGCGTCGTTATCGATGCTGCGGTCATAAAATAATCCCATCTCGCCAGCGCGCGGTGTGCGTAAGGGCCTGCTGAAACAAAAAAAGTGGCTGGCGGTGCGGCTGCCAACCACTGGTTTGGATCCGCCTGCGCCACGTTTGGCCGGGGAACAGGCTAGAGCCTGTTCGACTAGGCCGTGAAGGAGCTGCCGCAGCCGCAATTGCGCGCGGCGTTGGGATTCTGGAACACGAATCCCTGGCGCATCAGCGTCTCTTCGTATTCGAGCGTCGTGCCGTTGAGATACAGCAAGCTTTTCGGGTCCACGAAGACGCGCGCTCCGTGCTCCTCGAAGATCTTGTCGCGGTCGCGCGCCTGCGTATCCAAGCGCATGGCGTATGACAAGCCCGAGCAGCCGCCGCCCTGCACGCCCACGCGAAGGCCGCCTTGTTCAGGCGAAACTCCGTCCTTTTCGAGCAAGGCGCGGATCTTCAGCGCCGCGCGCTCGGTCAGGTGAATCTTCGCGATGTTGGGGCTTAGTGTTTCCGTTGCCATAATCAACACCTAGCGAAAGGCTTTAGTGCGCAGCCTTCTCCGCCACTGGCACCTCGACGCCGTGCTTCTTCTTCCAGTCGCCGATGGCCGCCTTGATGGCGTCTTCAGCCAGCACTGAGCAGTGAATCTTCACCGGCGGAAGCGAAAGCTCACGCACGATGTCGGTGTTCTTGATGCTCAGCGCCTCATCGACGGTCTTGCCCTTCACCCATTCGGTGGCCAGGGATGAGCTGGCAATCGCCGAACCGCAACCAAAGGTCTTGAACTTGGCTTCTTCAATGACCTGGGTATCGGGATTGATCTTCATCTGCAGCTTCATCACGTCGCCGCACTCCGGAGCGCCGACCAGGCCCGTACCGACATTGGGATCTTCCTTCGGCAGGCTGCCAACGTTGCGCGGATTATTGTAGTGATCTACGACTTTGTCGCTGTATGCCATTGCTGCTCCTTAATCCTTAACTAGCCTTGGCTTTCGCAAGATTGGTGCTGACCAAGCCTGCATCCTTAACGTCCTCTTCTTCCAGAGAAACGCTAGGAATCGACGCGGAACGCCCGGCGGCCAACTGCCGCAGAGCATCCGCCGAAATCTGCGTGCTCACTCCGAGGCCTTTCAGGAATGCACGCACCTGCTGAACTTCATGAAACGACCGCACTGCCGCGGTGCTCTCGCCGTCCGCATCGTAGGGCACAAAGGAGACGCGAAACGCAGCCCCGGTGCCTCCGATCGAGCGGTGAATCCGAATTGTTCCTTCAATAGCCATTTGGTGTCCTTTTATCTGTGAATTTCTTACGCGGTCTGCCACTTCATCTTGGAGATGTCGATGCCTTCCTTGGCCATCTCGTAGAGCGGCGAAAGCTCGCGGAGCTTGGTGACCACCTGAACCATCTTATCCGTGACGTAATCGACCTCTTCCTCTGTGTTGAACCGGCCGAGCCCGAAACGGATCGAGGTGTGCGCCAGGTCTTCGCCCACTCCTAAAGCTTTGAGTACGTAACTGGGTTCGAGGGTTGCCGAAGTACACGCAGAACCGCTCGAAACCGCCACATCGTTGATGCCCATCAGGAGCGATTCGCCTTCCACATACGCAAAGCTCATATTGAGATTGTTGGGCAAGCGGTGCTCTATGGAACCATTGATGTAGACCTCATCCAGCTTGGCTTCCAGGCCCGCACGCAGCCGATCGCGCAGAGCGCTTAGCCGTTTCGACTCCTGGGGCATTTCCTGCTGAGCAATCTCGCAAGCCTTGCCAAGCCCGATGATGCCAGTCACGTTCAGCGTGCCGGAACGCATGCCGCGCTCATGCCCGCCACCATCGATGATTGCGGAAAGCTGCACGCGCGGGTTGCGTCGGCGAACGTAGAGAGCGCCTACACCCTTCGGCCCATAGATCTTGTGCCCGGAAATGGACAGCAGATCGATGTTATCTTTCTGCACGTCCACCGGAATCTTGCCGACCGCTTGCACACCGTCGACCGCAAAAATAATGCCGTTCTCCTTGGCGATTTTGCCGATTTCCGTCATGGGATTGATGATGCCAATCTCGTTGTTGGCATACATGATGGTGATCAGAATCGTCTTCGGCGTAATCGCCTTGCGCACGTCTTCGGGGTCAACCCGCCCATCGCGCTGGACCGGCAAGTACGTCACTTCGTAGCCGTACTTTTCCAGGCGCTTGCAGGTATCCAGCACAGCCTTGTGCTCAATGGCCTGCGTAATGATGTGGTTGCCCTTCTCGCGGTACATCTCCGCTACGCCCTTAATCATCAGGTTGTCGGACTCGGTGGCGCCGCTTGTGAAGATGATCTCCTTCGGCGTCGCTCCGATCAGCGAAGCGACCTGTGCACGCGCATTTTCCACGGCTTCCTCGCCGGCCCAGCCGAAGGAATGGTTGCGGCTCGCGGCGTTCCCGAATTTCTCCGTGAAGTACGGCAGCATTGCCTCGACTACGCGAGGATCGACTGGCGTGGTCGCATGATTGTCCATGTAAATCGGCAGCTTTACAGCCATGTCTTGTCTCCTAAGTCCGCAACTCGACGAGCGCCGGCTCTTGTGGCTCCTCGCTCATCTGAGAAATCGTTACCGTGCTGAGCACCTGCAAAATGCTTTCGTTCACTCGGCGCAGCGGTTCCCGCACCGAGCAGCGGTCCGTCGCATCGCAATTCCCGTGGCTGGTCACGCAAGAGGTGATCAGCACCGGGCCATCAATCGCGGAAATCACGTCCAACGCGCTGATTTGCCCGGGGTCCCTGGCGAGTTGGTAGCCGCCGCTAGAGCCGTGCTTCGCGGCCACGACGCCGTGTCGCGCCAGCCTTTGCAGCACTTTGGCCATTAGCGTCGTGGAAATCCCGTATTCCTCGGAAATCTCATTGGCGCTGCAAGCATGGACGTCGCGGTGCGTCGCCAGATGCTTGACGGCAATCAGGCCGTAGTCTGCTTTTTTAGACAACTTGAACATCGATCTGCTTCCCGCCCCGAAGCCAACCACTAAAATCCATATACGACTGATTTAGTCGTAAATAAAAGATAACCCAAAAACATAGGAAAGTCAAACCCACCGCCAGCCGCCAAACCGGCAAACCCCCTATTTGCTACAACTTAGATTAAGGATTTTTTGGTCCTAATTTGCCATCGATTTTCATCGAATAGGGTGAAACGACATTGAATGGCAATTATTGGCGTTGAACGGGACACTGTTGAATGCCGACGGGCTAGGCTAGTCGCTCGGCATTGCGGCGACGGCAGACTTTCGACGCAGTCCTTTTGCCACCATCGGGTTGCTCTGATCAACGGGCAGTTCGGAGCAGCGCCACAGTCCGGGCTTCTGACCATTGCCCATTGCCAGCCGACCTCCTAAGACGTTGCCGCTGCAATTCGCTCCGGCGGCGCAGGCCCGCGTACTGGCATAACCCCCAGGGCAACGCAAAACAGCTGCGCAGAGCCCGGCCCTGCACCGACGCTGTAGGAGTCGGGCTTCAGCCCGGCCATCGCGCAGCCAAATTGGTCGAAAAAGTTTGCTTCCTGCGGCTTGGAAAGCCTGAGTTAGAATACGAACACCGTGCGGCTCGCATGAAAACGTCCATAGCCATCTATCCGGGTTCATTTGATCCGGTGACTAACGGCCACCTCGACTTGATCGAGCGCGGCGAAAAGATGTTTGATCTGCTGATCGTGGCCGTCTTGCGCAACGCGGAAAAGGCGCCGCTGTTTTCCGTCGCCGAGCGCGTCGAGATGTTGCGCGAAGTCACTCGGCAATGGTCCGGCGTAGAAGTCGAGGTCTTCGACGGCTTGCTGGTCGACTATGCGCGCAAGCGCCACGCCGGGGTGATCCTGCGCGGCATTCGCGCCATCTCCGATTATGAGTACGAATTGCAAATGGCGCTGATGAATCGCAAACTCGAGCCGCGCCTGGAAACTGTGTTCATGCTGCCCGGCGAAACTTATAGCTATTTGAGCTCGAAATTGGTGCGCGAGATCGCGCAGCTCGGCGGCCCGCTGCGGGGATTGGTGCCTCCGGTGGTTGAGGAACGACTGCGAGCAAAAGTTTCGTGAAGAATTTAAGCGACGCACGCCAGCGAGTTGCTGGCGCCAACAACAAGAGGAGAACGCGTGCAACTGACTGAACGCATCAATCGCATCCAAATCTCGCCGACCGCGGCGGTCATCGCGGAAGCTGAAAAGCTTAAAGCGAAAGGGGTGGATATCGCCGACTTCGGCCCAGGCGAGCCGGACTTTCCTACGCCGGAGCACATCAAGAAGGCCGCCATTCGCGCGATCGAGCAAAACTTCACGAAGTACACAGCCACTGGCGGCATCATGCCCTTGCGCGAAGCCATCTGCGCCTGGCACAAGCGCGAATTGCATTCGAGCTACGAGCCTAAGGAATGCGTCGTCAATGTCGGCGGCAAGCATTCCATCTTCAACGTGGTCAGCGTGCTGGTGCAGCAGGGCGATCAAGTCATTATCCCCGCGCCCTATTGGGTGAGCTATCCGGACATCGTGAAATACGCGGGCGGCACGCCAGTTCACGTGGAGACGCGGCCGGAAGACGGCTTCAGCGTAAAAGCGAGCGTGATTGAGAAAGCCATTGGCCCCAAGACGCGTATGGTGATTTTGAGCTCGCCGAACAATCCCACCGGTGGCGTCGTTCCTTCCCATGAGTACGAGCGGATCCTCGCCGTCTGCAAGAAACATAAAGTGTGGTTGATGAGCGACGAGTGCTATTCACACTTCACGTACGATCCGCACAAACCGTATTCCATTGCCAGCGTCGCGGACTCCAAAGAACACGTCGTCATCATCGGTTCGATGTCGAAGACCTTTGCTATGACCGGTTGGCGCATCGGCTACACACTCGCGCCGGAAGCGTTGGTGCAAGCTACGGTCAAGCTGCAGAGCCAATCCACGTCGAATCCCACTTCCATCGCGCAGTATGCGGCGCTCGAAGCCATGCGCGGCCCGATGGATTCCGTTCCGGTGATGCTCGCCGAATATGCCAAGCGCCGGCGCCGCATCGTTGACGGCTTGCGCGCCATTCCCGGCGTGACTTGCGAGGACCCGGGCGGCGCGTTCTACGCGTTCCCCAACGTTGCTGCGCATCTTGCGAACGGCACAGCCGGCAGCGCGCTCGCCAAGAACACCACCGAACTGGCCAAGGTGTTGCTCGACAAAGCGCGCGTCGCGCTGGTGCCCGGCGATGCCTTTGGCGCTCCAGGTTATTTGCGGCTGTCGTACGCCACTTCCATCGAGCGCATCGAGGAAGGCTTGCGCCGCCTCGAACGCTTCTTCAGCCGCGCCGAAGCCGCCGCCTGATTCGCCTCCGGATTCCGTGCGACCCGAGCCAATACGCATCGAGCCGATCTTCAGCCCGCGCCTCTGGGGATCGCGCTCCCTTGCGCCGATTTACCCCGAGAAATCCAATTTAGCCGAGCCGCTCGGTGAAGCCTGGCTCACCGGCGTCGATTGCAAAATCGCTTCCGGCCCTTTCCATGGAAAAACGTTGGGCGAAGCATGGACCGGAATGCCCACGGACTGGCGCGGTACGTGGCTGGCCTCCTGCAAGGACTTCCCCATTCTCGTGAAATTTATTTTTCCGCAGGACAAACTCTCCATCCAGGTGCACCCTGACGACGCCTATGCCGCTGCTCACGAACAAGCTGCCGGCGGCAAAGGAAAAACCGAAATGTGGTACGCGGTTTCCTCTGAGCCGGGTGCGAGCTTGTTGTTGGGTCTGAGGCAGGGGACAGACAACAAAAAGTTCCTTGATGCCATGAAGGAGGACAGGCTGGAAGACGTCTTCCAATCGCATCCCGTGAGTGCTGGAGATACTTTCTTTGTCGCCGCAGGAACGCCACACACCATCGGGCCGCACATGATTTTGTGCGAGGTCCAGGAATATTCCGACCTGACTTACCGCGTTTACGATTACGGCCGCCTCGATGCCAAGGGTAAACCCCGCGAATTGCATATCGAAAAGGCGCTCGAAGTAATGAAGTTCGGCTCCGCGGCTCCGGCGAAAGTCGCTCCGGTGCAATTGCCCGGCGAGCGCGTTCACAAGACTTTGCTGGCGGCGTGTTCCTATTTCGCTGTGGAGCGCTGGGAGTTTCGTGCCACGATTCAGGGGGAATCAATCAACGAACATTTCGAAATTTGGGTGATCCTTGATGGAACTGGCCACATCCATTGGCAAGGAGCGCCGCCGGCGTACCAACGCGGCCAATGCTGGTTCATCCCCGCGTCGCTCGGAAAGTTTTCTCTGCAGCCGGAGCAAAGCACCTCTGTTATTCGCGCGTACGTCCCGGATTTGCCGCGTCTTTATGCGGAACTCCGCCGAGCTGCCATTCCCGAAACCCAGCTTGCTCAAACGGTTTTTGCTTAGTACAAGAGACGCATGGCAACGGAAGCACTGACAGTGCACGCGGTAATCCTGGCCGGCGGTCGCGGCACGCGCTTCTGGCCGCGTAGTCGCACGCGAACGCCCAAGCAGTTGCTCAATATCGTCGGCAAGCAAACCATGTTGGAGCAGACGGTCGCGCGCTTACGTCCGTTGATTCCCGCAGAGCGCATCTGGACGGTCACGAACGGCGAGCAGGCTTCCGAGGTGAAAAAACAGTTGCCAGCCGCGGCTCGCAAACGCGTCCTGACGGAGCCAGTCGGCCGAAACACCGCCGCCGCGATTGCGCTAGCCGCCCTGCATGTGCGTCACGCCGCGCGCGGAGACGCGCTGCTAGCGGTTCTCCCTGCCGACCATTACATCGCCAATCCCGAGCGCTACCGCATCATCGTGCGCGCCGCTTTGGACGTCGCCCGCCGCAAGGGCCGTATGGTCGTCCTTGGCATTCCGCCGACGCGCCCGGAAACGGGTTTCGGCTATATCGAGCGCATGGGCGATGCGCTCGATTCCAAAGGTTTCCCGGTTTATGCAGTGCGGCGCTTCACCGAAAAGCCGGCGCTTTCCGTTGCGAAAGTGTACGCCGGTTCCGGCGACTATCACTGGAACGCCGGAATGTTTTTCTGGCGCGCGTCCACCTTTCTCGAAAATCTCGACAGGCATCTGCCGAAAACCTCCGCGGCTCTTGAATCGCTCGGGGAAAGCATCGGAGAGAGTAGCTACGAGCGAAAACTTCGCGCCATTTATCCCAAGCTCCAAAGCATCTCGGTGGATTATTCGATTCTCGAGCCGGCAACCCGCCAGCCCGGCGCGCCTTCCGTCTTCGTCATTCCCGCCGAAGTCGGCTGGAGCGACATCGGCTCCTGGGCCGCCGTTTATGAACTGCTGGCCAAGCATCCCGGCGACAATATCTTGCCGCGTGACGGATATGCGCTGGACGCCAGCGGCAATCTTTGCTGGAGCGCTTCGAAATTCGTGGCCGCCGTCGGTGTCAACGATCTTGTCGTGGTCGAAACTCCCGACGCGCTGCTGATTTGCCCGCGCGAGCGCGCCCAGGACGTCGGAAGAGTCGTGAAATGGCTGGAAGAAAATCGCCGCAAAGACCTGCTGTAATTTCTACTTTTGATTATTTTAGGTTCAGAAGAAATTGCTCCACGGCGGCGGCGATCGATTGGGGGGCCATGAGGACGGCGGAATGGCTGCGGCCTTCGAGGGAGCGGTATTGGGCGTTGGAGAGGATCGCGGCGAGGGACTTGGCGCCGTTGTGAAAGAACGGTCCGCTCTTGCTGCCGACCATTAGTAATGTCGGTGGGGTAGTGGGGGCCCAGCGGTTGACGGGCAATGGTTTGCCCGTTTGGGTTCCTGCCAAAACTGTAAGGTCGTAAGGAATGGTTTGGGCCATGCCGGCCACTTTTGACCAGCCGGACATGAGGAGTCGCATCAAGTTGACGACAAAATTCGGAATGCCCATACCTCTTGCGAAGAAGAGCTTGACGGCGTCGTTGCGCTGGCCTGCGGACACGAGCTTGGTAATCTGAATCATGAAATCGTCGGGCATCGGCGGACGGCTGGCGTCGATGATGAAGGGCGGCTCGTATAAAAAGAGCTTCTTGACCTTGCCGCCGAGCTTGCTTGCCGCGTCGAGAGCAAGAACCGCGCCAGAAGAGCTGCCGAACACGAAGGCTGAACCGCCACTGGCATCGATCAGAGCTTCGATATCTTCGACCTCGCGCTCGACGGCATATGGCTGAGTGTCCGTGCTTTTGCCGCGGCCGCGGCGGTCGTAATTGACGACGGTGAAATGCTCAGACAAATGCCTGGCGAGCCGCGCGGTACCGCTGCGATCTGCCAAAGCGGCGGCCACCAAGATGACTACCGGACCTGCGCCGGATTGTTCAAACGCGATGATCGTGCCGTCTTTGGAGGTTACGTTTTTCTGCACCGCATCCATAATTCTGTCGTTCAGCGCGATGTCGGTGGCGATGGCGCCCGCAACTGCATCAGGCGAAGCTTGCCGCCCAACCAGGCGCAGGGCAGCGCGGTGATCGCGAGCGCGAGGGAGTACCAGTGCGGCCCCAAGGGCGGCTGGTGGTTCCACGTCGCGACAACGCCGACGATGCTTACGAGAAGGCCTATGGCGCCGCCCACCAAGGCGTGCTGCATGGGCCGATCGGGCGCGAGGCGCGCAATGAGGTAGCTGCCGGCGACGCCGTAGACGATGCGATAGGCGGTGGCGAGCAGGAAGAGCGAGTCGCTCATCGGCGGCTGCTGCCCCAAGGGCGGGAAGACGCCGGCGGCGCGCTGTCAGTGCCGAGGGAGAGAACCACGCCAGCGGCGATGCCAGTCTAGCACAGCGCCGATGCTTGCACCCGTGCGCCGCGGAGGATGCGTTTCGCTCATGACCTAGCCTTTCCTTTCTCGGTTGCTTCCGCTGGCAGTGAGTCTAACAGCTCTGCAAGGCAATCGTAGCTCATAGCCACGCTGTGCTCCGTGGGGGTGTTGAGTACGGCGAGCGTGATAGGATTTTGGGGGCGTCACCTTCAAGTTTTCTAACGTGCTTCCAGGAGATTTATGGAACGAACTTTTCATGGTTTGGCGAAGATTGCTGTGTTCAGCGTGATATCGCTGTGTGCTTTATTTATGGCGGCGAGGGCCAACGCGGAAGATAAGACGATTGCCTCGCGCACGGAGGAAGTCGACGGCGTGCGGCTGCATTACCTGACGGCGGGGCGGGGGCCGGCGGTGATTTTGTTGCACGGCTATGCGGAAACGTCGCGGATGTGGAAGCCAATCATCCCGCTGCTGGCCGAGCGATTTACGGTGATTGCGCCGGATTTGCCGGGGATCGGGGATTCGGCGATTCCGGCGAACGGTTTGGACCTGAAGACTGCGGCGATTCGGATTCATGCGCTTGCGCGGAAGCTCGGTGTCGAAAAAGCTCGAGTCGTCGGGCATGACATCGGGCTAATGGTCGCGTATGCGTATGCCGCGCAGTTTCCGGCGGAAACGGAGAAGCTGGTGGTGATGGATGCGTTTCTGCCGGGCGTGGATGGGTGGGAAGCGGTCTACAACAATCCCGGTTTGTGGCATTTCCGCTTTCATGGGCCCACACCGGAAGCCTTGGTGAAAGGACGCGAGCGCATGTATTTCGAGTATTACTGGAATGAATTCGCGGCGGACAAGAACCGGTCGTTGCCAGAGGCGGACCGAGAAGCTTACACGGCAGCGTACGCTCGGCCTGGACGCATGAGCGCGGGTTGGGCATACTTCGCTTCGTTCCCGCAGGCAGCAAAGGATTTCGCGCAATTGTCGCAGACGAAGCTGACAATGCCAGTGCTGACCATCGGGGGAGAGAAGTCTTTGGGCGATGCGCTGGCACAGCAAATGAAATTGGCGGCTTCGGATGTAACCGTCGTGGTGCTGAAAGACACGGGGCATTGGGTGTTGGAAGAACGGCCTAAAGAAACGACTGACGCGCTGGTGAAGTTTCTCTGAAATGGAATTGAGCACGGTCGGGCAGCGAACTCTGACTGGTTCTCGATTTACTCCGGACCGAGGATCGAGGGAAGGTGAATTCAGCCCGCGCAGAATTTTCCTTCTGGTCAGGCGGAAGATGAAGGCGCTGCGCGTCGAGCGCTGAAGGCTTCCTTTATGAGGCTATAGATGGTGCGCCAGTTTTCGGCGATGGTTCTGGCCCAGGCGAAGCGGCCCATTTGGGGGAAATAGATGCCGCGGAAACAGAGGCGGGCGATGAGGATATTGATGCGGTAACCGAGAGGTTTGTGCGCGATGGAGGCTACGGCGTTGGCGATGGCTTCGGGGCTGTAGGATTTGGCCCAGCCGTGCTTCACCTCGGCGTGGGCTTCGGAGATGGTCATCTTCAGGGGAGTGTGGGCCATGGCAAAGGGTATGAACTCTTGCCAGTGTTTGGGGCGGGTCAAGCGGCCGGCGGCCTCGAGGCGTTTGTAAAGAGGCGTGGCGGGAAGAGGAGTGAGCAAGCCGAAGATGGGCAATCCTGGCGGCCAGTTCTGAATCTCGTGCAGGGTGCGCTCGGCGACACCCGTGGTGTCGTTGTCCATGCCAAAGATGAACGAGGTGATGGCGAAGACATTGCGCACAGCGAGGCGCTCGAGGACGGCGGCGTACTCGCCGGGCTTGTTGAACCCTTTGTTGACGTCCCTGAGGTTGGCAGGGTCGATGGATTCCATGCCGATGAAGATCCATTTGCCGCCGGCGGCGGCGATGAGATCGACGAGTTCTTCGTCGCGCAGGAGATTGGCGCTGATTTGCGCGACCCAATGGACTTGGGCGTTGGCGGCGATAATGTCGCGAAGTAGGGATTTGGTGCGCTTGACGTTGATGGCGAAATTGTCGTCGATGAAAAACACGGCAATCTGGCCACGCTCGCTGCGGGCACGGGATTTCAGGAGCAGGAGCTCATCGACAACGCTTTTGTTGGTGCGAAAGCGGATGGAGTCGCCGAAGAAACCGGTGACGGTGCAAAATTCGCAGCCGTAGGGGCAGCCGCGCCCGGACTCGACGGGAACAATGCGGAAGGTGCCCCAACCGGCGCCGAGTTTGCGGAGCATGGGAGTGGCAAGCTTGGGGACGATGTTGAACTGGTCGAGGTCAATGGTGTCCCACGGAATTGGCGGATAAGACTGCAGAGAGGGTTTTTGCTCCTGACCGAAGGTGTCGACGGGAGCGTAGACGTCCTTGAGCGCGCTGTTAGCGGCGTCGTTCACAATTTTTGGCCAGGTGTCGTCGGCCTCGCCGAGCGCCACCGCGTCGGCATGGCGAGGACCACCAGAGCGGCCGAGCGCCTCGTCGGCCATTTCCGTTACGTGCGGTCCACCCATCACTACGGGAACTCCCACGGCGCGAATGGCATCGGCCATGCGGTAGGCTTTAGCGATCATGCGGGTCATTGCGCCAATGCCGACGAGGCCGATGTTTTGCTCGAGGACGAACCGCGCGATGCCATTTTCATCCATGGGTTGGGCGTTGCCATCGATCAACAGCACTTCATGTCCCGGAGGAGTGAGCGCCTTCAGGAGAAACATCCAGAGATGGGGCATAAAGTTGCGCGTGACGCCGTTGTCAGGGTTGTAGAGCAAAATTCTCATAGCACCTACTTTGTTGCTTCGTGCTTTCTTGCTTGCGCTGCGCGGACCCGACAGTACGTTGGAGGGGCGGGTAAGCCACAACGAGCCAGGCGTTAGAGGAATGCCGGAAACTCGCTGTGCAAAGGTATACGGCGTCACCGTTGATGACAATGTTTTTAACACCGCGTGTGTCGATTAGCACATAGACGAAAAGTTGGGCATCTTCTTTCTTTGTGCGCGTGAGCTTATGCGGCTTCGGGGATTTCGTCTGGCTCGGCGGCTTGGTGCTCGAAGAAGCTGAGGGCGGCGTCGCCTTGGCGGAGGATGCGGGTTTGCAGGAGGCGGCCGATGCGCTGGGGCAGATTGAACGTGCGGCGGTGCTCGACGATTACGAGGCTGCCTTGGCTTAGAAACGGCGCGGAGCCGAGGAAGCCGAGGACGCGGTCGTACTGATCTTTTTCTGCGTAGGGGGGATCGACAAAGACGAAATCGAAGGGCGGGTCGGTGGGCTTGTGGCGGGCGGCGATTTTCTCGAGGGCGCGGAGGGCGTCGACTGGGAGGACCTGCGCGCCGTTAGTGATTGCGAGGGATCCGAGATTGCGGCGAATCAAGACGGCGGCGGGGGCGTGATTTTCTATAAAGACGACTTCGATGGCGCCACGGCTTATGGCTTCTATGCCTACGGCGCCGGTGCCTGCGAAGACGTCGAGGAAACGCGAGCCGCTGATGTTGGGGCCGAGGACGTTGAAGAGAGTTTCGCGGAGGCGGTCGCTGGTGGGGCGGAGGGCGGTGCCCTTGAGACTTTTTAGGATGCGGCTGCGATATTTGCCGGCGATTATGCGCATTGTTTGAGGAATCGTACGGCGGAAATGTGGTGGGGGACAACAGGAAGAAAAGACTTAACACAGAGGGCACAGAGTTAGGAGCACAGAGGGCACGGAGAGGAAGCGTGGACCCGCTGCTTTGGTCTCGTGGCTGACGCCGTGAAAGCAGTAGCGAGCTACCGCACTCCAAAAGAGCATTGCAACTCATTACATCGCGGAGAGATGGGGCGCAGCAGCCGCTGCGCCCCTACGGGGAGTTAGCCGACTTTGGCCAGGTGGTAGCGGCGCTGCCATTCTGGGGGGAGGGCGCGCACGATGCGGTCTAGCGCGGGCTTTTGCGAGGGCGTGTCGGCGATGGTGAAGGCTTCGCGGCGGGCTTGCTCTAGGAGTTCGCGGTCGCGGACGGGGTTGGCGATGTGGAAACCGAAGGCGCCGGATTGGCGGGTGCCGAAAAATTCGCCGGGGCCGCGAAGCTGCAGATCGGTTTCGGCGATTTCGAAGCCATTGGAGGTGCGCACCATAGTTTCGAGGCGGGCACGGGCTTCGTCGGTCATGCGCACGGGGCCGACGAGGACGCAGTGGGATTTTTGCACGCCGCGGCCGATGCGTCCGCGGAGTTGATGGAGTTGGGAGAGACCGAAGCGCTCGGCGTGCTCGATGACCATTACCGTGGCGTTGGGGACATCGACGCCGACCTCGACGACGGTGGTGGCGACAAGGATTTGCACTTCATTCTTGCGGAAGCGCTGCATTACTTCGTCTTTTTCTTCGCTGGACAGGCGGCCGTGCAGGAGGCCGAGACGCAGCTTGGGGAAAACTTCTCGCGACAGGCGCTCGTATTCTTCGATCGCAGCTTTCAACTCTAGTTTGGATTCTTCAATCACAGGATAAACGATGTAAGCCTGATGGCCGGCTTCGACTTCGCCGCGGATGCTGTTCCAAACGCCGGGAAGATGCGGCTCGGAGGTAAGGTGCGTTTCGATAGGCGTTCGGCCGGGCGGGAGCTCGTCGAGGATGGAGACGTCGAGATCGCCATAGAGAGTGAGAGAGAGGGTGCGCGGGATGGGCGTGGCGGTGAGGACGAGGACGTGGGGGGCATGGCCGTGAGCGGCGGCTTTGTCCATCAGCCGCTTGCGCTGGAGGACGCCGAAACGGTGCTGTTCGTCGATGGCGACGAAGCCGAGGCGTGAGAACTCAACATTGTCTTCGATGAGGGCGTGTGTGCCGATGACGAGTTGCGCTTCGCCGGAGCGGATGCGCTCGAGGGCGGCGGATTTTTCGGCGGACTTGAGGCCGCTGATGAGGAGCTCGACGCGGTAGCCGCCGCGTTCGAGGATGCGGCGCGCGGAAAGAAAATGCTGGACGGCGAGAATTTCGGTGGGGGCCATGAGCGCGGCTTGGCAGCCATTTTCGATGGCGACGACGGCAGCTTGCAGGGCCACGATGGTTTTGCCGCTGCCGACGTCGCCTTGCAGGAGGCGGTTCATGGGCGCGGGCTTTTCCAGGTCGGCGGCGATTTCGGCGAGGACGCGTTTCTGGGCGGCCGTGGGCTTGAACGGGAGAATGCGCTTGAGGGCTTCGCGGATGTTTTCTTCGCGGAGGCGGAAGGCGATGGCGTTTTCCTCGCGTGTGGCGCGGCGGTCGAGCGCGAGGCTGAGCTGGTAGAGGAAAAATTCTTCAAAGATGAGGCGTTGCTGGGCGGGGGAGCGGAATTCGTTGAGGGCGTCGACGGACTCTTCGGCCGCGGGAAAATGCGTTTGCGCTAATGCCTGAAGGCGCGAAGGATAGCCGAGACGAGCGCGGAGGTCTTCGGGCAAGACGTCGGGCATGCGCGGGTCGAGAGTTTGCAGCGCGGTATAGATGGTGCGGCGGATGGAGCGCGAGCCGAAGGTGCCGATGGCTTCGTAAATGGGAACGATGCGGCCGACTTCGGTAGAGTCGATTTCTTCTTGCGCGGCAGATTTGTCAGCTTCGTGGGCCGCTAGGGAATGATCGACGCTGCTGAGGAGCTCGATTTGCGGATTGACCATTTCGATGCGCGCGGGACGCATTTTGTCGACCTCGGCTTTGCCGTGGAGGACGAGGAGCTGGCCTTGCTTGAGGCGGCCTTCGAGATAGCCGCCGTGAAAAAATTTGCAGGGAAGCTGGCCGGTGGGATCCTGCACGAGGAGATGGTAAATGGCGTCGCGCCCGCGCATGGTGCGGACGGCTTGGCCGCTCATGACGCGGGCGCGAATGGTGTAGACGCCGTCGGGCTTGATGTCGCGGATGTTGGAGAAGTGAATGCGGTCTTCGTAGCGGAAAGGCAAATAGTGGAGGAGATCGTCGACGGTGTAGATGCGGCGCTTGGCGAGAAGTTCGGCGCGGTTAGGGCCGACGCCTTTGATCATGCGGACTTCGGTGGTCAGGGAGATGGGCATCGGTAGGTCATTTATACCATTGTGACAAGAGCGCTCGCCAAAGCCGGCGGCTGTTACCCTTCGAGGCTCAGGGCGAGCGGTTGCACGCACATTTCTCTTGCAGTTTGGTGACGTTGAGGTCCTTCGGGCCAGCAAAATGCGCTGGCCCTCAGGATGACACGTTTGGGTGGGCGGGTCGAAAGAGGCGTTAAGGAAATGTTTGGTGGAATTGTGCCGAAATGGGGCGCAGCAATGCTGCGCCCCTACGCGGGTCACTTGCGAGGGCGGGATGCGTATCTATAGAGTGGGTGATTGAGCCTGAGAAATGAGTCTAAACACAACGGATCAGTACGGTCTTACCTCGAGATGAAAAGCAACTGCGGAGGCTGCTGTGACTGATGATCGGCTGAGCGGGTCGGAGAAGCGGGCGCTGCTGTTGTGGGTGGCGCTCGGCATCGTCGGAACGATTTTTGCTTACAAATATTTCTTTCGGGCGTTTCCGGAAGCGTCGGTGGATTTCCGCGTCACGCGTTCCGAGGCGCTGCAGCGGGCGCAGAGTTTTGTGGCGGGACTGGGCGAAAACGTGAGCGGGTACCGGTCGGCGATTGTGTTCAGCGTCGACGACGGTGCGAAGACGTACCTGGAGCGCGAACTAGGATTGCAGCAAGCGAACCAGATGATGTCGTCGCAACTGCACATCTGGCATTGGGACGTGCGGTTTTTCCGTCCACAGCAGGAAGAGGAATTTTTCGTGCGGGTGAGCCCGGCGGGGAATGTTGTGGGGTATACGCACAAGGTTGAAGAGGCGCGCGCGGGGGCCGTGCTGGATCGCGCGGCGGCGCAGGCTAGTGCGCAGAACTTTCTGGTTTCGAAGCTTGGGCTCGACGCAAGCCAATGGGACTTCCTGCCGGAAGAAGCAAATTCCACGAAGAGGCCAAACCGCACGGATTGGGATTTCACCTGGGAAAAACACGGATTCCGCGCGAAGGACGCGCCCTACCGGCTAACCGTGTCACTGCAGGGGGAGCACATCGGAGGAGCGCAGGAATTTCTGCGGGTGCCGGAAGCGTGGGAACGGAGCTACCAGCGGCTGCGCTCGGGCAACGACACGCTGGCGCTGGCATTCACGGTTCCTTACATCTTGTTGCTGGGATTTGCGGTGTGGCTGGCGTTCAAGCTGACGAATTCCGGGCAGTCCTCGTGGCATGGCGCGATTGTGCTGGGCTTTCTTGTGGCGGGACTGCTGTTTTTGCAGAACCTGAATGACTGGCCGCTATGGAGCGCGAGCTACAACACCAATACTTCTTACGGTGGCTTCCTTCTGGCGAAGATCGGAATGGCGCTGGTGCTTGCGCTTTTGACGGCAATTACGGTGACTCTGGTGTTGCCGGCGGCGGAACCGCTGTACCGGACTTCGCAACCTCAGCGGTTGCAGTTGGCGAAAGCGCTTACGTTGCGGGGATTGCGGTCGAAGGAATTTTTTTCGGCGGCGGTCGTGGGACTTTCGCTGGCGGCAGCGCACATAGGGTACGTGGTGGCGTTTTACGTGGTGGCCCAACATTTTGGAGCGTGGGCGCCGCAGGAGATTGATTACGAAGAGTCGGTGAACACACTGATTCCGTGGATTTCGGGGGCGGCGATCGGTTTGCTGGCTTCTACGAACGAAGAGTTTACGTTCCGGCTGTTTGCTATTCCTTTTTTTGTGCGGCTGACCGGGTCGAGATGGATTGCGGTGATCGTGCCGGCGTTCATGTGGAGCTTTCTGCACAGCAATTATCCGCAGGAGCCGCCGTACATTCGCGGAATCGAAATCGGGTTGATAGGAATCGTCGCTGGGGTAGTGATGCTGCGGTGGGGAATTCTGGCGACGCTGATTTGGCACTACACGGTGGACGCTTCACTGGTGGGTTTGCTGCTGGTGCGCTCGAATAATTTGTATTTCAGGGTTTCGGGCATTGTGGTGGCGCTGGCGGCAGCGGCGCCCTTGTTGTTTGCTGCGATCTCGTATCTGTCGCGAGACAGATTTGAGACAGATGAAGATTTGCTGAATCAAGCGGCACCGGCTCCGGAGATAAGCCTAGCTGCCGGGCCGGAGGAAGCTTCCGCGGCGGTTTCGACGCGACGCTATGACGCGCTGTCTTCGCGGACGCTGGCGCTTTTGGCGGTGTGTCTGGTGGCGGGCGGTGCGGTGGCTTGGAAGGTCAAACCGGAATCGATCGGCGACTATTTGAAGCTTGCGGTGAATACACGGTCAGCACGTGCACGCGCGGATGCGATTCTTCGGCAGCACGGGCTGGAGCCGAACAGCTACAAACATGCGACAGTGCTGGTAAACGTCACCGATCCAACGACGAACGAGTTTTTGCGAGAGCGAGTGGGCGTTGCGCGGCTGAATGACATTCTTGCCACGCAGGTGCCGGGGGCGCTGTGGCGGGTGCGGTATTTTCGCGATTCGCAGCCGGAGGAGTATGCGGTGGTGCTGAGGCCGGACGGATCGCTGCATGCGATTCGGCACACGCTGGCGGACGAGGCACCGGGAGCTGCGCTAAGTAAAGAGGACGCGATGGCGTGCGCGGAGAAATTTCTGCGCGAGGAGAAGAAGATTGATTTGAGTAAGTGGTCGCTGGTGGAATCGAACTCGGACAAGCGGCCGCACCGGACGGATCACACTTTGACGTGGCAGCAAAGTGCGGCGCTGGATCTCGGAGCAGCAGGGGCAGCGGCAGAACACGCGTTTGCGCGAATCGAGCTGGTGGTGCTGGGCGACGACGTGACGGATTACCGGACGTACATAAAGATTCCGGATGAGTGGCAGCGCAAACAAGAAGAGGCAACGCTGACAAAGATCGTCTTCGGGTACGCGCTACCGATCTTGGTAGTTGCAGGATTTGCGATTACGGCGCTGATTGTTTTCCTGAAGAATCTACGTTCGGAGGTGGGCCGCACGATTCCGTGGAAGCGGCTGGCGTTGTGGGCGCTGTGGGGACTTGCCGGCGCCGCTCTGACGCTGGCCTGTGGAGACTTCGTGGCCAATGCTTTGACTAACTACAAGACGGCCATTCCTTTCAAGATGATGATGGGGGTCACGGCGATCAGCGCACTGCTGGGCCTGCTGTTCTCGTTTGGGTTTCTGGCGCTGCTGCTTGGAGCGGCGTGGTATTACGCGACGCGGGCGTTCGGTAGTGAGCGGATTCCGGAATGGACAGGCATGCCGAACGCGTATTACAGAGACGCATTGTTTATCGGACTTGGTGGGACGGCGGCTTGGGTGGGACTGGATGCGATTTCGAAGTGGGTTTACCAGCATTTGCCTGGAGCGCAGGAGGGGGCGGCAGCGAGTTTCGGAGCGAATTTGGACGCGGTCTTCCCGGTGGGGGCGATTCTCGGTTCGGGGATGCGCGGCGGATTGACGTACACGGCGCTAGTGGCGATTACAGCGGCGTTTATCGCGAGCATGATTCGGGCGAAGTGGCAGCGTGCTTCCGTTTTCGTGCTTGCGGTGCTGGCGCTTGGCGGAATTGGGGCCAACTGGCACGACCCGATGGACGTGGCGAAGAAGATGATCATCGGAGCGGTGTGGATTGCGGTTATTGACCTCGCGGTGCGCTACGTTATCCGGTTTAACGTGCTGGGATATTTTCTGATTTTGGCGGGGATTGCGTTGTTGGGTGGGGTTGGGGAAATGCTGCGGCATCCGGATTATTTTTATCGGGCGAACGGGTACGGTGTCTTGGTGGCTTTAGCGGTCTTGTTTGGATGGCCGTTGGTTGTTTGGCAGCGCGGGGGAGCAGAAAAGGCATAAGACAGAGGTCACAGAGTTCGGACGCAAAGGCCACGGAGACATTTTGCTGGACTGACGCGGTAGACCTGGCTGACGGAGTCAGGACGTTTACGCTGAGAAAGCGGGAGCCTATCGAAGCTCAGGGTAAACAAGACTCCCGCACTCCAAAACCCCCACGGTCTAGGCGTCTAAATTTAGAAACAAATGGGTTGGCTAATGCGTTAGGAAGATAGAGGTGGCTGCTCACCCATTGGGTGAAGGTCCGTCCAAAATGGGTGGTTCGCTCTGGCTCAGGTCCATTCCAACGTGCTATAAACCTGCGCTAAGGTGTTAAGGCCGAGGCCATAACACCAGGAATTGCGAAAAGAAAGCGAATATGCCGCTTCCTCGATTGGCTTTGGCTAGCGTTATTGGCCGGACTACAGATACGGACGCCATGGCCACGGTGGCTTCATTGCCCCAGCTCGATGAGCGCTGCATAGTCGCGGAGGCGCAGACGGGAAACCGTGCTGCGTTCGAGGAATTGGTGCGCCGCTATGACCGAGACGTACTGCGGCTGGCGCTGAATTTGATGAAACGTCCCGAGGACGCGCGCGACGTCTATCAAGAGGCATTCCTGAAGGTTTACCGCAACCTGCATCGTTTCCGCTTCGAGTGCAGTTTCTACACGTGGTTGTACCGCATCGTTACAAACGTTTGCCTGGATCATTTGCGGCGGCGGCAGGCGCGCCCGGAAGATCAGGCTCCGGAGGCGAACGGCGGCCATGCAGATGAAGGGATTACGGACTTTTTCGAGCGGCAGCGGGAGCATCGGCCGACGCTGGACCCGGAGCGACGGCTGTTCGGGAAAGAAATTCAGGCGCGAATTGCGACGGCGATGGAGCGGCTGTCTCCACGCGAGCGTGTTGTTTTTGAGATGAAGCATTATCAGGGGCTGAAGCTGCGCGCGATTGGCGACGCGCTGGGCACGACGGAAGAGACGGTGAAAAATTCGCTGTTCCGGGCGACTCGCAAACTGCGCACGCAGTTGGGAGGGCTCCGGTGAGCGCGAACCGGTTGACGCGCTGCGGAGACGTTGCTCCCCTGCTGGTGTTTTATGCTTGCGATGAAGTGGAGCCGCAGGAGCGCGAACAGATCGACACGCACCTGGCGAATTGCGCTTCTTGCGCGGCGCAGCTTGGCGAAGAACAGGAAATGCAAAGCGCGCTGGTGAGCGCGTTCCAACCCGCCGATCAGCTGGACCCCTCCGGAGCACTCCTCGCACAGTGCCGAAGTGAACTTTCTGAATTGCTGGATGATTTGTCAGCGCCGCCGCTGCAGGAGCAGTGGAGTCCCTTTGGCTGGGCGCGCCGGTGGATGGCGCTGCGGCCTGCTTGGAGCGCCGCGGGTCTGGTGCTGTTGGGATTGGCGGTGGGAACGCAGGTGGCGCTGTGGATTCCGGGACGCGAAGGCAACTTTGGCGTCGGCCAGGCGGTGAACGTAAAAGCGGCGGCGCCGTTGACGAATGAAGATTTGTCGAAAATGGCGGTGGCGGGAGTGAATTTCGCGCCGGCGGCCGATTCCTCGGGAACCGTGCAACTGCAGGTGCGGACCGAACAGCCTATTGTGTTGAGCGGAAGCGTGGATGACGCGGATGTGCGGCGCGTGCTTACTTACGTCGTGATGAACGGCGAGCGCTTTGACCCGGGCGTGCGATTGGATTGCCTGGATGTGCTGAGGACGCGCACGGGCGACAAGGATGTGAGGCATGCACTGTTGGCCGCGGCCCGCCGGGACCAGAATGCCGCGGTGCGCATGAAGGCACTGGAGGCGTTGCGCGATTCCGCAGCGGACGATGCAGTGCGCGATACTTTGCTGGAGGCGCTGCAGCACGATGCGAATCCAGGCGTGCGCGTGGAAGCGGTGAACTTGCTGGTGCGCTCGCTGGAAGGCGACACGCCAGCCGAACCTCCAGCCCTGGGAACTGCCCCGGAAATTGTGGGAGCGCAAATTCCTCCGGATCCTTCGGTGGATCGCGTGATTCGCGCACTAGAAGGATTGCAACAGCGCGACCCGAACCGCTATGTGCGGCTGCGCAGCGCGGCGGCGTTGCGGCAGATTGGTCCGCGAGAAACGCAATAGGGACGTGCTCCGCAGGGGCATCAGGAAAGTAGCAGCGCTAGTCAATCTGGAAATGAAAAGAACAGCCATTCACTTTGCGCGTCTATTGTGCGCGGCGGTCTTGCTGGCGCCGAGCACGACTTCGGGAACACGGGAGCCTGGGATTGCGGCGCCGGAACTGACCAAGCCGGGCGAACCCACGCCGCGCGTTTCTGCGGATCGCACAGGATCTCTGCAGACATCGGATGGATTGACGCTGCGGCTTACCACGGACTTAGGTTCCGTGAAGATTGTGCCGCTCGAGAGTGGTTCCGCTCCGGTGGTCCGGTATGCGGTGCACATTGAAACGGACGCGCGTGCTCCGCTAGCGCAACATCTGCTGGATCATTATTCGCTAAGCGCGAAGTCCGCTCCGGCGGGAGTCGAAATCACCGGAAACTTGCCGCCGCAATCGGCGCGTCTGTCTGGCGCGCAAATCTGGGTGCAGTTCGAGATAGCGGTGCCGCGCAGTTACAGCGTCGAGGTGAAGACGGAAGCGGGGGACATCGAGTCGGAGGACATAGGCGGCATCGCAACGCTGACGACACAGGGCGGCAACATCCGCGCCGGACGCATCGGCATTGGCATCGGCAATATGCGGAACGCGGCACCTGACCGCCTAGTGGCGCGGCTGGAAACAGAAGGCGGCCACATCCAGGTCCAGGACGTTGCCGGGGACTTGCGGGCGTTTACCGCAGGCGGACACATCAACGCGGGAAACATCGCAGGCGACGCGTCTTTGCGCAGCGGCGGCGGACACATTCGCGCAGGGCAGATTGGCGGGCGCGCGGATTTGCAGACCGACGGCGGCAACATCACCGTTGGCCAGGCAGGAAGTCTGGTGAGCGTGCGCACTGGCGGGGGACAGATTGATTTCGGAGAAGTGCGGGGTTCGGTTCGCGCGCAGACGGGCGGCGGCGGCATTCGCATCATGTATGTGTCCGGCCCGATGGAAGTGGAATCCAGCGCGGGGAGCATTTGCTTGACGCGCGTGGCGGGGACAGTGCGGGCGGCCACGGCGGGCGGGACGATCACGGCGTGGATTAATCCGGATGCGCCTTCCTCCGGCGGCACGGTGCACTTGCCGGGATTGTCGCAACTGACTTCCGGAAATGGCGACATCGTGGTGTTTTTACCGCGCAACCTGGCGGCCGATATTGACGCGCTGGTGGAATCCGGCGGCGAGCGGCGCATAGAGGCGGACCCCGCGCTGGCACTGCAAATCCAGAGTCGCGGAAATGGCCCCGTGCATGCGATGGGCGCGCTGAATGGCGGCGGGCCTCCGCTGAAGCTGCGCACGACGGCGGGAAAGATCCGGCTGCAATTCCTGGACTCGGAGATTGCTTTGCGCCAGTCGCTGATCCAGGAGCAAAAAGAGCGGCTGATGGATCGCTTGAATTCGGCGCAATTGACGCCCACGGGATTCGAGAAGCAGCAATCGTGGAATCCACCGGAGCCTGCGAGTGGAGCGGAGGACCGCGGCGACTGGATTGATCGCTGGCTGAATACGCTGGAGACGGCTTTCCTGGGCGGCATTCGCGAAGATCCCGACGAATTGCAGAAACATTTGGTCTCGGCGCCGCCGCCGGCGTATCCGGAAATTGCGCGGCGAGCCGGAGTGCAAGGGATTGTGCGGCTGCAAGTGCGCGCGACGAAAGATGGGCGCATCGAAGTGGACAAGATCCTGAGCGGGTCGCCGACGCTGGCGGATGCTGCGATTGCGGCCGTGAAGCAGTGGCGGGTAAGGCCGTTTTCGACCGGGGGCAGGCCGGTAGATGTGATCTCGACAGTTACGTTTAATTTTCAACTGCATTAGGAGCGGGCGCCCGTTGCGCGGCACAAACGAGTTTCGTTCTGGTCTTCGATTCTGGAACCTGATTCTGGAATGTCGGTCCTCGAAGGAGGTAGAACGTTATGCACCGCCGCTCCGTTAGTTTTGCCGCGCTGTTGATCCTGGTGTTGGCCGCAGCTTTCGCTCCGGCTTGCTTGGCTATCACCAAAGAATTCAATCAAACCTAT
>WNFD01000474.1_pt1 | contig 43497 bp, 36 predicted proteins | sample 5400491 | NCBI WGS metagenome assembly WNFD01 (sample SAMN13153343, study PRJNA577476) | soil metagenome | isolation source: 120 cm saprolite under Douglas fir tree site 2 hole 2 replicate 2 | place: USA:California | collected 2015-04-18
CTGGATGCGCAGCAAAATGCCATAGCCGTGCAACGGGCCAAGCGAAACCGCTTTGAGGATTAACATGTCCAGCGTGCCTTGCAGCAGGTCGAGTTGTTTGTCCACGGATTCGCTTCTCCTAGATGGCCTAGGAATATACTCTCCCTTCTCCTAGACGGTCAAGTAGAAGAAGTGTTTCCAAATTCGACTCCCCCGGCTCGGTCCTTTCCCTTTTTGTAGCGCCGGCTTGCCCTGCCTACCAAAGGGCATCCTTCCCGGCACCTTCCTTCCGTCGCTCCCCGCAAACCCCCGCTTGTCAGCATCGTCCGTCCTGCATAGACTCCTTTCGAACTACGCAACGTCGTTCGAATAGGCCATGAAATGAACCAGGAAGACTTTGCATTGGGTGGCGACCGCTTTCCCCCGACGCGCCGCTCCGTCATTGAAGCGGTACTCAGCATCGATGCCGAGGAGCGCGAGGGCGCGCTGGAAGCGCTCTGCGCGGCGTACTGGAAGCCCGTCTACAAATATGTGCGCCTGCGATGGAACCGCACGCCGGACGCGGCGCAGGATCTCACGCAGGGATTTTTCGTCGAACTTCTCGAACGCGAGCTCCTCGAGAAATTTGATGCGAAAAAAAGTCGGTTGCGAACTTACTTACGCCTCTGCGTCGACAGTTTCGTGATGAACGAAGACAAGGCGGGACGGCGGCAGAAGCGCGGCGGAAATCTTCCGCACGTTGCACTCGATTTCTCCGCGGCGGAAGAAGAACTGGACGCAACCGTGATCGATCCGGCAAAAATCGCCTCGCCGGAATCCCTCGAAGAATTCTTTGAAAAGGAATGGGTGCGCAGCTTGTTCGCGCTGGCTGTCGAGGAATTGCGTGAACTGTGCATCGCACGCGAACGCGAACGAACCTTTCATCTGTTCGAAGCCTACGATCTCCAGGGCAACGAGAAGATTTCCTACGAGCAGCTTTCGAACGAATATGGCATTCCCTTGACGGACGTGACCAACGCGCTCGCGTGGGCCCGCCGCGAATTTCGAAAAATCGCGCTGGAGCGCCTGCGCGAGCTCTGCGGCAGCGAGGAAGAATTCCATCGAGAAGCGCGCGCCGCCTTCGGCTGGGATGCGAAATGAAATTTCTTTCCGACCGCGCACTCGAACGCCTGCGCGACGCAGCGGACCTGCCCGACCTCTCCGGCACGCACTACCGGTTGCTCGAACGCGTCGCGCGCGGCGGCATGGGCGTCGTGTACACGGCGGAAGATGAGCGGCTTCAGCGGCGCGTCGCGCTGAAAGTTCTGGATCTCCCGGGAACCGCAGGCGATCTCGCCAATCGCTTGCTCCGCGAAGCGCGCGTCCTCGCGCGTCTCGAGCATCCCGGCATCGTGCCCGTCCACGACGTCGGAACACTCGCGGACGGCCGCGTTTTCTACACCATGAAATTTGTCGAAGGCCATCGCCTCGACAAGCACATCGAGTCGGTCGCCTCGACTCCCGATCGTTTGCGAATTTTTCTCCGTATCTGCGATGCCGTCGCGTTCGCGCACGCCCGCGGAGTCCTCCACCGCGACCTGAAACCCGCGAACATCATGGTCGGTCCCTTCGGCGAAGTTCTGGTGATGGACTGGGGCCTCGCGAAAATCCTGCGGGAAGAAGTTTCGCGCGGTGCGCGCGAAGCCGATCCGGAAGCGACGATTTTCGAAAAACCAAAGCAAACCGTTGCCGCAGGCAATGCCACGGAAATTTCCGTAGTCACCGGGCACGGAACGGTCATGGGCACTCCGGGCTACATGTCGCCGGAACAGGCGCGCGGCGATGTGGAGCATTTGGACGCGCGCAGTGACATCTATTCCCTCGGCGCGCTGCTGCGATTCTTGCTCACGGGGAATCCGGAAGAGACTTCGACACCAGCGCAAGCTCGCTTGCAAAAATCGCTGGCGGCCATTTGCGCGAAAGCCACGGCAACTCCGCCCGGTGCACGGTATGCGAACGTTTTGGAGCTGGCGCTCGACGTCTCCCGCTATCTGGACGGCCTGGCAGTGGCCGCCCACCGCGAAAGCATTCTTGAGAAGGCCGGTCGCTTTTACCGGCGCTACCGCTTCTTCATCTTGTTGATTGCAGCCTACTTGCTGATGCGCGTCCTGATTTTGCTTTTTATGCACCGATAAATCTAAAGGAATTCGCAAATCTGTTGTAAGGAACACCAGACAGACAAATCGCGACGGAGGACTGTGATGAACAAAGTGCTGCTGGGACTCTTGCTCGGCGCAATCTTGGGCGCAGTCGATGGGGGAACGGCGTGGTTCACGCCTGCCGTTCGCGCGCAGATGGTTGGCATTGTTATCGGCTCGACAGTGAAGGGCCTGATCGCGGGAGTCGCGGCTGGCATTTTTGCGAGAAAGGTCAATTCGGTGCCCCTTGGACTTTTGTTCGGCCTGGGCGTTGGTTTTGTTCTTGCGTTTATCGTTGCTTACATGCAGCACGGCTATTACCTCGAAATTATTCTGCCCGGCAGCATCGTTGGAATGATCGTGGGATACGCCACGCAAAGATACGGCGCGGGTGCGGCGGCAACGCCAGCGACACGCTAGTGCATGCAGAACGTAAAAACAAAAACAGTCTTCGTCTAAATCAGGAGAAAAGCCATGTCTCGAGTCATTCATTTTGAAATACCGGCGGGTGATCCGGAACGCGCGGCGAATTTTTATCGCAAAGTGTTCGGCTGGAAAATCGAAAAATGGCCGGGCCCCATGGAGTACTGGATGGTGTCCACGGGGGCAGAAGGAACGCCGGGAATCAACGGCGGCCTGATGAAGAATACCGACGTAAAGACGACGACCAACACGATCGGTGTGGATTCGGTGGACGGGGCCGTGGAAGCGGTGACCAAGGCCGGGGGAAAATTGGTCATGCCCAAGACGCCGATTCCGACGGTGGGATACTTCGCGTACCTGACGGACACGGAAGGAAATCTCTTTGGCGTGATGCAGGCGGACGCCAATGCGAAGTGAAATCTCCGCAGGTTGGCGGGCGCTTGCGCAGGAGGAAGCGATGAGCCTCACGAAACCCATACTGGGACTCGCGGTCGGCGGGGCGCTGGGGCTTCTCGATGGATTGAGCGGATTCTTTGAGCCGTCGCTGGCGCCGGTGATGGGAAGCGTGATTACGTTTTCGCTGCTCAAAGGATTGGTTGCAGGAATTACAACCGGATATGTTTCGCAGCGAGTGCATTCGATGTTGCTGGGAATTCTTGCGGGCATCGGGATCGCGGCGGTGCTGAGTCTTCTGGTTATCCTTCGTGCGGGCATGGCTTTGTTCTGGGACATCATGGTTCCGGGCATGCTCCTCGGCGCGATCGTAGGATTCGCGACGCAGCGTTTCGGCAGGAAGACCGAACCGGCCGCGGTTGCGCGCTGAGCATTGATTTCGAGTGGTCCTTGTTTTGTGTGTTGGACAACTTCATGAGAGGAGAACGATCGATGAAAGGCATGTTGAAAATACTTTGTGTGTTGGTGCTGAGCGTGGCAATCCTGCCGATGATGACGCAGGCGCGTCCCGGCGGCGGAGCGGAAGCGTTTGAGAAACTGAAAGCTCTCGTGGGCCACTGGGAAACCGACAAGACGAACATGAACAAGGCGACGCTGGACCTGGAGCTGACTTCCGGCGGAACGGCCGTGATCGAAAAATTACGCATGGTGGAGGAAGGCAAGCCGGTGGAAATGATCACGCTTTATTATTTGGACGGCGATCAAATCAAGCTGACGCACTACTGCATGGCCGGCAACCAACCGACGATGCGCGGAACGTATGCGCCGGAGACAAAGACGCTGAAGTTCGCTCTGGAGAGCATTACGAACTTGAAGAGCGCCGACAGCGGGCACATGCATCACGCGACGTACACTTTCATTGACAACGATCATTTCAAGACCACCTGGACGTTCCGCAAAGAAAGTGGTGCAAAGGGCGCTCCGGTTGAATCGGGTCGCTCTTTGTGTTTGCTGAGCGCCTAAACGACGAACGGGACCGGCTGGCACAGACAGGAATGTCTGTCCTACTTTTTTGTGTCCGGCGTAGAATGCCTTGCATGGAATTTCTGGGGCCGAGGCGATGGGATTTGAGACGTTTGCAGGGCACAAATATTTGAACCTCGAAACATTCAAGAAGAGCGGCGAGGGCGTAAAGACGCCGGTATGGTTCGCGGCGGATCCTTCGGTGCCGCTCGATTCGAGCGAGGCGAGACTGTACGTGTACACGATCGGCGTTTCCGGAAAAGTGAAGCGCATCCGAAATAATCCGCGCGTGCGAATTGCGCCGTGCACGGCCGGCGGCAAGCTGCTGGGCGATTGGGTGGAAGCACGAGCAGAAATCGTGACGGGCGCGGAAGCGGAACACGGGATGAAGCTGCTCAACAAGAAGTATGTTCCGTGGAAGCAGTTGCTGGATTTCTTTGCGTCGTTCCGGCGGCGCGAGCGGATTGTTTTTGTGATCCGGCCAGCGTGAGGTAAGGAAGCGGCGGGCCCCCCCACACCCCCCATCCGATGCATGAATATCAAAACAAAGAGGATAGAAAATGGGCAATTTGTAAGTGCATGAAAAGAAAGAACGAGGATGGAGTGCGTTGAGCTGAGGGCGTTGAGTTTCAGAATGGAATTGTTGGTACACACCCGGCAGTTTTCGTAAGAGTGGCAAATACAGGGCTTACGGGATACGGAAAATGAAAGAGTGCGTAAACGTGTGAAAGCAAAGGGCGAAAATTGGGGCGTGTGACGAGCTTATCGTCGTCGTGACGGAAGCGGCGGGGACGGAGAGCAGCGGGAGCCAGAGAAGTGGATCGGCGAGGATTTTGATTGGCAAACACGTGGAAGGATAGCATGCAGATACCAGCTAGTTAAGGAGTAAGCAGGGAGTGGTGAGAATTTGGGATTAAACGGATGCGGAGCTGGAATTAACGGTTGCGGCGGAGTGGATCGCTGAGGGGTCGGGAGGGGCATGTGAGACGGCTGCTGGTGGTGGCGATGCTAATAGGGAGTGGGTTGGCGGCGGGCTCGGCGAGGGGGCAGAAGCCGCCGCTGCTGCCGGAGAAGGATGTGGCAGCGCTGGCGAATGAGTTGAGCGGGGAGACGGCGAAGCGGAATTTGGAGGGGATTGCGCGGTTTCACCGGCAGCGGGGGTCGCAGGGGTTTCACTCGGCGGCGGAATTGGTGGCGGAGCGGGCGCGGGCGTATGGATTGAGCGACGTGGCGATTTTGCAGTTTCCGGCGGATGGGAAGATTTTTTATGGAACACAGAGGTCGCGGCCGGCGTGGGATGCAGAGGTGGGGGAGTTGACTGAGATCAATCTTGGTGGCCCGCCAGTTTGCGACAAGGAAAAAATCGAAAATGGAAAAATAGTACTCAACACGGAATGCGAGCCGCCGTATGAGCAAAAGATCGCGAGTTATGCGGCGGAGCCGGTGGTGTTGGCGGAGGATAGCGAATCGGCGGATGTGAAGGCGGAGTTGGTGGATGTCGGTGACGGAACAAAGGAGAGCGATTACGCGGGAAAGAATGTGAAGGGGAAGATTGTGCTGGTGAGCGCGCAGCCGGGGGCGGTGCAGGATTTGGCGGTGGGGAAGTTTGGCGCGGTGGGAATTGTGAGTTATGCACAGAACCAGAAGACGGCGTGGTCGGGCGACGACCAGAATTTAATCCGGTGGGGACATCTGGAGACATTCTCGGAACACAAGACGTTTGCGTTCATGGTGTCGCTAAAGAGGGCGCGAGCAATGAAGGAATGGCTGGCGCCAGGCAAGAACCACGGGATTCGACTTCATGCGGTGGTGAAGGCGGGACAGCATGTGGGGAACTATGAGGTGGTCAGCGCGACGATTCCGGGGGCTGATCCGAAGCTGAAGGAGGAGGAGGTTGCGTTTTCGTGCCACCTGGATCATCAGCGGCCGGGGGCGAATGACAATGCGAGCGGGTGCGTGACGATTCTGGAAGTGGCGCGGACGCTGCAGAAGTTGATCAGCGCGGGAAAGCTGGCACGGCCGGCGCGGACAATCCGGTTTATCTGGCCACCAGAGATCGAAGGAACGGTCACGCTGTTGAATGCCAGGCCGGAGTTTGCGAAGCAGATCAAGGCGGTAGTGCACATGGACATGGTGGGCGGAGGACCGGAGACGAAAGCGATGTTCCACGTGACACGCGGGCCGATGAGTTTGCCGAACTTCGTGCATGACGTGGCGTGGGCGTTTGCGGAGTTTGTGAACGAGGAGTCGTACAAATTTGCGGCGACTGGTACAGCGAAGTATCCCTTTGTCGCGCCGGAGGGCGGGAAAGAGCCGCTGCGCGCGGAGTATTCGGCGTACACGATGGGGAGCGATCACGATGTGTATCAGGATTCGTCGTTCGGGATACCGGCGATTTACCTGAATGACTGGCCGGACCGGTATATTCACACGAATTTCGATACGGCGGCCAATATCGATCCGACGAAGCTGAAGAGGGCGGCGTTTATTGGGGCGGCGAGCGGGTATTTTTTGGCGGGCTTGACTGCGAAGAGCGAGCCCCAAATGGTACTGAGTTCCGAAATGCGTGCTATGCGTCTGTCCGCGCAAATGACTGGGCATATTTTGCAGGTCGAGCCGGCGGAACAACAAACTTTGAACGGGATTTTCACCAGTTATATTTCGGGCGCCGATGAATCGCTGCAAGTATTCCCGGGAGCATCCAAAGCCGTCCCGTCTCAGGCAAAGAAACCGTCCAACAAGCAGAACATTTCCGAGCTGGTCTTTAAGCGGAGTGCCACTCCAAAAGGGCCGCTGGCGGTGTTTGGGTACGACTATTTTGCGGACCATGCGAAGGCGGCGGGAGGGGCGACGCCGAAGCTGCTCAGTTATGAGGGATTGTGGGGGGCGGGGGAAGAGTATGCGTATGAAGTTTTGAATTTTGCCGATGGGAAGCGGAATGCGCAGGAGATTCGCGATGCGGTGTCAGCGGAGTATGGGCCCGTGCCGCTGGAGATGGTCGTGGAGTATTTGAGGGCGCTGGAAAAGATTGGGGTGGTGGAGCAGGTGAAGTGAACCGATGAACGGTGGCGGTCCGGGGCCATGGATCAATCGAAGAGGGGCACGATGTATCGTGCCCCTACGGGTGCCGATGGGATGCGGTGTGCTAGCATCGAGGTTTGCATGATGGGCGGGAGTCCGGGTAGATGGCGACGACGATGAAGGCGTTGCGGAAGATGCAGGCGGCGAAGGGCCTGCAGATGGATACGGTCGCGGTGCCGGCGACCGGGCCGACGGAGGTGCTGGTGCGCGTGAAGACGGCTTCGATTTGCGGGACGGACCTGCATATTTACGGCTGGGACCGCTGGTCGCAAGGCCGCATCAAGCCGCCATTGACGCTGGGGCACGAATTTTGCGGGGTCGTCGAGCGCGTGGGAGACGAGGTGCGCGCCGTCAAGCCGGGCGATTTCGTCAGCGCGGAGATGCACGTCAATTGCGGGCATTGCCACCAGTGCCGGCTGGGGCAGGCACACATCTGCAAGAACCTGCGCATTATCGGGATCGATCAGGACGGAGCGTTCGCGGAATTCGTGAAGATTCCGGCGTCGAATATATGGAAACTCGACCCGGCGATTCCGGAGCACTACGGGGCGATTCTCGATCCGCTGGGGAATGCGGTGCACACCGTGCTTGCGGGGCCGATCGCGGGGCAGACGGTTTTGGTTACGGGATGCGGGCCGATTGGGCTGATGTCCATTGCGGTGGCGAAGGCGTGCGGGAGCTCGACGGTGTTTGCGACGGAGACGAACGAGCAGCGGCGCGCGATGGCGAAAAAAATGGGCGCGGACGTGGTGCTGAATCCCGCGAAAGAAGACGCGGTGGGGAAAATTCTTGCGGAGACCAACGGCACGGGAGTAGATGCGCTGCTGGAGATGAGCGGGAATCCCACGGCGATTCAGCAGGGTTTCAAGGCGCTGCGAGCGGGAGGACGCGCGTCGCTGCTGGGGATTCCGACGGAGACGGTGCCCCTGGATCTGGTGAACGACGTGATATTCAAGGGCGCGACGGTGCAGGGAATTTATGGGCGGCGAATGTATGAGACGTGGGTGCAAATGACTTCGCTGCTGAAGGCCGGGCGGTTGAATCTGGAGCCGCTGTTTGGAGAGCGGACTTCGCTGGATAAATTTGAGAATGCGTTTTCGCTCCTGCAAGGCGGGCTCGCGGGGAAGATTTTGATGTATCCGAATGGGATGCCGCGGTAACGGCGAAAGAAAAGAAATAACACAGAGAACACAGAGGCCGGAGCACGGAGGGCACAGAGAATTGGGAGCCAGGTTATGAGCGATGTTGGAGCGCAGACAACGAAGCAGAATCCTTTGCAGTACATCACCGAGCAGTTGAAGGAATTGCGCGCAGGGGGCGTGGCGCCGAAGCTGCGCGTGCTCGAAGGCGAGCAGAAACCGGTTTGTATTTTCGACGGGCGGGAAGTGATCAATCTCGCTTCGAATAATTATCTGGGGCTGACCACCCACAAGGCACTGCGCAAAGCCGCGCTGGACGCGGTGAAACGATACGGGGCGGGAGCGGGAGCGGTTCGAACGATTGCCGGCACGATGAAAATACATATGGAGCTGGAGGAGCAGATCGCGGCGTTCAAGAACGTGGAAGCTTGCGTGGTGTTTCAATCGGGGTTCACGGCGAACGCGGGGACGGTTTCGGCAGTGCTCGGCAAGGAAGATCTGATTGTTTCCGATGAATTGAATCATGCGTCGATCATCGATGGCGCTCGGCTTTCGCGCGCGACGATCAAGGTGTTCAAGCATAAGGACGTGAAGGACTGCGAACGCATCTTGCAGGAGCACGCGAGCTTCCCGGGGAAAAAGCTGATTGTCAGCGACGGCGTGTTCTCGATGGACGGCGACATCGCGCCGCTGCCGGAGCTGTGCGACCTGGCGGAAAAGTACGGCTGCATCATGATGGTGGATGACGCGCATGCTTCCGGCGTGCTGGGCCGCGGCGGGCGCGGGACGATCGATCATTTCGGGTGCCACGGGCGGGTGCACATTCAGGTGGGGACACTGAGCAAAGCCATCGGCGCGATGGGCGGGTACGTTTGCGGCTCGCGCGATCTGATCGATTTTCTTTATCTGCGGGCGCGGCCGTTTCTTTTTTCGACTTCGCATCCGCCCGCCACGGCGGCGGCCTGCCAGGCGGCATTCGCGCTGCTGGATTCGCCGGAAGGCGAAAAGCTGGTAAAGAAATTGTGGGCCAACACGAAATTTTTCAAGCGCGAATTGAAGAAGCGCGGGTTTCAATTCAAGGTGAGCGAGACGCCGATTATTCCGATTCACGTGGGCGATGCTGCGAAAGCGTTCGAATTCTCGAAGAAACTTTTTGAGGCGGGCGTGTTTGCGCCGGCGGTGGGCTATCCCACCGTGGCGGAAGGCAAGGCGCGACTGCGGGCGATTGTGAGTGCGACGCACAAACGGGAGCAGCTGCTGAAAGCTGCGGATCTCCTTGCGGAGGTCGCAAAGCCCCTAGGCATTGTCTAGAGTCTCCACCCTGCCAAAACGCTGCGTGTAAACCCTGTAAAAGCTGCGTACCATAGGTCATTTTGGGGGATACCCGTAGCCCCGGTCGCGCTGTTAACTCGCTGAAAACACTATCTTTACTTTGCGGCATGCTCCTTGCCACTATCAAATAGTTAGGTAGATACCCTTATATCCAGGCGTAAACCCAGCTCCTTATCGGGAAGCAATTTTTTAGGAGGAACTAGACCATGAAATGCGCAGGGATGGCGATTGCAGTGGGGACTCTTTTCTGCCTCAGCGCTGCGGCACAACCGCAGACAGGTGCACAGGCGGGAGCGCAGGGCAGCGGGCAAGCTTCGGTGCAAGCGGGGCAGACGCAGGCGCAAGCCTCGGGCAATGCCTCGGCGGCATCCGCGGCATCGGCGCAAAACGGGCAGGCGAATGCTTCGTTGGCGAGCGGCACGGCGTTCAACGCGGCGTTGAGTTCGCCGCTCGATTCAAAAAAGTGCAAGTCGGGCGACCCTGTGAACGCGCACACGACCGAAGCGGCGAAGTCCGAAGGGAAGGCGGTAATCCCGAAGGGCTCAAAGCTGGTCGGCCACGTGACGCAGGCTTCGGCGCGCGCCAAAGGCGAGTCCGAATCGTCACTTGGCATCGTGTTTGACAAAGCGATCCTCAAGAACGGACAGGAAATTCCGTTGAACAACGTCACGATCCAGGCGATTGCTTCGGCGGAGAGCGGCACATCAGCGGCTGGGGCGGACATGGACGCCATGGGTGGCATGGGCGCTTCGGCGGCGGGCTCCGGCACGGCCAGCGGACGCGGCGCGTTGGGCGGCGTAACGTCCACGGCTGGCGGCGCTGTCGGCGCGGTGACGAACACGGCGGCTAACGCCGGGGGAGTTGCCGGCGGAACTTTGAACTCCGCCGCGAACGCTGGCGGGAGCATCGCCGGCGCGTCGAAGGGAGCGGTCGGCGGCTTGAATGCGGCCGGGCAGCTTACCTCGAACAGCCAGGGCGTGTTCGGATTGAATGGATTGAACCTGAACGCGGCCGGTTCGAATGCGACGCAGGGCTCGGTAATTACTTCCGCTGGGAAAAACGTGCATCTCGACAGCGGGACACGGATGTTGCTGGTTTCGCAAGCCAATGCGGGCGAACAAGGCGCATCGAGACCGCCTGCAGCCAACAAGCCGGAAGCAAAGCCCGAGTCGAAGCCGGAAGCCAACAAACCCAACAAACAATAAGCACGGGCTGTTTTACAAAAGGCCGCGCGGGATCAAATCCCGTGCGGCCTTTTTTCATAGGATGCGTCCAAAGAATGGCTCGACGAGAGGAATCAGTCATTCCGTAGTCCTTTGCTATACTCGCGCGCATGCCTTCCGGATCGAAAAAACTGTTTCTCGTGGATGCGATGGCGCACGTGTACCGGGCGTTTTTTGCGCCGATGCCGCAGCGGCTGACAGGACCGGGCGGCATTCCGACCAATGTTCCATTCCTTTTTGGAAATATTCTCAAGCGCCTGATCAACGACTATCAGCCGAAATATATCGGAATCGTGTTTGATCCTCCGGGCGCAACATTCCGCGACAAACTCTTTGAAAAATACAAAGCGCAGCGCCAGCCCATGCCCGACGAAATGCGCGTGCAGCTTCCCTACGTTCGCGCGCTGTGCGAAGCGATGCGTCTGCCCATCCTGGAGGAAAAGGGCTACGAAGCGGACGACGTGATCGGAACCATCGCCAAGCAGGCGGCCAAGCAAGACTTCGAAGTGCTGATCGTGAGCAACGACAAGGACATGATGCAGCTCGTGGGGAAAAATATCCGCACGCTAAAGACCAGCTCCGGCGGCGCCAAAGGTGACGTGATCGTCGACGAAGCAAAAGTGCAGGAGCTGCTCGGAGTGCCGGCGGAAAAAGTCGTCGACTATATGGCGCTGCTGGGCGACAGCGTAGACAACATTCCTGGAGCAAAAGGAATTGGCGAGAAAGGCGCGGCTGAGCTGATTCAGAAGTACGGGAAAGTGGAGACGGCGCTGGATCACGCCGATGAAGTTCCGAACAAGCGCTACCGCGAAGCGCTCCAGCAGCAGCGCGAGCAGGTGATGATGTCCAAGCAGTTGGCGACAATTGCCACGGACGTGCCGCTGGAACTGGATCTGAGTGCGCTGCAGCGACGCGAGCCTGACGTGGCGGCACTAGCCACGCTCTATCGCGAGCTGGGTTTCAGTTCCCTGCTGAAGGAATTGGGTTCGGAGGCGGCGGCTTCGTCCGCACCTGCGGATGCGGATTCAACAGCAAAGGGCGAGTATGCAAAGTTTGCGGATGTCAGCGAATTTCGTGCGCACCTGGCCAAGTTGCCTGCGAAGCGGCCGCTCGCGATCTGGCTGAATCTCGAGACGGGCGAGCGAGAGGCCGAAGGCTTCGGGACGCGCATTGCATCGATCGAGGTTTCTGCGAAGGCGGGCGAAGGCCGTTCCGTGTGGCTCGACGAAAAGGGGGAAGCGCTGAAGGCGCTTGCGCCGCTGCTGGCAGACTCGAAACGGCCGAAGATCGTGCACGACCCAAAGGTCTTTCAGCTGCTTACCGGGCGAGCCGCGAACATTCAGGATGCGACGCAGCTATACTCGTATCTACTGAGGCCGACGACAGCGAATCACAATTTTGCGGACGCCGTGATGCGCCAATTCAGCTCCATGATGGGCGGCGGGCCCGGCGAACGCGCGGATTACCTGCAGAGGCTCGCGCCGGCACTTCACGCGCAAGTGAAAGAACAGAAACTCGAAAGTGTCTACGAGAAGATTGATCTGCCGCTGGCGGCGGTGCTGGCGGACATCGAACGCGCGGGGATCCGCGTCAATCCCAAAGAACTCGACAAGATGTCGCAGTCGATGGAAAAGGAAGTCCGCCGCCTGGAAAAGGAGATCTGGAAGCTCGCGGGCTCGGAATTCAACGTCAATTCGCCGACGCAGCTCGCGGAAATCCTCTTCGACAAATTGAATCTTCAGCCGAACCCGCGCCGGGGGAAAGCCAAGGCGCGGTCCACCGCAGTGGATGTGCTCGAAGACCTCGCGGCGCAGCATCCGCTGCCCGCGAAAATCATCGAGTACCGGGAAATCGCCAAACTCAAATCAACCTATGTGGACGCGCTGCCGAAACTGATTCATCCGGAGACGGGGCGGCTGCACACGAGTTTTTCGCAGACCGGGACGGCCACGGGCCGACTGAGCTCCAGCGATCCGAATCTGCAAAATATTCCCATTCGAACGGAGCTGGGCCGCGAGATTCGCGCTGCTTTTGTGGCAGAAAAGGGCAACGTACTGCTCTCCGCCGACTACTCGCAGATCGAATTGCGCATCATGGCGCACTTTTCGAAAGATCCCGTACTGGTGGACGCGTTCCGGAATGGTGAAGACATTCATGCGCGCACGGCCCAGGAGGTTTTTGGCGTTGGGCCGCTCGCACAAACACCGGAACACCGCCGCGCCGCGAAGGCCATTAACTTCGGCATCATTTATGGCCTGTCTCCGTTCGGGCTCGCACAGCAGCTGGGCATCGAGCAAAAAGAGGCGGCAAAATTCATCAACGCGTATTTCACTCGCTATCGCGGAGTGAAGGAGTACCTTGACAATATTCTCGCCGAGACGCGCAAGACCGGCATGGCGAAGACTTTGTTTGGAAGAATCCGCCCGATTCCGGAAATCAACTCGCCGCAGATGCAGCTGCGCAATTTTGCGGAACGCACGGCACTCAATTCGCCGTTGCAAGGCACGGCGGCCGATCTCATCAAGCTCGCGATGATCAACATTGATGCTCGCCTGGCCGAGGAGAAATTCGAAGCGAAAATGATCCTGCAGGTTCACGACGAACTGCTCTTCGAAACACCGGTGAAGGAACGCAGCAAGCTGGAGAAACTAGTTAAGGAAGAGATGGAAGGCGTTCACAAATTGGCTGTGCCCATCGTCGTGGAAATCGGCTTCGGTCCCAACTGGCGCGACCTGGAGTAAGCAAATGCGAAGCTGCAGACCATCCTTGAAAAATCTGAAAGACCAAGCATCCCTTCTGACCGTTCGGGCAGTCAAACTTTCGTGACTTGGTTTTGAATTCATGACGCCAGACAGATTCCGTGTGCTAGCGTAAAAGGCCCCCTCCAATGAGGCTCCTGATGCGCCGTTTCTATTTCCTGCTGTTTGAGCTGGCCGTTCTACCTCTCGTGGTTTCCTGCGGGGGCGGGACCAGCGGCACGGTGTCGCCTGTAATCAACGTGGGCGTCTCTGCAAGTGCGACGAGCGTTGCAGCAGGCCAGCAAGCACAATTTACCGCGACGGTCACCGGCACCACGAACACTTCCGTCACTTGGCTTGTCGTTGGCGGAGCCGCCGACGGCACCATCTCCGCTTCAGGGCTCTACACTGCTCCGGCCGTAGTTCCGAACCCGGCGCTAGTCACGGTGACTGCTACCTCGCAGGCGGATCCGACAAAATCGGGTTCTGGCTCGATCACAGTTACGGGAACTTCTCCGAATATAACAGTCGTGGTTTCCCCAAGTACACCAACGGTTCCCAACTTTGGCACGCAGCAATTCAACGCGGCGGTAAGCGGCACCTCGAACACGGCTGTGAATTGGTCAGTGAACGGCACGCCCGGCGGGAGCCTGCAATTCGGATTCATCTCGAGCAGCGGACTCTATTTTGCACCCGGCGGCGTCCCGACCACGTCCAACGGCTCCGGAGGCGTCTCGACGACGACACTCACGGTGACGGCAGTTTCACAAGCGAGTGCCTCCGCGAGTGGTTCGACCACGGTTACGCTGATGCCCGCCAATCGGAGTGCTCAGCCGGTTCCTGTGAACCTCGGGACAAGCGGTGGAAACGCCAACGATTCTTCGACCAGCGGCAACACCATCACGTGCTGCGGCGGCACGCTTGGCTCGCTCGTTGTACGCGGCGGCACGCAATACATCCTGAGCAATACGCACATCCTCGCGCGATCGGACCTCTCGCCAGCAACCGGCGGCGATCCCATAATTCAACCGGGCTTGGTTGACGCAAACTGCAGCAAGACGCAGGCCACCACCGTTGCCAATCTTTCCCAGTTTTACAACCTTGAAACAGGCACGGCACCCAAGATTGACGCCGCCATCGCGCAAGTCGTTTCGGGCGCCGTCTCGACGACTGGGGACATCGAGTATCTAGGAGCGGCAACGGACGCGAACGGCGTTCCTGTGCCTGGCGCGCCAAATGGAGGGCCCGGCGTTGCCGCGACCATCAATATGGCCGTGGCAAAGAGTGGGCGCTCGACGGGCCTCACCTGCTCCACCGTTTTTTCCACCAGTACGGCGACCTCCGTCCAATACCAAAAGGGATGTGGAACGGGGACGAACTTTTCCGTGAGCTATACGAACCAGGTGGCTGTCACAGGAGGAAGCTTCAGCGCTGCGGGCGACTCTGGCTCGCTGATCGTCACGCAGAGCACAGCCGATCCCGTTGCTTTGCTCTATGCGGGCTCCGACACCGATACCGTGGGCAATCCCGTATCCGCCGTGTTGAATTTCTTCAAAAGTGGCGCCAATAGCGTTACGTTCGTGGGCGGCGCAGCGCATCCGGTGATCGGTTGCACGCTGCCGCTAAAACCTGCTTCCGCCACGCTGACTGTGCAGGCTTCTGCAACCTCGCCCGAAGGGCTGCAAAACGCCCTCGGCGTGCGTGATGCCCACGCACCTGAACTGCTCGCGCATCCTGAAGTCCAGGCGGTGGGAGTAGGCGGCAGCTATGACAATCCAAATGAGCCCGCGATTCTCTTCTTTGTTACGAGAGGGCGGCCGCGCACGAATATTCCCCAACAAGTGGAAGGTATCCGCACACGCATCATCGAAGGAGACCTGTTTCCGGGCCGCGGAGCACTGACGGCCGCGGAGAGCGCGACGCTGGAAAAATCCGTGCCGGTGCCGCAGATGGTTTACGCGATTTCGGATAGCGAATTTTCCCGCGCAAAGGTGGTGCATAGCGCACGCGTGGAGGAGTGGATGAAGCAATCTGGCGTGCAGGGCGTGGGCATTGGTTCCAGCGTGGATGCCCCAGGCGAAGCAGCGCTTGTCATTTTTCTCATCCGCGGGATCCCGCATGATCCGATTCCGCCGGTGGTCGACGGATTGCGAACGCGCATCCGAGAATCGAGCCGATTCCGCGCGGGCTTCGGTGACGCTCAGCCGCAGCGCGGGTGCTCCCTACCGGCCGCCGGAAAAACGCAGCCGAAGCAGGCGACAGGGTCACGGCCAAAGCTTTAACAAGCCGATCAAGGCGGCAATTTCCCGCCATCCCGTTTTGCTTGTTTTGATTCTTTCCTTCCGCCCGCGCCGGGCGTAGAATCCGCTCACGATCAGGCCGAATCCGCTCCTTCGTCCGGCCCATACACTCAGGAGGAAGCTATGCGCAGGACTCTACCCGTTGTGGGTGCGATTCTGCTCGCAAGTTTTGGGCTGTCGTCCGCGAAGCCGCATGCAGGGCAAGAAAAACCGGGTTCCACGGAACCCAAGATAACGCCTGAAGACACCGCGAAGAAGAATCCAGTCCCGCCGACGCCGGAAGGGTTGGCGGAAGTGCGCAAACTCTATGGCTACAACTGCGCAATGTGTCATGGCAAAACCGGCGACGGCAAAGGCGACCTCGCCGCGGACATGAAACTCGAGCTGCGCGACTGGCGCGACGCTGCTTCCCTCGAAAAAGTGACTGACGGCGAGCTCTTCTGGGTTATCAGCAACGGCAAAGGAAAAATGCCGGGTGAAGGCGATCGCACGAAGGAAAAGGTGCGCTGGAACTTCGTGAACCTGGTGCGTTCGTTTGCCAAGAAAGAAGTCGCGGACAGACCCTAATCCGAGATCCTGTGAGTTAGAAGTCGATGTTGGCAGAAACTCCACCGCCCGAGCTTGAACCGCCGCGATTGAGGGCACGACGGACGCCGTGCTCGCTGTGCTATTCTCGGTTCAAATTCATTCTTGAGGAGGAGTCTTCCATGGCCCACGCGCCGCAGTTCCTAAAACTCGTCAACGAGGCGAAAAAGAAAGTGAAGGAAACGAACGTTGGCGACGTGAAACGACGAATCGAAGCGGGAGAGAAATTTCTTCTGGTGGATGTGCGCGAGGACAACGAGTGGGCGAAGGGCCACCTTCCCGGCGCGGTGCATCTGGGCAAAGGCATTATCGAGCGAGACATCGAGCAACGCGTCCCGGATACTAACGCCAAAGTCATCCTTTATTGCGGCGGAGGTTTTCGTTCTGCGCTGGTGGCGGACAACCTGCAGAAAATGGGCTACACCAACGTCGAATCCATGGACGGCGGCTGGAAAGGCTGGCTGGATGCGGGTTTGCCGACGGCGAAGGACTAGCGCGGCGGATTCTCCGCGGTGGCGGAAGAAAATTGGCTGGGGCGGAAGGATTCGAACCTTCACCGTCCTCATTAACAGTGAGGTGTCCTACCAGTTGGACCACGCCCCAGCGGGCGTTGCCGGCCCCGGCGTGGCCGGGGTCGCGCAAGTGCAGATTGGATAGGCTCCGCCGCAACGAGTGCGGCCGAGGGTGTTTATAAGATACCACGCCGGTATCACGCAGGCCGCCTAAGAAAAATTTATGCCCAACAAACGAAAAGCCTTACATGGCTGCCTGCCTTTTTCACCTGTTCGAACGCATCCTGTGTCTCTCGAGTCGAATCTTTCGGACAATTCGCAGAATTGAACGAATTTGTTGCACCCAAAGGGGCAGAAGTTTCATCGATGCTTGTGTGGGTGAGGTTGCATTCCGGAATGTTTTGGTGGAAACTAGCGCGTTCATAACGGCCGGGCCCGCACTTCCCGGTTAAAAACGTGGGAGGCCCTGACATCGGTACCCTTTTGTTTTGCTCCCCCGACCTAGTGCGACGCTGACATGGCCCAGATTTTTCATCGAAGCACGAACTTCATCGCACGGTTTAGTGTGTTTTCGGCGCTTTTTCTGATCGGACTGGCGCTGATTGCCGTGCTTGCGGTGGCACGTTCCCCCTACATGACGCGCCAGAACTTCACGCGTGAGCAGCCCGTGCAGTTCAGCCACAAACATCATGTCGGCGACGACGGCATCGACTGCCGCTACTGCCACACGAGCGTGGAAACCTCCGCGGTTGCGGGAATCCCTCCGACCAAGACGTGCATGAACTGCCATTCCGTTCTTTACAACAACGCCAGCTACCTCGAACCGGTCCGCGAGAGCTACCGCAGCGACAAGTCGATTGAGTGGGTGAAGGTGCACCGTCTGGCCGATTTCGTTTATTTCAATCACAGCATTCACGTCAACAAGGGCGTGGGCTGCTCGACGTGCCATGGACAGGTCAACCAGATGCCGCTCGTTTTCCAAGCGAACACTTTGCTGATGCAGTGGTGCCTGGAATGCCATCGAGCCCCCGAGCAGGTGCTGCGTCCGAGAGATCAAGTTTTCAATATGGATTGGAAAGCTCCCAACAATCAGGCTGAACTGGGCGCCAAGTTGAGGACTGAATACAAGATTCGGACAACGGAAGAACTGGTCAGTTGCTCGACCTGTCACCGGTAAGAAAGAACATGAGCGAGCCAGAACATCACGAACACACGCACGACGGCTACGATCGCGCCGAGCGCGTACTGCCGCAGGAAGCGCCGATGGATCTGAACGCGGTGCGCGCCAGGCTGCAGTCGAATACCGGCAAGCAATACTGGCGCACGCTCGAAGAGCTTGCCCAGAATCCGGAATTTGAGGAACTACTACACCGCGAATTTCCACGCCTGGCGCCTTCCGAATGGGACGAGGGCGTGGACCGCAGGGATTTCCTGAAGCTCATGGCAGCATCGCTCGCGTTGGCCGGGCTTTCCGGCTGCGGACGCACTCCCGAGCAGCACATCGTGCCGTACGTGAAGCAGCCGGACGGCTTGATTCTTGGCAAGCCGCAATTTTATGCCACGGTGATGCCGTTCGGGGCGGACGCCATCGGGCTTCTGGTGGAAAGCCACGAAGGCCGGCCGACAAAGATCGAAGGCAATCCGGACCACCCGTCAAGCCTGGGTGCGACGAATGCTTTTGCGCAAGCTTCCGTTCTGAATCTTTACGATCCGGATCGCGCGCAGACGCCGACAAAATTTGGTGAGATTCACACCTGGGCAGAATTTCAGGCAAGCGCGCAGGCCATCGCCTCCGCAGTGAGGCTCGCGGATGGTGCAGGTTTCCGCATTCTGACCGGCATGGTCACTTCGCCGACGCTGGCGGCGCAGATCGAATCGATGCTTGCCCTGTATCCGAAGGCCAAATGGCACCAGTGGGAACCGGCGGTCGGTGACGGCACGCGCGAAGGCGCGAAGCTGGCGTTTGGAAATTACGTCAGCACGGTTAATCGTCTGGAAAAAGCGGACGTGATCCTGTCGCTGGACTCCGATTTTCTGGGCAGCGGTCCGGGACACATTCGGTACGCGAGAGAATTTTCGCGCCGCCGCAAGCTGAACGGTGTTGCGGACAAGATGAACCGGCTGTACGTGGTGGAGCCGACGCCGAGCGTCACCGGTGCGACGGCGGATCATCGCTTGCCGCTGCGGGCTTCGGAGGTGGAGCCTTTCGCGCGCGCGCTGGCGGGAAAACTCGGGCTCGGCACGTCCGCAGCACTATCTCCGGAGGCACAAAAGTGGCTAGACGCCGTCGCGAAAGATTTGCAGGCACATAAAGGCGCATCGCTGGTAGTCGCCGGGGAGCAGCAATCCGCGGAAGTGCACGCGCTGGCGCATGCTATCAACGCGGCGCTCGGCAACGTGGGGACGACGCTCTACTACACGGGGCCGGTGGAAGCGAATCCCGTCAACCACCTCGAGTCGCTGCGCGAGCTTTGCGCCGATATCGAAGCGGGCAAAGTGGAGACGCTGGTGATTCTCGGCGTGAACCCGGTTTACACCGCGCCGCACGATTTCGATTTTGCCTCGAAAATTGGCTTTGACAAGAAGACGAAAAGCAAGAAAGTCAAGAACACCATCTGCGTCAGCTCGCACTTTGACGAGACTGCCGAACTTTGCGACTGGCACGTGGCGGAATCGCATTTCCTGGAGACGTGGGCTGATGCGCGCGCCTTCGACGGCACGGTTAGCGTGATTCAGCCGCTGATAGCGCCGCTGTACCGCACGCATTCCGCGCGCGAGGTGCTTGCCGCGTTCGGCGATAAGCCGGGAGTTTCGGATTACGATGCGTTGCGCGAGCGCCTGAAAGCGGCGTATCCCTCGGGTGAATTCGAGAAGTTCTGGCGCAAGACGCTGAATGACGGTCTCGTCAGGGGTTCGGCATTTCCACCCAGCGCGGTTTCCGCGAAGTTCAGCCCCGCGAGCCTTCCCGCAATTAAAGCTGCGTCCCCCGATGAACTCGAATTCATCTTTCGGCCGGACCCCTGCGTATACGACGGCCGATTCGCAAACAACGGCTGGCTACAGGAATTGCCGAAGCCGGTGACGAAACTGACCTGGGACAACGCTGCACTTGTCAGCCCAAAAACTGCCGAGAAATTTGGGATAAGTCACAATGTTGCCTGGCGTGGAGGCGAGCACGGCAAGATTTATTCGAATGTGATCGACATCGAGCTTTCGAACAGCAAGGTTACCGCCGCAGCGTGGAGATTGCCCGGGCAGGCTGACGGCGTTGTGGTGCTCCCGCTCGGCTACGGCCGCAAGCGCGCCGGTTACACGGGCACGAACAAAGGCTTCAATGCTTATGCGGTTCGCACTTCGACCGCTTTGTGGACCGCCACGGGCGGCAAGATCGCCAAAACCGGCGACGGTTATCCTCTCGCTTGCACGCAATATCACTTCAACATGGAAGGCCGCCAAATCCTGGCGACTGGGACACTCGAGGAATACAGGAAGAATCCAGGATTCGCGCACGACGATGAAGAAAACAAGGGGAAGACGAAGCAGGAGCTCTCTCTCTACAAGGAATATGCCTATCCCGGCTACGCCTGGGGTATGGCGATTGATCTGAATAGCTGCAACGGCTGCAACGCTTGCGTGGTCGCCTGCCAATCCGAAAACAACATTGCCGTGGTCGGCAAGGAACAAGTGATGCGCGGCCGCGAAATGCACTGGATCCGCATCGACCGCTATTACGAGAAAGCTCATTCCGCCACGAACGATCCTTCCACGTACGATGACTCGCTCTACAATCCGGAGACGTTTTTCCAGCCGGTTCCCTGCCAGCAGTGCGAGAACGCTCCCTGCGAGCAGGTTTGCCCCGTCGAAGCCACGGCGCACAGCGCCGAAGGCCTGAACGACATGACTTACAACCGCTGCGTGGGCACGCGCTACTGTTCGAACAACTGCCCGTACAAAGTGCGCCGCTTTAATTTCCTGCGTTTCCAGGATTGGGAAACGCCGCAGCTCAAGCTGCTGCGCAATCCGGAAGTCACCGTTCGCAGCCGCGGCGTGATGGAAAAGTGCACCTACTGCGTCCAGCGCATCAACAACGTACGCATTGAATCGGAAAAACAGAACCGTCCGATTCTCGACGGCGAAATCGTGACTGCTTGCGAAGCTGCGTGCCCGACCGAAGCCATCGTTTTCGGCAACGCCAACGATCCCAACAGCCGCGTCGCGAAATTGAAAGCGCAGCAGCGGAACTATTCGCTTCTTGGCGAACTGAATACGCGCCCACGCACCACGTATCTTGCGGCGGTTCGCAATCCGAATCCTGAACTGGAGAAGGCATGAGCGACGAGAAACCGCCGCGCGACTCTCCAGAGATAAAGCGTCTATCACCGGTGCTTGGGCCGGGGCATACCTACGGCTCGGTCACGGACAAGATCAGCGCCATCGTTCTGACGCGGCCGACTTCCCTGGGCTGGTTTATCGGCTTTGCGATTTCCTTCAGCATTGTCGGCATGCTGACCGTCGCCCTGGGCTGGCTCATCACCAAGGGCACCGGCATCTGGGGAATCAACATCCCCATCGGCTGGGGCTTTGCCATCGTGAATTTCATTTGGTGGATTGGCATCGGCCACGCCGGCACGTTGATCTCCGCCATTTTGTTCCTGTTGAATCAGAAGTGGCGCACCTCCATCAACCGATTTGCGGAGGCGATGACGCTTTTCGCGGTGGCCTGCGCCGGCATTTTCCCGCTGATCCATACCGGCCGGCCGTGGATGGCGTTTTACATGTTCCCGTATCCCAGCACCATGGGCCTTTGGCCACAGTTCCGCAGCCCGCTCATCTGGGACGTTTTTGCGGTTTCGACTTACGGCACGGTTTCGCTGCTTTTCTGGTACGTGGGTTTGATCCCAGACCTGGCCACGCTTCGTGATCGGGCCATCAAGATGCCCATGAAAGTTATTTACGGGATGCTCTCGATGGGCTGGCGTGGCTCGGCGCGTCACTGGCATCGCTACCAGTCGGCGTACTTGCTTCTCGCCGGGCTGGCGACGCCGCTGGTTCTTTCCGTGCACACGATCGTGAGCTTCGATTTCGCGATCGGCATTGTACCCGGCTGGCACACCACGATTTTCCCGCCGTACTTCGTCGCCGGCGCCATTTATTCCGGCTTTGCGATGGTCTTGACGATCGCGATCCCGCTGCGCAAAGCGTATGGCCTTGAGGACTACATCACCATGCGCCACCTGGACAACATGGCCAAGGTCATGCTAGCCACCGGACTCATCGTTGCCTATGGCTACTTCATTGAATTTTTTATGGCGCTTTACAGCGGAAACAAATTTGATGTCTTCCTGGTACAGCAGCGTCTCCACGGGCCGTATGCGCCGTTCTATTACGCCCTGATCTTGTGCAATATCCTGACACCACAGTTGCTCTGGTTCTACAAGATGCGCCACAACGTCGCGGTTCTTTTCATCATGTCCATCGTCGTCAATATCGGCATGTGGCTGGAGCGCTTCGTGATCGTGGTGATCAGCCTCACGCGAGATTTCGTGCCTTCCGCCTGGGGCCGCTACAGCCCAACGTTCTGGGATTGGGCTACCTTCATCGGCACCATGGGCCTGTTCGTCATGTTGATTTTCCTGTTCGTCCGCGTCCTCCCCGCTATCTCCATCGCGGAGATGCGCGAACTTGTGGCGGAAACGTCCGAGGAAGAAAAGTAATGCTGCACCGCTCGCACATCTACGGCGTGATGGGGGAGTTCAGCACTCCCGAAGAACTCATTCATGCCGTGGAGAAAGTCCGGGAAGCGGGTTACCGCCGCCTGGACGCTTACGCGCCATTTCCCGTGGAAGGCCTTTCGGAGGCGCTCGGGCTAAAACGCAACATGGTGCCGGCGATTTGTTTGATAGGCGGCCTGACGGGGGGCCTCGGCGGGTTCTTCTTCCAATACTGGGTCAACGTCCTCGCCTATCCGCTCAACATCGGCGGCCGCCCGCTCAACAGCTGGCCGGCTTTTATTCCCGTCACTTTCGAACTGACGATTCTCGGCGCGGCGCTCTCCGCGGTTTTTGGCATGCTCGCCCTGAACCGGCTGCCGCAGCCGCATCACCCGGTTTTCAATGTTCATCGCTTCTCGCACGCCTCGACGGACCGCTTCTTTCTCTGCATCGAGTCCCGCGACCCGAAGTTTCATTTGGCGGACACCGCGCGCATCCTTCAGGAAGTGCATGCGCATCACGTCAGCGAGGTGTCCGATGATTAGCACCTCGCGCATTTTTGCCATCGCTTGTGCCGCCTCGGCCCTATGCTTCAGTGCGGGCTGCCAATATCTCCGCCAGGACATGGCGGACCAGCCGAAGAATCGGCCGCTCTCGCCTTCGGAATTCTTTGCCGATGGACGTTCGGAGCGCCCGCTCGTGGAAAACACCGTCGCGCGCGGCTCCATTGCCGACGATGCACTCGTCGTGCCCAAGGATTCGAACGTTTTCCCCTTGCCTGTGGAGTGGAAACTCCTCGAACGCGGCGAAGAGCGCTACAACATTTTCTGTTCGCCGTGCCACGGCTTGCAGGGCGACGGCAACGGCATGATCGCCATGCGCGGCGTGAAGCGCCCGCCGACCTACCATCAAGACCGTTTGCGCCAGTCGCCGAACGGCTATTTCTACGACGTCATCACCAATGGTTTTGGCCAGATGTACAGCTACTCCGCGCAGATTCCCGCGCGCGACCGCTGGGCGATCATTGCTTACGTCCGTGCCCTCCAGCTCAGCCGCAACGCGAAGGTTGCCGAACTGCCAGCGGACCTTCGTGAAAGGTTGAGCCAGGGCGGATCTTCGGGCCCGGCAGGCGGGGATGAACACAGACCGGAATCCGGTAGCGCGAAGGAAGCGCCGGGAGGCGGCTACTAATGGCTGCGCAGGAATATCGGGCGCCGGAAAGCATCGGCCGCTTGCAAGAGCGCGCGCTCCTCGTGGGCGGCATCGCGCTGGTGCTTTCCATTGTTGGCGCCGTGAAATTCCCGGGACCCTTCTACCAATCCTATTTGATGAGCTTCATGTTCGTTCTCGGATTGACCCTCGGCTCGCTCGGGCTATTGATGTTGCAGCATCTCACGGGCGGCCAGTGGGGGATCATCATCCGGCGCTCGCTGGAATCGGCTGTGCGCACGCTACCGCTCCTTCTCGCTTTCTTCCTTCCTATTATTTTCTTCGGCATGAAGCATTTGTACGCGGCTTGGCTCGACCCCGAAAAATTGAAAGAGCAGCCTCTATCAGATCTTCAGAAAACCTATCTGACCGCCGGTGGCTTCCAATTCCGTGCGTTGATTTACTTCGCGATCTGGCTTGCGCTCATGTTCGTCTTTGACCGTTTGTCGAAGCAGCAGGACGTCAACCAGAGCGACCGCGCCTTGCGCCGCCGCCTGAAGATGCTCGCCGGCCCTGGCATCATCCTCTACGCTTTTGCGATGAGCTTTGCGGCCATTGACTGGGTGATGTCCCTATCGCCGCACTGGGCTTCCACCATCTATGGTTTCCTCTTTATCGCCGGACAGTTGATCTCCTCGATGGCTTTTATGATCGCGGTGGTGGTCTTGCTCGCGCGCACCGAGCCTTTTTCCAATGTCCTACAGAAGCGCCATCTGCACGACCTCGCGAAGTTGCTGCTCGCTTTCGTGATGCTCTGGGCTTACTTTGATTTCTCGCAGCTGCTGATCATTTGGTCCGGCAATCTCCCGGAGGAAATCAGCTTCTACCGCACGCGGCTCTATGGCGGCTGGGGCGTAGTGGCTGTGCTCGTGCTGGTTTTTCATTTCTTCGTTCCCTTTTTCCTGCTTCTTTCGCAGAACATGAAACGCAACGCGCGAGTGCTCCCGAAAATTGCCGTGTGGCTGATTTTCATGCGCCTCGTGGATCTTTTCTGGATGACGCGGCCGGAATTCACCTCGCGCGCCCTGCCATCCTGGTTGGACATCGTCCTCCCGCTCGCACTCGGCGGATTGTGGCTGGGCCTTTTTGCTTTCAATCTGAGGCAGTACCCGCTTCTTCCGATTGGCGATCCAAATCTTGAGGAGACCCTGGAGCACCATGAGCACTGAGTCTCACAATCAGGGCCACGACGCGGGCCAGATGCCGCACCACACGGACGTTTCCTTCGAGGAGCGCGACGTCAAAGCCAGCACCATCTACGGCTATCTTCTTGCCTTGGGTTTGGCTGTCGTCGCGTCCTTGCTCGTGTGCGTCTACATTCTCCGTTTCACGTTGAAGTTTGCGGCTTCGAACGATGCGCCTCCGCCGCCTTCCCGCGCGGCGCTTGGCCCGGACTACCGTGAGCTTCCGCCGGAACCGCGGCTGCAGGGCGTTCCCGGGCACACGACCGACCCGCAGCAGGATATGCGCGACAAATTGAAGGCCGACACCGAGGCCAACCAGAAATTCGAATGGATCGACGAGAGTTCCGGCATCGCCCAGATTCCCGTAAAGGACGCAATGAAGATCATCACGGAAAAAGGTCTGCCGGGATCTTCTGCTTCGGCGACGGAGAAAAAGAAGTAGCGAGATGAAAAAAGTTCGCGCCATCTTCGGATTCGCAGCACTCGCGCTCGCAGCGTCTGCCGCACACGCGCAGACCGTCCCGAGCAACGTCGGTCCAACGGCCGCGACGTTGCCGCCTGCTCTTCAAAACGTCGGATTCGAGCCGCAGCTCAACGCGCAGATGCCGCTCGACCTTCCGTTCCGCGACGAATCCGGCCGCAGTGTCCAGCTACGCGAATATTTCGGCCAGAAACCCGTCGTCCTGGCCTTCGTCTATTACGGCTGCCCCATGCTCTGCAACCAGGTGCAGCAAGGCGTTGTCGGAACGCTCCGCATGCTTTCCTTCAGCCCCGGCGCAGACTATCAGGTCGTCTTCATCAGTTTTGATTCGCGTGAAACGCCGGACATGGCCGCGGAGAAAAGGAAAACTGCGCTCTCGCACTTTCGCCGGTCCGGAACGGAAGCCGGCTGGCATTTCCTCACCGGTTCGCAGGATTCGATTGACGCGGCCACGCGCGCCGCCAATTTCCGCTACAACTTCAGCGCCAAGACGAATCTCTTCGCGCACGCCAGCGGCGTCATAGTGCTCACGCCCGATGGCCGCATCTCGCGGTATTTCTACGGTGTCGAATATCCCGGCCGGGACATGCGCCTTGGTCTCGTCGAAGCGTCCGCGGGGAAAATCGGCACGCCTATCGACCACGTGCTGCTGTTCTGTTACCAGTACGACCCCAGCACCGCCACCTACAGTACGGCGATCCTCAGGATCATCCGCCTGGGCGGGGTCTTGACGATTCTCTGCATCGTCGGGGGAATTTTAGTTTTCCGTCGCCGTGATGCCCGATCGGCGCAAGCAAAACTGCGTCAACCGCTCAGCGGTTGCCCGGAAAGAGGAGCCCACTAAGCCGTGCAGTCGCAATTACCACTGTATCCGGAGCAGGCGTCCAACTTTGCGCCTCAGGTGGACAACCTGATGCTTTTCATCACGCTGATCTGTCTGTTCTTCGGGGTCGCGATCACCGCCGCGATTGTCATTTTCTTTTTCAAGTTTCATCGCAAGCAGCCCAATGCCGTCGGCGTTCCCATTCTCGGCGATATGCGCCTGGAAACGGCGTGGTTGGTCATTCCCCTGCTCCTGGCCATGGCCATGTTCGGCTGGGGCGCTGTCGTCTACGTGGACTACCGCCATGCGCCGCAGGACACGCTCGACATTTACGTCATCGGCAAACAGTGGATGTGGAAGGCGCAGCAGCCCAGCGGCTTGCGGGAGATCAATGAGCTGCACGTTCCGGTCGGCCGGAATGTGCGGCTGATTATGGCGAGCGAAGACGTCATCCATGATTTTTTCGTTCCTGCATTCCGCGTGAAGATGGACGTGGTCCCCGGCCATTACAACACTATGTGGTTCCGCCCCACCAAGCCCGGCCGTTATCATTTCTTCTGCTCGCAGTATTGCGGCACGAATCACGCCCTGATGGGCGGCTGGGTGACGGTCATGGAGCCATCGGAGTACGCCGCGTGGCTTTCCGGCTCAAGTGGTCAAGGCGATCCCGTTGTCGCGGGCGAAAAGCTTTTTGTCGAGAGAGCCTGCAGCACCTGCCATTTCTCCGACGGTACGGGCCGTGCGCCTTCGCTGAACGGTTTGTACGGCTCCCAAGTGAGCCTAGCCGATGGCACTACGGTCGTTGCGGACGATGCCTACATCCGCGAATCGATTTTGCAGCCAAACGCCAAGATTGTCGCACGGTACCAGCCGCTGATGCCCACGTACCAGGGACAGCTGACCGAAGAGCAGATTCTTGCTCTCATCGCCTACATCAAGTCGTTGCAGTCGCAGCCGGCTCCGGTTTCGGGGAAGAAATAAGTTATGAGCAAGCCACTACCGCCAGTGCCCGCGCAGACTATGCCGCACGAGGACTACCTGAACGCCACGTACGGCCTTAAATCGTGGTTGCTCACCACCGACCACAAGCGCATCGCCCTCCTCTATCTCGGCTCGGTCACCGTTTTCTTCTTCATCGGCGGCATTTTCGCCACCTTGATCCGCATTCACCTCCTCACGCCCACCGGTTATCTGGTGACGCCCGAAACTTACAACAAGCTCTTCACCATGCACGGCGTGGCGATGATTTTCTTTTTCCTGATTCCGTCGATCCCCTCGGTCCTTGGAAATTTTCTGATACCGCTGATGATCGGCGCCAAGGATCTGGCTTTCCCGAAGATCAATCTCTTGAGCTGGTATATCTATTTGATCGGCGGCTGCTTCGTGCTCTATTCCTTCAGCACCGGCGGCCTGGATACCGGCTGGACGTTTTACACTCCACTGAGCAGCGTTTATTCGAATTCCGCCGTCACCCCGGCAGTCATCGGCATCTTCATCAACGGCTTCTCATCGATTCTTACGGGCCTCAACTTCATCGTCACCATTCACACCATGCGCGCTCCGGGAATGACCTGGTTCCGGCTCCCGCTCTTTGTCTGGTCGCACTACGCCACCAGCCTCGTCATGGTTCTGGGAACGCCGGTCGTCGCCATCACCCTTCTGCTTGCCGGCCTGGAGCGCATGTTTCATCTCGGCTTTTTCAACCCGGCTCTCGGCGGCGATCCGATCCTTTTCCAGCATCTCTTCTGGTTCTACTCGCATCCGGCCGTTTACATTATGGTTCTTCCGGCGATGGGTGTAGTCAGCGAGGTCATTCCGACCTTCGCGCGCAAGCCCATCTTCGGATACTCCTTCATCGCCGGATCGAGCATCGCCATCGCCGTCATCGGCTTCCTCGTGTGGGCGCATCATATGTTTGTGACGGGCGAGTCCACTTACGCCGCGCTCACCTTTTCTTTCCTCAGCTACCTCGTGGCGATTCCCTCGGCCGTCAAGGTTTTCAACTGGACTTCGACGCTCTACAAAGGCTCGATCTCCTGGGATACGCCGATGATCTATGCCTTGGGCTTCATCGGGCTGTTCCTCATCGGCGGCCTCACGGGGCTGTTTCTCGCTTGCCTCGGCCTGGACATTCACATCCATGACACCTACTTTGTCGTCGCCCACTTTCACTACATCATGGTCGGCGGGGCCGTCATGGGTTATATCGGCGGACTGCACTTCTGGTGGCCGAAGATCACCGGCCGTCTCTATCCCGAATCCTTGGCGCGCACTGCCGCGATAACCCTATTTGTCGGGTTCAACCTGACCTTCTTTCCGCAATTCATTCTCGGCTACATGGGCATGCCGCGGCGTTATCACACCTATCCGCCGGAATTTCAGGTGCTCAACGTGCTCTCTACCGCAGGCGCTTCGATTCTCGCGCTGGGCTACTTGCTCCCGATGATTTATCTGACGTGGTCCATGCGTTACGGCAAAGTCGCGGGCCCGAATCCCTGGCCGGCAACAGGACTCGAATGGAAAGCGGCTTCGCCGCCACCGACCGAAAATTTCGACGTTACGCCGGAAGTTACCTGGGAACCGTACGATTATAACAACCGGCCCGATCTTGGCCTGACAGCCGGAGCGCCATCGCCTGCTCCGGCTCATGGAGATGATTAGCAAGTTGCGTTGTGGTGTTGGGACGGACGTCAGTCTGTCCTGTTCGTGGCCGAAGCCGGGCCAAAGATTGACTTAGGAAGAGGAGTACCGCGTGCATCGCACCGGCGAACTGTACGGACATTTTGAAACGCTCGAGCAGCAGAAGGAATCCGCTGCGCTTGGCATGTGGATTTTCCTGGTCACTGAAGTCTTGTTCTTCGGCGGCCTGTTCTTGACTTACACGATTAACCGGCAGGCGTTTAGCTTGGCTTTCGGCGCCGGCAGCAACACGCTGGACCTGACCCTCGGCGGCTTCAATACCGTTGTGCTGATCATGAGCAGCTTGACCATGGCCATGGCCGTCTGGTCCGCGCAAGTTGGCAAGAGACAGTTGGTCAGCATTTTTCTGATCGCCACACTCGTCCTCGGCACCATATTTCTTGGCGTCAAGGTGATCGAGTACAAGCAGAAGTTTGACCATCACCTCATTCCCGGCGCCGGCTTCGACATTCGATACCACGCGGAGCACCCTACGGCCGCCGATAACCCCGGCAAAATCGCCGAGGAGAAAGAAGAGCTGGAAAAAGCGTTCGCCAAGGACCCGGATCTAAACGCCCATGCCCAACTATACTTCTCGCTGTACTTCGGCATGACCGGCCTGCACGCCCTGCACATGATCGTCGGCGCGGGGCTGCTGGTCTGGCTGATCAAGGGATCCTTTGCCGGCCGCTACACGCCGCAATACAACACGCCCGTCGAAATTGTTGGCTTGTACTGGCACTTCGTGGATATCGTGTGGATCTATCTGTTCCCGTTGTTATATCTGATTGACCGGCACCACTAGGAGAGTTGGGGAGAGCGTCGCGTGTCTGAACACATTGTTTCGCCGAAGATTTACGTAGCCATCTTTCTGACGCTAATGGCCGGCACTGCCATCACGGTTTGGGCCGCCTATCAGAACTTCGGAGCGTTCAATATTGTCATCGCTTTGGGCATCGCCACGTTCAAGGCCACGCTTGTGGTTCTCTACTTCATGCATGCGCGCTATAGCCCCAGGCGCACCCAGCTTGTGATTGTCTGTTCGGTCTTCTGGCTCGCCATAATGCTTGCTCTCACCCTCGCCGACTACCAGACGCGAGAGCACACCGTGAGCCGGCTTGCACCCCCGGTGATTTTCAATCTCGTCCGGACGTAAGAAAATCAAGCGCACAGTCCACCGCTCCCGAGTCAGCAGTCACGAACAAATACACCTTCGCCGTGTTCGGAATTGTTCGGGGTGTTTTGGGGTGGATCGGCGAAAGTGGTAGGGGGAGTGGCGAACCGGCCCAGCCCTCAATCCCCTAAAGGGATCCTCGGTCCGCCTCCCCCACCATCCTAGAGTCTGCAACCTCCGCGCCACTCTTAAAGTCTATGTTTTCAATAGGGTGGAACTATAATCCCAAGTAAAAACGCTCTACCTCCCCGGCAAATTTACCTGCTGGTCCGGCTAATTGCGTTACCGTTCAGGTCTTTTACCTACTCTAAGGCTCCCCAGGGACTACGGACCCAAAAAGGCTCGCGTGTGCTCTTGAGCGCCTTGACCCTCTTCTTTCTCACCTGCTATTGTGAAGAGTTATTTTGGGCTCAGTGTAACTACTGGGTGCCGGAGCTCCTGTGGAGGGGCGTTTTCGTCTCATGGGCCTGACCAAACTGGTAATCCGGGGCGCGCGCCAGCATAACCTCAAGAATATCGACGTCGAAATACCCCGGAACTCCCTGACAGTCATTACTGGCCTTTCCGGCTCGGGTAAATCTTCGCTGGCCTTTGACACCATCTACGCCGAAGGCCAGCGCCGCTACGTTGAATCCCTCTCGGCTTATGCGCGCCAGTTCCTGGACCAGATGGAACGCCCCGACGTGGACGTCATCGAGGGGCTCTCGCCTTCGATCGCCATCGAGCAGAAGACCACGACGCGCTCGCCGCGCTCCACCGTCGGCACCATCACCGAAATTTACGATTACCTCCGCGTCATCTACGCCTCGGTCGGCGTTCCGCATTGCCCGAACTGCGGCAAGCCCATCACGCGCCAATCCAGCGAGCAGATTGTCCAGTCCATCTTGCACGGCGAACTCTGCAAACCCGACGATCGCATCATGATCCTTGCGCCCATCGTCCGCGGCCGGAAGGGCGCCTACCGGAAAGAACTCGAAAAATTCGCGCAGGACGGCTACGTTCGCGTTCGAATCAACGGCGAACTCTTCCCGCTGGACGAGCTCCCTGTTATTGACAAGCGCAAGAATCACACCATCGAAATCGTCATCGACCGCCTGCTCGTCAAACCGGGTATCGCCGGGCGCCTCGAACAATCCATCGCCACCGCGCTGAAGCTCGCAAGCGGTCTCGTCACTGTCGCCATCGTCGGCGGCAAGGAACACACCTTTTCGGAGAAGCTCGCCTGCCCCGATTGCGGCATTTCCGTTCCTGTACTCGAGCCGCGTTCGTTCAGCTTCAATTCGCCCTACGGGGCTTGCCCCGCCTGCAACGGCCTCGGTTCCAAGTACGATTTCACTCCCTCCAAAATCATCCATGATTGGAGCCGCCCGCTATTTGATGGCGGACTCGGCCCGGGCTCCGCGTCCGCGATTCTCAAGCGCACGCTGGAGCTCGGCGCCTACGCGCACGGCTTCGATCTCGAAACCCCCTTCGACAAATTCCCCGCGCGCATCCAGAACATGCTTCTCTACGGCTACCCGCCATCCAACGGCCGCGGCGCTGCGGGTGAAAATGGCGCAGCAACGAAAAAATCCAAAAGCGAAAAAGGCTTTCGCTTTCCCGGCATCCTGAAATTTCTCGAGCGCAATTTCGAAGAGTCCGGATCGGATACCTACCGCGAGTGGATGACGCAATACATGTCCGCCACTCTCTGCAGCGTCTGCCACGGCAAGCGGCTCCGCCCCGAATCCCTCGCCGTAAAACTTGCCGGCTGGTCCATCGCCGACTTCACTGCGTTCTCACTCACCTCCGCGCGTCCCGCAGTGGACAAAATCCTCTCGAAGCTGACCGCCCGCCAAAAAGAAATCGCCGCGCGTCCCCTCGAGGAAGTCGCCGAGCGCATTGATTTCCTGCTCGCGGTCGGTCTCGGTTATCTCAGCCTCGATCGCTCTGCTGCCACGCTCTCCGGCGGCGAAGCCCAGCGCATTCGCCTCGCTACGCAAATCGGCTCGCGCCTCCGCGGCGTCCTCTACGTCCTTGACGAGCCCAGCATCGGTCTCCACGCCCGCGACAACGATCGCCTTCTCGGCTCCCTCGAACACCTTCGCAATCTTGGCAACACCGTCCTCGTCGTCGAACACGATGAAGACACCATTCGCCGCGCCGATTTCGTCGTCGACCTCGGCCCCGGCGCAGGCAATGCCGGCGGCTATCTCGTCGCCCAGGGCAAGCCGCAGCAAATCGAAGACACCCCGGAATCCCTCACCGGCCAATACCTCAGCGGCACCGCGAAGATTCCCGTCCCCGAAAAACGCCGCAGCCCTAACGGCAAATCGATTCAAATTCTCGGCGCCAGCGCCAACAATCTTAAGGATGTCGACATCACGCTTCCGCTCGGCGTGCTCACCGTCGTCACCGGCGTCTCCGGCTCCGGCAAATCCACGCTCGTCAACGACATTCTCTATCGCGCCCTCGCGCAAAAGCTCTATCGCTCTTCGGAAGCCCCCGCCGCTCATCGTGAAATTCTCGGCGCCGATCAGATCGACAAAGTCATCGAAATCGATCAAGCCCCCATCGGTCGCACCCCGCGTTCGAATCCCGCCACCTACACCGGCGTCTTCGCTCCTATCCGCGATCTCTTCGCCATGCTCCCCGAATCGCGCGAGCGCGGCTACCGCCCCGGCCGCTTCAGCTTCAACGTGAAGGGCGGCCGCTGCGAAGCCTGCCAGGGCGATGGCCTCCGCCGCATCGAAATGAATTTTCTTCCGGACGTTTACGTGATGTGTGAAGTCTGCCGCGGCCGCCGCTACAATTCGGAAACGCTTGCCGTCCGCTACAAGGGCCACTCCATCAGCGACGTTTTGAATTTGCCCTCCTCCGACGCGCTGAAGCTCCTCGAAAACATCCCCCAGATTCAGCAGAAGCTCGCCACACTCGTCGAAGTCGGCCTCGGGTACGTCACCCTAGGCCAATCCGCCACCACGCTTTCCGGCGGCGAAGCCCAGCGCATCAAGCTGGCGCGTGAGCTTTCGAAACGCCAGACCGGCCGCACGCTCTACATTCTCGACGAACCCACGACTGGCCTGCACTTCGACGACGTTCGAAAGCTCCTCGACGTCTTGCAGCGCCTCGTTGATCTCGGCAACACCGTGCTCATCATCGAGCACCATCTCGACGTCATCAAGCAAGCCGACTGGGTCATCGACCTCGGGCCCGAAGGCGGCGAAGGCGGCGGCCGCATCGTCGCCCAAGGCCCGCCCGAACTCGTCGCCCGCACCAAAAAGTCCTACACCGGCCAAGCCCTCTCCCGCGTCCTCGGTATCTCCAACAACGGCCACCCCAATGGCAACTCCAAGTAGCCACCGCGCCGCAGGCTTGCCATCGCTTGGTATTGTCCGCACCCCGGGTTAGAGTATCCCCTGCTCCATGAGCATCTACTCCATCCATCCCATCATGCTCGGCGCGGTCCACACCTACCCGCTTGCCTCGCGCAAGAGTAAGGTCAGTATCCGCGACTTTGCAAAAGCTCCCACTGCGAACACGTCGTTCACGAAATTTCTCGATTCACTTCCAATCATTCTCGCCGCTGAAAATCTTCGCCATCTCCTCGCCGCCATCCACAATGCGCGCGGGCAGCGCAAAGCCATCCTCTGGGGCCTCGGCGGCCACGTCATCAAAGTCGGCCTCGGCCCCGTTCTCATCGACCTCATGAAACGCGGCTTCGTCTCCGGAATCGCCATGAACGGCGCCGCTCTCATCCACGATTTCGAAATCGCCCTCGCCGGCAACACTTCCGAAGACGTCGAAGCCGGGCTCGGCGAAGGCCAATTCGGCATGGCCAGCGAAACCGGCCAGTACATCAACGAAATCGCCAAGGTTTCACACCGCATTCGAATCGGCTACGGCGAAGCCGCCGGACAATTCCTCTCGAGCGGCATCCTCGACGTCAAGCACGCCGATGCCAGCGTCCTCATGGCCGCCTACAAACACCGCATCCCCGTCACCATCCATCTCGCCATTGGTACGGACATCCCTCACATGCACCGCGCCGCCGACGGCGCCGCTCTCGGCGCCGCCACGCACTACGACTTCCGCCTCTTCTGCGCCCTCGTCAAGCAAATGCATTCCGGCGGCGTTTATCTCAATTGGGGTTCCGCCGTCCTGCTCCCCGAAGTTTTTCTCAAAGCCGTTTCCGTCGTCCGCAATCTCGGCGTCCCGCTCCGCCCCATTACCACCGCGAACTTCGACTTTATTCAGCACTACCGTCCGTTGCAGAATGTAGTGAAGCGTCCCACTGCGTCCGCGCACGGCAGCCGCGGGCCTGAATCGCACGGCTACGCTATTACCGGCCACCACGAGCTGCTCTTGCCGCTCGTCGCCGCCGCGCTGGCCGCTGGCTGGCCAAGGAAATCGCGCCCTGGAAAACGATGACTCTCTTCGACGACAACCCGCTGAAACCGCCCGATGAGAATTTTCCCGCGCAGCTTGCACCGGACCAGACTACCAAATTCGCGCCGCCGGAACCGCTCACGCCTCCGCTCGCCGGCGACCCCATTTCCTATGCCGCGCTTAGCCCTGCCACCTACGCAAGCTCTTCTCTTCCCGAAGACCTGCGCATTCCCTGGTCTTGGGTGCATCTCGTGGTCTTTCTCGTTTTCGGCTTCGGTAGCCTGGTGATCGTCCAAGTCGGCGGCGTCCTTTTGCTTTCCGCGAACAGGCACCTCTCGCAAAAGCAATTGCAACAACTGATCGAATCCAAACCGCAATTCCTCGTAGGGACCAATATCCTCTGGTTTGCTCTCATATTTCTTTTTCTGTATGTGACGCTCTCCGTGCTCCGAGGTCTTCCTTTTTGGCAAACGTTAGGCTGGAAGAAACTGAACACCGACCCCATTGCCGGCAAAGGAAGTCCGTGGATGTATTTCTTTTCCGGCTGCGGCCTGGCCATCTTTGTCGCCATCGCCAGTTCGCGCATCAAGAATGTGGACCACGTCCCCATCCAGGAACTCTTCAAGAGCCGCACCGGCGCCATGTTGCTGATGGCCATGGCCGTATTCGTCGCGCCGCTCGTCGAAGAAACCGTTTTCCGTGGCTACCTCTATCCCCTTTTCGCGAAATCCCTCGGTGTCCTCCCCGGCATTCTGATCACCGGGCTCCTCTTTGGCTTGATGCACGGAGCGCAGCTCGGCTGGACCTGGGGCCTCGTGGCCCTGCTCACTCTTGTCGGCGTTATTTTCACGTTCGCGCGCGCCCGCACCGGCACCGTCGTCGCCAGTTTCCTTCTTCATCTCGGCTACAACTCCATGATCGCCGTCACGTCCGTCATCGCCACCAAGGGCTTCACGCAAATGCCGATGGGTAAGTGATGGATTCGTCTTGGCCGCCCGCCTTCGCTACAATGGGACTATCTTCAGAACGCTGCCGCTCCTTTTTGTCATTCTGAGCGGAACGATCCGATTTTCTCTTGCGCCCCGGTTTCTGGGGCGTCGGGTCGCGCAGTCGAAGAATCTCGACTTAAACATCGGCTCGACTGCACAGCACTGAGATCGAGGGGCACTTTAGATGTACGTAGCGCAACCCATCCAATGGACCGACCGCGGCGTGGTCATGCTCGACCAGCGTCTCCTCCCTGCCGAAGAAGTCAGCCACACCTACACCGATTACCGCGAAGTCGCCAAAGCCATCCGCGAAATGGTCATTCGCGGGGCACCTGCCATCGGCGTCGCCGCTGCCATGGGCGTGGCCCTGGGCGTTCTGCACTCCTCTGCGAAATCCGTCGAAGCCCTCCGCCCGGAATTCCAGGAAATCTGCGACACGCTTGCCAAAACCCGCCCCACCGCCGTGGATCTCTTCTGGGCCCTCGAGCGCATGAAGCGCCGCTTCGCGGAACTCGCCTCGCAGACTTCCGACCTCGCCAAAATCAAGCAAGCCATGGTCGAAGAAGCCCAGAAAATTCATCTTGAAAAAAAAGCCACGGACGAAGCCATCGGCCGCTTCGGTGCTGAATTCATGCCCCGCGACGGCCGCGTCATGACCCAGTGCAACGCTGGCGCGCTCGCCACCGCCGGCATCGGAACCGCCCTAGGCGTCATCCGCGTCGCATTCGAACAGGGGAAAAAACTCCACGTCCTCGTTCCCGAAACGCGCCCATATCTCCAGGGCGCGCGCCTCACCGCCTGGGAACTCCACAAGGGCGGCATCCCGCTCACGCTCATTACCGACAACATGGTCGGTCATTTCCTGAAAACAGAAAAAGTCAGCGCCATCGTCACCGGCGCGGACCGCATCGCCGCCAACGGCGACACCGCCAACAAAATCGGCACCTACCAGATCGCCGTCCTCGCCAAAGAAAATAATGTCCCCTTTTACATCGCCGCACCGGTCTCCACGTTCGATCTCTCCATCCCCGACGGCGATCATATTCCCATCGAAGAGCGTTCCGCCGCTGAAGTCACTCACTTCCAGGGCATCCGCATCGCACCCGACGTCCATGCCGCACATCCCGCGTTTGACGTCACACCCGCCCGCTACATCGCCGCCATCTTCACCGAACGCGGCATCGCCCGCGCCCCCTACACGGAATCTCTCCGCGCCCTTTCTGCCGCTCCTCAATCTGCCGTCACCGCCCGCACCTAAGCGCACGATACCTTCACCTGAGCTCATCGAAACAGGTGTGCTCTTTGTCGCGGCGATTCGACGTGGTATTTCGAGTCTTATCTTCCCAAACGGGAAGCGAGCTGCGTCGTCACTTATATCTTCTCTAGTTTTGTTTTATGGAGGGTCCGGCCTGCGTGATGCTTCCGGGAAGCAAGTCCGTCTTGATCGTGATTTTCTGCTGCGCCAGCAAGTTGACCTCTGTGTCGAAGGCTTGAAATCCGGGAAGGGCGATCTTGATCCGATGCTTCCCGGGGCTGACGAGCATCCCATGCCCCGCGCCGCTGAATTCACCGACGGTTCCGGCGAAAGCGTCGTCCACAAAAACAGCGGCTCTCTCCGGCGTGACTTGTAGCTTGATCTGAGATGTGACTTTTGGAAACTGCGTCCGTGGATCCTTCAGCATGACGACTTGCAAGACGATTCTCTTGCGTGGTTCCACAACCACCTTCTGCCTGAAATCCGTATACCCAGACTGGCGCACGGCAATCTCATGTTCACCGGGCAGAAGCAGAATCTTGTTGTTATCCTTCAACTCATTGACGTAGCCGACGTACTGTCCATCGACCCAGACTCCGGATGTTTTATCCGCCTTGGTCTTTCCGACCAATTGCAACTCACCCAGGACTTGGCTTTGAGCATGGGCCGCGAAAGGAATAGTCAGTCCGGACAAAGCAAGGCAGAAAGCTGCTTTGCGCACTACATGATACATTTTCATCTTCAACCCCCAGGAAAGCTCTGTTTGGAATCCCGAATCGCCTGGGAACGATTCGTTCTCCCCCGAATAGGCTGTCTCTCTTATTCTAACCACAACTGGGAGCATCCGGGCGGGTTGTTTGCATACCGGTGGGCTAAGAAGTCGAGGCTCAGTGCCAGATTTCTTCTCCCTGCTTCCCTATTTTCGACTAGGATGATGGCCATGAAACGACTCTTCGCCGTTTTCTTTGCCGCCGCGCTCCTCTGCTCAGCCCAAACAAAGTTTCCGGATACTCCGGCAGCTCATCAATTCTCGGCTTGGCTCGATGCCTTCAATTCCGGCGATCGCGCCGTGCTCCTCGAATACCTGCAGAAGAACAATCCATCGCACGCTGCCGACATCGACCAGGAATTTGGATTTCGCAATCAAACCGGCGGCTTCGACTTCAAGAAAGTCGAAGAATCCGCCCCCACGCGGCTAACGGGAGTCGTCAAAGAACGGGGCTCCGATCAATTCGCGCGCTTCACCATCGAAGTCGAGCCCGCCGAGCCTCATCGCATTAAAGAGCTCGATCTGCGGGCCATTCCGCCACCGGCGGAATTTCCCATGCCGCGCATGAGTCAAGACGCGGCCCTCGCCGCTCTCCGCGCGGAAGTGGAAAAAGCCGCTGCAGCCGACCGCTTTTCCGGCGCCGTTCTTATTGCCAAGGACGGCAAGCCCGTCTTGACCGCCGCCTACGGTTTGGCCGACCGCGAAAAGAAAATTCCCAATAAGCTCGACACTCGTTTTCGCCTCGGCTCGATGAACAAAATGTTCACCGCCGTCTCCGCGCTCCAGCTCGTGCAGGCCGGCAAAATCAAGCTCACCGATCCGCTCGGAAAATATCTCACCGACTATCCCAATCAAGATGTAGCTTCCAAAGTCACCATCCACCATCTCCTTACCCATTCAGGCGGCACTGGCGATTTCTTCGGCCCGCAATTCGACGCTCATCGTCTGGAACTCCGCACCTTGCAGGACTACGTGAAGCTCTACGGCCAGCGCGGACTCGAATTCGAGCCCGGCAGCCGCTGGGCGTACAGCAACTATGGATTCTTGCTGCTCGGTGTGTTGATCGAAAAAGTCAGCGGCCAGAGTTATTACGATTACGTCCTCGAACACGTCTACAAGCCCGCCGGCATGACCTCCACGGCTTCGTTGCCCGAAGACCAGGCCGTGCCCGATCGTTCCGTGGGCTACACGAAATCCGGCGGAGGCGATGCTTGGAAGCCGAACACGGACACGCTGCCCTGGCGCGGGACTTCCGCCGGCGGCGGCTATTCCACCGTCGAAGATTTGCTGCGTTTCGCCAACGCGCTCCAAAATCACAAACTGCTCGATGCGCGGCACACCGAACTTCTCACCGCCGGAAAAATGGACGCCTTCAACGGCGGCAAGTACGCCTACGGTTTCATCGACCAAACGTCTGGCGGAGTCCGCTGTTTCGGCCACGGCGGCGGCGCTCCCGGTATGAATGGCGACCTGCGGATCTGCCCGCAATGCGGCTACGTCATCGCCGCTCTGGCCAATCTCGACCCGCCCGCAGCCCAGCGCATCGCCGACTTCGCCGCCAACCGCCTCCCCTAAAAGTAACCGCGCGTACGTGCCGTTCTGTCGTCACATTCCCCAACCCGTCATTCCGAACGGAGCAGGCCGACTTTTTCTTGCCCTTTCGCTCCTGCAAAAGGGTCGGCCTGCGCAGAGAGGAATCTCTCCTCGCTTTTGCTCCCCCGCTCGCTCTCCCACCCCTTGACCTTCGTCCGATTCTCCGATAGCCTCGCGCTCAATTCTCCGGCCGTTCACCTACTCTTCCAAGGAGGCTGCGCATGGTTTCTCTCTTTGCTCTGTGGCTCCCCATCCTGCTGTCGGCTGTGATCGTGTTTATCGCCAGCTCCATCAGCCACATGGTTCTGCCGTATCACCGCAGGGACTATCGGCAGCTCCCCGACGAGGACAAGCTCCTCCCCGTTCTGCGCGCTGCCGGCTTACAGCCGGGTCTCTATCATTTTCCTTATTGCACCCACAAGGACATGAATTCGCCCGCCCAGCAGGAAAGATTCAAGCAGGGACCGGTCGGGTTTCTGACCATGTATCCAAGCGGCCCACCCAACATGCCGAAATTCCTCGGCCTGTGGTTTGTTTATTGCCTCATCATCGGCTTCTTCGTCGCCTGTCTCACGGGCTACACCGTTGCGTTCGGCGCGCGCTACCCCGTAGTGTTTCGCGTTGCAGGCACCGCCGCCTTTATATCCTACGGCCTGGGACCCGTTGTCAACAGCATCTGGAAGGGTCAGCCCTGGAGTGTAACCCTCAAAGAAATTTTCGATGGACTCGTCTATAGCATGCTGACCGCCGGCACCTTCGGCTGGCTCTGGCCCCGCTGACTTTCCCGCCTGCCGTCGCGTCTGGACTCAATGCCGCGCGGCAGCGCCATGGTTCCTAGTGCTTGTCATCATCGAAAAATTCCTCTTTGTGGGTGTGGCTGCACGTGTTTAATAACGGCAAATTAGGTATGTGCTCGTCTCGCCGCACTGCGTAACCTGAGGCTTTTCAGAATTTTAGGAGAATTGGATCACCGCATCAGGAACGGTACTGGTACACGATTTCCGTTAATTTTTTCCATCAACCCCTGCAAATTTTACCGGTTTCTCTCCTGCTGCACGAAGCCCAGCCTCGAACAATCTGTCTCCACATTCGCTGTATGCCATTGAATTCTCAGCCCTCTACCAGATTCACTGTGAGTTTGGTCCAAGAGTTGCCCTTCCAACGCTGGAAGCAAGAACCCCAACCCTACCAGCTCGCTCGAAATGTACATGCGAAGTTTGCACCGCGGAAAAAATATGCGCACTAGGAGGCGCCGCAAATGACTTACTCAAAGTGTTGGATCGTTCTGCTTGCGGGCACACTTGCTCTGGGGCCATTGTCGTCCGCGAAAAATCCGGGCGAAGCAAAAACGGAACAGGATCGTCTTCAAAACGCCGGAAAAGTCATCCAGGAAATCCTCAATGTCCCTGACGACATTCCGCAGGACCTGCTCGACAAGGCTCGTTGTGTTATCGTCATGCCGTCGGTGTTGAAAGCCGCGTTTGTGGTTGGCGGCAGCTACGGCCGCGGCACGATGGTCTGCCGCACCGGCAAGGACTTCACCGGTCCTTGGGGCGCGCCAGCCATGTACGCGCTGGAAGGCGGTAGCATCGGTTTGCAGATTGGCGGAGAAGCCACCGACTTCGTTTTTCTCGTCATGAACGATCGTGGTGCAGGTAGCCTACTTCATACCAAGGTAAAGCTCGGCGCGGACGCTTCCGCCGCCGCGGGACCGAAGGGCCGTTCAGCTTCCGCCGACACTGACGCTTACATGCGCGCGGAAATTCTGAGCTACTCCCGCGCAAGAGGCGCGTTTGCCGGTATCTCTCTCGAGGGCTCGACGCTCCGTCCCGATGAAGACGCGAATCGCAAGCTCTACGGCAAATCCACAAGCGCCGCCAAGATCATCACGGAATCGGATGTGGAAGCTCCAGCGGCCGCGCATGACCTGATCGCGTCCTTGCGAAAGTCATCTCCTCAGCTCAAGCGTTAGTACGACTCGTAGCAACCCAGCCTTGCTTGCATCTAGCCGCAAGCCAACAAACCTTAGGGCCCAGCCCAGGAGGAAACTTTGTTCTCGGACCACTTAATTACTTTTGCCGGCAGAAGCGTCACCATCACGAGCCACGACCTGATCATGATTCTCGTGTCTGTTGTGACGGGATTGTTGTTCTGGACTGCGCTTTACTTCAGTCGAAAACGGATCGTCGTGCTGAAGAGGTCCAGCGGAACCGACCAGGTTTCGTTCGAGTTGTCCCGCATCGCGGAAGCGCTCGAGCGCATCGCCAATCGTCCGGCGGATGCCGCGATTGCTGCCGCATCGCAGCGTCAACAGCAGACGCAGCCGCCCCCGCAACGCGAGCCGGGTATTCCCTATTCCATGTTTGGTCGCTAGGCGAACATCTGCGCGCATTTTTCGACACGGCAGTGTGTAAGCGCCGTGAAAACACCTGAGCCGCGTGGTCGCGTGAGAGGAGGCGGAAGACAACCGCTTGCTCCTTCGCATGGATTTGCCCCATCGCTTCGGCGATATCGGAGGAATGGGTCGCCGTCAATCTGGCGCGCAATTCCTCCCAGCGTTGGCTGTGAATCAGATCTTCCCATAGCGATGAGGTCAATGTTTCGATCATGTGTTTTCTCTAGAGAGAATTTGCTGGTGGCTTGATTGCCATCCGACGATTGCGGGCACGGACTCTGGGAGAGTAGCAGAATCCCCGCAATCGTTAGATCGAGGAGCGCTTCTTCCACGGTGTAAGCGCGTTCGCGTTTTGCAGAGCAAGTTCCGAACTATCCTCGATTGGCAGTCTAAACCATAGAGTACGCTATACTTAAGAATGGAGGAGCGGGTGAGCAGTTGAAACCGGCCGCTTGAAACGCCGGAGGCTGGTTCCTAATCCCTTTGGCCGAAGGCACGCCAGATTGACTCACATCCTTAGGGGCTAAGTGTCTATATTTAAAAGACTTACTGAAGTTCGTTTTGCAATTTTGCTCTTCTGGGGACCAATGACTGAACCTGGTCCTTTTCCGGGCCTTCTTGCAGCGGCGAACGCATGCACCGGATATTCCATGGACACCCCTCCTTTCCTGTCAGCGTCTCATCGCTAAATGCCCCGCTTCAGGATCATCCGCAGCTATTTTCAAAGGCACAGTCCGAATGAATTCGAATGTTCTCATTTTCATTTTGCGGGTCACGCGTGCGATCTCGCGATGTTCACCTTGTTGACATAGATAGCGATCAATTCTTGCTCAGCCTGAAACGCTGCTTGGCGATCTCGCGATCGATTCCAGGATCCTTCGAGGCCCAATGGAACAGCCCAAAGAAGAGGAAGAGAATCGCGACAATAAGTACGATCAAGCCTCCCCAGAACACGATACCCTTCTCTCTTACTTGAAACGGCAGCCGTTACTGCTCCTAGCTTCACTCGTATCCAGCAGAAAAGTCAAACCTTCCGACATTCCTTTGGGACGTTCTTCCATGGACGATTTGGGTGTAGAATGTTGACCCCAGCTAATAACGAGAGATGTAGACCATGTCCATCTTCAGTAAGTCCTCCGTTTGTCCTAACTGTGATAGCACCTCAACCTTTAGTTCGACAAGAAGGGGAATCTTGGAGCAGATCCTTCACACTGTCTTTTCCCTAAGCCCGCTCCGCTGCGCGACGTGCGATGAACGCTTTTTCCGCTTCCGATCCCGAACCTCGCACCACGCCCACAAACATCGTCCCCATGCCGCCTAAGCCCTCTTGTAGCGCCGGCTTGCCCTGAGCCCTTGAAACCTGCCAACGTCCTAACGTTTTTGTCTCCTGTGGTGTACAATTTTGGACTCCAGGCCAGAAAGAGTACGGTCCCATGTTTTCCCTGACGAAGTCCCGCACTTGTCCCGAATGCGGCAGCGCCTCAATTCACCGCTCCAGAAGAAGAAGCCTCCAGGAGCAGATTCTCCACAAACTGTTCTTTATCAGTCCGTATCGTTGCCGCGGATGCGACTCCCGTTATTTTCGTTTCCGCCTCGGCAGCCATTCCATCGACAAACCTCGCCGACACCCCGCCTAACCCGCCGAAGTTCAGCCGGGAGGGCTCCATTGTCATTCCGAGCGCAGCGAGGAATCCGCTTTTGCTCTAGGTGAGCTCTCTCCTCCGGCTTCGCACGCGACCTTCCAGATGCTCCAACGTGCTGACGTTTCAACGTTTTACGCTCCCATTCGAATCACTCAAGAGTAATCTATTGACATCGCTAACATTCTGTGTTATTTTTCCTTGTGAATCGCCGCCCACTCTTGCCCGGTTACCCTGCTTGCCCTGAGCTTCGAAGGGAGCCTCGCAGAGCGGCCCCGGTCATTCTCTACAGTGACCCCGCCCCCGTATCCCGCCCAACAGC
>WNFD01001187.1_pt1 | contig 43466 bp, 51 predicted proteins | sample 5400491 | NCBI WGS metagenome assembly WNFD01 (sample SAMN13153343, study PRJNA577476) | soil metagenome | isolation source: 120 cm saprolite under Douglas fir tree site 2 hole 2 replicate 2 | place: USA:California | collected 2015-04-18
GACACTTTCACTATTGGTCCACGGCGCGCAGAACGTCAAGCGAAAAATCGCTCTGCGTTACCGTGTACAGTGATTCTTTTTAGTCTTTCCGGCGCCGCGCGACCAGCGGCCCGTAGACCTGGCACCTCGGCGGGACGGCCCCCGCGATGACTCCGCGCTTGCTCTCAAGCTGCGTGAGCCGACCGAGCGTACCGCTGGTGCGCGCGCCGCCGGTCTCCAGGACGGAGGCTGCTGGGGTTGCTGCAACCACCGCCGCTGCCCATGTCGCCCCGAAGTCCATCTTCCCGCCCTTCACGCCCGCGGCCTGGAACGGCCCGAGGCCTTCCTGCGGCGGCGCCGGGGCGCGCACGTGATCCCGTCGCGCTATCTTCGGAGGGTGAACAAGGAGGACAAACAATGAGAGCCATGACAGACAGGGAGCGGCTCCTCTTGGAGCCTCCCTTCGGATCGCCACTGTGGCCCATCAGCCTTGAAGCCATCGCGGGGCGCGGAGCCCGCGGAACCCATTGCGAATACTGCGGGATGAATCTGAACACGGTCGACGTGATTGCCGAAGGCCGATGGAAGACGGACCACATTCGTCCGAAGGTTGCGTTCGGGCACAACCGTTCCAACCCCTGGACCCGTGAGCGTCATCACGGAGATGGATGCGAGTGTAACGCCGCCGAGAACCTCGCCAATGCCTGCCACCGCTGCAACACGCTTAAGAGAAACTTCGACCCCACCAAGAAAACCCGTAGCCGTGACAGGGAAGCCCTCGTGGCCGCCGCGAAAGACTACATCGATGCGAAGCGTCAGGACCAGAACGCGAGAATCAATCAATTAATAGAGATCACCGAGCGGGTGAGCAGACCCGAGGGCCACGAGGTGTAGCCGTGATCCTGTGTGTCGCCTGGATTCTCTACACACTCGGCGCCCCCTGATGGGTCTGGATATTCCTGGTCCTCCAATTCGTCGCTGATTGGTTCTTCGACAAGTGGATCTACACCAAGCTGTGGATGAAGCCGAGAGCCGTCGCGAAACGCGACCCACACTGAAAAAGAGGAGGACTACGCAATGCCAAAAATCCCGGGCATGATGAAGGTCGAATTCACGCTGATGAAAAGCGATTCCGAGGACGAGATGAGGCGGAGACGCATGCGGGTGGCCGTGCTGTGGAGTGGGCGAAGGCGACGGAGCCGGGAGAGAGCCAAGAGATACGGGCCGCCATGGATGAACTGTTGGACAATATCTCGTACATCGAGGAGGCCACGACCGCCTACTTGGCGACGATCCAGAAAATCCTGTACATGTTTGACCGGCCCGCGTGAATGAATGCACTTCCTAATCGGGGTCATAGTCGTGGCAGTGTTGTGGGCGAACCCCGTCACCCGGTCGCTCTTGGTGGGCGCCATCGTGCGCACCACCGGACGCGATTGCCTCGACGCGACCCCTGAAGAAGAAGGAGAAGAACTAGGAGTTCAGCCGAACAGTCTGTGGCCGCCTGGTCGATTCCACGGCGTCGGTTCTAGGGTATAAAGACCACTCCTCGGGTCCTGAAAGATCTGACCCTCGTGCACCAGCCTGTTGAGCGCCGGCACGAGCGTACTAGCCTGAACGCCAAGCAAGACCGTGAGTCGCTCGACATGGAACAGCAACGGCGCCGGGTGCCGGACCTGTGCACGTCGCATTTCCGCCAGGACCCGTTCTGCGAGGGCTGTCTGCCCTTCTTCGGCCTGCTTGGTCTTCCGCTCTGACCGCCAGCGGAGGAACTCGAAGAAGTCCCCAATCAGGCTCATGGCCTACTTCCCCTTCGGCCCACGCGGGTCCACATGGGGGGTTCCTCCTTGTGCCCTACCGTCGAGCCGGGAGCCACCCCGCCGTGTAGTACGAGGCGAGCGCGGGGGCGAAGAGCCGCACCTCGTGTCGCCAGTTGGCGAAGTTGAGCGGGCTAATACCAGGCCGCAATCTGGGCCCACGGGTCCGGGAGCGTCGTGCAGGCCCAGACTATGGCCACGACGTTGACCAGGACCGCGTAGATGCCATCGAGCCACGCGAAGATTCGGAAGAGTGTTACAAGCATGGCTAGTTCTCCTCTTCCGCGCCGCGGGCGCGAGGCGGGTCGACGCCGTTTCGACCCTGTTCGTACACATCACGTGCACAGGCGGCTGCCTCGCGGCTAGACATGAAATCTACTTGCTGGCCTCAGCCATTTGGGTCAGGTCGTTGATTACGGCGCGGAGCGCTTCGCGCCGAAGCTCTCCCACCTTCTTCGCAGCATTCGACGTCAACTCTGCTGCCCGAAGGGTCCGCGTTAGCTCGTCGAAGTTGGCTCGATCTAGCATGGTGTTCTGCACCGCGAGTTGCTTGCGCGCTTGCTTATGCTGAGCTTGGAGGCTGGCTAGCTCAGTGGCAGCCGCTTCCTCACGTTGGATTGCCTGGAGGGCTTCGTTGATGTGAACCCAGGTCTTGCCAATGTGGTCCAGTAGCAGCCCATCCTCTGGCTTGACGGCGGCTCCTCTGAGCCGCTTGAGCATTGCCCTCTGCGCGACTTGCAGATCGGCGGCGCGAGCAACGAGGGGTTGCGTTGGGCCAGTGCTGACAAGCAGCGTATCCGCGAAGCTCTTCGTCTCTTCGAAGATTGAGCGCGCTGTGGCGTGAGCCTCGCGCTGGAAACTCCGATACTGTTCGACGGTTTGGTTGAGCTTTCCGGGGTCGGCGAGGACAGCCTGAATCTCCGCCCGTCGTGCCCGCATGCCCTTCGAGGCACGCTCCAGCTTGGGCCCAGGCGTCGGGAAGCTGCTGGGCAAAGTTAGCCGCCTGCTGATCGGCCTTGCTCTGCTCCCGTTCGGCTCGCCGCATTTGGCCGCCGTAGAGGTCGACCAGCCCGTGTCCAAGAGGCGCGCTCATCATCGCATCGTAGGCATTGTCGCGGCGCTGACCCGCCTTGTCCGCTGACCCCTGCCATGCCTCGACGAGATCTTGCGTTTCTAGAAGGGGGCGTGCACACGCGAGGTCACTGTACTGCGCCAGACGAGCCTGCAGGGCGCGAACGACAACCACGCGGTCTGCGTCCTCTTGGGCCCGCGCGGCAGGCGCGGCAAAATGGCCGAGCACGGTAGAGAGAGCCAGTAATGTCGCCAGCCAGCGGCTCATGCGGGGTCCCTTCCCGGCGGTAGCGCGGACCGGTCGACGACCTGAGGATTCGCGATTCTCTCCGGCAATAGGTCGGGCGGCTGCGTGACAGATTCAGCCGCGAGTGAACTTTTCGCCGCACGTCACGCAGGAAACGACGTTCTTGCCGCCAAGCATCGAAGCCGCACCGAACATCAGTTTCCGGGTCGTGGAGATGGACGACTCGAACTGTGTCCCATTGCACTTCGGACAGTGACGCTGGCCGTCCGGGTCTGTCGGGACGGCCTCGGTGAACTTTGGCAGTGCCATGTCGGTTTCCCTTCCCTCCTGTCTCTGGGTGGTTGTTAGCTCAATGCGTGGTGAACCCCGAGTAGCACGGCCCTACGACCGTCCAGTGGCCGGGAGATGTCATGACCCGCTGCTCCCCGGCAATGCACATGGTTGCCATCGGCTTGTCGTTCGCTGGCGCAACCCCGCGCGATGGCCCGGCAGCGGAGCCGGAGCGCTGATACTTCAAAAGCCCGGCCGACTGTCCGATACGGCGGTATTCCTCCTCACGCTGCTTCGCCTGTCGCGCATCCTCACTCAAGGCTGGTTTGCCGACGCCGGTCGACCCAACCCAGACGGCCGCGTCGCGGTATCGCTCGGGGATGTCCAGCTTGTACTGCGTCACCTTGGTGACTCCTTTGTCATCCGCGTATTGCCACTGGGCGTCTGCCCGCCCCACGAGGAGCAAGAGACTCGCGCCGAGCCCAATTGTCAGGACGAATGCTCTCATGATGATTTCCTCCACGGGGACAGGATAGTTCCTGGCCGAGTGCGCAGCAATTTCAGGACCATCGGGGAAGGCCGAACAATCGCTCGGTTGCGGCCCAGCGACGGCTCGCAGGCTGACAGAAAGAGTCACGACACGTACTTCCCGCGTCAGGTTGGGCGCGGTCTACCAGCGCAGACGGGCTTACTGCGTGGTGCAGGGAAACGGCCGCCCCGATGGGCGTTGCGGCAGTTTCTTCACTGACGAAAGTGAGCCTGGGTTTGGTCTGGTAGCGTCGCGCGGTCGGGCACCGTGTAGGAGTTGAAGACGGTGAGTCCGTGGTCACTCCACCATTTCTCGTCCAGCTTCACGTAGCCCATCTTCTCCATGCAGGTCTTGACCAACCCGGCCTTCGCCCCGTTGCCTGCAATTTGCGGGACGTAGGTCTCGTTGCTCTCCTTGACGCAGTCGGCCCAGTCGCGCCGGAGCGTGTCCGCGCCGGGGGGACGCTTCCAGGTAATGACCACTGTGTTGCCATTCTGGAACGCCCAAGGGTTGCCGCCTCCGGCTGGGGACCCCGACGCACACCCGCCGAGCAGCAGCACCACGAGCACTGCGATCAGAACCTTGCCCATGACTCGGCCCTCCTTTCCCGAGTCTAGGTGCCGCGGATTTTTTCAGTCAAGCTGAGCCGTAAGTGGGGCGGCCGCCGCCCATGCTGGCATGCTCCGACCTGTGTGACTTTGCTACCGCGTCCGTCTGCTGCTGTGGTTGCGGTTCCGTCACGCCCAGCGCCTTCACCGCGTCTGCCCGGCGGGCACACAAGAAAACGATTTCAGAAAATGTGTGGCGTTGCCATTCTTATCCATGTAGTAGTAGATGGCACCATAGTCGTGCGCAGTGACGCTGTCGGCGTTAGCGGCCTCCTGCTGAGCGCCACGAACCTTGCCTTGCTTAACCAACTCACAAGTCGCACGGTCAAGGTTTAGTTCTAGCGGCATCTCTACGCTAGACGAAGGTTCGTTTGTCGGCGCGCCGGGTTTCCACATCTTCGATTCGCTCCAGAGTTCCCACGTGCCAGGTTTACTTCCGGGAACGCTTCTCGCTGATGGCTCAGGCGCGGGCGCAGCGCTCTTGTGTGATGGCTCAGGCGCGGGCGCAGCGCTCTTGTGTGACGGCGCTAATCCGTACCAGCCGATCCCCACGAGAAGAACGATACTCGCGGCGATCAAGGCGTACATCAGGTTGAAGCTACCGCCGCTGGAAGTCGGTGCGGCTGGGTGTCGCGGGGCGCTAGGCACTGAGGGTGGTGGTGTCGGCTTGCGGAATGGGCTCATGACCGATCCTCCTCGTTGAGCGCGCGGAGCGCCACCGCTTCAGTGTAGGTCATGTCGAATTTCCTCTTACTCCCCCGCCACCGGCTCCACCCTGATCTCGGTGATCCGGGGCCAGGCGGCCCCGCAGGAGCCGCACCGCGACGGCGGCAGGAAGAGCCCGCGGGGGCGGCGGAAGAGGCCCTGCTCGTACTTGGCCGAGCACCCCGGACACTCCACCCGCACGCGGACCGTGAAGCCGCTGGGGCTGGGGGCGACTACGTTAGACTCTGGGACAGCGCTCATCTTGACACCTCGCAATAGGTGTTGGGGTGGGGGTCAGAGGTCGTCGGGGACGGCAATCCTCGGCGGCCTCGCTTCGTTGCAGGTACTACGGTACCGTGTTCCTCCTTCCTGGCGCCAGCGGGATCGGCGACGGCGCCCGAAAATGAGAGTGGGATATAGTGGAAGGGTGTCGATAACGGTCTTCCCGAGGACGTGGAGCGGATGATCGACGAGCGCTCGAGCATGGGCGCGGTCGGTGATCTCGACCGCTTCCTCAAGTTCAAGGCGGCGAAGGCCATGGGCGACGCCGCACAGGGGCACGGGGCGGGGGTGGACGGCGGCGCCGCCGCCGGCGTGGGCGTGGGCGTCGGCGCGGGGCTCGGCATGATGATGCCGGGCATGCTCGCCAAGAGCCTCGGCACCGATCTGGCGGGTGCTTCGGTGGCCGCGGTCACGTGCCCGGGCTGCCAGGCGGCGGTCGCGGCGGACAGCCGCTTCTGCCCGCGCTGCGGGCGCCAGTTCGCGACGACCACGCGCTGCGCGCGCTGCCAGGCCGAGGTGCCGGCCGGCGCGCGCTTCTGCTCGGCCTGCGGCCAGGCGGTGCCCGGCGCCTAGCGCCGGCGCGCCGCGCCGCGGGCCCTCTCCGACGACGTCTCCATGAGCCAGGTCGTCGTCTCGACCGAGTGTCCCACCTGCAGCGGCCCTCTCGATTTCTCCGAGGGCGTCAATGCCATCCGCTGTCCGAGCTGCGGCTCCGACCTGCTCGTCACCGGCCGCAAGCAGGTCCTGAGTTACTGGGTCGCGCCAAAGGTCAAGGCCGAGGTCGCGGGAGCCGTGGCGCGCACCGCCCGGCTCCAGGCGCGCGTGGCGGGCGCCCGGCTCTTCTTCGTGCCCTTCTACCGGCTGACCGGCCACGACTTCCAGTGGCAGGACGTGCCGCCCAAGCCCGAGCCGGAGAGCCCGGCCTTCCCCGGCGTCGGCGAGAGCCTGGGCGGGGGCCGCGAGTCCGACCGGCCCGAGATCGACATCCCGCTCGGCTCGGTGCTGAGCTGGGGTGCCGACGTCCTGCTCGGCCGCAAGGCCGGCGACGTGGTGCGCGATCTCCTGGGCGCGCCGCGGAAGCCGGAGCGCCCGCTCGACGTGGCCGTGCTCACCGCCATGCGCCCCCCCCCGACGCGGGCCGCCCCCGATAGGCAGGTGCAGTTCCTCGATCGCTACGTGGAGAAGACCTTCCCGGCCGCGGACCTGGCGGCCCTCGGCGTGCCCTCGCTCGGCGTGCGCGCCCAGGCGCTCCGCGTGTCGCTGTTCGAGCGCGCCGCCCTGGCCGCGCTCGGCACCATCGTCGCGGTGCAGCTTGCTCCGGAGCGCGCGATGGCGCAGGGGCTGGCCGCCCGCGGCTTCGAGCACGTGATCTACCGGCAGGTCCTCGGGCGCATCCTGAGCGTGATCTATTTCCCCTTCTGGGTGGTCGAGCTCGCGCAGGACGGGGAGCGCTGGCTGACCGTCGTGGACGGGGTGGCCGAGAGCGTCGTCCAGCCGCGCGCGCCGCTGTCTCTGTACGAGGCCCTCGCCCTGCCCGCGATCGACGAGCCGCGGACGGTGGGGCTCCGCCCCCTGGTCTGCCCCAATTGCGGCTGGGCCCTGCCCGTGCAGCCCGACGACGTGATCTTCGTCTGCGGCTCCTGTCACCGGGCCTGGCAGATCCACGGCGTCGACCTCACCGACATGCCGCACGAGATCGCCGACATGCGGCCCGACGCGGCGAATCCCGGCCCGGCGGCCGGCGCGCTCTACCTGCCGTTCTGGCAGCTCGAGCCCGCGGGCGCGGCCGAGGCGCCGCGCGCCTGGGCACCGGCCTTCCGCTACCGCCGGCTCAAGGCGCTGCACGACCTGGCCGCGCGGCTGACCGCCAAGCCCCCCGCGTATCGGCCGTGGACCGGAGAGCGCCCCGCGGGGCACGGGTGCTTCTACGACGCCGAGGACGCCGCCCTGCTGGCACGCTTCGCGGCGGCGGGCCGGCGGCGGATCCCCCGCGAGGTGAAGGCAGCCGCGGAGGCCGAGCCCGCGTTCGCGGGCGCGCGCCTGACCTGGATCCCCTTCACCCGCGAATCCCAATCCCTGCGCGATCCCTCCACCGGGCTTGCGCTCCAGGAGGCGCTGCTTGGCTAGAAAGCCCGCGCAATCCCGCCGGCTCTCACGCTCCGCGCTCCTCCGCGGTGCGCTGATCGTGGTGCTCGCCACGGTGGTCTCGGTGGTGGGCTATCACGCGCTCCGCTTCGCCCGCTCCTGCGCGACGCTCGACGGCGCGCGCGCGGTGATCGAGGCCCACGTCCGGGGCAAGCAGGTGCGGCGGATGGCGCGAGTGCTGAAGACCGCCGATCGCGAGATCCTGGCCGCGCGGACTGCGGTGCGAGTGACCACCCTGACCTGCGGCCCGAGCCTGCTGGGCGGCATGACCTGCCGCGCGCGCTACGTGATCAACGGCCAGAGCGTGGGGATGGAGGCCGCCGACCACTACTTCCGGGTCGACTACTCGCTGCTGGCCGGGTGGCAGGCGACGAGCGTGACCGAGACGTCCGGGCTGCGCTACTCGCTCGCGCCCTGCCGCTGCTCGTGGGCCGCCGACGGCCGGTAGCCGTGATCGCCGGCCGGCCGGGGCCGGTGATGGACTCGCCCGTGGATTCGCGCGTCGCTGCGCGCGTCGCTGCGGGCGTCGCGCCGCGCGGGCGCCCGTCCCGCGAGCTTGCGCGCCCAGTCCCCGCTCCGTGACCCCCCCTTCCGTGATCCCCCATTCCGCGATCCAATGATCGGGAACACTTCCCGGACCAAGCCCTCGTACTCCTCCACGGTGCGCGGGTAGATGTCCAGACCCGGCACCAGGTGGAGATCGAGCGAGCTGGGCGGCGCGGCCGGCGGCAGGATCGAGACGTGGACGGCCTGGAAGCACGAGCGGCCGACCTCGGGCCGATCCGTCACCAGGATCTCGTAGAGCTCCGGCCACTGCAGCGCCACCTCGGGCGAGCGCGCGGGCGTCTCGCGGCGGAGGTGGTCATCGAGGTTGGCGCAGTACGTCACCTCGATGGCGAGCAGCAGATACGAGCGGTGCCCCAGGCTCGGCTCGTCCAGCGCCTTCCAGACCACGAAGTCGGGCACGCTCTGGCCGGTGCGCATGAGCGCGGAGACCTGCGTCTCCCGGGCCACCCGCGCCACCATGTACTGCGCGCGCTTGAAGATCCCCTCGACCAGCGCCTCCGCCATCCGGCCCTTCAGCAGATTGATGTCGTCCATGGCTCAGCGCTGCGCGTCCGAGATCCGGGTGGCCAGGGCCCGCAGGCGGTCGAGCGTCTCGGGCCGGAGCAGCGCGGCGAAGCCGGCCGGATCGGACTTGGCGCGGTCGAGCGCCGCGCTCAATTGCCGCGGATCGCCGCCCGTGCTCCGCGCCAGGTCCGCGAAGACCTCGGCGGCGAGGCCGTAGACCTCCTGGGCGAGCTGCGAGGAGCCCGCCATCCCCTGGACCTGCCGGTCGACGGCGGCGGCGGTCGGGTCGGTGGCGAGGATCTGCCCCCGCGCCGCCGGGTCCGCGAGCATCCGGAGGGTCGCGGCGAGGGCTTCCGCGGAGGCGGGGTCGAGCGTCTGCGCGGGGAGCGACGTGGCGGCAAGCAGGAGCAGGGAGAGCGCGGTGAGCAGAGCGGTCGCGAGTCGGTTGATCATGCCGTCCGGAATGAGCAAGAGTCGGACCACGCGCGGGGCTGGGGAATCCATTGGGAAATTCCCGGGTTGGCGGCGGGCTGCGCGCGCGCAGCTGACGGCCCGTGTCACGCAACGACGCGTTCGTGGACACGGCTTGACCACCGGGCCCGCTCGGAGAATAATCGCCGGGCACTTCCACCCCCAGCACGCGAGGAGACCACGATGCCCACAGCCGCTCATCGGCCCGCAGCTCATAGGGAAGAGATCTGGGTGCCGGGCATGCCGGAGCCCATCAGCCACTTCGTCCACGTGGTCCGCGCCGGACGGCTCGTCTTCGTCTCCGGCTGCGTGGCCAGCGACGACCAGGGACGCACGGTGGGCGGCAGCGACATCGTGGCCCAGACCCGCCAAGCCCACGAGAACATCAAGCGCTGCCTGGCCGCCGCGGGCGCCACCTTCGCCGACGTCTGCAAGGTGACCGTGTTCCTCAAGAACGTCGCGCATCGGGAGGCCGTCAACACGGTGCGCAAGGAGTACTTCGGCAAGAGCCGGCCCGCGAGCACCCTGATCGAGATCTCGCAGTTCGTCCGCCCGGAGCTGCTCATCGAGATCGAGGCGACCGCGGTCCTGCCCGAGAAGAAGGCGGGCGCGCCGCGGCGCAAGGCGCGCGCGAGCGCCCCGGCCCGGAAGGCGCGCCGCCGCCGCTGAGGGCTCAGCCGGCGCCATCGCGGGCCTGCTCGCGCAGGGCGCGCTTGAGGAGCTTGCCGGAGGCGGTCTTCGGCAGGGTGGGCACGAAGCGCACCGCGCGCGGCGCCTTGTAGACCGCCATCTGGGCGCGGCACCACTCGACGATCTCGCGCTCGGTGGCGGCCGCCTCCGGGCGCCGGACCACGAAGGCGAGCACGTCCTCGCCGCGATAGGCGTCGGGCACCCCCACCACGCCGACCTCCGCCACCGCGGGGTGCCGGTACATGATCGCCTCCACCTCGGCGGGGAACACGCTGTAGCCCGAGGCCTTGATCATGTCCTTCTTGCGCTCCTCGATCGTGAAGTAGCCCTCCTCGTCCACGCGGCCGATGTCGCCGGTGCGGAGCCAGCCGTCCTGGATCGCCTCCGCGGTCGCGTCGGGGCGTCGCCAGTAGCCCTTGGTGACCATGGGCCCGCGGACGGTGATCTCGCCCGACTCGCCCGGGGGCAGCTCGGTCACGCCATCCTCGAGGCTCACGATGCGCACGCCGGTGAACGGCAGCGGCACCCCGACCGTGCCGTAACGGGGCCGGTGCGGCGGGTTGGAATGGCTGGGCGCGGTGGTCTCGGTGAGCCCGTAGCCCTCGACGAGCGGGTGGCCGGTGATGGCCTCCCAGCGCCGCGCGATCTCGGGCGGCACCGGCGCGCCGCCCGACGTGCAGAGTCGCAGCGAGCCCAGGTCGTACTCCGGCGTCTTCGGGTGGTTCACGATCGCCACGTTGACGGTGGCGATCAACGTGGTGATCGTGCAGCGCTGCTGCTGGATGGCCCGCAGCGCGGTCTCCACGTCGAAGCGGTGCAGCGCCACCAGGGTCGCGCCCGTGTAGGCCATCATGTTGAGCTGCACTTCCATCCCGGTGATGTGAAACCACGGGACCACCCCCAGCATCACGTCCGCCGGGGTGAAGCCGAAGAAGGCCCGCATCAGCTCGCAGTTCGCGGTGATATTGCCGTGGGTCAGCTCGGCCCCCTTCGGCGCGCCCGTCGTGCCCGAGGTGTACTGGATCAGCGCGGTGTCGTGCTGGGCGCGCGGCTCCGGCGACTGCAGCCGGGCCGGCGCCGCCACGATCGCGGAGAACAGCTCGACGCCCGCCGCGCGTCCCCCCACCGAGCCGGCCTCCTCCTCGAGCAAGGACGGGGGCAGCGGCAGGCTCGGCCGCTCGGGCAGGTAGTCGCGATACGAAGTCAGCGCCACCACTTCGAGCGGCGTGTGCCCGCGGACCGATTCCACGATCTCGCGGCCCGCGTGGGCGGCCACGAGCACCCGGGCGCCCGAGTCCTCCAGCTCGTGCTGGAGCTCGATGGCCTTGTGCATGGCGTTGAGCGGGACCGTGATGGCCCCCGCCTTGAGGGCGCCGAAGTGGGCGATGGCGAACTGGGGGCAGTTCTCGAGATAGAGGGCGACCCGGTCGCCCGGCCCGATGCCGCGGCCGCGGAGCCAGCCCGCGAAGCGATCGCTCGCGTCGTCGAGCTCGGCGAACGAGATCGGGCGCCCGTAGAAGACGATGGCCGGCTTGCGCGGGGTGCGCGCCGCGTGGCCCTTCAGGAAAGCGGTGAGCGGCTCGCCGGGGAGCCGGATCCGCGCCTCGTCGAGGCCGGGCGGCCAGTGCGCCTGCCAGATCCGGTTCATGGTCCAGTGCCGGATACTACACGTTTGACACCCGGCGAGGCGCCCGGTAGCATCCCCCGACGATGATGCGCCGGGGCTTCGTCGCGCTGCTCCTGCTGGTCGTGGCCGCTCCCGCGCGCGCGCAGGACGCCGAGCGCCTCGAGCCGGTGGTGGTCACCGCCACCCGCACCGAGCAGCGGCTCGGGGAGGCGCCGGCCAGCGTCAGCGTGCTCACCCGCGAGGACATCAGCCAGACCGCGGCCCAGAGCCTCGACGACCTCCTGCGGCAGGTGCCGGGCTTCAGTCTGTTCCGCCGCTCCTCGAGCCTCGTTGGGCACCCCACCACCCAGGGCGTCTCGCTGCGCGGCATCGGCCCCAGCGGGGCGAGCCGCGCCCTCGTGCTGCTCGACGGCATTCCCATCAACGATCCGTTCGGGGGCTGGGTGTACTGGGACCGCGTCCCCCTGCAGAGCGTGGAGCAGGTGGAGGTGGTGCGCGGGGGCGGCGCGAGCGTGTGGGGCAACTACGCCCTCAGCGGCGTGATCAACATCATCACGCGGCGGCCCACCGAGCGCGCCGCCTTCTTCGAGGGCAGCTACGGCACCAGCGACACCGGGCACGCCGACCTGCTGCTGACCGAGGCCGTCGGCCCTTTGCGCCTGAGCCTCGAGGGCACCTACTTCTCGACCGACGGCTACAAGGTGGTGAGCGCCTCGCGCCGGGGCGCCATCGACGTGGACGCGGGCTCCGAGCATGTCACCTTCAACGGGCGCGCGGATTTTGTCCTCTCGCCGGATCTCTCGGTGTTCGTGCGCGGCACCTACTACGAGGAGAGCCGCGACAACGGCACCCGGCTGCAGATCAACAATACCGACGCGGGCTCGTTCGCGACCGGGGTGCGCGCGCGCACCGGGGACGGCAGCGAGTGGACCGGCTCCGTCTTCGCCGACTTCCAGGCCTTCCGCAGCACCTTCAGCACCCAGGCCGCCGACCGGAACTCGGAGACCCTCGCCCTCGACCAGCGGGTGCCGAGCACGTCGGTGGGCGCCGCGCTGTCGTGGAGCCGCGCCTTCGGGGCGCACCGCCTCCTCTCGGGCGCCGACTTCCGGTGGATCGACGGGGAGACCGACGAGCGGGTCTACGTGGCGGGCGCCTTCGCCCGCACGCGGGTGGCGGGCGGCGAGCAGCAGATCTACGGGCTCTTCGTGCAGGACGTCTACCGGCCCATCCCCATGCTCGAGCTGGTCGCGGGCATCCGCGGGGACTACTGGCGCGCCTACGACGGCTTCCGGCGCGACACACCGCCTCCCGCCGGCATCCCCGCCCGCCAGACCTACTCGGACATCGACCGGATCGGCGTCAGCCCGCGCCTCGCCGCGGTGGTGCACGCCACGCCCACCACCGACGTGCGCGCCTCCGCCTACCAGGGCTTCCGGGTGCCGACCATCAACGAGCTCTACCGTGTCTTCCGCGTGCGCAACGACGTGACCGTGGCCAACGAGCACCTCAAGCCGGAGCGGCTCACCGGGGGCGAGGTGGGCGTCGAGCAGCGGTGGGGGCCGTTCACCGGCCGCGCCACCGCCTTCTGGAACGAGGTGGAGGACCTGATCGCCAACGTGACCCTCACCACCCCCCTGCCCGACTGCCCGGTGGGGACCACCTGCCGGCAGCGGCAGAATCTCGACCGCGCGCGCATCCGCGGGGTGGAGACGGAGCTCGAGCTGCGCCCGGCCCGCGACTGGCGGATCATCGCCGGGTACATCTTCACCGACACCACGGTGCTGGACGCCCCGCAGCAGGTGGCGCTCGAGGGCAAGCGCCTGGCCCAGGTACCGCGACACGGCGCCTCCGTCACCGTGCGCTACGACAATCCGGCGCTCTTCACCGCGGCGGCCACCGTGCGCTTCGTGGGCCGCCAGTTCGAGGACGACCTCAACACGCTGCCGCTCGGCAGCTACGCGCTGGTGGATCTCTTCCTCTCGCGCCGCCTCGCCCGCTGGGCCGAGGTCTTCGTCGGCATCGAGAACCTGCTCGACACGACCTACAGCACCGGGCGCACCAGCGAGGGGGTCGTCTCCATCGGGATGCCGTTCCAGGTCCACGGCGGGGTGCGCTTGCAGTTCTGATGGGCTCGCTCCGCATCCGGGTGGGGCCGCTGACCTTCACCGCGCGCTGGGAGGAGGCCGCGGCGCCGCGCACCTGCGCCGCCTTCCGCCGCCTCCTGCCCTACCGACAGCGGATCATCCAGGCGCGCTGGAGCGGCGAGGCGGGCTGGATCCCGCTGGGCGACCTCGACCTGGGGGTGGGCGCGGAGAACGCGACGAGCGAGCCCGCGCCGGGCGCGCTGCTCTTCTATCCCGCCGGGGCCAGCGAGACCGAGATCCTTTTCCCCTACGGCCCCGCGCGCTTCGCAAGCCGGCACGGCCCGCTGGCCGGCAATCACTTCCTCACGATCGAGGAGGGCCGCGCGCAGCTGCCGGACGTGGGACGGCTCCTCTGCTGGGAGGGCGCCCAGGACATCACCTTCGAGGCGTAGCGGACGGCGCGCCGGGCGCTTCCGGCTTCGCCCGCCAGCTCCTCACCATCTCCTCGCCGCGCGCGAGCTGCTCGGGAGTGAGCTGGGCCTTGATCGAGTCCCGCGCCTGGCGCGCGGTGTCCGCCTCCTTGCCGAGAAGGCTCTGGGCCGCGACGCTGAACCACTGGTAGGCCTGTACGGGGTCGCGCTCGACGCCCTGGCCATTGGCGTAGCGCACGGCCAGGTTGAACTGGGCGAAGGCCACGCCCTGCTCGGCGGCCCGCCGGTACCACTTCACCGCCTCCGCGTAGTCCTTGGTGACGCCGTCGCCGTTGGCGTAGCGCAGCCCGATCTGGTACTGCGCGGGCGCGAGCCCCTGCTCGGCCGCCTGCCGGTACCAGTGGGCGGCCTGCTCGGCGTCCTGGGGCACGCCTTCGCCGGTGGCGTAGCGCAATGCCAACTGGTACTGGGCGGCGGCGCCTCCGCGGTCGGCCGCTCCGCGCAGCAGGAGCGCCTCGCGCGAGCCCCCCGGCCCGTCCAGCCGGCCCTCCGCGCGCAGCTCATCGAGCGCGGCCTGGGCCGCGCGATTGCCCTGCGCGGCGGCGCGGCCGTACCAGTCGGCGGCCTGCACGTCGTCACGGTCCACCCCGCGGCCGTACGCGTGGAGGAAGCCCAGGCGGAACTGGGCGTGCACGTCGCCCTGGAGGGCGGCGCGGCGGTACCAGGCGACGGCTTCGGCGGGATCCGGCGGGACTCCCTGCCCGCGCTCGTGCATGAAGCCCACGAGGAACTGCGCGGCCGCGTCCCCGCCGTCAGCGAGGGGGCGCCACTCGCGGTAGGCACTCGCGTAGTCGGCGCGGTCCCAGGCGCGGCGGCCATCCTCGAACGCCGCGTGGGCGGCGGCCACCCCCACCAGGATCGTGAGAGCGGCCAGCGCGAGGGCCGCGCGCGGTCGGCCTACTTCCAGCGCACCTGCACCTTCACCTTGGGATATTCCGGCTCCTTGCCCTCCACATCGACGATGCGGAGCAGGCCGTCGCTGCCCTCGAGCAGGAGGTTGTTATTGGAAAAGCCCACCAGCTTCCCCCACGCCTTCGGGATGCCGACCTCGTACTTGGCGGCCGTCTGGGCGTCCACCGCGGCCGGACGGAGCTGCCCCTGCCAGAGGTGGGCGGCGATGGCCACGAGGGCCAGGGCAATCACGGTGAGCACACCCTTGACGTATCGGTCAGCGAGCATGCGAATCCTCCTCGGCGCCGGCGACCGGCGCTAGAGCAGCCCGGGCACGAACGCGTCCCGTCCCCGCACGTAGGTGGCCTGGCGCTGGGCCGCGTTGCGGTTCACCAGCGGGCGCATGTACATGGGGTGGGTCGCACAGCGGACTTCGTGCTCGATCTCCGAGAGACGCCGGCCGCTCTCCGGGTCGGCGATGACCTGGAAGCGGTACTGATAGGGATTGCTCTCCTCGGTCAGGAGCCCGTGCTCCACCAGCCACGCGTGCGGGCCCGAGAAGTCGGAGATGTAGACGGCGACGTGATGGCCGTCGTACGGGGCGATCGGGCCGTCGGTCTCCCGGAACACCATCTCCTGCCGGTTGCCGACACCGATGCGGGCGGCCGCGCCCGCGTCGTCCTGGCTCACGCTGGCGGTGGACCGCAGGGCCGTCTTGTAGAAGGCCGCGATGCCCGCGGCGGTGCCGCGCGCCACCGGCACGTCCACCCGCGAGATGCCGAGCGTCATGTCGCCGTACTCGGGGGCGGGGCCCACGCAACGGAACTGGTTGCCCCACGGGCACGTCACCGCCACGTGCTTGTCGCGCATCTCGTGCGCGAACTGGGTGCCCGCGAGCGGCTCGCGCACCGCGGCCAGCCGCCGCATCAGCGCGTCGAGATCCGGCACCACCAGCTCCACGTGGCCCTGCAGCACGTTTGGCTTGCCGGTGGGCAAGTGGAACTGAGTCTGCCCCGCGTTGGCCCACATATTGTCCACGCTCACCATCAGGTAGGGATCGCGCGTCAGCCCGAGCCCCGCGATGTAGAACAGCGTGGCCGCCTGCTGGTCCGGCACCCGCACGTTCACGTGCTCCAGCAGCAAGATGTTCCCGAGATCCTGCTCCCGCCGATCGAAAGTCTTCGCCGCCATGGCCCCGGCCCTCCCCGGCCTGGGGGCAAGCATACTATTTCAGCGGGCGACTCGCACCCCTGCATTCGGCGCCGCGACGACCTCCCCCGGGGCCAGCCAGCGCCCGAGCCGGATGAGGGCTCCCCCGACGGCGGGGCCCACCCCGCGCGGCCCGACCCGGGCCGATGCGAGGAGGGCCGCCCGGGCGCCGGCCGCGCGCAGATCGGCGAGGCGCACCTCCACCATCTTCTCGGCCGCGTAGGTATTGAAGTCCATGACCGCTCTCCTTTCCTAGGCCGCCCGGCTGAGGCGGTCGGCCGCCCGACGTGATCCCGTCATCTTGACTCGGTCCCACGGCCGGAGCTCCTGTGGGATCAACACGAGACGGAGCCGCGGCGGGTCCTGGCGGTCGAGCCGGCGGAAGAGATCGTGGGTGATCCGGGTGATGGCGCTCACGGTGCCCTCGCGGTGGAGCGGCAGCCGCACCGACACGATCCAGCCCCGCGTCCAGCTCCGCCGCACCTCGGGTGCCGCCGCCGCGCCCAGCTCGCGATGGATGGCGTCGGTGAGCATGATCTGGCGGGCGACGCGCGCCTCGCGCTTCTCGTGGATCACCCGCGCCAGCCACAGCAGACCTACCACCGCCGCGAACGGTAGCAACGCGGCCACGGTCACGATGCCCCACTGGATGCTCATCGCGTCCCCCTCATTGGAATATCCTTCCCGGGGTGCCGCGCGGCCATGCACGGTCGCGTGCGCCCGGCCCGCGCCCGGAGCCAATCCCCGAGCCGCACGGTCGCGAACGCGAGCAGCGCCAGCACCCCGGCCATCACGAGCAACCCCACCACGAACACGATCCTGATCTGGACGATGTCTTCCATGGCCACCTCCATCTAATGGTGAGACACCGGTGGCAACGTGGTGTGAAAGACGGGATGCCGGCCGGGGCCCGGCCGTGGTCAGGCGGGCAGCGGATGCAGATCGGGCCGGCAGCTGGTGCAGGGCGCGAAGCCGGCGGCCTCGGCGCCCTCGCGCGTGCCGAACAGCGTGAGCGTGGACATCGACTGGGACGGGAGCGAGCCGCAGGTCGGCACGCAGTACTCGCGGTCGCCGGTGACCATGGTGTACATCGCGTCGCGGTCCACCTTGAAGTCGTGCCGCGCCGCCGCGATCGTCTTCACGCCCTCGACCGCGAGCAGGCGCTGCTTGAGCTCCACGCGCCGGCCCGCGTAGCCGGTGAGCGCCCCCGAGGTGCCGATGACCCGGTGGCAGGGAATGACGATCGGGAGCGGGTTCCAGCGCAGCGCCTGCGCGACCGGGCGCACCGCCGAGGGCGCGCCGATGCGCGCGGCGATGCCCGCGTAGGAGGTGACCGCGCCGTAGGGCAGCGCGGCGGTCGCCTCGAGCACGCGGCGCTGGAAGTCGCTCCGCATCCGGCGCAGGTCGAGCGGCCAGTCGAGCCGCGCGCGCCGGCCCTCGAGATACTCCACCAGCTCCGCCCGCAACCCCTCGGTCGCCGCGCGGTCCTCGACCGCGTCCTCGCCCAGGAGCCGCTGCACGTGAGCGGGCAGCGAGCCGCTCGCGGGCAGGTACTGCACCAGGGCCACGCCCTGCTCGGAGCGGCCGATGAGGATGCGGCCCAGCGGCGACGGGAAGATCCCGAAGCCCACCATGCGCGAGCGCAGATCCGCGAGGCGGGACGCGAGCTGCGCGCGGGCCAGCGTCGCGTCGTCGTCGGGGAGCGGCGCGCGCCGCAGCGTGCCCATCATGCCCTCGAGGGCGCGGTAGTGCCCGAGCTCCTCCCGGCAGAGGCGGCAGCCGGCCACGTGGACTTCCACGCGCCCGGCGGCGGCGGCGCCCGCCTCACCGGAGGCGACGCTCAGGAGGTCCGGCTCGATGGCGCGGCACACGGGATGCTGAGGGCTCATGAGCGGGACTCCATTCCGATCGGGAGATGGCCGTCGAGACCCCGCCGCACCTTGCGGAGAGCCTGGAAGACGTGGGCGCGGGCGCTCTCCTCCGAGCAGGAGAGGCTCGCTCCGATCTCCGAATATTCGAGCTCGTGCATTTTCCTCATGATGAAGGCCAGCCGCTGCTTCGCGGGCAGCCCGGTGATCACATGCTCCAACCGCTCTCGGGTCTCGCCGGCCAGCACCTGGCCGTCGGCCCGATCCGGCGCGTGCGGCCTCATCTCCAGCGCGGCCGCCGCGTAGGCCCGGCGGCGCCGCCCCTGGGCCCGGAAGTGGTTGCGCCCGAGGTTCGTGGCGATCGTGAACAGCCATGCACGCACATTCGAGCCCGACGGCAGGGCGCGGTACGCCCGGAACGCGCGAAGGAAGGTCTCCTGCGAGAGATCGTCGGCGTCGCTTCCGCGCGCCGTGATCCGCAGCAGGTAGCGCCGGATCTCCGCGTGGTGGGCCCCCACCACCGCCTCGAATGCGTCCTCTGCCATCACTCTACCCATAAGACACCGCTGCCGGGCCGGCGTGAAAACGCCGCCTCGGTGCGCCCTAACCCCCTGTCCCCACGCGCGTTTTGAGCGCGGCCGCCTGCTGCTCCCGGACGAAGCGGACGGCGGTCACCGTGCTCACGGCCAGGCTCATGGCCACCGAGACCAGGAGGGTGGCCACCAGGGTCAGCAGCACCGCGCGCTGGCTCTCGAGAATCTGGTGCACCGAGGCCGCGAAGACCAGATCCACCTTGAGCGTGGGCATCACCGCCTTGGTGAGGAGCCATTCGTCCTCGCCCATGGAGACGAGGCCGTCGGACCGGCGGCGGGCCAGCTCCTCCACGAAGGGATGGTTCTTCCAGTCCTCCTGGGTGATCTGGCGGCTCTGACGGTCCAGGTAGATCGCCTGCTTGCCCGCGTCGATCATGACCAGCCAGCCCCCGGCGCCGGCCTGCTCGATGGCCTCGATGGACCCCTGCAGCCGGATGCTCCCGATCAGGTAGGCCACGATCTGCTCGTCCAGCTTGATCGGCACCGCGGCGCCCACGATGAAATCGCGCGAGGCCCGGCCGAAGATGATGCCGGAAACCGCGGGGCCCTGGACCCGGATGGCCTCCTGCAGCAGCGGCCGGTCCGCGTAGCGCAGCTCGAGGTTGGAGGCGCCCTCCGGCCCGGTGAGCGGGCTGAAGGCGAGCGGCCGGCCGTCGGGCGACACCACGAACAGCGTCGGCATCTGCAGCATCGCCCGGATGGTGTCGATCTCGCGCTGGAGCGCGCGCGGCTCGTGGGAGGCCCAGCTCCGGGCGAAGTGGGCGGCGAGCGGCCCGAGGGCGTCGAGCTTGTCGCGCACCTGGACGTCGGTCAGCCGCGCGAGCACGCGCACGATCTCCTGACGCTGGGCGCGCGCGTCCTTGAGCGCCTGCGGCTTGAGCCGCATCGTCCACGCGAGCCCCACCACCAGCAGGGCCACGATCGACACCACCGCCCAGGTGGAGAGGAGGAAGAACACGTGCGACCAGCGCAGCCCCTTCATGAAGCCCCCCGTCATGCGGCCTGATGATACCTCGCTTGACAGGGCCACCGCCCCGCCGCATCATCAGGCGCGCGGCGCGGTGGGGGCGCGCAGCGCTGCGTCCCACCCGGAGGAAGCATGGCCGACGGCGTCAAGATCGACACGGTGCGATCCGGCTCGAGCGGCGTGCTCGGCCGCTCGCTGAACAGCGCCCGGCACCAGCACTTCGTGCTCGACTCCCCGTCCGGCCCCAACGAGGCGATCACCAACGGCGAAGCCTTCCTGGCCGGCATCTCCTCCTGCGGCGTGACCCTCATCGAGAAGCACGCCCACGACACCGGGGTGCCGCTCCAGAGCATGGACGTGGTGATCGAGGGCATCCGCAGCGACGCGGTGCCCAACCGGTTCCAGGCCATCCACGTGAAGTTCGCGCTGCGCGGGGTCGACCAGGTCACCGCGCAGGCGCTGGTCGAGACGTGGCGGGACCGCTGACCCCTTTACCGTACGGTCGCGGTGGCGACCGAGGTGAAGGTGGAAGTCACCGCCGTTCCTTAACTCGTAAACACCACCCCTCACCCTGCCCTCTCCCCTGAGGGGAGAGGAGAGAAGGAGGAGAATCCCTTGAAAGCGGCCGTCCTCTACAAAGCCAATACCCCGCTCGAAGTGGTCGACCTCGTCCAGGAAGGGCCGCGCGCCGGCGAGGCCCGTGTCAAGGTCAAGGCCGCCGGCATCTGCCATAGCGACTGGCACATCATGAACGGGGACTGGACGCCGCCCCTGCCGATGGTGCTGGGCCACGAGGCGGCCGGCATGGTCGAGGAGGTGGGGCCGGGCGTCACCAACGTCAAGCCCGGCGATCACATCATCTTCTCGTTCCGTCCGCACTGCGGCCGGTGCCTCTACTGCTCGATGGGCCGCTCCATCCTCTGCGACGGGCACGCCTCGCCGCGCTGGGGCATGCTCGACGGCACCTACCGGCTCAAGCGCAACGGGCAGGAGATCTACCAGATGGCGCGCATCGGGACCTTCTCCGAGCAGGTGGTGTGCCCGGCCGAGATGCTGGTGCCCATCCGAAAGGAGATGCCGTGGCCGCAGGCGGCTCTCATGGGCTGCTGCGTGCCCACCGGCGTCGGCGCGGTCACCCGGTGCGCGGAGGTGGAGGCGGGCGCCTCGGTGCTCGTCATCGGCTGCGGCGGCGTGGGACTCAACGTCGTGCAGGGCGCAAAGCTGGCCGGAGCCGGCATCATCGTGGCCGCCGATCTGCTCGACAGCAAGCTCACCTACGCCAAGGACTTCGGCGCGACCCACACCATCAACGCCAAGAGCGAGAACGTGGTGGACCGCGTGCGCGAGCTGACCCCGGGCGGCCGCGGGGTGGACTACGCCTTCGACGCCATCGGCGGCGAGGCCACCACGCTGCAGATCGTGGAGGCGATCCGGCCGGGCGGCACCGCAGTGATCGTGGGCATGGCCGCGCTCAACGTGCGGGCGCCGATCACGCCCTACAACATGGCGCTCCAGGAGAAGACGATCAAGGGCACGATGTACGGCTCGGTGCGCCCCAACACCGACTTCCCGAAGCTGGTGGACCTCTACCTCGACGGCCGGCTCAAGATCGACGAGCTGGTCAGCCGCACCTACAAGCTAGACGAGATCAACGAGGGCTTCACCGCGCTGCGGACCGGCCAGGTCGCCCGCGGCGTGGTCGTCTTCAACTGAGAACGGTCGCCCACGCGGCGGCCCGACTGCTGGTGCGGTCGCTGGGGTGGCTGCTCAATCGCCGCCCCCCCGGCGGCCCCATCGCGCCGCCCGCGCCGCTCGAGACGGTGCTGGTGGGCGACGACTCGCCCGCCGCGCTCGCCCGCCTGCTCTGCGGCCGCGACAACGCGGCGCGGGAGGCGGCCCTGCCCCGCTACCTGCAGTACCGCGGCATCGCGTTCTCGCGCCACCGCTTCACGCGCCCCGAGGGCCGCGGCGACACCTTCGCGGTCGAGCTCGGCGAGGGCCCGCGCGTCCTCGTGCTGTGCGCGCATCACGACGCGGTCCCCGGCAGCCCGGGAGCCAACGACAACGCGGCCGCCGTCGGCATCCTGCTGCACCTGATCCCGCGCCTGCCGGCCCGGATTCCGCGCGGCTGGCGGGTGCGCCTGCTCTTCACCGCGGCCGAGGAGCTCGATTACCTGGGCGCGCGCGCCTACGTGGAAGACACGCCGCTCAGCGACGTCGCGGGTGTTCTGAGCCTCGAGCTGTGCGGGATCGGCGACACGGTGGCTCTCTGGGACGCGGGCGAGCCCACCCCGTTCCTCGGATCCGTGACCGCGGCCCTCGAGTCCATCGGGCTAGCCCGCGAAGCGGGCCATCATGTGATCGGGCGCATCCCGGTCTTCGGCAGCGACCACCGGGCCTTCGCGACCGCGGGCATCCCCGCCTACGGCTTCACCATGGTGCCGGCGGCCCACGCGGACGCGCTGCGTCGCCTCGTGCTGAGCCCGGTGCGCTCCAGCGTGCGGAGCCTGATCCGCCGCCCGCCCCCGTTCGACACCTACCACACGAGCGGCGACGCGCTCGAGACGCTCGAGCCCGCCGCGCTCCACCGCGCGGCCGCCGCCCTGACCGCGGTGGTCGCCGGCCTCGACTAGCCTGGACTATTCACGAACGGGCTCGACCGAGACCGGACGGGTGGCGCCGTGGGTGGCTCCCGCGCGGCCGAGCAGAGTGGGCCCCCCGAGTCCGGTGCGCCGCTCGAAGAGCGGCGAGTCCGGCGAGTGGGTGACGGAGCCGGCCGCGCGGGAGCCGCCCGCGGCGACAGGCCCCGTCCGCCTCACGCGGTTCGCTCGGGCTAAGAGAGGGTCGCGATCTTCTTCCGCTCGATCAGCGCGAAGTCGATCTGGGCGCCCAGGCCGGGCGCGGTGGGGGCGCGCACCATGCCGTGCGAGTCCACCTCGATGTCGGCGACGAGCCCGTACTTCTGGGCCTCCGCGGGCAGCAGCACCTCGAAGAACTCGCAGTTCCGGATCGCCATCGCCACGTGGAGGTTGGCCACGTTGTTGAGCGAGTTGCCCCCGTGGTGGATCTCGAAGTTCATGTGGAAGCCCTCGGCGAGGTGCGCGGTCTTCACGAGCGCCGAGATGCCGCCCTTCACCGCCACGTCTCCTCGCAGGTAGTCGGTCGCGCGCGCGACGAGCCAGGGCGCGTAGGCGGTGAAGCCGCCCGGGGCGTACTCGGTGGCGAGGATCGGGATCGAGAGCTGCTGCTTGAGCTTGACGTAGTTGTAGAGGTCGTCGTCGGGCAGCGGGTCCTCGTACCAGTAGTAGCCGAGCCGCTCGATGGCGCGGCCCACCCGGATCGCGGCCGGGTAGTCGTAGGCCCAGGTGGAGTCGAGCATCAGGGTGAAGGCGTCGCCCACCATCCCGCGTACCGCTTCGCAGATCTCGATGTCGAGCCGGGGCTCGGTGGGCGGGTGGATCTTGTAGGCGGTCCAGCCGTCGCCCTTGAAGCGCGCCGCCTCCTCCGCGTAGGCCTGCTTGGACGGTAGCACCGCGGAGCTCGCGTAGGCGGGCAGGCGCTCCCGGTAGGAGCCGAGCAGCCGGTGGATTGGCAGGTTGGTCAGCTTCCCCGCGAGGTCCCACAGCGCCACGTCCACCGCCCCGATTGCGCGCCACGTGGTCTGGCGACTGCGCGAGAGGAGGGCCTGGTAGAGCCGCTCCCGGTCCAGCGGATCCTGGTCCATCACGAGGGGCTTGAGCGCGCTCATCAGCGACTCGGCATCGTACTGGGCCCCGCGGCTTGCCGAGCCCAGGAAGGCGTGGCCCTCCGCGCCCTCGTCGGTGCGGAGGGTGAGCAGGCCGAGCTGGCTCTGGCCGCCGAACTTGCCGGTGTGCCGACCGTAGACGGTGGCGGGAATGTTCTCCCAGGCGAACAGCGTGAGCGTGACGTCGGTGATCTTCACGAGGCTCCTCCCCTTCTGCTAGATTCTGGCGGTGGCTCCGCCCGTTCCGCGCGACGGCGTCGTCCGGCTCTTCCGCGATCGCGGAGGACGCAACGGCAAGACCGTGACCGTGATTCACGGGCTGCCCGAGCGCGGGCCCGCGCTCCTGGCCCGCCTCTCCGAGATGAAGCGGCTCTGCGGCGCCGGCGGCACCCTGAAGGACGGCGTGGTCCTCATCCAGGGCGACCACCGGGAGCGCCTCGCCGCGAGGCTGCGCGCGCTCGGCTATACCGTGAAGCTGGCCGGCGGCTGAGCGCTACTCGACTTCCTTCAGGCGGAGAACTTCCGGGCGGCCCTCCATGAACTCGCCCATCTTCCGGCCCAGCGCTTTGAAATAGTCGGTGGCGCGGTGGGCCTCCACCGCCGCCTGGTCCGCGTAGCGCTCCATGAACACGTAGGTCTGGGGCGCCTCGCCCCGATGCAGCACGTAGAGCCGGCAGCCCGGCTCATTGGCGTTGACCTTGGCCACCAGCTCTTTGGCCACGGCCTCGAACTGCGACTCCATTCCCGGCTTCACCTTGATCGTGGCGACGACACCGAGCATCACAAGCCTCCTGGCGGCCCAGACCGGGACGCCGGCTGTTGAAGAGATGACAACCTCCGGCCATGGAGCGCCGAATTTTGTTGGTCCACGGGCGCCGTCGCCCGCGATTACACCCATAGAAATCTGCAGTTTCAGCAAGTTACCGCCAGTGTCACCTGTGGAACGCGTCTTGCTCTAACCGCTTGCATGAGAAATCGAGATCGCGTACACGGCCCCCGGGAGAGCGCAGCCAGGCAGCACGTCACCGACCCCCATCCCCCTGAGGTCCGCCGGAAGCGTGGCCGTCCGAAGGGTAGCACCGGCATCAGCCGGCGCCATCCGGACTCGGTCCTGGCCGCCGAGATCGCCAAGTCGCCGCTCGCCAGCGTCTACGCGAGCCACGACGGCGAGCTCTACCACGCGGTGTGCAAGCAGCCGCTCGAGTTCCAGGGCCGCCGCGCCCAGCTCGAGCTCGATTTCTACTGCCTGCGTTGCATGGAACACGTGGCGCTCCCGCAGTTCGCGCTGAGCCGCATCCGCTTCGACCTGCCCCGGCCGGCCGCCGTCGACCTCCCGGAGTGGGCCACGAGCATCGTCGCCTACCAGTAACCTCGTCCGCCTCGCCCGACAACCCGAGGGCCCGGTCCAGCCGGGCCCTTTCCCGTCCCGTCCTCGCCGTGTGATCATAGCCGCCACGGAGGCGGCTTTGAAGGTCGAAATGGTCGAGGATCCCGCCGACCCGCGCATCGCCGGATATCGCGACGCGCGTGACGGGGAGCTGCGCCGCCGCGAGGGTCTGTTCCTGGCCGAGGGCCGTCTCCTGGTCCGCCGCCTGCTCGAGGCCTCCCGCTTCCCGGTCCAGTCGCTCCTGGTGACCCCGCCCGCCCTCGACGATCTCCGCGACCTGCTCGCCGACGACGACTCGACGCCCGTTCACGTGGCGTCGGCCGAGACGATCCGCGCCATCGTTGGCTTCAAGTTCCACCGCGGCTGCCTGGCTCTGGGCGTGCGCGGCGAGCCCGTCGCGCCCGAGGCGCTCATGGATCCGGTGGGGCCGCGCACGCTGCTGGCACTCGAGGGGGTGGCCGATCCCGACAATGTCGGCGCGGTGTTCCGGAACGCGGCGGCCTTCGGCGCGGCCGGGGTGCTCCTGTCGAGTCACTGCGCCGATCCACTCTACCGCAAGGCGATCCGCGTCTCCATGGGTGCCACCCTCTCCGTGCCGTTCGCGCGCGTGTCGGACTGGCCGGCGGCCCTCGCGGCCCTGCGCCACGCCGGATACCGGCTGGTGGCGCTCTGCCCCCGGGCGGACGCGGAGGACATCGCCGAGGTGGCGGCCCGGGCGCCGCGCCGGCCGAGGCTCGCCCTCCTGCTGGGCGCCGAGGGCGCGGGCCTCAGAGGGACGACCCGGGCCGCCGCGGACGTCGAGGTACGCATCCCGATGGCCGCCGGGATCGATTCGCTCAACGTCGCGGCGGCCTGCGGCATCGCGCTCCACCGCCTCGCATGATCGCCATCGGCACGTCCGGCTACAACTATCCGGAGTGGCGGGGCACCTTCTACCCGGAGAAATTCCCCACCGGCAAGATGCTGCCCTACTATGCCGAGCGCTTCTCCACGGTCGAGATCAACTACACCTTCTACCGGATGCCCAATGCCAAGACCATCGCGGGCTGGGTCGCGGAGACGCCCGCGGGCTTCTCGTTCACCCTGAAGGCACCGCAGCGCATCACCCACTTCGCGCGGCTGCGCGAAATCGACGATTCGCTGCGCTACTTCCTGGACACCGCGGCCGGCCTCGGCCCGAAGCTCGGCCCGGTGCTGTTCCAGCTCCCGCCCAACTTCAAGAAGGACCTGGTCCGGCTGGGCGGCCTGCTCGATCAGCTCCCCGCGGGCCTGCGCTGCGCGCTGGAGTTCCGCCACGAGAGCTGGTTCTCGGACGACGTGTACGAGCGCCTACGGGCGGCCAACGCCGCGCTCTGCGTGGCCGATACCGAGGAGGCCACCACCCCGATCGAGGTGACCGCGGACTGGGGCTACCTGCGCCTGCGCGACCAGGGCTATACCGCCGCCGATCTCGAGGAGTGGACCCGGCGGATCCGGGAGCTCGGCGCGCGGTGGCGCGACACCTTCGTCTACTTCAAGCACGAGGAGGCCGGGGCCGGCCCCGCGTTCGCCCGCCAGCTCCGGGAGATCCTCGACCGCTGACTCGATGCGCTCGAGGGCGGCGGCCATGTCGATGCCGTCGCCGAGCACGGGCGTCAGCGGATCCGCCATCTTGTCGAAGCGAGCGGGCAGGGTCTTGAGCGTGAAGCGCGCCGGATCGAGGCGCGGCGTCACCTCGCGCCACGCGAGCGGGCAGGAGGCGGGGGCCCCGGGCAGCGGCCGCAGCGAGTAGGGCGCGACGATGGTCTGGCCGTGGCCGTTCTGGCCGAAGTCGATGTAGACCTTGCCTCCCCGGGCTCGGAGTGGACGGGCCACCGTCGAGATATCGGGCTCGGCCTCGACCCCCATCACGGCGAGCAGCCGCGCGAAGGTCCGGCACTGCTCGTAGGTGTAACGCGCGCCGAGCGGCAGCAGGATGTGGAGCCCGGTGGCGCCCGAGGTCTTCACGTAGCTCGGCAGCTCGAGCCGCTCCAGGATGCGGCGCAGGGCGAGCGCGACCCGGACCACGTCGGTGAACGGCGCGCCCTTGGGGTCGAGGTCGAGCACCAGCCAGTCCGGCTGCTCGAGGGATAGGACCCGCGAGGCCCAGAGATGGATCGGGATCGCGCCGCTATTGGCCACATAGCGCAACATCTCGACGTCGTCCACGACCAGGTACGCGATGTCGCGCTCGGTGTCCCGCGAGTAGATGCGCTCGGTGCGCACCCAGGCCGGCGCGAAATCGGGCGCGTCCTTCTGGTAGAACGACTTGCCCGCGATGCCGTCCGGAAACCGGGTGAGGACGAGGGGCCGGTCCCGCAAATACGGCAGCATCAGCGGCGCCACCCGCTCGTAGTACGCGATGAGATCGCCTTTGGTGTAGCCCTCGGCCGGCCAGAATATCTTCTTGATGTTCGTGGGCTTCAGCCGGGGCTCTTCTTCCTCGTGCCCCCTCACCCTGCCCTCTCCCCCTCGCGGGGGAGAGGGAGACACCCCCTCCTCTTCACCCTCTCCCCTCTGGGGAGAGGGTAGGGTGAGGGGCGGCTCCTCCAGAACTTCTTCACGGCGGCACTCGAGGGGTTTCTTGTCGTCGCGCAGCCCGATGAACGTCGGGTGGCGGAGGCCGCCGTCCTCCGTCCAGTCCGTGAAACGTACCTCGGCGACGAGACGTGGTTCCACCCAGTGGTGGCCGCGGCCGCTCGGGAGCGTGCCGGCGTCGAACGGCGGCGTGGGGCGGGCGAGCGGACGGAGCTTGTCCAGGATTGCCTTGAGCTTAGCGGCGTCGAAGCCGGTGCCTACCTTGGAGACGTAGACGAGGCGCGGGGCGGAAGCGGGGCCGTCGTAGACGCCGAGATGCAGCGCGCCGAAGTGGCCGCGGGAGCCCTGCGGGTCGGTGTAGCCGCCGATCACAAACTCCTGGCGGCGCTGGCACTTGATCTTGATCCAGTCGCGGGTGCGCGACCCCGAATAGAGGCTCCGCGCCTTCTTGGCCACGATGCCCTCGAGGCGCTGCTCGGAGGCCAGCTCGAAGAAGGCCTCTCCCTCCTCCGCGACGTGATCGCCGTAGCGGACGGCGCCGAGCGACGGCACCAGCAGCCGCAGGCACTCCTTGCGGTCCACGAGGGGCAGCTTTCGTAAATCCCGATCGTCGAGCATCAGGCAGTCGAAGAACACGCCGATCGCGGGGCGCTGGGCGGCCGCCCGCTCGATCTCGCGCGGATCGGTGAGCGCCATGCGCGGCTGCAGCCGCTGGAAGCTCGGCCGCCCCGCGTCGTCGAGGGCCACGATCTCCCCGTCGATCACGAAGGAGTCGATCGGCAGCGCGCGCAGGGCGCGGGCCACTTCCGGGTAGCGCGACGTGGTGTCCTGGCCGCTCCGGCCGTACAGCTCGACGCGGTCCCCGCGACGGGAGGCGAGCACGCGCACGCCGTCGTACTTGATCTCGAAGAGCCAGGCCGGATCCGAGAAGGGCCGCTCGGCGAGCGTGGCCAGAGTGAAGGACTGACGCCCGGCGATCACCTCTCCCCGCGGCGCGCCGAGCGCGTCGAGCCGCGCGCGGATCGCGGCGAGGCGTCCGGAGGCGTTCGCCATCTCCTCGACGGTGAGCCCGGAAAGCACCGACTGCGGATAGCGCTCGGTCAGCTCGGCCGCGTCGGCCGGGACGGCGGCGCCGTCGGCCTTCTTGAGCAGCAGCCACTCCTTGTCCTTGCCCGACATGCGGGCCAGCGTCCAGCGCCCGCGCATCTTGTGGCCGAAGATCTCCACCTCGAGCTTGCCGCGCGCGAGCTGCGCGAGCGGATCCTCGGGCTTGGCGGACCGGTACCAGCCGCGGTCCCAGACGATGACCGAGCCGGCGCCGTAGTTGCCGGGCGGGATCACGCCCTCGAAGTCGCCGTACTCGATGGGGTGATCCTCGACGTGGACGGCGAGCCGCTTCTCCTCCGCGCGCGCGGAAGGCCCCTTCGGCACCGCCCAGCTCTTCAGCACCCCGTCCATCTCGAGGCGCAGGTCGTAGTGCAGCCGCCGCGCCGCGTGCTTCTGCACCACGAAGAGCCGGCCCCCCGCGGGCGGCCGTCCGCCGAAGGGCTCCGGCGTGCGCTCGGGATCGCGCTTCTGCCGGTACGTGGTGAGCTCGGGCCCAATCCGTCGCCCCTTGTCGCCGCGTGCACCACTATCCCGTGCGGTGGCCATCGGAGTCTTGGAGCATAGCTGCCCGCGTGGTACTGTGCAAAGCCTCACGGTCATGGCGCCTCACTCTCTCGGCTCCGGGACCATCTCCTTCGGGCTCGTCTCGATCCCGGTGAAGCTGTATACCGCCGCCTCGTCGGGCGGCGTGAGCTTCAACCTCCTCCACGCCAAGTGCGGCAGCCGGATCAAGCAGCAGACCTTCTGCCCGGTCTGCAACGAAGTGGTCGAGCGCAACGCGCTCATCAAGGGCTACGAGTTCCAGAAGGATCAGTACGTGCGCTTCACCGACGAGGAGCTGAAGTCCCTCGAGGGCGAGGCCTCGAAGGTCATCGACATCGCCGAGTTCGTCCCGCTCTCCTCGGTGGACCCGATCTACTTCGAGAAGACGTACTACCTGGGGCCCGACAAGGGGGGCGAGAAGCCTTACCGGCTGCTCGCCGACGCGATGGCCAAGAGCGACAAGGTGGCGCTGGCCACCTTCGTCATGCGCGGCAAGGAGAGCCTCGTGCTCGTCCGGCCTGGGCAGGACGGGCTGATGCTGCACACGATGTACTTCGCCGACGAGGTGCGCGACTTCGGCGAGATCGAGAAGGGCAAGTCGGTGAAGCTCCGCGAGGGCGAGCTCGCGCTGGCCGAGCGGCTGATCGGCGAGCTATCGCACGACGAGTTCAAGCCGGAACAGTATCAAGATGCCTACCGGAGCCGGGTGCTCGATCTCGCGAGCTCCAAGGTGGAGGGCAAGGAGATCACCGCGGCCGCGCCGGAGGCGCAGCGCGCCCAGGTCATCGACCTCATGGACGCGCTCAAGCAGAGCCTGGCCAAGCGAGCCGGTGCCGCTCCCGCGCAGCCCGGCGCCCCAACCGCCAAGAAGCCCCCCATGAAGGCGCCCAGACGCGCCGCCTCACCCGACAGGAAGGCCCAAGCCGGCAGGAAGTGATGCTGCCCGAAATGCGCCGCGCGGGTGACGGGCGGCGTCAGACTCGGTAGCGACGAGCCTCGATTCCCTCCGTATTTCAGCTAGTTCCGCCCTGGCAACTGCATTGCACAGTCCCCACTTGTAGCTCGCACTCCTAACTCCAATTCGCCGGGGGACTGATGATGAGGACGCTGATCAGCTGGACCGTGGGCGCGGCGTGCGCCACCGTGATCGTGAGCGGGATCTCCGCGCTGCCCGTGCAGGGCCAGGACGTCAAGCACGAGCGGAAAGAGATCGAGACCTCGCGCCAGCAGCTCCGCGAGGCCTACAAGTCGGGCGATCGCGCGGCCATCAAGGCGGCGCGGGAGAGCTACCAGAAGGCCCGCAACGAGCCGTCGAAGGACAAGCGCGAGCGCCGCAACGGCGTTTCGGACCCGAAGTAGCCCCGCCTTGAAATAGCCCGATCTAGGCGCCGGCGGGATGGCGCCGGTGCCAGTCGGTGGCTGACTGGTAGGCGCGGGCGGCGGCCAGGATCGTGTTCTCCTCCCAGGCCCGCCCCATGAACTGCAGACTCGTCGGCAACCCGCGCGCCCCGAACCCGTTCGGCACCGCCACCGCGGGCAGGCCCGCGCCGTTGCCGACCGCGCCCATCACGTCCCGCGCGGTCCCCCGGATCGCGCTGCGCACCTCGCCCCCCAGCATCGCGGCCACCGTGGAGCGCCCGGGCGCCACCAGGGCGTCGAGCGGGGCCAGCACCCGGTCCGCCTCGCGTGCCATCACGCCTCGCAGCCGCAGCGCCTTCAGATAGTCCTTGGCGAGGATCGCGTCGCGCGCGTAGGCGGTGTACCGGTCCTCGGGCGCGGTGAGCCCCGCAATGGCCCCGCTCTCGATCAGGTCCTCGAACGCACTCGCCGCCTCCGCGAACAGGATCGTGCGGGTGATGTCGTCGTAGGGCAGGTCCGGCAGCGCGACCTCCTCGACGGTGCCAAGGCCCCGCAGCACCTCCAGCGAGCGCGCGAAGCTCTCCCGCACCGCGTCCTCGCAGCCGTCGGTGATGCCGCGCAGCACCCCGAAGCGGAAGCGCCGGCCCGCCGGCTCGCCGGCGTCGTAGCGGTAGGGCCGGTCCACCGTGGTCGGATCCGCCGGATCGCGCCCCGCGATGGCGTCCAGCACGAGCCCACAGTCGTCCGCGGTGAGGGCCAGCGGGCCGAGCTTGTCGAGCGTCCAGCAGAGAGCCATGGCGCCGTGGCGGCTCACCCGCCCGTAGGTCGGCCGCAGACCCGCGAGGCCGCAGTTGCCGGCGGGCGAGAGGATGGAGCCCCACGTCTCCGACCCGATGGCGAAGGGCACGAGCCCGGCCGCGACCGCGGAGCCCGATCCGCTCGACGAGCCGCCGCTCCAGGCCTCCCGGTTCCACGGATTGACGCCGGGCCCGGTGAAGGCGGCATTGGGCTGGCGGTAGCCCATGCCCCCCGCCAGCTCCACCATCGCGAGCTTCGCGCAGAGCACCGCCCCCGCGGCTTCCAGCTTGAGAATCGCCGTCGCATCGAAGTCGAAGCAGCGGTCCTTGAAGGGCGCGGCGCCCCACGTGGTCGGGATGCCGCCAGAGGTCGCCAGCAGGTCCTTGGCGCCGTACGGGATGCCGTGCAGTGGGCCCCGGTAGCGCCCGCCCGCGATCTCCGCCTCGGCGCGGCGCGCCTGCTCGAGCGCGCGGGCGCGCGTGACGGTGACCACCGCGTTGTAGCGCGGGCCGAGGCGCTCCAGCCGATCGAGGAACGTCTCGGCCAGCGCGACCGGGGAGAGCCGCCGCGCGCGGATGCCCTCCGCGAGCTGCCGCACCGGGGTGAAGACCACGTCCTCGGCCATCACGGGTCCGCGCGGTAGGCCGCGAAGGGCTGGGCGGGCTCGTCGGCATTGGTGAGGCGCACCGCGCGGAGGGCGCGCGCAGCCTGCACGATCCCCTCGATGGCGGTGCGCACACCCGCCCACTCGTCAGCGTCCAGGCGGCTGCCGTAGCGCTCGCGCACCAGCGCGAGGAGCGTCTCCACCTCCGCGCGAACCGCGTCCGCGTCGCTCATGCCGCCCGCATTCTAGCGGAGGCGGTGATCGAGCGCATCGGCTTGGCAACGGCCTCGCGCGGGGCTAAGATCGCGGGGTCTCTCACCGAACCAGGAGGAACTCGAGATGGCCAAGCGAATGCTCTTCATCGGCGCGGGCGCGATCGGCAGCTACCTGGGCGCCTTCCTCGCGCGGGCCGGACACGACGTCACCCTGGTGGATCCGTGGCCCGAGCAGGTCGAGATGCTGCGCCGGCAGGGCATCGCGGTGACCGGGCCCCACGACCCCTTCGAGGCCAAGCCCATCGCGCTCCACGTGCACGAGCTGCAGCGGCTGGGCGCCGATTTCGACATCGGCTTCATCGCGATGAAGGCCTACGACACCGCGTGGGCCACCTGGATGGCGCTGCCCCATCTCAAACCCGAGGGCTACCTGGTCTCTGCCCAGAACTGCTGGAACGATCCCATCGTGGCGGGCATCGCGGGGGTGGAGCGCTCGGTCGGCCTCATCATGTCGAAGATCGGCGTCGCCCTCTGGAAGCCGGGCCAGGTGGAGCGCGGCATGGAGAAGGGCCAGGGGGCCGGGCACGACGTCTTCCGGGCGGGCGAGCACGACGGGCGCATCACCGAGCGGGTCACCGAGCTGGCCGACATCATGAGCGTGGTGGACGGGGCGCGGCCCACCGACAATCTCTGGGGCGAGCGCTGGTCCAAGCTCTGCGCGAACTGCATGGGCAATCCGGTGCAGGCCATGACCGGCCTCGGCTCCATCGAGATCGCGGGGCAGGCGCGCGGGCGCGAGATCACGATCCGCATCGCGCAGGAGTCCGCCGCGGTGGGGCTCAAGCTCGGCTACCGCATCCCCAAGTTCAACGGCCGCGAGGCCGAGCAGTGGGCGCAGGCCGGCCGCCCCGACGTCTACCAGGAGCTCGACGCCGGCCTCACTCCCAAGCAGGGCTCCGGCCGCAACTGGCGCGCCTCCATGGCCCAGGACGTGATCAAGGGCCGCCGCAGCGAGATCGACTACATGAACGGGCTCGTGGTGGACAAGGGCCGCGAGGTGGGGGTGCCCACCCCGGTGTCGAGCGCGGTGGTGGGGCTGATGCGCGAGGTCGACGCGGGGACGCGGAAGCCCGCGCCCGAGCACATCGAGATCGCGCTCACGCGCGCGGGCTGCTGACCCGCGGCGGGATCAGCGAATCGGGGGCAGCTCGCTGACCCGGAGGTTGGTGAAGAGCACCTCCATGCCCCGCTGGTCCACGTAGAGCCCCAGCGTGCCGCTGGCCTCCGCGGCCAGCTCCGCGGTCGCCACCGGCCGGCCGTTGACGTAGGCCACGATGGAGCGGTCGCGCAGCTCGACGGCCACGGTATTCGGGGCGCCGTACTCGGTCTTCACGCTCCGGGTCGCGGTGGGCGGCACCGGGTAGTTCCACTTCCCGCCGATCCAGCTCGCCACCCGGTAGGTGCCGTTGGCGGTGAGCCCGAACGTGGCGAAGGTGCGGTTGTCGCCCCCGCCGCGGCTGGCGAACATGAGCCCGAACGCGCCTTCGCGGGTGCCCTTGCGCAGCCGGGCGGTGACCTCGATGCGCACGCCGGCCGGGAACGCCTCCGGGCGCACCGGCCCGAGCAGGCAGGGGGCGGAGGCCGCGATGTTCTCGACGACGAAGCCGTCGTCGGCGTAGGTCGACCGGCAGATCGTGCCGGCGCCCGCCGCCCAGTTGCGGGCCGTGCGGAGCTCGTCGTCGAAGAGCACGCGGGGGCCGGCGGCGATCACGGTGCGCGACTCGGTCGCGGGCGCGCAGGCGGTGGCCACGAAGGCCAGCGCCAGCGTCAGGACGAGCCGCGACATCGATCGCCTCCAGGATCGTAAGGAGTGAGCACTGCTGGCCGCCGGCCACCTCATCTTTTACACTACACCGGGCTCTAACGACAACGGCGGAGGAGGGGACCTATGCGTGGAGTGGTGTTTACGGGCAACCGGCAGCTCGAGCTCCGAGACTTCCCCGATCCGACACCCGGCCCGGGCGAGGTGGTGCTGGAGATCAAGGCCTCCGGCATGTGCGGCAGCGATCTCAAATTCTACCGCGCGGACGGCAACGAGACGGCCTCCCTCGGCCTGGGCGGCAGCGGCAAGCAGGTGATCGCGGGGCACGAGCCCTGCGGGGTGATCGCGGCGCTCGGCCCCGGCGTCAGCGAGACCGAGGGGCGCGTGGGCCAGCGCGTGATGAACCACCACTACACGGGCTGCGGGCGCTGCAAGCACTGCCGGGTCGGCTGGTCCCAGCTCTGCAAGGCGGGCATCACCGTCTTCGGCGCCACCGGGGACGGCGCGCACGCGAAGTACATGAAGGTGCCCGCCCGCACCAACGTGCCCCTGCCCGACGAGCTCAGCTTCGAGGAAGGCGCGGCGGTGTCCTGCGGCACCGGCACCGCCTACGGCGCGCTCAAGCGCATCGACGTGTCCGGCCGCGACACCCTGGCCGTCTTCGGCCAGGGGCCGGTCGGCCTCTCCGCGACGCTGCTGGGCGTGGCCATGGGCGCGCGCGTCATCGCGGTGGACATCGCGGCCGAGCGACTGGCCCTCGCGAAGCAGTTCGGGGCCGACGCGGTCATCAACTCGCGCGAGACCGACCCGGTGCAGGCCATCATGGATCTGACCCACGGCGAGGGCGCGGAGGCCACCATGGATTGCACCGGCCTGCCCGAGCCCCGGGTGGCCGCGGTGAAGAGCACCGCCACGTGGGGGCGCATGTGCTTCGTGGGCGAGGGCGGCGCCACCAGCCTCGACGTGAGCCGCGACCTGATCCGCAAGCAGCTCACCCTGATGGCGTCGTGGACGTTCAGCAGCATGGGCCAGTGGGAGTGCGCGCGCTTCGTGGCCGATCGCAAGATCCCGCTCGCCCGGCTCCTCACCGATCATTTCCGCCTGGATGAAGCTGTCGACGCCTACAAGCGCTTCGACACGCAGACCACCGGCAAGGGCGTGTTCACCTCGTTCTAGGAGAGCTTCAACCCCTCACCCTGCCCTCTCCCCAGAGGGGCGAGGGCTCTTGAACCCTCGCCCCCGGAGGGGGAGAGGGCAGGGTGAGGGGGGCGCAGATGGTGAGGGGGGTCAGACCTGGCCGAAGAAGACGAGGTACTCGGCCTTGAGCACGCGCTCGAGCAGGAGCAGGAGGAGCGCGCCCGGCACCATCAGCACGATCGCGGTCACCGAGGCGATCTGCAGCTCGTAGCCCACGCTGGCCGTGTACATGTACACGGGCAGCGTGGTGACGAACGGGGCGCCCACCAGCAGGGTGCCGGTGAACTCGTCGAGTGAGTAGAGGAAGACCAGCAGCGCGCTCGCCACGAGGCCGGGCACCGCCAGCGGCAGCGACACGGTCAGGAAGGTGCGCGTCACCGAGGCGCCCAGGTTGTACGCGGCCTCTTCCAGCTCCGGCGCGATGGCCCGGAACACCGCGGTCATCGTCCACACCGCGAAGACCAGGCCGCCCACCAGGTGCACCAGCACCACCCCGGTCAGGGTGCCGGCGAGCCCGAAGCGGTAGAACTCGCGGGTGGCGCTCGCGAAGACCGGGAGCTGGGGGAAGGCCTGGGGCAGCAGGAACGCGAGCAGGATCAGGGTGCGGCCCGCGAAGCGCAGCCGGGCCAGCGCGTAGCCGAGCGGCACCGCGAAGAGCAGGGCCAGCAGCGTCACGATCACCGCGACGACCAGGCCGGTGTAGAGCGGCTCGAGGAAGTCGCCCGAGAGCATGCGGGACCAGTAGCGCAGCCCGAACCGCTGAGGCCACGGGCTCGGATAGGTCCAGCGCTCCGCGAACGACCAGACGCCGAGGCTCAGCAACGGGCCCAGGATGAAGAAGGCGGCCACCGCGAGCGCGGCCGCGCGCACCGTCATGGCCCCGATCGACCGGCCGCGCTCGGTCACGGCCGGGCTACCGGGTCAGCCGGCGGACGTACACGAGCGCGGCGCCCATGGCCAGGAGGTAGGCCACCACGCCCAGCGCGGAGGCGGTGGCGAAGTCACCGTGCTGGCCGTAGCGGTAGTACACGTCGATCATCAGCATCTGCGGGCCGCCCCCCCGCCCCATCATGAGCGGGATCGAGAACGAGGCCAGCATGGAAGAGAAGATCAGGATGCCGGTGACCGCGAGGGCCGGCGCGGCCATCGGCACCAGGATGTCCCGCGTGAGCCGGCCGGTGGACGCGCCGAGCTGGCGCGCGGCCTCCAGGTAGGCGTCGTCGGTCCCGCGGAACGCGCCCAGCAGCAGGAGGGCGGCCAGCCCGAGGTGCTTCCAGGCGAGCGCGGTGGCGATTCCGGCCCACGACGACGAGAACGACGGCACGTACGGGCTCCAGAACACGCGCAGCGCGTGGCCCACCACCACGAAGGGCACGAAGAGCGGAACCTTCAGGAGAAATTCAACCGGGCCGAAGGCCCGGACCCGGAGCCAGCCGCACACCGGAATCGCGAGGCAGAACGTCAGCGCGGTCCCCGCCGCGGCGACCGCGATGGTGTAGGCGACGTCCCGCGCGTAGAGATTGGCGACCGTCGCGTAGTTCGCCAGCGTCCACTGCCCCTCGCGGGTGAAGCTCGCCACCACCGAAGCGCCGAGCGGCCAGAGGAAGACGCCGGCCAGCACCGCCAAGGCGGGGGCACAGAGCGCGCCCCACAACCATCGCTCGGCCAGGGTCAGCGGACGATCTCCTCGTAGGCCAGGCTGATCAGGTCGTGGTACTCCTTGATCGGCATCTGGCGCGAGTAGCGCGCGAGATCCTGCGCGCTCACCCCCGCGAAGAGCAGCTCGCGGCTCTTGGCATTGATGAGCGGCAGCACCTTCTCCGCATCCACCCCCGGGTACCAGCCGAACCGCTCCACGATCGCCTTGGCCTGCACCTCGGGAGTCGCGATGTAATCGATGTAGCGCACCGCCGCGTCCCGGCTGGCCGCCTCGCGCGGTATCACCAGGTAGAGCGGGTAGATCGGCAGCCCCGGCGCGGGCAGCACCGGGGTCACCGCCGGATCCATGCGCCCCTCGTTCTTCCAGGCCACGAGCTGGTCGATCCACACCGCGCCCATCCAGATCTCGCCGCGGTTGAGCGCGTCGAGCGTGCCCGCGTTGCCGTTGGTGATGGTCGCCAGCTTGTTGAAATCACGGAGCGCGGTGATCGCCTCGCGGATGGCCGGCTCCTTGCCCTTGTCGAACGGCCCCTGGGTGAGCTCCTTGTAGAGCCCGGTCTTCCAGTACACCCAGCCCATGGTGAAGCCGACGCCGCTCACCCCGCCCTTGATGCCGTTGTAGCCGAAGCGGCTCGGATTGGCCTTCACCCACGCGGCCAGCTCGTCGAAGGACTTGGGCGGATTGGCCACCTTGGACGGCACGTAGGCGATGGCGATCTGATTGTGGAACATGGGCACCACGTACCCGTCTACCGAGACGCCGAAGGCCTCCTTCACCTCCGCGCCCTTCACGAGAGCCGCGTTCTTCATCTGGGGCACGTAGCGGTGGAGCAGCCCCTCCTTCACCATCTGCGAGGCGACCGCCATGCTCACCAGCGCCACGTCGAGGTCCCACGGCTTGCGGCCGGTATCGGCCTGCGCCTTGATCTTGGTGTAGATGGCGCGGCTGGCCGGCTCGCCGGTGCCGGTGCCGACCACGTTGATCTCCACGTCCGGGTTGACCGCGCGGAAGCCGGGCCCGAGCAGGGTCCTGTGCACCTCGACGACGTTGACGTCGGCGCCGATGGCCACGTTGAGGCGGGTCGCGGCCGACGCGGGCACCACGAGCGCAAGCAGCACGGCGAGGATGGATCGCAGCAGCATGGCAGGCGTCTCCTGTGGTCAGGCCGCCGGGTACACGCGCACGCGATCCGGCGGAACGGTGATGGTCACGGGGCCCGGCGGCGCGGACGCGGGGCCGTCCACCATGAGCACGGCGTCGCCCACCCGCACGTAGTGCCGGTAGTAGGCGCCGAGAAAGAGGCTCTCCTCGAGCTGGCCGGCGAGCCGGGGGTCGAAGGGCGCGCCCGTTCCGCTCGCGGGCGGAGCCAGGCCGAGATCGGAGGAGCGCAGGATCACCAGCACGGGCCCGCGCGCGGCGCCGGCATAGGGCAGCCGCTGGCCCTCGAGATGGAGCGCGCCGGACTCCGCGCGCGCCTCGAGCCGGTTGCCGACGCCGAGGAAGTCGGCCACGAACTCGGTCGCCGGCTTCAGGTACACCTCCTCCGGCGCGCCCACCTGCACCACCGCGCCGCCGTTCATCAGCACCACGCGGTCCGCGATGGCGAGGGCTTCCTCCTGATCGTGCGTCACGTAGATGGTGGTGATGCCGACGCGCCGCTGGAGCCGCCGCACTTCGACGCGCAGCCGCTGGCGGATCTTGGCGTCCAGGTTGGAGAGCGGCTCGTCCAGCAGCAGCACGCGCGGCTCCACCACGATGGCGCGCGCCAGGGCCACCCGCTGCTGCTGGCCGCCCGAGAGCGCGGCCGGCTTGCGGCGCGCCACCGCCTCCAGGTCGCCGATCTCCACCAGCGCGAGCGCGTCGTGCACCCGGCGGGCGATCTGCTCGGCGGGCACCCGCCGGAGCCGGAGCCCGTACGCGACGTTGTCGAACACCGTCATGTGGGGCCAGAGCGCGTAGCTCTGGAAGACCATCGCGGTCCCGCGCTGCTGCGGCGGCACCGCGGTCACGTCGGCGCCGTCGAAGCGGATCGACCCGTTGTCGACCGAGACGAAGCCAGCGATGGAGCGGAGAAGCGTGGTCTTGCCGCAGCCGGAGGGGCCGAGGATCGCGGTCAGGCGGCCGGCGTCGAAGTCGAGTGAGACCGAGCGGAGCGCTTCAACCGATCCGTAACGCTTGCCAACGGCCTCAACGCTGACCCGAACCACGCGGGGAGGCTAGCACGTGCCCGCGCGAGGGGTCAACGACGCGGGCGTGACGGCGGCGCGCCGCGCGCCGGTCCCAGACCCCCCGGCCGGCCCCGCCCCAGCCCGCCCACGCGGCAACCGCTCAGGCGGCCCTTGACGATGCCCCTGTCCCGGGAGCAGGATCAGGGCCATCCAGGTCACACAAAAGGGGGAAATGCATGGCACAGCCCGCACAGTCGAAGGCCACCCGTCGTCGTTTTCTGAAGCTTGCCGCCGCCGGCGCCGCAGGCGTTGCCGCAGGCCCCTGGGTCTCCCGCAATGCTCAGGCCAAGCCGGTATCCATCACGTTCGCGCGCGAAAGCTCCTACGTGAAGAACTTCGACGAGCACTTCCAAAAGGTGATGGCGCCTGCCTACGAGAAGGCCACCGGCATCAAGATCGAATACCAGATCCAGGCCGCCGGGGGCAGCGCGGTGCCCCAGCTCGTCTCGATGGTCGAGAACAAGTCCGGCGCCGACGTGGCCTGGGTGCAGCAGGAGGCGCTCTATCGAGACGCATTGGTGGACGTGTCCGACATCGCCGAGGAGGTGGGCAAGCAGCAGGGCGGCTGGTACGATGAGATCAAGCGCCTGTCCGTCGACAATGGAAAATGGAAGTCCGTGCCCCAGGCTAATATCGGCCAGCTGATGAACTACCGGAGGGACTGGTTCGACGAGGTCGGGGCCAAGAAATTCCCCGAGACCTGGGACGAGTTCCTGGAAGTCGGCATCAAGCTCAAGGCCAAGGGCCATCCGTACGGGATGTCCATGGGTCACGGCTTCGCCGACAACTACTCCTGGCTCTACCCGCTCCTGTGGTCCTACGGCGTGACGGTCATGGACAAGGACGGCAAGAAGGTCGCGCTCGACACCAGCGAGACCGCGAAGGCCGTGGACTACGTGCGCAAGCTGTACAAGGAAGCCTGCATCGAAGACTGCGTCGGGTGGCTGGACCCGGCCAACAACAAGGCCTTCCTGACCAGCCAGATCTCGTGCACCAACAATGCCTACAGCATCATGGTGTCGGCCAAGCGCGACCTGCCGGAGATGGGGAAGGTGATCGATCACGGCCTCAATCCCAAGGGGCCCAACGGCCAGCGTTACCACGCGCTGGTGCCCGTGACGCACGGCGTATTCGCCTACAGCAAAGACCCGCAGGCAGCCAAGGATTTCCTGCGCTGGACCATGGACCCGAAGCAGTTCCGCCCATGGATCGCCTCGGGTGACATGTACTTCGCGCCGTACCTGCACGGCTTCGACAAGGTACCCGAGTGGGACATCGAGCCGCGCGTCAAGCCGTTCCAGAAAGTCCTCGAGACCGGGAAGCTCACGTCGTGGCCGGCCCCTATGAACCGCGCGCATGGCACCGTCGTCAACCGCTGGGTGGTAATCGACATGTTCTCCAAGGCCTGCACGGGCGCGGCGACCAAGACCGTCATCGCGGAGGCCGTCCAGCAGCTCAAGCAGATCTACGGGTAGGCATTGAGCAAGGTATTCGAGGCCTCTCGGGCGGGCGCGCTGATGGCGCCCGCCCGACGGCCTTTCCGGCTGGCCGCGTTCATCGAGCGCGAGTCCGTGTTCAGCTGGCTCATGCTCACGCCGCCCTTGCTGTTCCTGCTGGCCTTCCTCGGGTACCCGTTCTTCTACGGCGTGTACCTGAGCTTCTTCCACCGGGAGGTGGCCAGTGTCGCCTCCTTCGTGGGCCTGGGCAATTTCGTCACCCTTTCGAACGACCCCATCTTCTGGCAGGCGGTCAGAAACACGATCCTGTTCACGGCGGTGGCGACCGTGCTGAAGGCCTCGGGCGGGCTCGCCATGGCCCTGGTGATGAACCAGGACTTCCGGATGAAGGCCCTCACGCGCGCCCTGCTCTTGCTCCCGTTCATCGTGCCCACGGTGCTGAGCACCGTGGCGTGGCAGTGGATCCTCGACCCCGGCATGGGCCTCTTCAACCGCCTGCTGGTGGTCAGTGGCTTGGCGACGACGGGGCCCTCCTGGCTCGGCAACCCGACCATGGCGATGATCTCGATCATCATGGTCAACACGTGGCGCGGTCTGCCGTTCTTCGGCATCTCGATCCTCGCGGGCCTGCAGACCATTCCCGTCGACCTGCATGAATCGGCGACCATCGACGGCGCGGGCACGTGGGGCCGCTTCCGTTACGTCACGCTACCGTCGCTCCTGCCCGTGATCTTCATCGTGACCACGTTCTCGATCATCATCACCTTCTTCGACTTCCAGCTGGTCTACGTGCTCACCGGCGGCGGCCCCGCCAACTCCACGCACCTGATGGCGACCTATGCCTACAGCCTGAGCATGGGCGCGGGCCAGCTGGGGCTCGGCTCCGCGGTGGCGCTCAGCATGGTGCCGGTGCTGGGTCTCCTGCTGGTGCTGCTCACCTTGTACGTGCGCAAGGACTGATCCATGGTCGGCGAGCTGACCTGGCGCAAGCGGCTCTTTGGTCTCTGGCTGCCGCTGGTGGCGTTCATCGTGGTGGCGCTGTTTCCGTTCACCTGGATGGCGGCCACGTCGCTCAAGACCAATGCCGAGCTGTACGACCCCAAGGCCATGCCGCTGAGCATCCGGCACCCGTCGCTGGTCCACTACATCGATCTTCTCCGGGAGACCAACTTCCTGCTCTGGGTCGCCAACACGATGCTGGTGGCCGTGGTCGCCACCGCCATCTCACTCCTGCTCGGGGGTATGCTGGCCTACCCGCTGGCGCGCATGCGGTTTCGCGGGGCGGCGCTGCTGGCCATTGCGGTGGCCGTGACCTACCTGATTCCGCAGACGCTCCTGTTCGTGCCGATGGCCGATCTGATCGGCCGGATGAAGCTGGGCAATACGCTCAGCGCCGTGATGCTGACCTATCCGACGCTGCTCGTGCCCTTCATCGCGTGGCTCTTGATGGGCTACTTCAAGACGGTCCCGAAGGAGCTGGAAGAGCAGGCCATGATCGACGGCGCCAGCCGCTGGCGCGCCATGACGAAGATCATTCTTCCCCTCTGCCTGCCCGGTTTCCTGTCCGCCGGCATCTTCGCCTTCACGCTGGCGCAGAACGAATTCCTCTACGCGCTGCTCTTTCTCAGCAAATCGAGCGTCCGCACCGTGCCGATCGGCGTCGTGGGCGAGCTGATCCGCGGCGACGCCTTCTACTGGGGCCAGCTCATGGCCGGGGCGCTTCTGGGCTCCATCCCCGTCGCGCTGATCTATTCTTTCTTCGTGAAGTACTACGTCGCGGGCCTCACCGCCGGCGCCGTCAAGGGCTAGACCAGCCAGCCGCGGCGGCCGCCGCCGGCCTGCCGTGCGGCGCGCAGCGCGCGCGCCACCGCCTCTTCGGGCGTGCGGGCGCTCACCAGCGGGACGCGGCGGCCTTCCGGCTGGGCCAGGCGCCAGGTGCCAAGACCCACCACCGGCCGACCCAGCTTGAGCGCCAGCGCGATCTCGGACAGGGTGCCGTAGCGGCCGCCGACCGCGATCACGGCATCGGACGAGCGGACCAGGATGACGTTCCGCGCCTGGTCCATGCCGGTGACGATCGGGATCGAGACCCAGCGATTGGCGTCGTGCGCCTCGAAGCCGGGCAGGAGCCCCACCACGGTGCCACCGGCCCGGGCCGCGCCGCGCGAGGCCGCCTCCATCACGCCGCCGAGGCCGCCGCACAGCAGGACCGCGCCCGCCTCCGCGATGGCGCGGCCCACCCGCTCGGCGAGGGCCGCCACCCGGCGCGAGCAGACGCCCTCGCCGATCACGCCCACGTGGAGGCCGGCCCGCGCCGGCGTCTTCATCGCATCAACTGCAGGGGCCTCACGCGGCCTCGACCCGCTGCCACCCACCGTCCTCGAGCGAGCGCAGCACCGCGTCCAGCACGAGCTGGGCGCGCACCCCGTCCTCGAGCGTGGGCGACGGGCTCTCGCCCTTTCGGATGCCCTCGAGGAAGCGTTTCACGAGCGGCCCGATGGTGGTCTTGCCCGTCACCTCCATCTGGTCGCCCTCGCCGGCGGACCGGGGCAGCCCCGCCCTGACCGGCACCGGCTGGAGCGTGCCGCTGGCCCCGGCCGCGCGCAGCTCGCCCACGTACCACTTCGCCTTCTCGCGATCGAGCCGGTAGACGAGCGAGCCCTGGCTGCCATAGGCCTCGAGGAACGCCTCGTTCGCCCCTCGCGCGGCGCGGCTCACCGAGAAGGTCACCTGCCCGCCCGAGGCCAGCTCGCCCATCACGCTGCAGAAGTCCTCGGCGTCCGCCGGCTTGCCGCCGTCCAGTACCACCCGCGTCGGATAGGCCACGCCCGCCTGCGCGATCACGCGCGCGAACTCGCCGAAGTGCCAGCGGACGAGGTCGATCACGTGCACGCCCTGGTCGCCCATGGCCCCGTGGCCCGCCTGGGCACGGTCCATGCGCCACGTCACCGGCGCGGACTCGTCGGCCCCGCGCGCCCCGAGCCAGCGGCCCGCTGCGTGAAAGAGCCGGCCCACGGCACCCTCCTCCACCAGCGAGTGGAAGCGCTGCATGGCCGGGGTGAAGCGCCAGTTGAACGAGGTCATGGCCACACGCTGCGCCCGGCGGGCCGCCTCCACCATGTCGCGGCCCTCCGCCGCGGTCATGGCGAGCGGCTTCTCGCAGAGCACGTGCG
>WNFD01000799.1_pt1 | contig 43464 bp, 46 predicted proteins | sample 5400491 | NCBI WGS metagenome assembly WNFD01 (sample SAMN13153343, study PRJNA577476) | soil metagenome | isolation source: 120 cm saprolite under Douglas fir tree site 2 hole 2 replicate 2 | place: USA:California | collected 2015-04-18
GTCCGGCGAGAGGAAGACTCCCACGCAGCCGTCCGAGTGGGCGCGGATGGTTTCTTCTACGGCTCCCTCCGCGTCGAGGAGGGAGATGTGCGCGACCGGGTGGAGACGCTTGGGATCGGCCTGGCAGAACTCGACGAGCCATCGGTTGTAGGCCCGGGTGTAGGCGGTGGCCAGCCCGGGATCCGTGACGTGTCCTTCCCAACAGATGCCGATGGTCGGGTAGAGGAGGACGCTGTCGATGCCCTCGGCATCCATCACGCGAAGCCGTGCGTGCGGATCGTAGCCGCCGGGCGGGCTGCCCTCCGCGTATGTGACCTGCCCCCTGGTGAGCAAGCGCGCGGCGTCCATGTCGATGCCGCCGAGCGAACCGAGCTGCCCGCGCAGGGTCTTGAGGGGCCGGCCGTCGATCAGCAGCACCTCGTAGCCTTCATGGTCAGTATCGATCCGGATGGCGCGGTCCCGATACGACGGGTCGAGGTACTTCAGCCAGGTGTCGGCGGGTTCCAGCACGTGACCGTCAGCATCGACGACTCGTCCCGTTGGTTCTGAAGCCATGGGCCCTCCCTTCGACAGGAGCGGGTCGGAGACTTCGATACTGCACGGCGCCCCCGGTGGCGTCAAGGCGCACCCTTGTCGTACCGCCGGTGGCGCCGCGCGCCGCGATCGAATAGAATGCCCGCGCACCGGGGGAAGGAGGCGAACCGTGCCCAGGATCAACGAGGCGTTCCTCAACCTGCGGGCGAGCTATCTCTTCGCCGAGGTCAAGCGGCGCACCCAGGCCTATCGCGACGCGCACCCCGGCGTCCGCCTGATCGACCTCGGCATCGGCGACGTCACCCTGCCGCTTCCGGGCGTGGTGGTCCAGGCGCTCGAAGACGCGGCCCGCGAGCAGGCTCGGGCCGAGACGCTGAGGGGCTACGGGCCCTACGTGGGCTACGAGTTCCTCCGGACGGAGATCGCCGCCCACGACTTCGGCGCCCGCGGCGTCCAGATCGGCCCGGACGAGATCTTCGTCAGCGACGGCGGCAAGAGCGATGCCGCGAACATCCAGGAGCTGTTCGCGCAGGACGCGGTGGTGGCCCTGATGGACCCCGCCTACCCGGTGTATGCGGACGCCAACGTGATGGCGGGGCGATCCGGCCCCGCCGACGCGAGCGGCCGCTACCCGGGCTTCGTGTACCTGCCGTGCACCGCCGAGAACGACTTCCAGCCGGCGCTGCCCGACCGGCCCGTCGACCTCATCTATCTGTGCTACCCGAACAACCCCACCGGCGCCGTGATGACGCGCGCGGCGCTCCGCCGCTGGGTGAACTACGCGCGCGCTCACGAGGCGGTGATCGTCTACGACGCCGCGTACGAGGCCTATATCCGGGATGCGGAGCTCCCGCACTCGATCTACGAGATCGAGGGGGCGCGTGAGGTGGCCATCGAGTCCCGCAGCTTCTCGAAGAGCGCCGGGTTCACCGGCCTGCGGATGGCCTACACCGTCGTACCGCGCGAGGCGCAGGGCCGGACCGGGGCCGGGGGCGCGGTGAGCTTGAACCAGCTCTGGCTCCGGAGACAGTCGACCAAGTCGAACGGTCCGCCGTACGTGATCCAGCGCGCGGCCGCGGCCGTCTACACTCCGGAGGGCCAGAAGCAGGTCCGGGCGCTGATCGACCACTATATGGAAAACGCCCGCATCCTCCGGGAGGGCCTGGAACGGGCCGGGCTCACCGTGTATGGTGGGCGGAACGCCCCGTACATCTGGATCCGCACGCCGGCGGGCGTCTCGTCGTGGGACTTCTTCGACCGGCTCCTGGCCGAGGCCCAGGTGGTGGGCGTGCCGGGATCCGGCTTCGGGCCGAGCGGTGAAGGCTACTTCCGCGTGACCGCGTTCGGCTCCCGCACCGACAGCGCGGAGGCGGTCGAGCGGATCGCGACCCGGCTGCGCGACTAGCCGGTCAGGACGAGAGAGGGGGCCCGCCGTGATGGGCGACACGCCGCAGCTGGCTCGAATGCTCCGCACCATGATCCTGATCCGGGAGTTCGACGAGCGGGCCATCGCGCTGCGGGTGGCCGGCAAGATCTACGGCGCGGTACACCCCTACGTGGGCCAGGAGGCGGTCGCGGTCGGGGTGTGCGCGAGCCTGACGGTGCGAGACCGCGTCACCAGCACCCACCGCGGCCACGGGCATTGCATCGCGAAGGGCGCCGACATCCGGCGCATGATGGCCGAGCTGTTCGGCCGCGTGGACGGCTACTGCAAGGGCAAGGGCGGCTCCATGCACATCGCCGATTTCGCGGTGGGGATGCTCGGGGCCAACGGCATCGTCGGCGGCGGGCTGCCCATCGCCTGCGGGGCGGCGCTGGCGGCCCAGCTCGAGGGGCAGGGCAACGTGACCGTGTGCTTCTTCGGTGACGGCGCCGCCGCCGAGGGCGAGTTCCACGAGGCCCTCAACATCGCCTCGGTGTGGAAGCTCCCCATCGTGTTCGTGTGCGAGAACAACCAGTACGCGGCCAACAACGCGGTCGGCGCCCAGCACCCACGGGCCGACATCGCCGCCCACGCCGCGGCCTACGCCATGCCCGGCGTGATCGCCGACGGCAACGACGTGCTCGAGGTCGAGGCGGTGACGCGTGACGCCGTCGCCCGCGCCCGCCGCGGCGACGGGCCGAGCCTGCTGGAGTGCAAGACGTATCGCTGGCACTTCCACGCGATGCGGGCCACGCCGCCCCCGGAGACGCGCCCGGCCGAGGAGATCGACGCCTGGAAGGCCCGCGACCCCATCGCGCGCCTCGAGCAGCACGTGCTGGGCCGGGCCCTGCTCTCGGCCGACGAGATCGGCGTGATCCGTGCGGGCGTCAACGCCGATCTCGACGCCGCGGTGGCCTTCGCCGAGCGGAGCCCGTTTCCCGATCCGAAGGACCTGCTGGTGGACATGTTCGCCGACTGAGGCGACGAGGAACCGGGCATGCGCGAGATCAGCTTCCAGAAGGCGCTCGAGGAGGCGGTGGCCGAGGAGATGCGTCGCGACCCACGGGTCATCACCATGGCCACCGACTTCACCGGCGACCCGCTCAAGGAGTTCGGCCCGGCGCGCGTGCGCTTCTCGCCCATCTCGGAGTCGGTGCTGACCGGCATGGGCCTGGGAGCCGCGGGCTGCGGGTTCCGCCCGATCGTGAACTGGCGGATGGTGACCTTTTCCTTCGTGGCCATGGATCAGATCGTCAACCAGGCAAGCAAGATCCGCTACATGTTCGGCGGGCAGGCCGACTTCCCGGTGACCTATCGCTGCAGCACCGGCGGCGGCATCGGCCTCGCTGCCCAGCACTCGCAGAGCCCGTACTCGATGTGGATGCATCTCGCCGGCCTCAAGATCATCCTCCCGGCGACGCCGGCCGACGCCAAGGGCCTGCTCAAGAGCGCCATCCGCGACAACAACCCGGTGGTCTCCTTCGAGTGCAGCCGCCTGGCCGCGCTCACCGGCCCCGTGCCCGACGGGGATCATCTGGTGCCGATCGGCGTCGCGGACGTGAAGCGTGCCGGCACGGACGTGACCATCGTGGCGCTCGCCTACTACGTGCACGAGGCGCTCGCGGTGGCCGAGGAGCTCGCGCGCGAGGGCATCGCGGTCGAGGTGGTCGATCCGCGGACCCTGGTCCCCCTGGACGTGGACACGCTGCACGCCTCGGCGCGGAAGACGGGCCGGGTGGTCATCGTGGACGAGGCCCCCGCCACGTGCTCGGCCGCGTCGGAGATCGCCGCGCTGATCGCCGAGGACCCGGAGACCTTCCGCGCCCTGAAGGCCCCCGTCCGGCGCGTCTGCGCCGCCCCCGTCCCGGTGCCCTACAGCCCGCCGCTGGAACAGGCGGCACTGCCGAGACGGGAGGACATCAAGGCCGCCGTCTACGAGGTCCTCAAGGAGTCCCTGCGTCCCGTCTAGCGACCGGCGAGCGTCCGTAGCCCCTTCAAAGGAGACCCGCCATGAAGTTCGGACTCAGATACGCGAGCCTGGGGCGGTACAGCAACGGCCCCGCCGCGGTGGAGCTGGCGCAGGCCGCCGAGGCCGCCGGCTTCGAGTCGATCTGGACGGTGGAGCACGTGGTGGTGCCAAACCGCTATCAGTCCCGCTACCCGTACTCGCCCTCGGGGCGCATGGGGTCGGGGCTCGAGGACTATCCCATTCCCGATCCGCTCATCTGGCTGGCCTACGTCGCCTCGGCCACGCGCACGATCAAGCTCGGCACCGCCATCCTCATCCTGCCCCAGCGCAACCCGGTGGTGACCGCGAAGGCGGTGGCGACGCTCGATCACCTGGCCGGCGGTGGCCGCGTGCTGCTCGGCATCGGCGTGGGCTGGCTCGCGGAGGAGTTCGCCGCGCTCGGGCTGCCGTTCGCGGATCGCGGACCCCGCACCGACGAATACGTGGCGGCGATGCGCGCGCTATGGAGCCAGGAGTGCGCGACGTTCAAGGGCCGCTTCATCTCGTTCGACCAGGTCTTCTGCCGGCCGCTGCCACCCGAGCGCCATATCCCCATCATCGTGGGCGGCGACACCCCAGCGGCGGCACGGCGCGCCGGGCGGCTCGGCGACGGCTACTTTCCCGCCCGGACGCCGTCGCCCGGACTGCTCGACGAGATGCGACGCGCCGCGGAGACGGCCGGGCGCGATCCGAAGGCCATCGAGATCACGGTGGCGGCCCCCGCCGATCCCGCCGAGATCGAGGGGCTGGCGCGGCAGGGCATCGCGCGCGTCGCGGTGCCCGTCAGCAACGCGGCGGGCCTGCCCGCGCAGGTCAAGACGCCCGACGACGTCCTGCGCTATGGCAAGGACGTGATCGCGCGGTTCCGCTGAGCACCGGACCGGCGGAGACTGGAGGCGCAGACGAGATGGGCAGGACGGTGATGGTGCAGTGGGTGAAGGGCATGAAGATCGAGGGGGCGGTGGGACCGCACCGGCTGGTGATGGACGCGCCGGCGGAGGCGGGGGGCGGGGACGAGGCGCCCTCGCCCGCGGAGCTGCTGCTGGGCGCCATCGGCGCCTGACGCATCTCCAACGTTCGGCGGTTCGCCGAGCGCCAGCAGTGGGTGCTGCGCGGGCTCCAGGCTCGCCTCACCGCGACGGAGGCTCAGGGGCAGATCACCGGCGTCGAGGGAGAGCTGCTGGTGGAGGGCACCTTCGACGACGCCCAGCTCGCCCGGCTGCAGGAGGCAGCCGAGGGCTGCCGGATCAGCCGCGCGATGAGGGTCCCGGTCGACGTGCCGGTGCGCCGGGCGCGCGGCGACGGCTAGCCCGAAGGAGGACACGCGATGCTCGACGGAAGGCTCGGGAGCGTGAGTGACCTGGTCGACGTGGACCGGGGCATCATCAGCCGGGAGATCTTCGTCAACGATGAGATCTACCGGCAGGAGCAGGAGCGCATCTTCGCGCGCGCCTGGCTCCTGATCGGACACGACAGCCAGGTCCCGAAGCCGGGCGATTTCTTCGCCAGCTCCATGGGCGAGGAGTCGGTCATCCTGTGTCGGGACGCGGCGGGCCAGATCCACGTCTTTCTCAACTCCTGCCGGCATCGCGGCATGAAGGTCTGCCGTTACGACCAGGGCAACACCGTCGAGTTCCTGTGCCCCTATCACGGCTGGAGCTATGCCACCGACGGCGCGCTCGTTGGCGTGCCCCACGCCCGGGACGCCTACGGCCCCCAGCTCGACCGATCCCGCTGGGGCCTCGTCGATGTGTCCCGGATGGTGAACTACAAAGGCACGATCTGGGCGACGTGGGACCCCGACGCCCCGTCCTTCGACGACTACCTCGGCGGGTACAAGATCTATCTCGATCTGCTGCTCGACGCCTGGGACGGCCGCGAAGGCGGCGCCGAGGTGATCGGTGGCGTCCACAAGTGGCTCGTCCCCTGCAACTGGAAGTTTCCCGCCGAGAACTTCTCCGGTGACCGCTACCACGGCGTGAGCCACCGGTCGGTCGACATGGTCGGCATCGGCCCGAGCGGACAGGGTCGCCGCGACAACCGGGAGCGTAACGAGGCGCGCTGGCTCGATGTCAGCTTTCCCGGGCTCGGGCACTCGATGATCGCTTTTCTCCGGCCGCCCGACGCGCCGATCGCCCCGGCCTATCAGGACGCGCCGGTGGTCGCCGACTACTTCCGACGATGCGAGGAGGAGCGCAGGCGCCGCCGGGGCGCCGGGTGGCGCCTGTTCGGCGGACCCGGCACCGTGTTCCCCAACGCCTCGCCGCTCGCTCGCCAGCCGCGTACCATCGCGACGTGGCACCCGCGCGGGCCCCATCAGACCGAGGTGTGGCGCTGGTACTTGGTCGACGCCGACGCGCCGGCCGAGGTCAAGGACTTCCTCCGCCACTACTACATCCGCTACTCGGGGCCGTCGGGTCTCACCGAGCAGGACGACATGGAGAACTGGAACTACGCGCACAACGCGAGTCGGGGAACCATCGCCCGTCAGCACCCGTACAATTACGAGATGGGGCTCGGCCGGGCCACCGAGAGCTTCGAGGACCACGGGCTCAGGCTGCCGGGCCGGATCAGCGAGGTGACCGGTATCGCGAGCGAGAACAATCAGCGCGGCTTCTACACGCGCTGGCGCCAGCTCATGGAGGCCAAGAGCTGGGCGGAGCTGGCGCCGCGGTGACCGGCACCTCGCCCGACGTCACCCGGCTGCTCCTGAAGGAGGAGATCCAGGACCTCCTCTACCGGGAGGCCGAGCTGCTGGACGAGCGTCGATTCGAGGAGTGGCTCGATCTCCTCACCGAGGACGTGCACTACTGGGTACCGATGCGGCGCAACGTTCCGTCGCAGGACACCGATCTCGAGTTCACGCGCGCGGGACTCGACGTGAACTGGTTCGACGAGGGCAAGGACACCCTCACGCGGCGGGTCAGGCAGATCCGGACCGGCGTGCACTGGGCGGAAGAGCCCCCCTCACGCATCTGCCACATGGTGTCGAACGTCCAGATCGTCGATGCCCTCGGCGAGGGCCCACCCCCGAGCGAGGTCGCGGTCAAGAGCCGCTTCCTGGTCTACCGGAACCGCGTCGAGACCGAGACCGATCTGCTGGTCGGCAAGCGAGAGGATCTCCTGCGCCGGGTGGACGGCCGCTGGCGCATCGCCCGGCGCAAGGTCATCCTGGACCAGAGCGTCCTGCTCGCGAAGAACCTGACGTTCTTCCTATAGGGCGGCCACGCGCTCGGCGCGCAGCGCCGAGCGGCGAACCTTCCCGTCGTCGCCTCTGAGCGGCGCGGTCACGAACTCGTAGGTGCGTGGCCGCTTGTACTTCGCCAGGCGGGAGCCCAGAAACGCGTCGAGCTCGGCGGCGGCCAGTGGCTCGAGCGCCTGGACGATGGCGTGGACCGCGTTGCCGTACTCCTCGTCGGGCAGACCGATCACGCACGAGGACCCCACCTTCGGATGCTCGTCGAGCGCGGCCTCCACCTCGGCGGGGTACACGTTGCTGCCCCCGACCAGGATCATGTCGGTCTCGCGGTCGCTCAGGTAGATGTAGCCCTGCTCGTCCTTCCATCCCATATCACCGAGCGATTCCCAGTTCCCCGGCCGCGACTTGGCCCGCGCTCCGACATAGCGGTAGGACGGTGGCGCGTCCGCGCCGCGCCGCATCCAGATCTCTCCGACCTGGCCGGCGGGAAGCTCGTGGCCGTCCGGGTCCAGGATGCGCATCTCGCCCAGGAGGGGGCGCCCGACCGAGCCGCGGTGCTCGAGCCACTCGTCGCCGGTGATGAACGTGATGGCCTGCGCCTCGGTCCCGCCGTAGAGCTCGAGAATGCGGTCGCCGCCGAGCCATCCGATCCACGCCTCCTTGAGCCACGCCGGGCACGGCGCCGCCATGTGGAACACCACCCGAAGGCTCGAGAGGTCGAATCGGGTGCGCTCGGCCTCGGGCAGCCGCCAGATGCGGTGCATCATCGTCGGGACCGCGTACATCCAGTCGACGCGATGGCGCTCGATCAGCATGAGCGCGCGGGCCGCGTCGAATCGCGGCATCACCACGAGGTGGTTGCCCTTGAGCAGGGCGAGGGCGGCGCTCGTGAACGGGCCGTTGTGGTAGAGCGGTCCGGTGACGAGGTGCACGCCGTCCGGCGCCATCCGCAGCAGCGTCGTGTAGTCGGCCAGGGCCTCCCACACTGCCGGCTGGGTCGCGACGATCAGCTTCGGCCTCCCCGTGCTCCCGCCCGAAGTCGGGGCCTTGAACGACGTGGCGACGGCAGGCGGAAGCGGATCGGCGGGCAGCGACGCGTCCGGCTCGAAGCCGGCGGGGAGCGTCGGTCGGCCGGATGACTCGGCCGGGTCCACCCCGACGACGAGCGAGGGGTTCGCGAGGTCGACGATGGCGCGGCGCTCCGCCGCGGGCAGCCGCGAGGAGATCGGCTGCGGCGTCGCGCCGAGCTTCCACGCGGCGATCATGGCCTCGAAGAAGCCGATCCCGTTCGGGAGCCCGATAGTGACGAGCGAGTCAGGAGTCACGCCGAGCGCGCGGAAGACCCGGGCCAGCCGGTTCGTCCGGGCCTCCAGCGCGGCCCGCGAGATCGTCACCTCGTCGCACGTGACGGCCGGGAAGCTCGGCGCCGACTGCGCCAGCTGTCCGACCAGGACCCCGAACGGTGTCTCCGTCATGGCCGTCTTCGGATTCGGAGAGCTTAGAGTGCCGGGACCGGGCGGTCAAGGGACCGACCTTGACTGCGCCCCCGCTCGGGACTAGCGTTCAGCCACCGTCCGACCAGCATACGGGAGGGCCGCGTCATGGCACGCGAAGGCTATCGCATCTTCGACGCCGACACTCACATCATCGAGCCGGTCGAGCCGGTCGAAGCGCACCTCTCCAGCGCCGATCGGGCCAAGCTCGCCGCGCTCGGCTCGCTGGTCCAGCGCTCCCCGGGCAAGGGCGGCATGTCCCGTTACCGGGTGGGCAAGCGTCCGGAGCTGAACCGCCGCCTCGGCTCCCGGGAGCGCGTCGACCTCGACGCGACGGTCGAGCGACGAGTGAGGGACGGCGGGACGCCGTGGGATGTCCGCTGGCAGGGGCCGCCGTTTCCCAGCGACCGCGTGAGCTTCGATCCGCATGCGCGCGTGAAGGACATGGACATCGAAGGCGTCGACGTGAACATGATCCTGCCGTCGGGTGGGATTCCCGCGTTCTGCGGCCTCGACGACGTCGCGCTCGAGCTGGCCGCGTACCAGGCCTACCATCGGTTTCTCGGCGACTACTGCGGGCCCTATCCCGACCGGCTGACCAGCGTCATCCTCGTCTCGCCCCGCGACGTCGCGGCTTCGGTCGCCGAGATTCGCCGTTGCTGCCGGGAGAACTGGCCGGTCGCCATCTTTCCCATCTGCCCGCCGGCCATGTTCCTGGACGAGCCGGCGTGGGAGCCAATCTGGGCGGAGGCGCAGGCGCAGGATCTCGCGGTGGTCGTCCACTCCTTCACCATGACGGTTCCCTACCCGCCCGGGATGTGGGACACCTGGGACAACGTCTTCCTCCAGCGCTCCGCGGGTCACGTGTGGAACGCCCAGCGCAACATGGCGGCGCTGATCGGCGGCGGGGTGCTGGACCGCTACCCCGAGCTGCGCTTGGCCCCGCTCGAGTGTGGCCACGGCTGGCTCCCGTTCTGGGCAGCCCGGCTCGACGAGCACGCCGAGATGTGTCGGCACGCGATCGCGCCGCTCAAGCACAGACCGAGCGAGTACATCCGAGGGCCGCAGTATTTCCAGAGCATCCAGCTGCACGAGGGCGAGCAGTCGCTGCGACACGTCATCGACGCCCTCGGCGAGGACACGCTGATGTTCGCCACGGACTACCCGCACTCGGAGAGCTGGTTCCCGAAGTCGGTGGACGCGGTGCTCGGGTGGACGTCGATTCCCGAAACCGCGCGACGAAAGCTACTCTGGGACAACGCGTCGCGGTGCTATCGGCGGCACCAGGCGCGGGCCGCCGCGGGCTAGCCTGGATCGGGTATCCCTCTCCCCCGCGAGGGGGAGAGGGCAGGGTGAGGGGGCGCCGCGCGGTAGCCGAGGCGCGCCTGGTCTCGCCGAGGGCGCGGTTGACAAGCCTCGGCGGCCGGCTCACCATGCCGCTACCGCCTCGACCGTGAACCCACCGCGGGACGAAAGGGGGCGAGCGATAGGCCTTCGACCGCCCCGGTCGCCCAGAGCGCCCGGGCCCCGCACTGAACCGGCCCACCGGGCGGAGACTTCAATGACTCAAGCGGACAACATCCAGATCGTTCGTAACATTTTCGATGCCTGGAACAAGCACGACCCCGACCGTTACGTGAAGCTTCTCGACGAGAAGCACGTCGTCGAGAGCGACACGATTCCGGCGCCGGTCACCGGCCGCGAGGCCGGCCGCCAGTTCATGCAGATGTACGTGAGCGCCTTCCCCGACCTGCATTTCGATATCGAGCAGGTCTTCGGCGAGGGCGACTTCGTGACGACACGCTGGACGGCGACGGGCACGCATCGTGGCGAGCTGATGGGCATCAAGCCGACGAATCGGCGGACCGTGACCCACGGCTGCTCGGTCGGCCAGATCAAGAACGGCAAGGCGGTACACGACTGGATCTACTGGGATACGGGTCATCTCCTGCGGCAGCTGGGAGTCTTGCCCGCGTCCTGACGAGGAGTCGTCAGGACCCGCCGAGAAAGGACACGAGCGTCGACTCACCTCGACGCTCGCGTCGCGTCCGGTCACGGCACCGGCAACGTGAACGTGAAGGTGGACCCGCGGCCCAGCTCGCTCTCGACCCACATGCGGCCGCCGTGCAGCTCGACGAACTTCTTCGCGAGGGTCAGGCCGAGGCCGGTGCCCTCCCGCTTGCGCTCGTCGCTGCCGACCTGGCGGAACTCCTCGAAGATGGCCGCCTGGTCTTCGGGAGCGATCCCGATGCCGGTGTCGGCGACCGAGATCTCGACCGCGCCGTCCCGCCGCCCCGCCTTCAGGCTGATCTGGCCCCCTTGCGGCGTGAACTTGACCGCGTTCGAGAGGAGGTTGAGCAGGACCTGCTTGATCTTGCGCTCGTCCCCCACGACCTCGCCCAGCGCGGGGTCGATGTCGAGCTGGAGCGCGATGCCGTGGCGGCCGGCACGCTCCTTGACCAGGGTGACCGCGTTGTCCAGGGCGCTCGGCAGGTGGAAGGGGGCCGGAGCTAGCTCCATGCGGCCGGCCTCGATCTTGGAGAGGTCGAGGATGTCGTTGATCAGCGACAGGAGGTGCTGGCCGGAGGCGTATATGTCCTTGAGGTACTCGTCCTGCTTGTCGTTGAGGGCGCCGAACATGCGCTGGAGCAGCACCTCGGAGAAGCCGATCACGGCGTTCAGCGGGGTGCGCAGCTCGTGGGACATGTTGGCGAGGAACTCGGACTTGTGGCGGCTGGCGGCTTCCAGCTGCCGGCTCTTGTCCGCGATCTCGTGGAAGAGCTGGGCGTTCTGAATGGCCAGGGCCGACTGGGTCGCGAAGGTCCGCAGTAGCTCGATCGTGTCGGCCGGGAACTCGCCGGGGCGCTGGCGGGTCACGCCGAGACAGCCGATCAGCTGGCCCTCGCGAACCATCGGTACGGCGACGATGGCCCGGATGCCGGACTCGATCAGGTTCTCGCGGTTCGGGCCCACGTACGCCCCTGGCGCGGTGATGTCGGACACCTGGACCGGTTCCAGCGTGATAGCCGTTCGCCCGACGACCCCTTCGCCCTTCCGGATGCGCGTTGCCCGCCGCGCGGCGGCGAGGGTTCCGCCGGTCTCGGCCTGCGCCCGCTGGACGAACTCCTCCGCGTCCTCGTCATACTCGAACACCACGCCGCCGTCGAGGCCCGAGAGCTGGACGGCGCGCGAGACGATGGTGGTCAGCACCGTCGCGAGGTCGAGCGAGGAGCTGACGGCGCGGCCGACCTCGCCGAGGGCGGTGAGCTGGTCGACCGAGCGCGTGAGCGCAGCGGTCCGGGCTTCGAGCTCCCTGAACAGCCGCTCGTTCTGGATGGCGATGACCGCCTGGTCCGCGAAGGTCTGGAGCAGCGCGACATGCTGGTCTGAGAAGGGGCCGACCACCGAGCGCCACACCGTGATCGCGCCGATCGGCGTGCCGGCACGGAGCATGGGGACGGAGAGGGCGCTTCGGAAGCCGGCCGCGCCCGCGAGGTCGCGGGCCTCGAGACGCTCCTGATCCTGCGAGACGTCCGGGACGTGGACGACGGCCCGCTCGAGGATCGCGCGGCCCGTGAACGACTGGCGGCTCGCCGGAGCCGGGAAGAAGCGCCGGGAGAACTCGAGGGCCACGGCGGGATAGTTGTAGTGCGCCGTCATGTGAATCAGCTCGCCGTCGAAGCGATAGACGGAGCCGAAGAGCGCGCCGCTCAGGCGGACGGCGCTCTCGGCGATGGTCTGGAATACCGGTTGGGCATCCATCGCGGAGTGGCTGATGGCCCGGAGGACCTCTCCGGTGGCGGTCTGCTGCTCCAGCGCCTCGGTCAGCGCGCGGTTCTTCTCCTGTAGCTCGGTGAACAACCGCGCGTTCTCGACGGCGATGACCGCCTGGTCGGCGAAGGTCTTCAGGAGCTCCACCGCCGCGTCCGAGAACCGGCCAGGCTCCCGGCGGGTCACGAGGATGGCTCCGAAGGCTTCGCCCTCGCGCATCATCGGTACCGAGACGATGCTCCGGAAGCCGAGCGATCGGCCGATCTGCCGCACGAACTCGATAACCGATGCGTCCTCGATGTCGGGCACGTGCACGACCGAGCGCGTGAGGACCGTCATGCCCGGCACGCTGTCCATATCCAGGGGGAGAGGGTACCGCGCGCGGGCGGCCGCGAGCGCTTCCGGCGTGCCACCGTGGTTCGCCGGGTGATACAACATGCGGCCGTCGCTCAGGAAGACCGCCGCCGTGGCCGCCTGGCACAGCCTCGTCGCGCTCCGCACGATCGTGTCGAACACGGGCTGGGCGTCGGTCTGCGCGTGCGCGATGGTCCGCAGGATCTCGGTGGTGGCGGTCTGCTGCTCGAGCGCCTCGGTGACCTGCCCATGCGCCTCGATCAATGCGTGGTTCTTCTCCTGGAGTTCGGTGAACAGGCGCACGTTCTCGATGGCGATGACCGCCTGGTCGGCGAAGGTCCGGAGTAGCGCGATTTGGTGCTCCGGGAACGGCCGCACTTCCAGCCGGAAGGCGCAGATGACCCCGATCGGCGAGCCCTCGCGGACCAGGGGTACGGCCAGCATCGTGCGGTGCCCGAAGCGCTGGGCGAGCGCGCGCCCGACCGGGTACTCCTTGTCGGGCTCGGCGACGAGATCGTGGATGTGGATGGTGGCCCGGTCCACCACGGCACGGGTCGCGACGGAATCTCGCGTCAAGCGGATCGTGAAGTCGGGCGGGATCGATTCGTACAGGGGGCCCACGCCGCCGGCGATTCGCAGATCGCCGCCATCGACGAGAAGCATCGTGACATCGTTCGCCTCACACAGGTGGGCGGCGCTCGCGACGACCGCGTCGAACACCGGCCCGACGTCGGTCGGCGAGCGGGAGATGACCCCGAGGATCTGACTTGTCGCGGTCTGCTGCGCGAGGGCTTCGGTCACTCGAGCATGCGCTTCCGTCAGGGCCCGGTTCTTCTCTTGCAGCTCCGTGAAGAGGCGTACGTTCTCGATCGCGATGACCGCCTGGTCGGCGAAGGTCTTGAGCAAGGTGATCTCGCCGTCCGAGAACGGGCCCGGCTCGGCGCGCGTGACCGCGATGGCGCCGACCGGCTGGGCGCCTCTCAAGAGAGGCACACCGAGCGCGGCCCGGAAGCCGCGAGCGGACGCGAACTCCTGCGTGAGGGTCGGCGCGTCCGGGTCGCTCAGAACATCGGTGATGTGCACGACGGAGCGGTCGAGGATGCAGCGGCCGCTCACGGAGTCGCGCGTGAGCCGCTGGGGACGACGGTAGACGAGCGCCTCGCCTGGGCCGGGCGGGCCGCCGGCGGGCAGCGGGTGAATGAACTCGCCGTCGAAGCGAGAGACGGCGGCGGTCTTCGCGCGGAACAGGCGCAGGGCGCTGTGGACGATTGCTTCGAATACCGGCTGGGCGTCGGTATGCGACTGGCTGATGGCCTGCAGGATCTGTCCTGTCGCGGTCTGTCGATCGAGGGCCTCGGTGGCCTGGGCGTGGGCTGCGGTCAGCGCTCGGTTCTTCTCCTCCAGTTGTGTGAGCAGCCGCGCGTTGTCGATGGCGATGACCGCCTGGTCGGCGAAGGTCTTGAGCAGCGCGATCTGCCGGGAGGTGAACGGGTCGACCCGCACCCGGCGGATCATGATGACGCCGACGGCGGCCCCGCCGGAGAGCAGGGGCGCCGCGAGGATCGTCCTGGTCCCGGTCGCGCGCTGACGCGGGGCGAGCTCCGGGTACCGCGTCCGGATCGCGGTCTTCAGGTCGCGGACATGGATCACGCGCCGGGTGACCACGGCCCGCCCGTGAACCGCCCCCCGGCTCACCGGGAACGGCTCGCCGAGCCGCCGGGTCGTGCGGACGGAGCCGTGCTGCGCGATCAGACGCATGGTGGCGCCCTCGACGAGGTAGATCTGGGCGTCGTGAGCGTCGCAGAGCCGGGCCGCCGTCCGAGCGATGGCGGTCAGGATCTTCATGCCGGAGGCTCCCCTGCGAAACAGATCGGGACCGGGTCGGACAGGTGGCGAGAGCTTAGGGTGCCGGGACGGGGTGGTCAAGCATCCCGGCGCCTATTTGGCGAGCGCCTCCCGCATCTTGGCCAGCGCCGAGCCGTACACGTGCTCGGGTCGCAGGACCATCGCGACGCGCTTGTCCGCCTCCGTGATGCGGTCGTACTCGTCCCAGTCCCGGCTCCGGCGTCGCGTGGTGGCGCTGAAGATGTGACGGCGGGCCAAGCGAAGGGCTGCCGGATCGGTGTTGCCCGAGTGGGTGAGCTCCGCCTTGCCCTCGAAGACCAGGAACCGGACCACCAGTCGGCGTGGGAGATCAGCACCGAGCAGCGAGGGTCGCGCAGCAGGTTCTTGAATTTCATGCGGTTCTCGGTGATCGAGATGCCCACGCCTCCCTCGCGCGGGTAGACGGTGACGATGCTGAGCTGGGGCATACCGTTCCGCCGGAACGAGTTGAGCACACCCTGTGGGTTGTCGTGGATGAACTGCTCGATCTGCGGGGCCAGGGGCGGGTGCGTGGGCATCGATGCCTCCTCGAGGGTCGGGTCCAGGTCCGGGTTCTTCGGTGCGGCATTGTGGATGATCGGCCCCCGCCGGTCAACGCCTCGGCCCCCGCGGGGAAGGAGGTCCGGTGGCATCGCCGGCTCGGCGAGGGCAGAATGGCCCCGAAGGCCCAACTCCGGCAAGGAGGCGCAGATGGCCATGGCACTACCCGAGGACGTCAAGAAGCTGATCGATGGACCCAACTTCGCCCATCTGGCGACGATCATGCCCGACGGCTCCCCGCAATCGGCCCCGGTCTGGGTGCTCCGGGAAGGTGAGCGCATCCTGGTCGGGACCGGCGAGGCTTCGCTCAAGGCGAGGAACACGCGACGGGACCCCCGGGTGGCGCTCTCGATCGTGGACGTCAAGGACCCTTACACCGAGGCCCAGCTCCGCGGCCGGGTGGTCGAGTTTCGTCCGGACCGGTCCTTCGCGGTGAAGGACGTCACCGCCCGGAAGTACACTGGCAAGGAGTTCCCTTGGAGGAACCCCGAGGGCCAGGTCGCCCTCGTCATCGAGGTAGACCGCGCGAAGTTCGCCAAGCTCCCGTTCACCCACGCCCCCGCCGGGGCTGCTCGCTAGCGATGGGGACGCTGATGATCGAGTGCCTGGCCTGCGGGGCCACCAACCGGGTCCCGGGCGACAAGGTCGGGCAGGGGCTCGCGCCGGTGTGCTGGAAGTGCAAGACCCCGCTGCCGGTGGGCAAGCCGCAGCCGGTCACCGACGCGAGCTTCGCCCACGACGTCGAGCGCTCGCCGGTGCCGGTGGACGCGTGGGCCCCGTGGTGCGGTCCGTGCCACATGATCGCCCCGATCGTCGACCAGCTCGCGACCGAGCTGGCGGGCCGGGTCCGGGTGGTGAAGCTCAACGTGGACGACAACCCCCAGACCGCATCCCGGTTCGACCTGCGCTCGATCCCGACCCTGCTCGTGCTGAAGGACGGTCGCGAGGTCGACCGCCTGGTGGGAGTCCGGCCCAAGCAGGAGATCATGCGGCGGCTCGAGAAAGTCATCGCGTGACCGGTCGCGTTTCCCGCGCCCCGGTCGGCGGGAGAATCAGGCGGCGGTCACCCCGCCGTCGACCGGCAGCGCGGCCCCGGTGACAAACGACGCCTCGTCGGACAGCAGGAAGAGCGCGGCGTTGGCGATCTCCTCGGGCTGGCCGGTGCGGCCGAGCGGCACCGCTCCGGCGGCGCGCCGGCGCACCAGGTCCTCCGGGTCCAGGCCGGCCGTCGACTTCTGATCGGGCCGCGCGACGAAGACGCGCAGCATCGGCGTGTCGATGGGGCCCGGGCACACCGCGTTGACGCGGATCTTCTCGGGGGCGAGGCGCACCGCCAGGCTCCTGACGAAGCCGACCACGCCGAACTTGCACATCGAGTAGACCGGGCTGTAGGCGGAGCCCTGGAGCCCGGCGGTCGAGGCGGTGAAGAGGAGGCTCCCGCCCCCGCGGCGACGCATCTCCGGAATGGCCGCCTCGGTCGTGATCAGCACCGTGCGGAGATTGAGGTCGATGGCGAGGTCGAAGGCGCTCATGTCGATGCCCTCGACCGCGGCCGGCCCGGGGTGGCCGACGTGGTTCCACACGAAGTCCAGGCCCTTGAACCGGCTCACCGTGTCCCACACGATGCGCCGCGAATCCTCGTCCTTCGTGAGATCGGCGACGATCCCGTGCGCGGTGCCGCCGGCTCCCGCGATCTCGCTCACCACGCGCTGCACGCCGGCGGCATCCACGTCCACCACCGCGACCTGGGCGCCCTCGCGGGCGAAGCGAAGCGCTCCCGCCCGCCCCATGCCCGACGCGGCGGCGGTCACGATCCCGATCTTGCCAGTGAGTCGCATCGCGAGTCCTCCCTCCTCGGCCTGATTTGCTACTTCGCGAGCGGCGCCACGGAGACGCCCTTCGCGCCGGTCTTGTCGATAGCGCGGGCCACGAGCCCGGACTTCTTGGCGTCTTCGACGACGTGGCGCAGGTAGTGCAGGCCGGCGTCCTTCCCCTTCGGCACCGCGATGGACTGCTGCACGCCCATGAACCGCCCCTCGACCAGACGCGATCCCGGTAGCCTCGGCGCGAGCGCGAGCAGGCCCTGGGTCAGCCCCGCCAGGGCTTCCACCTTGCCGGTCGCGAGCAGCTCGAACGCCGCGTCGGCGCCCTGCGTCGACACGAGCTGCGCTCGCTTGAGGTGGCGGCTGAGGTAGAGCTCGTAGTTCGCGCGGGCCGGCGCGGCCACGCGCACCCCCTCACGATCGACGTCCGCGGCGGTTTGCAGCGGCGACGCGCCGGGCACGAGGTAGGTCGCGTCGATCTCGAGATACGCGGCGGTGAAGCTCATGAGCTGCTCGCGCGCCGGGTCGGACCCGAGGAAGGCGATGTCCCACACGCCGCTCGGTGCCGCGTCGCCCATGACGGCCACGCTGTCATACGCGACGATCTCGACCGGGACGCCGAGCCGCTTGCCGATCTCCTGCATCAGGTCGACGGCCACGCCCCGGGACTCGCCGGTGGCTTTGTCCTTCGTGGCGAGAATGAAGTTGCCGTAGTTGATGGCGGCCCGGAGCGTTCCGGTCGGAGTGAGATCGGCGCGGACCGCGGAGGTGATGTCGGCCATAGTGCCAGATGCTAGCAGAATCACGCCGACAAGTCCCATCGTCACCATGTCGTCTCTCCCTCTCAACCTCTAGGACGGCGGATCCTTGTGTCGAGTCGCCGTCACGCCGTGGATGATCGCGATGCCGATCAGACAGAGAACGCCTACTCCGATCCACTTCGGAGGCGTGTGCAGCAAGTGGGCACCGATCGCCAGGCCGATGATCAATATGACGTAGCCGGCGATGTAAATCCCGAATGACATTGTTGGCCCTCCTTAAACGAGGTGTGTCGGACACGCACCTTTCAGTCGTACTGCGGCGCCAGTCCGTCGGAGTCGTCCCGTCCCCCGCCCGCAATGATCCGTTCGAGCTTGGCCGCCAACTGCCGGTCCAGGCCGAGGAGCGTGGCGTGGTCAGCGCGGGCGCGGGCAAGATCCCCCATCTGGGTGAACAGGGTCCCGCGATACATGTAGGCTTGGGCGAGCTGGGGCTTGAGCTCGAGGGCGCGGTTGTAGTGTTTCAACGCTTGCTCACGGTTGGCCGCGCTTTGCATGCGCAGGCTGAAGGCGAGGTTGTTGTGGGCCTCGGCGAGCCGCTCGTCGGCGGCCAGCGCCTCCTCGAACTTCTGCTGGGCGGCCGCATAGCGCTTGTCGACCATCAGCTTCACGCCGTCGTTGTACGCGGTGACTGCGCGCTGGCGAGCGCCACCCTTCGGCACCGGGAGCGGGTCATTCTCGACCGCTCCCGTCCCCGTCGCGGACACGCCGAGGCCGATCGCCAACAGGGCTCCGCCGACGACCCGCGCCCGGCTCATGGCCACCGCCGCCGGGCGCCGACCTACCGGCCGAGCACGCGCCGCGCCTGCGCTATCTCGGGGCGCGGGCTGTCGGCCGCGCTGGTCTGCTCGATCACGCGTTCAGCGAAGGTCGCCGCCTTCTTCGCGTCGCCCGCGCGCTCGGCCGCCTGCATGGCACCCGTAAATGCCCGGTAGCGGTTCGGCTCTTTCGTGAGGACCGTCTCGAACCCGCGCAGCGCGTCCGCGGGCTTGCCCTCCTTGAGAAGCACCATGGCGAGCACCTCGCGGGCGGGCACGAGCGGGCCGGGCGTGACGACGTGCTTCTCGGTGGCGTCTTCGCGGTCGGCGGCGGCGCGGAGAATCGCCACGCACTCGTCGGCCTTCGCGGCGGCGCAGCTGGCCAGGCCTCGCACTACCTCGGCCTGGATGTCGATCTGCTCGGCCCAGTACCCGATCTTCCGGTCCTTGGCCGTGTCGCGGAGGGACTGAAGCCGGGCGACCTCGACCCCGGCCGCCGCGGCGTCACCGCTCATCGCGGCCCCGACACCACGAGCGAACGCGTTGACCGCTTCCGCCTGCGGATACTTGCTCCATGGGTAGGCGTTGGCCGCGGGGTCGAGCGGCAGCTTGGCCGCCTCCGCCCAGGCGCCGCGCTCCAGCGCCAGCCGCGCCGGCATCGCCGCGTACGCATACGCGCCAGCGAGGTTGTCAGGCTTGGAGGCAACCCGCGCGGCGTGAGACAGGACCTCGGCGGCGGCTTTGTCCTGGCCGAGCTGCAGCTGCGCGTAGACCATGTAGTCGTACGCGTGGGGGCTGTTCCCCGTCCGGTCGCCGTCCACGCGCGCCGACTGACGATTGGACTCCACCGAGTCGCGCCAGTAGCCCACGCGCGTGAAGATGTGCGAGGGCATGTGCTGGGCGTGCGCGGCGTCGGGCGCGATCTTCGCGTAGCGCCGGGCGGCGTCGAGCCCCTTGGTGGCGATCGGCGGGTAGTCGAAGCTGTGGATGAGGTAGTGCGCGACGCCCGGATGATCGGGCTGCTTCGCGAAGATCGGCTCGAGCGTCTGCGCGGCGCGGAGCTGGTTCGTGTACTGCTTGTCGGTCGGATCGAAGTTCGCCGAGAGCACCAGCGCGTAGAGGATCGTCGCCTCGGAGTCCGCGGGGTAGCGGGCGGCCACGCCTTGCATCGCGGTCTCGAGCGCGGTGGCGCGCGTCCGGTGATTCAGTTTGTCGGCGTCCTTGAAGAATAGGGCCAACGCGTCGACGTAGTCGCGCTCGCGCTGGGTCTTGAGCCCGGCGGCGCGCGCCGCGTCGATGGCGGCCTGCCCATCGGCGAGGATCTGCGGCGAGAGGCTGCCCGGCCACTGGAACGGGTTGTCGAGAAGCCCGAGGGCACGAGCCCAATGGGCCATGCCGCAGGCGGGATCGGCCTGGGTGACACGGTCCAGCGCGGTCTTGAGCTGCGGCCACGCGAACGAGTGGTAGTACGCCATCGCAACCTCGAATTCCTTCTGCGCAGCCGCGTTGCAGGACACGGGGAAATTCACCTTCCCGAGCTTGGCCGGGCCGGCGCCGGGGCTTTGCGCTACCACGGGCAGCCCGGCCCACAGCACGAGAAGCACGGAGAGGATGGCCAAGATGGTCACTATCGTTCGAGTTTTCATGATTCGCCCCTCCTGCTGATATGGCTGGGAATGACGCACCGAAGTGATGTCGGCTATGGCGTTCGCTCGATGCTAGCAGAATTACGCCGACAAGTCCCGAGTCGCATCGGGCGCCGGGTGCGCCAGTGCGGACGCTCGCGGCCCGCGGAGGGCCGCTACGCGACTCTGGACGGTACGCGGTCCGCGCGCTCGTCGACGGCGACGGCCGGCGGTTCGACCGCCAGAACCGGGAAGTCCAGCGCCATCCACGCGGCCAGGCCGCCCTCGAGAGGGTGGACGCGCGTGATGCCCTTGCGCTTGAGCAGGAGCGCCACCCGGGCGCTCGTGGCTTCGTTGGGGCAGGCGCAGTAGAGGACCAGCTCGCGGGCTCGGAGGGTCTCCGCCTCGACCGCATCGATGGCGTCGGCGGCCAGCCAGCGGCTCCCGGGAATGGCGTACGGCGTGGCCGCGACGTCGAGGGGTGTCCGGAGATCGATGATCGTGACGTCTTCTCCGGCGCCGAGGCGCCGCTTCAGCGCCTCGGGTGAGATGCGCGCCATGCGGAGTGCCCGCAGGAACAGGTGGCGGCGCGCGTACTTGACCAGGACGTAGGCGGCGAGCGCGGCCACTACGACGAGGCCGAGCATCCGCCCGAGGGTGGCGGCCCGGGCGGTGATCAGGGTGATGGCATCGCTGAAGAAGTATCCCAGGGCCAGCCACGTCCCCGCCCAGAGCAGCACGCCCGCGAGGTCGTAGAGGGCGAAGCGCACGCGCCCGACCGCGAAGATGCCGGCGAGCGGCGGCATGACCGTGGTCAGGCCGGGGACGAACTTCGCGACGAGCATGCCCCGCGCGCCGTGGCGGGCGAAGAAGCTCTTGGCCCGGCGCAAGCACGAGTCCGGCTCCATCGAGATACGGCAGAGCTTCGCCAGGACGACCGCCCCGCGTCGCCGGCCCACCTCGTACCAGGTGAAGTCGGCGGCCAGGGCCACGACCGCGATCGCCGCCAGCACCAGCGGGACGCTGATGCGGCCGTGCGCGGCGAGCGCCCCGACCCCCAGGAGGGCCGGCACCGCGGGCAGCGGAACGCCGATCTGCTCGGCGACGACCAGGGCGGGAAGAACCAGCACGCCATAGTGCTCGAGAAACTGCAGGCTGTCAGCGGGGTTCATGCGTCCTCCGGGTCACCCGTCGCGGTTGGGATGCAGCATGGTGCCCAAGGGATTCTTTACCCGGACGCAACCCGCGCTGCCTCCGACACATCCAAAGGGCACGGAGGACCAGGGAGATGGGCAAGCTCAAAGCCAAGGTAGCGGTGGTCACGGAGCATCGAAGGCTGCTCATCGCCGGCGGCCTTCTCTGACGGGCGGCAAGGACATGCGCATCGCGAACGACGTGACCGAGCTCGTCGGCAATACGCCCCTGGTGCGGATCCGGCGGCTCACCGAGGGTGCCGCCGGTCAGGTGGTGGCCAAGCTCGAGTTCTACAGTCCGGCCCACAGCGTGAAGGACCGCATCGGCGTGGCCATGATCGACGCGGCCGAGCAGGCGGGCCGGATCAAGCCCGACACCATCATCCTCGAGCCGACCAGCGGCAATACCGGTATCGGGCTCGCCTTCGTCTGCGCCGCCCGTGGGTACAAGCTCGTGCTCACGATGCCCGAATCCATGAGTAAAGAGCGGAGGTTGCTTCTGCGGGCCTACGGGGCCGAGCTCATTCTGACCCCGGCCGTCGAGGGCATGGCGGGCGCGATCAAGCGGGCAGAGGATCTGGCGGCGCGTGACCCGCGCTACTTCGTCCCGCAGCAGTTCCAGAACCCGGCGAATCCCGAGATCCACCGCCGGACCACCGCCGAGGAGATCTGGCGGGACACCGACGGCCAGGCCGACGTGCTCGTGGCCGGTGTCGGCACCGGCGGCACCATCACCGGGGTGGGCGAGGTGCTGAAGGCGCGCAAGCCCACGTTCCGCTGCGTGGCCGTGGAGCCCGACGCCTCGCCGGTCCTGTCGGGTGGGACGAAGGGCCCGCATCCGATCCAGGGCATCGGCGCGGGCTTCGTGCCCGACGTGCTCAACACGAAGATCTACGACGAGATCATCCTTGTGAAGAACGACGACGCTTTCGCCACCGCCCGGCGGGCCGCGCGCGAGGAAGGGCTCCTGGTGGGCATCTCCTCGGGCGCCGCGCTCTGGGCCGCCGTCGAGGTCGCGCGCCGGCCGGAGAGCGCGGGCCAGCTCATCGTCGTGATCATCCCCTCGTTCGGCGAGCGCTACCTGAGCACGCCGCTCTTCGCCGACCTGACCGACTAACCCGGCTTCAGCGCAGCCAGTAACGCCACGCGTAGATCACCGTGAGGATCGTGCCGACGGTGATGACGATCCCTCGGATCAGGGTCGGCGGCAGGACGCGGGCGAGCCGTCCGCCGAGGAAGCCGCCGACCACCGCGCCGGCCATCATGACCAGCGTCGGAGGCCAGGCGACCATGCCCTGGACCACGAACACGACGACGGCCACCAGGCTCGTCAGGCCCGAGAGCAGATTCTTGATCACGTTGGTCGCGCGGAAGTCGTCCGTGTCGCTGACGGAGAGGATCGCCAGCAGCATCACGCTCATCCCGGCCCCGAAGTAGCCGCCGTAGATCGCCACCGGCGCGAAGAGCAGCAGCCTGAGGCCGTCGGTGGATACGCGCATGCCGGTCGGGCGGGCCGCTTCATGCAGGATCCACCGCTGGATCCGGCCGGCCCCTGCGAAGAGGATCGTCGCCAGGCCGATCAGTAGCGGCACGACAACCGTGAACGCGCGTTCCGGGGTCACGAGCAGGAGCCCGGCCCCCGCCAGGCTGCCGGCGACGCACACCGCGATCAGGCCCGCGAAGGATCGATCCCAGCGCGGCAGGCGCTCCAGATCGACGATCCCGCCGACGAAGTTTCCGGGCATCAGCGCCACCGCGCTCGAGGCGTTCGCGATGATCGGCGGCAACCCCGCCGCCAGCAGCGCCGGGAAGGTGATCAGCGACGCGCCGCCGACGACCGCGGTGACGATGCCGCCTGCGAGTCCCGCCCCGAAGAGCATGAGTCCCGAGGGACCATCCATGGTCCCCGCGACCATACCAGAGCGGGGGACAAATGGCGTGGAGGACCAGCTCTCGGGGTTTATTGTATGAGCGGTGGGCAGCTCCGGCCGGGTCTTCTGGCTCCTCGTCATGCTCGGGATCGTCGCGCTCGTCGTGGCGCTGCCTCTCGCGGTTCGTCACCGCTTCGAGGGGGTCTGGATTCCCTCGACGTCCATGGCCCCGACCCTCCTGGTGGGAGACTACGTCCTGATCGACAAGGGGGCGCATTGGCGGGCGCGGGGTGATCTCGTCGTCTTCACCGACCCGAGCGATGCGAACGAGACCCTGGTCAAGCGGATCGTGGGCCTGGGAGGGGAAGAGATCGTGGTCCAGGGGCACGATGTGTACATCAACTGCGAGCCCCGGGCGGACGGGTGCCGACCGGTCGCCGAGCCCTATGCGGACTTCACCGACGAGGTTCGCGCGGCCAAGGATGTAGGACCAGTCGAGATCCCGCCCGGGGCCGTCTTCGTGATGGCCGACAACCGAAATGCCGGTGAGGACAGCCGCCACTGGGGGCCGGTACCGAAAGCCCAGATCATTGGCCGGCCGGTGTGGATCTACTGGTCCTCGGATGGTGACGGCCACACGCGGTGGAGCCGCATCGGTCGCCGGGTTCGCTAAGAAAAAGGTCGTCACCCCTCGATGGTGACGCCGAGCTCCCCGGCCAGCCGCTCCGCGAGCCCGACGTGACGGGGCACGCGCAGGGCGACCCCGTCCGGTCAGGCCTTCAGGTACTCGAACCAGAACCCGTTGCCCTCGCGCACGACGCGGCCGAATGAGGGCGACGGGAAGTGCGAGGCGCACACGAGGACGTCCTGCTCGCAATACCGCTCGAGGAAGGCGCGCCGCGTGGCGGCGGCCTGCTTGGGGTCGAAGTCGGGTCGCGGCACCCAGTCGGTCTCCAGGCACTGCACCGGGGAGTGGATCAGGTCGCCGGTGATGACCGCGTGCTGGCCATTGGACGTGACGTGCACGCTCATGTGGTCGGGCGTGTGCCCCGCGGTGGATTCGAAGCGGACCTCGTCGTCGATCGCGAAGTCGTTTCTCACCATCTGGGCGTGGCCCGACTCGACGATGGGGATCACGCTGTCCGCGATCTGATTCTGCGGGGTCTCCTTGTGCAGGGCCGACCAGTACGCCCACTCCTTCTCGGACATGACGTACCGGGCGTTGGGGAAGGTGGGCACCCAGCGTTCGTTCTCCCAGCGCGTGTTCCAGCCGACGTGGTCGGTGTGAAAGTGCGTGGTCATCACGTAGTCCACCTGCTCCGGCCGGACGCCGGTCTCGGCGAACCGCTTCAGGTACTCGCCGCTCGACGTCTTGTTCCAGTTGGGCCGCGCCCGCTCCTTGTGGTCGCCCACGCAGGTGTCCACCACGATGGTGTGGTGCCGCGTGCGAACGAGGAACGACTGCATCGGGAAGACCAGGCCGTTCCCCGCCGGGTCCATGGCCCAGCCCGCGAGCCGCGGGCGGTAGGGCGCCCACTGCTCGGGCGTGATCTGCGGGAAGAACTGTCCGGCGTCGAAGTCCGGGCGCTCGGACTCGATGATGCGGTTGATGATGACCTCACCGACCTGTCGCTGCAGCATGGGCGTGGTCTCCTCGCTCAGCGCCGCGCGCCCGGCTGCGCGAGGACCTCGGCCGCCGCCTTCTCGACGGCGGTGCCCTTGAAGAAGTCCGGGTTGACCTCGCCCCAGAAGCGCACCGCGTTGCCGAACATGAAGTCGCGGAAGTCGTCGTCGGTGAGCAGCCCGTGCTCGACCAGCTCGTAGGCCTCGGGGACGACCGCCGTCATGTCGGGCACGTCGAAGTGGCCGATGTCGGAGCTGAAGATCGCGTTGAGGCGGGCGCGCATGGGATTGGCGCGTGTGTCGAACGCCCACGCGTTGGTGGGATCGTCGGCCTCGCAGCCGAAGTAGAAGCGGGGCACGAAGAGGTCCCGGATGTCCTGCTTCTTCTCGATCTTGCAGCGGAAGTAGTCGTCGACGTCTTCCACCCCGCCGGTCAGCGTGGAGTTCGAGTCGCCCTCCAGCCCGTCGCCGCGGCGCACCGCCTCGACGACCTCGGGACGGCCGTACTTCTGCGCCAGCTCCAGCAGCCTCCCACGGTCGAGCTTGCTCGGGTGCGTCGCCTGGATGGCCTGCCCGTTGCGCTTCTCCCAGTGGCCGATGAGGTCCGCGTAGAGCATGCAGGCCCAGCCCACCCCGCCCTCGAGGAACGCGAAGTTGAGGTCGGGGAAGCGGCGCGTGACGCCTCCGAAGAAGATCGCCTTGGCCACCGCGTGGCCGGCGGAGGCGAAGTGACCGATGTGGTTGTAGCAGAAGTTGGACGGCGAGTTGCGCAGCAGGATGGACCGGGCGCCGTTGTGGAAGCTCGGGGCCAGCTTGAGCTCTCGGCACTTCTGCCACACCGGGTCGTAGTCGTGGGGGCTGTCGATGCCGATGACGTCGTACCACTCGACCAGGCTCGCCGCGTCGGGCCGCTCCTCGGCTAGCGCCGGCACCGGCCGCCGCATGAGCCCGCCGACCATGATGACCTTGTAGCCGAGCTGCGTGGCCGCGAACTCGATCTCCTCGATGGCTTCCTCGGGCGTGTACATCGGGATGATGGCGGCCGGGATGACGCGGTCCTCGAGCCCGCGAAACTGGTCGGCGGCGAAGACGTTGTAGGCGCGGCAGATGGCCCGACGCATCCGCGTGTCCTGCATGCGGTGGTAGCTGAGCCCCGCGGTTGGATAAACCACGGAAAAATCGATGCCGAGGTCATCCAGGCGCTCGTACATGAGCCGCGGCATCATGGCGGTCGCGCGGTCGAGCACGTTCTCGCACGGCGAGGACCAGAACGCCTCCTGCCCGACGCGGCGGCGGGCCCGCTCGGCCACCGTCATCTGGAGCGAGTTGGGCGCGCGCTGGCTGGCCAGGGCCAGGCCCTCGACGGCGGCCTCGCCGCCGATGCGCCGGAACTCCTCGCGCATAACCGGCCCGTACTCCAGCCAGTGGCCGTCGGCGTCGATGACCGGGTGGGTGAGGCGGGCGTGAAGCGTCCGGGCGTCCAGGTGGCCGTTGTGCGTCATGTCGAGGCCTCCGCAAGAGGGTCGGGTGGTCGGTCGCTCGGGGCATGTTACTGCATTCCCGGTCTCCCGTGTCAAAGCAGTCCCTGCGGGTCCAGACCGAGGAGCACCCGGCCCACCACCTCGAGCGTCCGCGGGGCCAGCTCCCCGTGCTGGGTGGCGGTGTGAACGTCACGGAAGCAACGCTCGATCCGGTTCCCCTCGAAGATGGAGGCAGAGCCCCCGAGACGATAGACGATGTCCACCGCCTCCGCGGCGCTCACCCCGGCGTTCACGCAGCCCATACGGAGCTGGGCCCGCTGCTCGAGGGTCGGACGCCGGCGTGCCTTCACCGTCCGCCACGCATCGTCGACGGCGGTGAAGAGCAGCGCTTCCGCCGAGCGCACGTGCAGCTCGGCGCGGCCGAGCTCCCGCTGCGCGGTCGGATCCACGCGAAGCGGCCGCCGCGACCGCTGGGTCTTCGCCAGCTCCGTGAAGGCATCGAGGGCCGCCCGGGCAATCCCGATCGGGACGGCCGCCACTGCGGCTTCCACGAACGGAATCGCGGGGAACGCGTACAGGCGCTCGGGACGCGTCGGCCGGTCGGCCAGGATGTCGATGCTGTACTCGGCCGGCACGCTCACGTTCTTCATCGAGTAGTCGTGGCTGCCCGTCCCGCGCAAGCCGCTGACGTGCCACGTGTCGTGGATCCGGCACTCGCCGGCCGGCACGAAGAGCAATCGCGTCTCGGGGCGTCCGGTGGGCCCCCGGCGGGCCCGCCCGTTCCTGTGCACCCTGCAGCGGGCGAGAAACCACGTCGCGTGCTTGCCGCCGCTGCCGAAGGGCCAGCGTCCGGTCGCGAGGTAGCCGCCCTTGATCACCTCGGCCTTCCCGAAGGGCGCCAGGTGCCCGGCCACCGCGGCCCGCCGGTCGCCGAAGATCCGCGCCGCCGCCCGCGCGGAGAGCCGGCCTGCGAAGATCCCGTAGGCCGCGGCAACCATCACATTCCAGCCGACCGAGCCGTCGAGCGCGGCCACGGCCGCGATCATCCGGAGGCCCGAGATGGGATCGAGCTCGGCGCCGCCGAGTCGCCTGGGTAGCCATAAACGGAAGAGGCCGCCGGTGATGAGCGCATCGAGCAGGCTGGGTGATATCTCCCGCTTCGTGTCCAAACTCTGTCGCTCCGCCTCGACCAGCGGCGCGAGGATCCGGACGTATTCGAGCCGGCGCTCCGCGTGGGCGGCTGGTGCTGTGGTCACCAGAGCGGGGCCGCGTTCATGGTGGAGACGTGGGCGGCGATGACCTTCCAGCCGAGGTCCGGGAAGCGCACCCACGTCTGGCTCTGGCGGCCGATCAGGTCGCGGCCGCGCACCTTGAACTCGAGGTTCACGGAGGCGAGGTCGCGCCCGAGCGTGAGGATCTCGAGGCGCAGGCGCCGCTCCTTGATGCCGGGCCCCGGCGGGCGCGCGACGCGATGGGCGTGGATCGCCGCGAAGCCATAGCCGTTCTCGTGGAGCGCGTAGCGGATGGTGTGCGGGCTGTCCCAGAAGGTGGCGTCGAGGACCTCGACGGTCTTGTCCATCAGCGCCTGCTCGTAGCGCTCGAACAGCGCGCGCACCTCGGCGACCACCTCGGGGAGGTTGGGCGTGAGATCGGTCATCCGGCGGCCTCCATCGCCTTCGCCACCGCCACCAGCATGGCGTCGCTGCCGCGGGCGCCCACGATGGACAGGCCCACCGGCAGCCCCTCGACGTGCGCGCCCGGCAGGCTCACTTGCGGCAAGCCGGTGAGGCCGCCGTGCGCGGCCAGGCACGTAATGCGGGCGCGCAGCGGCTCGAGCGTCGTGAGGGACAGGCCCTTCCGCGGCGCCGGGAACGGCGTGGTCGGCATGCAGAGGATCGTCCCCGCCGGCAGGAGCGCGGTGAGCCGGGCGCGGGCCTCGGCGCGCACCCGCGTGGCCCACTGGCGCTCGCTCTCCGGGATCATGGGCGCGAGGGCGAGATTGCGGGCGACGCTCCACGCCATCCGCGGGTTGTCGCGGTCGATCCACTCCTTGAACGTGAGCCACGCCTCCCATGGCTGCAGCGTGCGCTGGGCCCGCGCCCAGGCGGTGAGGCCGGGGGGCGCCATGACGTCTTCCCGGACATGCTCCACCAGCGCGCCGAGGCGGCGCACCATCGGCCGCAGCGCGGCGGCCGTCTCCTCGTCGGCCAGGCCGAAGGCGTCCTGCGCGACGACGAGTCGCGCCGGCAGCGCGGCCGGGATCGGCTCGCCGAGCATCACCTCCGAGACGCGGGCGAACGTCTGCGCGTCGCGGGCGAACCAGCCGGTGGTGTCGGAGGTGGGCGCCTGCGGCAGCATGCCGGTGAGGTCGAGCCGGCCGTGGGTGGGCCGGATGCCGTGGAGGCCGCAGAAGCTCGCCGGCACCCGCACCGATCCGCCGGTGTCGGTGCCGAGCGCGGTGTCGCAGAGCCCCTGGGCCACCGCCGAGGCCGAGCCCGACGAGGAGCCGCCGGGCACGCGGTCGGGTGCCCTCGGGTTCAGCGGCGTGCCGTCGAAGGGATTCTCCCCGAGGATGCCGAGCGAGACCTCGTCGGTGATCGTCTTGCCGATGAGCGTCGCGCCGGCATCGAGCAGGCGCTGCACCGCCCAGGCGTGGCGCGTCGGGACCGGGTGCTGGCGCGCCCAGTCCGGGTTGCCCCCGCCGGTCGGGTGGCCCGCGACGTCGAAGAGGTCCTTGGCGGCGAAGGTCAGGGCGGCGAGCGGGCCCGCAGGGGCGCCGGCGATCCGCACCGGAGGGCCGGGGACGAAAGGGCTGGTCACGGCGACCGATACTGACGCGGTGGCGAGAGCGCCGTCAAGCGGTAGACTTGCTCGGACCCATGGAGCGGGGAGAGGGAGGATCGGGAGCGTGATGTCGCGATGGCTGTTCCTCGGCGCCCTCGCGCTCGCCCTGGGCGCGCCCGCGGCCACGCTCGCCCAGCAGGCGGCCGCGACTCCACTGCGGGGCCCCGAGCTCCTCGCCGCCCTGCGCGCCGGTGGCTACATCCTCTACTTACGCCACGCCGACACCGATCATAGCCAGAACGACGAGCGCATGACGAGCGTCGAGGACTGCACGACCCAGCGCAATCTGACCGACCGGGGACGCGACCACTCGCGCGCCATCGGCGAGGTGATCCGGACGCTGGGGATCCCGATCGGCGCCGTCCTCGCGAGCCCGCTCTGCCGCACCGTGGAGACCGCGATGCTCGCCTTCGGGACTGCGCAGAAAGCGCCGGCGGCGCGCGAGGGCGGCCCGCTGCCCCCGGGGAGCGCCGGGCGCTTCGCCGCCCTGCGCGTGCTCCTGTCCACCCCGGTCGCGCCCGGCGCGAATACCGTCATCGTCGCGCATGCCTACCCGTACTTCACGCTGGTCGGCGGGCAGTTTCTCAGCGAGGGTGAGGCCGACGTGGTGCGGCCCCGCGGGACCGATTTCGAGGTGGTGGCCCGCGTCGGCCTCAGGCAGTGGCGTGAGCTCGCGGCCACGCCGGCCCACCGATGAGCGCGGCGTTTCCCACCGAGCGCGCGGCCAAGCGCGCGCATCTGCTCGCCACGGTGGAGGGCCTCCGCGACGTCGTCGCGGCCGGCGCCGAGGAAGGGGAGCGGCTGCGGACCTTGCCACCGGCGACCGTGCGGGCGCTCGCGGAATCAGGGCTCTTCGCGCTGAAGGTCCCGGAGTCGCTCGGCGGCGCCGAGGCCGATCCGGTCACCCAGCTCGAGGTGCTCGAGGCGCTCACCCACATCGACGCCTCGGCCGGCTGGTGCCTCATGGTCGCCACCACCGCGGTGGGCCTGCCCGCGAGCTTCCTGCCGGACGAGGCGATCGGCAAGATCCTGGCCGGTGGCCGCGTGCCGCCCGCCGCCGTCGCGATCCTCCCGACCGGAACCGCCACGCCGGTGGACGGCGGCTACCGGCTCACCGGGCGCTGGCCCTTCGCGAGCGGGGTGCGTCACGCCGAATGGCTCACCGCCGGCGCGATGGTCCGCCGCGACGCACAGGATCCGGGCGAGCGCCACATCGTGGTCATCCCGGCCGCCGCCGCGGAGATCCACGACAACTGGCAGGTCGCCGGACTCGAGGGCACGGGCAGCAGCGACTTCTCCGTCACCGATTGCTTCGTGCCCGACGCGTTCGCCTGGAATCCCGCCACCGCCACGCCGCGCCGGGGCGGCGCGCTGTTCCGGCTCGGCATGCCCGCCTTCGTGGCCTACGAGCACGTCGCCTTCGCGCTGGGCGTGACGGGCCGGGCCCTCGGCGCCGCCGCCCTACTGGCGCAGTCCAAGGCGCGCGGCCTCGTCACCGCCTCGCCGCTGGCCGGGCGCGCGGTCTTCCAGGCGCGGCTCGGCGAGGGCGAGATCCGGCTGCGCACAGTCCGGGCGGGCGCGATCGAGCTCTTCGAAGGGGCGTGGGCCACCGTCGCCGCGGGCGGCACCCTGACCCGCCGGCAGCAAGCCGAGCTGCGGAGCGTGGCGACCTACGCGACCGAGACCGCGGTGGAGATCGTGACCGGCCTCTTTCGCGCGGCCGGCGGCGGCGCGCTCTACCGCACCGGCGTGCTGCAGCGCTGCCTGCGCGACATCAATGCGGGTGCGCAGCACCTCATGGTGAGCGACTCCGCCTACGAGCGTCTCGGTCAGATCCTGCTGGGCTTCCCCGACGTGGACCCGATGGGGTGAGGCCGCGCCGGGTCACGTCCGTGTCGCGCGGGCGCCCCTCGTCAGATCACGCCCTCGGCGCGCCAGCGCTCGAGGTCATCGGGCGAGTGGCCCAGGAGATGGACAAAGACCTCTTGGTTGTCCTGCCCCGGCATGGGAGCCAGCCAGCGGACCCGGCCGGGAGTCTCCGAGAGCTTCAGCGGCGTCCCGGTCGTCTTCAGGGGCCCGTAGACGGGATGGTCGAGCTCGACGAACATCTCGCGGGCCCGCACCTGCCCTCCGGCGGCGGGCGCCCCTGGCTTGGGTCCCGTCCCCGTGACATAACCTGCCAGACTCGGACGCTGGCCGCCCCAGGAGCCGACGGCACAGCGCGGAGTATGAACCCATCGACGTAAATCCGCAAGGTTACGTCGAAAGTGAAATGAATTCGCGAGACGGATTATCTAGACCGACATAATCGTCGGGACGGGGGCGCGGGCTCAGATCATCGGGCTCGCGCCCCTCTCCCCCAGGGAGTCACATGTCGTGACTCTTTCTGGCAACTGGCGAGGCTTCGGTGGGCTGCAATCGCCTGATTGTTCGGCTCTTTGCTGATGGCCCTGAACTTGCTGCGTACCCGACAAAGGAGCCCCACCCTCGTCCATGGAGAAGATCACGATGAGATCGCTTCTCGTACTGATTGTCGGTCCTTTCGCCGAGGTAGCCGCCAGGAGCCACTTGTCCAACGCTCTGGGGCTCCTTGTCTTTGCTCTACTGTTGTTAGCGCCGTCCGGGGCAAATGCTCAGCGCATCTACCGGTGTGTGGACGACAAGGGAGTTCTGCACATGGAGGAAGGGGTGCTCCCGGCGTGGTGTGCGAGTCAGTATGCGCCGGTCACGTCGAGCGCCCCGCCGACTGCCAAGGAGATTGAGGAGACGAGGCGCTTCATGGAGCGGCAGATCGTCTCCGAGACGGCTCGTGAAGAGCGGTGTAGGGTAGGCCAAGAGCGCATCGAGGAGATCAAGGAGGACGGGCTTGATGCCATAGACTTGCAATCCGACGATCGCAAGCGCGGGCGCTTCACTCGTGGTGACGCTCGCGCCGCGAGGCAGATTAATAAGTCTGCGGCCTCAGCGCAGGCGCGACTCCAATCCTGCATTGGTGAGACGCAGGCTCGCGCAGCCGAACTTCGTATGGCTCTCGCAGACCCTGGGAAGACTGCTGCCACCGTCCCGGAGTGGAGGGCCGAGCAGCAGCGCATGGAGCGGGAGCGGGTTGGGCAATTGAAAGTCGCACAAGAGCGTCAGGTGGCGGCGGCCCGCGCCGCTGAAGAGCGTCGCCTGACTGATGAAACTACGAAGCGTGTAGCAGCCGAGGCAGAAGCGGAAGCGCAGCGACGGGCGCTAGCTCGCCGCGAAGCTGAGGCGGATCGTGCTCGGGCGTTACGGCGCGACCTAGGCGTCATCCTGGACGAAATCGCAGCGACCAGTCGGTCCGTGATCGCGGCCAGCGAGAGCGCACGTGCAGACTTGCTACAGATGGAGAAGGATGTCGACATTCTCCAGCGCCGCCATGGCGCGGCCCTCCGTGCGCCGGAGTACCGAGAGCCAGTCGCCGCACTTGTGGAAGGCGTCCTTGCATTGCGGGCGGCAGGCGCGGCAGTGGAGAAAGAGGCGCAGCTCGCCGCGGCCTTGGCTGAACGTACGACGCGGCTTCAGGCCGTGAAGGGCCGTATGGGCTCCGGTGGCGGCACGCTTGTGGACCGCGCGAACCTCGACACGCTGGCCCGAGAGGCCGACGCGAGTCGCGCTGAGCATGAGAAGGCGGCGAGAGTCCTGGCAGAGCGTCGTGGCTCGCTAGTCCGGGTGGTGGAGCGCACGACGCAGATGTCCGCCTCGCTGCAATGATTTGAAATGTGCCCGAAGGATCACAGCGACGCGGGTTAGTGTGGGCCACGCGGGCGAGCCCTAGGATCGCCCGATAAGGGATGAGCCGCCCTCTTGAGGCGCCCCTTCGGGCCGCCTACCGACGCAAGCGCATCCTTAGCGCTAAACCGAACAGGGCGATTTGCACTGGCCCCCAAACCGCCTCGATGCCCCGCACCCAGTGGCTCCAAGGGTGCACGTGTTTGGGCAAGTCCGGCCGCTGTAAGGTCACGACATCAACGCTGTACTTCAAGGCCACGTTGGGGTTCCAGCTAAATGCCCAAGGATCTGAGAAGTAATATATGGCGGCTGAACCAAACACGATGCCCGCCAGCCAACCGAGGGCTAGTTTCCACCGCGTCCCATATCCGCTCAAATAGCAGTACCAGGCCTCCAGACCGAGAAACCGCAGCAACGACCGATCACCATATTCCCGGCGCTTCATCTCCATCTCGCCATAGTGGAAGTCGCCCGAGCGGACGTGATCCCCGAGGTTTCGGTAGGACTCCTTCAGGATCTGACAAGCCTCCTTGATGTTGCTGTAGGTGCGCAGAACGCGCTCTGGCCGACCAGCGGGTTCCTGGCTTGGTACAGCCACCAGCTCGTCGAACAAGAGCCAGCGTCCGCGGTGCCGCGCCCATTCAATATTCGAGAAGGCCATGCTCTGAAACACATTGCCGACAAGGCGGCATTCGGAAAGGTTTACATTTGCGAAGATGGTCTTACCATCCATCTCCGGTCGGCGGCTCTTAGCTAGGATCTTGAGCCTCGGCTCGCCAACATCCGCCTCTAGTCGGCAGTCTCCAGAGATGTGCGTGGCATCGAGGACGATGGCTTTCGGCAGTAGTTTGTATCCGGAGATTCGCAACCCCTCCAGCCTCGACTGCGTCAAGTCCAACCGTGACTCCGGATCGAAGCTTGCTTCGTCAAACCGCACTTCCCCCCGAAACCCGCAGGTTTGCCAGTTGAGATCTCCTCGTAGCAGCCACCAAGAGAAACTCCGGGATCCTGCGCACCACTCGGTGACACGGAGCTTGAATCCCTCGTGAAGTCTTGCACTGTTCAAATAGAGTCCCGACGTACTCGTCGCCACCACCGAGAGAGGTCCGTGAACCTCCACGTATCCAGCGCTCAGGTGGAGATCCGATCCCGATCGCAGGTCCGCCGCCCCGACAATGACAGCCCTCTGGAGACTCACGTGAGCGTTGCCGTCTAGCTGAACCGATAGCCCCCCACTGTTGATCCTCGCCTGATTCAGGAGGATCGGCCCAGTCTGTCTGGCGACTATCCGAAGCCCCTGCTGAAATACTGCTTCAGCAAGATTCAGAGAGTCGTTAAATGCAACTTCACTGAAATCCGCTGGGCGGGCGAAAGTCCGCCCGGAGAAGCTCGGGCTCCCAAGGCCAGCCGGAAACTGAAAGAAGCGAAAATCGCAACTCCCTGACTCAAGGTGCTGGCGGAGGGCCTCGTCGAACTGGTCGAGATTCTTTCCCTGCCGTTCGGGGTAGTGAAGATAGCAGTAGTGCAGGCTGTCGCCCGCGTGTTGGTGAGTTGCCTCTCGCCGGCAGATCTCAAAGTGTCTGCACGCGGGGCTCATGGCCGCCAGGAGGATAGCCGGTCACTGGCAATCTCCGCAACGTCTATCCACCCAGTAAGCACACCGCATCCCTCCCTGCACGCCCGCCGACGCTGATAGACTCGCGGCCAACCTGGGGGGTGTCCGATATGCGAGTTCTACTCGCCCTGGTCGGCTATTTGGGCTTCAGGCGACGAGGAAAACAACGACGTTCAGATGCGGATGGAGCGCCCATGGACGAGAACCCGAACCCGCGTGGAGTACACATTGATCGCGTGAAACATCTGGAGATGATTCAAGCGATTGTCACCCGCATGGCAGGTAACTCATTTCTCGTTAAGGGATGGACGGTCACGGTTGTGGCTGCTCTGGTGGCAGTTGCAGCGAAAGAGACTGAGATCCGCTTCGCCCTCGTGGCACTGATTCCCGCTGTGTCGTTCTGGGGCTTGGACGCCTACTATCTTCGCTACGAGCGGCTGTTCCGTCGGCTCTACGATGGTGTGCGGTCAGCACCGGAAGAGATGCTAGTGAAGGACCCGTACTCTCTGTCGACGGCTCCTTATGTCAAGGAATGCCCGAGCTGGATTCGTACCTTATGGTCGGCCCATGTCTTGGTGCTGCATGCAGCAATGATCGGTGCTCTGATTGCGACGATTGTCCTTATGATGCTGGCACGGGGAGCATCCTGGCCGAACCTGGTGCAACGTGGGTGAAGGTGTGCGACTAGTTGTTGTTCCGAATAGTGACGGCGGTCTCTACCCAGGTCGCCAAGTTGGTCTTGATGTGATCATACGCATCGGTGCTTACTGTGAAGGGCGGGTCGTACGTCTTGACGACGCTGGAGAGCTTTTTTGTTCCGCCTTGACCCATCGTTATCTGATCGAAGGGGTTGGAGCCCTTTGCGGACTGCTTACCCGAAAAGTCCTTCAGATTGTGAATGTAGACCCCGAGAACCCCTTTCCTATCGTTCCAGGCCTTGACGATCTCGTAGTTGATCCATTTTCGACCTGCGGTCGCGTTGCCGATCAGGACGACGGCACACGACCTCCCGTCGAGTTGCCCATTGATCCAGCGCTTGATTGCGTCGTCGCCGCCACTGGTGATCGACTCCCAGTCGTTGTCGGAGACGGCAGCGTTGCCCTCGATGACGCCAGCGTTTCTTACCTGCGATGCCCGCGAGTTGTCTGGCTTGTAGTGGAAACTGAAGAAGACTCTGCGCTGCGCCATTCTTGTTTCTCCTTTCGCCGTTCACGAGGGCCCAAAGTTACTTACAAGGAGTCTAGCAGTGGTGCTGATTTGTAGGAGTCGCGACCTGTCCTTACTGGGTGTGCTCATGGCCCGCGATAGCTTCACCTACGACCGGCCCCTCGCCTCAAAATCGTGCTTGACCAGAAATTCCGGGGCGACATTAGCGAGGCGCAGGGCATCGCGTATCTCTCGGTCATCGTCAAAAGCGATCACCCGAAACGCGTACCCATCTCGCCCGAAGTCGCCATGTCACTGCATGATTGGTGACTCGCCTGTAACGTCCCTGATCCCGTCGAGCCGATCTTGCGCAACGACAACGGTCGTCGACTCTCGCGCGGTGAACTGTCCTACATCACGCAGAAAATCGCGCGAGAGGCAGGCATCACCCGATTGAAGAGAGTCACGCCCCACGTGATCCGGCACACCCTCAACGTCATTCGTCGACAGTCGGGCATCGATTCACTCACGAGGTCAGCCCTGCTCACCCACACGAGCCCGAGCAGCATCGTCTCGTACGAACACTTGGACCCGGCAGAACTGGTCGCCGCTCGTGCGACTCAACGGCTCGGGCTCGCGGCTTATCTGAAGTCGGCGACGACGGGGCAGAACAAGCTGCCAGAGAAATTATGAAGAGGGATTATGTCGACGCGGGCCGCGTTGGTCGCAAGTGCGCGACTCAATTGGGCTGCTCATTGCGCGGATTATGGCAGCGGAGCCGGCGGGCGCGCAACCAGTGGCGGCTTGACTTGGTGCTGCCCTTCGACAAGAACGCGGGCGTGTTCGAGGTGTACCAGATCCTGCTGGCGCTCAGCGGCATCTACATCCTCGAGAGCATGCACCCCGAGGAGATGGTGAATTCCTCTTCACGCTCGGCCCATCGCGCATCACGGGCGCGGTGCAGGCGATCATCGACCCGATCGCTATCAAGTAGTCTCGGACGCGCGGCCCGGCCCGCCGGAGGGTCGGCCTCCGGCGGGTCACGTCGCCGCGGCCGGCGGGCCGCGTGCTAGGATGACCGCCGTGGAGACCTTCACCGCCGCGGAACGGGCCGCGCTGGCGCCGTACTTCACCGAGCTCGACGGCCCCGTCTTCGCCCTCGTCAACCTGCCGGAGGTGGTCAAGGGCGCGCTGTTCGCGCGCTATTCCCGCTCCGCCAAGTCCCTGCGCCGGCTCTTTCTCGACGAGTTCCTGGAGCAGGCCGAGGGGCCAGCGGCCGCCGCCTCTATCGGGACCACCCGGGCCGACCAGCTCTACGAGCGCGTGTTCAGCGAGTACGGCGACGATTCGGTCGCCCAGCTCGGCGGTGTGCACCTGGCCTGCGAGGGCGCGTCCAATATCCTGACCAAGGTGCTCGAGTGGGGGCGGCTCATGGCCTACCTCGAGCAGTCCACGCGCTACGTGCCCTACACGGACCGGCCGGACGGCCGCTGGAAGTATCACGTGCCCGCGGAGCTCGACGGCCACCCGCTGCGGGCGCGCTACGTGGAGGTGCTCGATCGCGGAGGATAGGCAACATGAACGCCCTCCGGCGGCGGGCGCCCCTGGCTTGGGTCCCGTCCCCGTGACATAACCTGCCAGACTCGGACGCCGGCCGCCCCAGGAGCCGACGGCACAGCTCGCCGCCGCACCTCCACGAGGGGCACCTCCGGGCGGCACAGCGCTGTCATCGCTGGCATCCTATGTGGGACGGATGGGGACGTAGCACGAGGAGGACATGATGGCCGCCAGACTTCCGTATCTCGACCGCGAGCAGGTCCCGCCTGACGTCCAGACGGTGTACGACAACATGAAGAAGGCCAGTGGCCGCGTGCTGAACATCTTCAGGCTGATGGCGAACCACGCCCGCTCCGTGGCGCCGTTCGTCGCGTGGTACGGCACGCTGCGCGAGGGCGCGCTCGATCTCAAGCTGCGGCAGCTCGCCTATGTGAAGGCCTCACAGATCAACCGCTGCAACTACTGAGCGACGCACAACGCGGCTCTCGGGCAGAGGGCTGGAGTGCAGAAGGAGAAGTTCGCGGCGCTGGCGAACTACACAAACAGCCCGCTCTTCTCCGATCTCGAGCGATTGGTCGTCCGCTACGCAGAGGAGATGACCGAGAAAGTACAGGTCGATTCGCGACTCGTGGAAGAGCTCAAGAAGCAGCTGTCACCGGAGGCGGTCGTGCAGCTCACGCTCAGCATCGCGGCAGCCAACTTCACCAACCGCTTCAACGAGGCGCTCGGCACGGAGCTGGAAGGGGCCACTGACGCGGACCGCTCTGGCGCTGGAGCCTCGAGGCGGATCCCCGCTGTTCCGTCTGTGCCAACAGTCTGGCCGCTCTGATCATCAACCGACCGTCGCCGAGGCCGGCGCAGCTCGCGGAGGCGGAGAGTCTCGCCCCTCGGGCGCTCGCGCAGAGGCCCACGTACGACAGCGCGCACAACCCCCTACTACCGCGGCCTCGGGCCAGCCCAGCTCCGCTGGATGTTCACGTCCACGCTCATGGGGCACTACATCCCGCTGACGTGGATGTCCTTCGGCCTCAACTATGTGCTCGGCGGGATGAACCCGTGGGGCTATCACCTCGTCAACCTGCTCCTTCACGCCTCGAACGCGGTCAACTTCGTCGTGACCCGCCGGGTCATGCTTGCCTACGTCACCGTCGGCGGCCTCAACGAGGTGCAGGTCTTCCGAACGACGGACTTCGTCAAGGTGGCGACGATTCCGGTCGGCAAACTGCCTCACGGCATCTGGCCCTCCGGAGATGGGACGCGGATTAACGTCGGACTGGAGAACGACGACGGTCTCGCTGTGATCGACACGGCGAGCAACACGGTGACCGCGACCGTTCGGATCGGACAGGCGCCTCAGGCACTCACCTACGTACCGAACGCCGTGCCGGAAGGCGCCGTGCTCCAGGGATTGCAGCCGCTCGACGTCGCCGGCCGCGCCGCCCATCTGTTCATCGTTCCCGTGGGGTACGCGGGCGGGAATCCACCAACGAGCGTCGCGCTCGTCGACCAGGGACTGTTGCAGGTGCTTCAGGCGGCGGTCACTGGCCTCGAGCCCCGGCGTGCGTACGTGCTTGCGCTCTCGACGCGCCCCGACGGCGGTGGCGTGTTGTCCCCCTTGGCGGCCTTCACGACGAACCCGGCGGGCGCGGCGGTCGTCAACGCCCTCGGCCCGATCCGACAGATCGTACAGGGGGACGCGGAAGTTCAACGCCGCTACCTCGTGATCGCCCCCGGCACCCCCGGCCAACACGGCGCAGCGGTTCAGGTCCAGGCGCGGTAGAGCGACTGAATCGCTACCTCGCGGACAAGACGATGCTCGTCCTGTGCGCCTATCCACTCCGAAATGCTCGACCGCCTAGGACGGAGCCAGGCGGTCGATTGCGACGAGGCCTGCAATCACCGAAATCGAACACCCTGATCTTCGCCGTTGATCTCGTCTTAAGGTGGTCAGCTCGCCCAGGCCGACGCGAGGATCACCTTGCAAAAGTCGGTGCGCTGGAAGCGGGGGTCCTTGAACGCCAACACATCATCGTTGACGGTGCCAAAAGTGCTGTCTGGCCGGTGCGTCATGCCCTCGTAAAAGGCGTCGATGATGTTCTTCTTAAAACTGGCGCCGCGCGGGTGGGCTATGACAACGGCTTCCCGCTGCTCCGGCGTGAACTGCTCATAGGCGATTCCGAGAACATCCATCTCGACACCCGCCGTGACGAGCGCGACCTCCGCCTTTTTGTGCTCCGGAATCCCGGGCGTGGTATGCAGCGCGATCGCGTCCCAGACAGTCTCGACCGAGGCTTCCGGAATGCCGTAGCTGCGCAGGAAGTCGCTTGCTGCATTCGCACCATCGACCTCGAAGCGGAGCGGCGAATCGCGGTACGCGTCAGTCAACCCGATGTCGTGGAACATCGCACCGACATAGAGCAGCTCGGGGTCGTATTTCAGACCCTTGCGCTGGCCAGTCAGCGCACCGAACAGGTACACCCGGGTGGAATGGTGGAACAGAAGATCCGATTCCGTGTCGCGGATCAGCTGGGTCAGATCACGCGCCATGTTGCTGTCAGGAATTGCGATGCCGGCGATGGTGCTGGGCATGTTCGAGCTCCAATCTGTGAGGATCGCGACTCAATGCCGCTCCGCGGTTCGCCGGTATTGCAGGGGCTGCGGCGGCACCTGCGAGAAGAGCTCGCCGAGTCCCTCTGACGGCCGATCCGGGACATGTTGTCCTCGACATCCGCCGTCTTAATCCGGATCGTCGACCGTCACGCTCTCCGCCCGTCCGTTGACATTGAGGGAATCGCTCTCGGCATGGTCCTCCCTCCCGCCTCTTGGGAGGGTCGCGGGTCAACAGCTCCACGCCGAAGAAGAAGACCTCATCGAACGGGGGGGCCTAGCTGAAGCTGCCGCTCGGACATCTGCGCCCGAGGGGCCGCGGCGCGCTTTCGCAAGTACGCCTTGGCCGAGTCGGCCATCGTCACCAGCGCCGCGCCCATCATGATGGCGTCCTTGACTACCAGCCGACCGGCGCCGGACAGCAGCGGGAAGCCGTGCTCGGGACTGCCGAGGGCCGGGACCCAGCACTCGGGCGTCGTGATCAGGAACGAGAGGGTCACGAACGACATCACGGAGACCAGGACGCTGCCGACGGCCGCCACCTGAGGCAGCCACGGGTGCAGTGCGATCATCAGCCCGAAGGCGACGATCACGGTTCCGAGAGCGTACGCGAAGGGGTACGTTCCGTTACGCTCGTGCCACTCCCGGTTGGCGGGGACCAGCTCGCCTTCCCGGTTCATGTGCTGTCGGTACTCCCCGGTCGGTCGCTGGTAGGCGAAGCTCATGAACGGGCTGTTGGCGACGAGCGGCACGATGCCCTCGGCTTCGTAGTGGAAGACCTTGAGGCTCCCGATCCAGACCAGCACCACGACGAGCCCGATACGTGTGACGATGAGGGCCGCCCGGTCCGCTCGGGCGGCCGTCTCGAACAGCTTGATGATCGTGTTCATGCCCGCCTCCTGTCCTGGTCCGTCCGCGTCGATCCTCCTGCGTCCAGTCTTTAAGAGTGCGTCGAGGTGAGTGCGCGGTCCGACGCTGGGAATTTCAGCAAGAGCCCGACACGCTGGCCAGCGGATCGGCGGACTGGTTTCCGGGCCGGACGGGGCTCCGTCTTCGCTGCCGACTGGGAGTCCCGGGCGACTGCCCTGCTCGCTCAACCAGGTGCGCTGGAACGGCGTCAGGAAGTACTGACGCGGCGTTTCGAGCTGGATTCCCCGGTCGGTCATCCGCAGGAGCGGGAGCTTCTGCGGATAGCTCACGAACGGATTGACGCCGTTCCAGTATGGATTCACGCCCGGGCCGGTGAAGCTGGGCAGCGGCGTCGCGCCGTGCGGCGCGACCTCGGCGCGAGCCTGCCCGGCGAACACGAGACCGGCGGCACCCGTGCCCAGCCAGGTCAGCAGCGACCTCCGCGAAATGCGCCAATTCAGCTTCTTTGTGATGACCGTTGGTCTTTCGAGGGCGCGCGACGGCGGAGCCGAAACGCGCCGCCCCAGTTTTCAGCAAGAACGCGCAACGGATCCCGAAGGGTGGCGGGCCTCGGTGGCCCGTCCCCACGCGAGCGGCACGCCGGCCAGGAACAGCGAGGAAGCTCCCGGCGATCGAAGAGGTCGCGAATGCGAGCCGTAGACGTCCGTCGTCGCGCGGCAGCTACTGCGGATTCTTGTGGATATTCGGGGGCGTCCGCAACGGCTGGTCGCGCTCCGCGGTCGAAACGAAGGGAAGAGGCACCAGGAAAAGGAGGCAAGCGTAGGCAAGAAGGCGGAGAACCAAACAGTGACCGAGCCGTACCACCCACACCCACGAGAGCTCCAGCGCTACTATCCGCAAGAATCCGCAGTAACGGCCGCGCGGCGACGAACATCTCAACCGCACAGGAGAAAACTATGAACATCCACTGGCAAGACACGGCCATCCTCTTCACCGATCCACAGAACGAGGTCTTGAGTGAGCAAGGCGGCGCGTGGAAGCTTGTCCGCGACTCCATCCGCGAGAACAAGACCGTCGAACACATGGAACGCATCTTTCAGAGGGCGAGGCAGACCGGATTCGAAGTCTTCATCTCCCCCCACTATTACTTCCCCACAGATGACAGGTGGCAGTTCCGTGATCCCCTCGGGTCGGTGATGCACGAAAACCATCTGTTCGCTCGAACCGGCGCGTTGACGCTCGACGGGTTTTCGGGATCGGGCGCCGATTGGCTCGCGCGCTTCAAACCCTACATTGAAGACGGCAAGACCGTCGTGGTCAGTCCGCACAAGATCTATGGGCCCGAGTCCAACGACCTCGTGTTGCAGCTGCGCAAGCGCGGGATCGGGAAGGTGATTGTCGGTGGGATGCTGGCGAATATGTGCGTCGAATCGCACGCGCGCGAATTGCTCGAGCAAGGGTTCGACGTGGCCGTCGTGAAGGACGCGACCGCCGCCCCAAGGCATCCTGTTTGGGGCGACGGCTACGCGGCGGCGCTCATCAACTTCGCCTATCTGGCCCCGGTCATGACCACCGACGAGGTGATCGACGCGATGAAGCGAGGCCAGCGGTAGGAACATCGCCCGACCCCCCAAGACAATACAACCTCAACCTATAAGGAGTTGAACATGTCCACTTCAACGAAACCGCTCCACATCGATATTCCAGTACGACTCACAGACTTTCGGGTTGCCTTCAGCATCGCTGACCTGGCGTTCGAAGGGGACCTGCCGGCGTCCATTTTTCACCTCCAGCTCATCACGAACGACATCTCTGACTGGAAGGCGAAGGCCCAGGTCATTGCCGTCTTTCACACAAATGCCGGTCACGTGACTCTGAACGACGATGCCTACAATACCGAACGAATGGTGGCGACCGGCAATCCGTACAAGGAACTCGTCGCCGAGCTGATGAAACGCGGTGTGCAAGTTGAGTTGTGTGGTGCGACCGCGACAGCTCACAAGTGGGGCAATGACGATCTGCTTCCCGAAATCAAGATCAATACGGATGCCATGGCAAGAATGTCACAGCTCGTTCAAGAAGGGTTCGTACAGATCACGGAGTGGGATTGAAGCACGGTTCCGCGCCGCACGATCGACCTGGCCCCCACGTTCCGGACGGCGCTGGCCAAGCTCCCGAGCCGATTTCGTCTTCCGCAGTACGGACGGCAAGCCGAGCGATCCGGACAACTTCGCTCACCGGGACTGGGTGCGCGTGCTTCGTCGCGCGGAGCTTCGCCGCTCGATCGGCTGGTGTTCGGTGAGAGAGGATAGGCAACATGAACGCCGACCGGGACAATGCTGAGAGAGTGATACACCGAACCGGGTGGGGACGACGGCGGCCGGACCGCTGCCGGCGGTGCGTCTACGTTCCGGAACGGTGGGGATAGCGCGGCCACGTCCGGGTCGCGGGGGCGGCTGTCAGATCACGCCCTCGGCGCGCCAGCGCTCGAGGTCATCGGGCGAGTGGCCCAGGAGATGGACAAAGACCTCCTGGTTGTCCTGCCCCGGCATGGGAGCCAGCCAGCGGACCCGGCCGGGAGTCTCCGAGAGCTTCAGCGGCGTCCCGGTCGTCTTCAGGGGCCCGTAGACGGGATGGTCGAGCTCGACGAACATCTCGCGGGCCCGCACCT
>WNFD01000381.1_pt1 | contig 43433 bp, 36 predicted proteins | sample 5400491 | NCBI WGS metagenome assembly WNFD01 (sample SAMN13153343, study PRJNA577476) | soil metagenome | isolation source: 120 cm saprolite under Douglas fir tree site 2 hole 2 replicate 2 | place: USA:California | collected 2015-04-18
CGCCTTGGTCTGACGATCAAGGCCGGTCCGCGAAGGCCATAAACCGAACGGCGGACATGCACGTGCTGGTGAAGTCGGACTGTGCCGTAGTACCTGTGAACCAACCGAACAAGGGAGGGAAACCTTCTGCGGAGGTTGGGGAGGGAAGGGCGCGGGCCGTGGAGAACATCGTTCAATCCCACATGCTCCCGACACAGAGCGGGAACTGCATGTCCCAGGGAACGGGCGGTGTGCGGCAAGCAATTTTGCCGCAATTGATCCATGGTAAGAGCCGTATGCGTAGACGCGCACGTACGGATCTGTGCGGGGGGCGATCAGTGATGGTCGTCCCTACCGCGACAGTAATCCGGCCCAAGCCCAGTTGACGGTAAATCGCCAAGCTGGCTATCGGCTCGGGAACGATCGCGGTAGCTCGAACCATGGGAGCACGCTGTTGTCGAAGCGGGTCATGGCGCAGATCCGGTCGCCGGTCAGAGTAAGGACGTAGAGGCCGACCCCGTGGCGGATGCCGTCGGGGGCGCGCAGGTAGGCCCCGAACGCCGGCTGACCGTTGGCACGCGTCCGCACGAGTTCGAACCTCCGGCCCGAGCCGAAGATTCTGGCGCAGAAGCGGGCAACGACATCTCGGCCCTCGTATTCGAATGGCATCGGTGGCATCGAGATGAAGACGTCGTCCGTCAGAAGAGCCACCAGCGCGTCGAGATCGGCGGACTCCCACGCGCGTACGAACTTCACCACGGTCGCATCCTCCGAGTGTGAGTCGGGGGCGGGAGGCGGTTCGCGGTCGGCGGCCGGAGGCCATCGGCGCTGCAGACTTGCGCGCGCCCGTTTGAGGGCGCTCTTGACCGATTCGACCGTCGAGCCCAGCATGTCGGCCACCTCGTTCGCGTGGAATCCGAGGACATCGCGCAAGATGAGGACGGCGAGCTGGCGAGGCGGCAGGACCTGAAGGGCGGTCACGAAAGCCAGGGAGATGGATTCGGTCTGCTCGTAGCGGGCCTCCGGGCCGAGCGTCACGTCGATCGCACCCGTGAGGAGGGCGTCGGGAAATGGCTCAAGCCATACGACATCGCCGAGCCGGGTCGGCTCGGGCGGTTCAACGTGGGGCACGTCCCACTCCTTGGCGGGTCGTCGGCTGGACGAGCGACGCGCGTTGAGGCACCGATTGGTGGCGATCCGGTAGAGCCAGGTGCGGACCGAGGCGCGTCCCTCGAACCCCGCGAGACCCTGCCAGGCGGCCAGCATGGTGTCCTGGAGAGTGTCCTCGGCATCCTGGAAGGAGCCGAGCATCCGGTAACAGTGCACCTGTAGCTCTCGGCGGTGCGGCTCGGTCAGAGCTCGGAACGCGTCGCCGTCCCCGGACCGCGCCATTGAGATCAAGTCGGCCGTCACCACTCTCACCATCGCGTCACCTTCTTCCCGCATCTTGTCGCAATTCCCTCCTATGCGGAGTGGGTGATATCGCGTTGAAAGAGATGTCGACGGTGCCTGCCTTCTCGATTACTGCGGCAATGTGACTCTCCGCCGCGTTCTCATCGAGGGCGTCCACTTGGGCGGCTTCGGCGGTTCCGCCGCCGGTGACAATTTCCTCGGCTATTGCTGATACCGACGCCAAGTTGCGGCCAGTTAGGAAGACTCTTGCCCCCTCTCTTGCAAAGGCCTTTGCGACGGTGCCTCCAACGGCACCACCCGCTCCATAGATCGCTGCGTTCTTGTTCTTGAGCATCATTTTCGTTTTCCAATGTTGAATGTTGGTAGGTGGCCAGGTTGCATGTTTCCGCAATGCTCTCGCACCAGGAAAGATAAGTCGGGCCGGTGATGAAACTCAGCTAAGCATGCGCTCTTAGCCTGGCTATGGCAGTGCCTTTATGGCCAGCTTCTCGTCCACCGCGATAATCCCGACAGCAAATGGTGTTCCGGCATCGTCGGAAACAAAGGGCAGCCTTCCCGGGACCTCATTGTTCCCGAGCATCGAATTTTTGTAACCCGGAAGGTAAACCATCATATGAGGATGCCAATGGCCTGCCGGTCCAAGAACCTGGTCCGCCGACCACATATAGCCGAAGCTCACTTCGGTTCGCTTCGGGATTTCGCCCTTTGCGTAAGCGGCTTCTACTCCCTCGGCAATTTGCTCGGCTGTCTTGCCTTCCAACCCAAGTTTTGTCCGAAGTTCGTAGTATGGCAGTACGGTTCGGACGGCCTGTGGGTTGAAGCAGATAGGAGCTCGGGTTTTTGCATCGTATGTTATCAAAGCCCGGATTTGGACGGGGGTGAACGTGGGCGCGCCAGTAAACCCGCGCATGACCATGCACACAAAACCGTTATCCCCCTCGTGCACGGTCTGGTAACCCGATGCGGTAAGAAATCTGATGGTTGCGCGATCCGAGATTGCCTGTGGCGCCGCGCTCTTCGCCAATGCAACTTCAGCGGCTTGCGGCATCATGTACTCGCTGAGCGGCGGATACTTCGCCTCCTGTGCTTTCGTCCCGGTCGCGCCCAAGGCGACTAGAACCAGAAACAGACAATGTTGATGCATTTTCATTCCCACTTGGACCTCTCCTCCGAAGTAACTTGGATTTCCCAAAGACGCTCCGTATTGGGACCCAGCCCGGCGATGGAAGGGTTAGCCTAAATTCAACCGTCCTTGGCTACGCAATTTCTCACTAAACAATCGATGAAACCGCAGGCTGAGCGGCCGTCGAAGCTACCCGATCGAGACGGGTCACTTCGGGTCCAGCGGAGCACGGTCCCGGCGAATATTCCGTGAAATGCTGGAAAAAGGGTTGCTTCTGCAAGTCCGGAAGCACCTCTTCAACGACCTCACCAATATAGACACCGGACGCGGAGCGAACTGGGCGGTTGGCGGTCGCCCATTTTCCCGACGTCGCGGTGTCTGTATCGTTGACGGCTCTGACGATCCAGACGTGTTTGTCACATTGACAGTCCCGGCGCTGTCGTCGGGTTTTATGGGATGAGTCGCTGACACCGTTGAGAGAGCTGCCGGCGTAGAAGCGACGAGAAATCCGTGAGAAGCACGATATTCGATTAGAAAGTCGATTGCCTGAGCCGAACTGCCCCCGCTAGCACCATCGCTTATCAGCTCCAAAGTCACATGGGTCCCTGACTTGGTTGCAATCATCAGGTTCGATACCGCAGGGTCTCTCGTGATCGGCTTGACGTAGACATACCTGGGCTCCCCCTCGTTGTGCTCCGCCTTGAACGATTCGGGGCTGCCAAGAACCACAGATGTGATCTCCTCCGGCATACGAATGACACTGTCGAAGTCGGGCCGCAAATGGAGCGGGGTGACTCCCGTAGGGTTGATGACAAGGGTTGCGATCCGTGCTGGCGGGACAGGCTCCGAGCCTTTGAGCGATAAAGGGAGCAGAACTACGATCGGTATGAACCAGCGAAGTTTCATGGCTTTTTATCTCCTTGGAGGCCTTGCGGCCGCGTGTTTGCGCATCAGGTAACACCGCCGCACCGCTTGAACGTAGGCGACTACATCGGGGTTCCGATAATTCAGTTGCTTCTTTCCAATCCAGTAATCGCCCGCATAATAGGCAGCGGCGACGAGTCGAAGGTCGCCACGAAACTCCCACATGAGGGTCGTCACATACCGTGTCCCCGCGGCAATGTTCTGCTCCTCGTCAAAGGGTTGAAAGGCACCAAACCGTCGCGCCGTGGCCGGCATGAGCTGCATCAGTCCCATCGCTCCTTTGTTTGAGAGGGCATTGGGATTCCAACGGGACTCGACATCGATCAACGCTGCGATCAACTCGGGCGGGATCTGGTAGTGGGTCGCATAGTGCTCAACGCATCTCTCCGCGGACGAAACGTCTCGTACCGCCAGTGCGAGTTGCGGCATCGCCAGGAGTAAAAGGGACACGAGCCATCTCATTCCTCAGCTCCCTCCGGCACCGTCATCTGCTTGGCGAAGCGGGCGCCGTCGAGAAGTAAGCTGGTGAAACCCTCGCGCAGCAGGAGATGACGGCGGTCCTTCTCAGTCTTCGCGAGGAAGGGCAGGAGAACGTCTCGCTGTTCGGCGGTGACATGGTCTGTGCCCATTAGCCGGAGGGCATTGGCAAAATCGATCATCTCGGAAACGGATGGAGGCTTTTCGAGCGAATAGTTGCGGAAAGCAAGTGCGATGCCTGCTATCTCTCTATGGAATCGAGAGGATGCGTCGGGAGTTCGACTGGCGATGATCTCGGCTTCTCGTTCGGGAGTCGGATGCTCAACGCGGATGTAGAGACTGCGCCGCCGGATAGGATCCCCAAGATGGCGCTCCTCGTTGCTGGTGATCACGATGAAGGGAATGCTTCGGGCTGCAACGGTGCCGAACTCGGGAATAGAGAGCTGATAATCGGACAAAGGTTCGAGGAGGAGCGCCTCTTTCGCTTCGTCCACCTTGTCGATCTCGTCGATCAACAGCACACACGGGCGTTCGCATTCGAGGGCACGCATCAGAGGTCCGGGACGGAAGAAGTCCCGGCCTTTGAGTGTCTGAACAATCTCCTGCCAGCTGAGGCCCTGCCCCTTGCAGAACTCCATGTAGAGTCTCTGGAGGCCTTCGTCGAATTCGCCGATCGCTTGTTTGTCGGTGAGCCCTTCGTAACATTGAAGCCGCTCTATATGCGTGCCCGCGGCCGTTGCCACTGCCGACGCCAATTTCGTTTTTCCACTACCGGCTGGGCCTTCAAGGATTACAGGTTTTCGGAGCTTCGCGGCTAAGAAAATGTCCATGGTCATGACTGAATCGATGAAGTATCCACTGGCGGCGAGTTTGGCCGAGAGTTCCTGGACTGAATCAAACATTTGGATTGCTCCCTTCATCTTGCACAGGAAGCGATAAGAGCGAGGCGGGAGTTGGGGTGGGCATCCGGCGCAGGGCGAGACCTCGAGTCGCGGCGCGCCACAGATCCCGCAGCGAGTTGGCCCAAACGACCATTCCTGCGAACAGTGCGCACATGATCCAACGATTCGAACCCCAAGCCTGACAGACGATCGGAACGCAGTGGATAAACACCACCAGATCGGCAAGTGTCATTCCGCCGGCCAAGACACAAAGTTGAATGCTTCTGCTCATCCGGCTCCTCCTTGCACGCCGAAGAGCATGGAGCCGAATCAATATTCAGTCAAATTTCCTGTAACTCATTGCAGCTAAATAGGTTGGAGATACACGCCAGAGGAGGGAAGAAGGCCGGATCTATCCGCAGGAAATACCTCGGGGGTGAGTTGTTCCGGAAATTTGAGCGAGTTTTGGAACCGTTCGATGCTTCTTGCAACTGTCAAAGGCTACTGATGCGCTGCGATTGGTCAGGAATATCTGAAGGAGCTATAGAGACACGTGCCTGAATACGAAAAGAATGGGAACTTTGGGATTATTTGACCGAGATTCAAGACAGGGCTATTTCATATTTGGCCAGAAAGCTTGATACATCGACCTAACGGGAGATAGCCATGAATACAGCTCATGATTCGGCGCGCTTCTTGACTACCAAGGAACTGTCAAAGCTTCTTGGGATTCCGGAAGGCACATTGCGGCAATGGCGTTGCTCGGAGGTCGGTCCCAAATGGCACAAGCTAAGGGGAAGCGTTCGTTATGATAAAAGCGACGTGGAGAATTTTCTCCACGAGAGCGAGCGTATTCCGTCTGTGCGGGCACACATGGAGGAACACCTTGTCTCTGTTTCGTCCCAAAGATAGTCGTTACTGGTGGTACTCGTTCTACTTCGATGGAGAACGCTATCGCAAGGGCACGAAGAAAACCAAGAAGGCCGCTGCGGCGGTTGTTGAAGCCGGCTTGCTGGCACGCCTTCAGGAAGGCGATGCCATCGAGCTGGGTAGAAAGAAGCCTCCTGTCCTCAGAGACCTTGCAGAACGGTTTCTGGAATGGGTGGATAATTCGCAGCAGCTGACGCCCAACGGAAAGCGATATTACCGTTACGGATGGCGGTTGTTACGTCTGTCCAAGCTTGCCGGCATGAGGATCGACCACATCTCGCAGGACGTGGCCGAATCAATTGTCTTTGAGCGACCGCTGCTTAACAGGAAGAAGAAAGATAAGGAAGGGAGGTATGAAGAAAAGAAGGAGACGGTGATCTGCACCGGCCATTACACGAACCAGGCTCTGCGTACCTTGAAGCGAATGCAGAACAAGGCCGTCGAATGGAAGCTGTTGCGGGATATTCCGAAGATCAGGCTATCGAAGGCTCCAGGGCGAGATCGGATGATAGATGAACGGTCAGAGGATGAACTCGAGCAGGCCTATTTAGATCCGGTCAAGCATCGCAGGATCAAGCGACTCAGGCAGCAGGCTTGGCTGGTTGTGGTCATTCTGCAGGACAGCGGCATGCGACCGGACGAGGTCTTCCCCATGCGGATCGAAAACATCTACTGGGATCAGCACCGCATCTGGGTTCCGGAGGGCAAGACGGATAACGCCACCCGCTTCGTACCGATGAGCGACCGCATGAAGACCATGTTGCGAGCGTGGTGCGGATCGATAAATGAGGGCTGGGTCTTTCCATCCTCTCGTTCGAAGTCCGGTCATCTCACAACGATTGCCAAGGGCTTTCAGGCTGCCCGAGGGAGGGCGGGACTGGATAAGAAGTTGGTCCCGTATTCAGCAAGGCACACCTACGGCACCTACACGATGGAAAAGAGCGGCAATGCCTTCGCAGTAAGCAAGTCCATGGGGCACGCCGACCTGAAGTCGATGGAGCCGTATCAGCACCAGGAACTGGAACCACTGCGGGTTGCGATCAACCAACGGAACCGGCGAAAGAAGTTTGGTCAGGTTTTTGGTCAGGTTTTGGAAAATGCATCGTAGGGGCAAACGAACCGGTAACGGTAAGTGCTTGATAGATTGGGAGAAAAATGGTGGACGCGGTAGGGATCGAACCTACGACCAGTCGATTAAGAGTCGAATGCTCTACCAGCTGAGCTACGCGTCCTTTGGTTTTGCTCCTGGAGGGGAGGTCAGTGAGAGCCTTTGCAAAGTTCAAACAGGCAAGACTGCAATCACTTGACTAGTTAAAGATACCACAGCTTGAAGCGTAAAAGGCCTCTGCAAGCTGGTGGGTCTTCAGCATCGTCTTGATAGGTGTGATTGTTGTGTTCCGAACGAAATGCAGGGGTTCAGCCTACGAAATCGACGTTGGCGCGGTGGGGAATGATGCCGCGGTCGAAGCCCATGTCGAGGAGTTTGCGGATGGCTTCTCTGCCGTCCTCACCGTAGTTGAGGGTGCGCTCGTTGACGTACATGCCGACAAAGCGGTTGGCTAGCGTGGGGTCGAGGTCGCGGGCAAACTGCATGGCGTAGGCGAGGGCCTCTTCGCGGTGGTCGAGTGCGTGTTGGATGCTGTTGCGCAGGGCATTGGTTGTGGTCAAGAGTGTCTCTGGGCCGAGGGAGCGGCGGATGGCGTTGCCGCCAAGGGGAAGGGGCAGGCCGGTCTGTTCGCGCCACCACTGGCCGAGGTCGAGCAGCTTGATGAGGCCGTCGTTGGCGTAGGTGAGTTGGCCTTCGTGGATTATGAGGCCGGCTTCGAACTCGCCTGCGGCGACGGCTGGGATGATCTTGTCGAAGGGGACTACCGCGGTTTCGATGTCGGGTGCAAAGAGCTTGAGGGTGAGGTAGGCGGTGGTGAGGGTGCCGGGGATGGCGATGCGGGTCTTTTTGATCTGCGGCAGGGTGAGCTTGCGGCTGGAGACGATCATGGGACCGTAGCCTTCGCCGACGCTGCCGCCGCACGCCATGAGGGTGTAGTTGTCCTGCAGGTAAGGGTAGGCGTGGAAGGAGATGGCGGTGACGTCGTAGAAGGCCTCGTTGATGGCGCGGTGATTGAGGGTCTCGATGTCGGTGAGGGTGTGGGTGAACTTGTAGCCGGGGACTCGGACCTTGTTGGTGGCGAGGCCGTAGAACATAAAGGCGTCGTCGGAGTCGGGGCTGTGGGCGATACTGATCTCTCGAATGGCGGTACTTGCTGCGGTCATGATGCGCTTCGTCCTTGCTGTAGGTGAATGATGGTGAGGTGCGCTGAGTTCGTGCGACGGCTCGGCGTGGGGACGAGAAAACGCGAGCCTGGGGCTGCCGGTTTAGGACTGCCGCCAGCGTTGGATTGAGCTGAAGATGCCGGCTGCGGTGGCGATCTTGACGATTTCGCCTGGGATAAAGGGAGCGACGGCGAGCGACCATGTCGCGGAGACGCTATGGTGAGCGTAATAGGCGAACCAGCCGGCGCCGAGGAGGAAGATAGGCAGGGTCGCGACGGTGGCGGCGGCGAGGGCGCTTCTGAAGCGCGTGGTTATGGGTTGCATGGCGCGTACCAGCCAACCGGCGGTCGCTGCGGCCAGTGGGTACGAGAACAGGAAACCGCCGTTAGGGCCAAGCAGATGAGCCATGCCGGCGGGGCCTCCGCTCGGGGTGAAGACCGGAAGCCCGAGGGCGCCTTCGGCGAGGTAGAGAACCATCGCGGAGAAGCCGGCGATGGGGCCGAGCGCCATGCCGACCAGGATGACGGCGAAGTTCTGGAGGGTGAGCGGGACTGGCGTAAAGGGTAGGGGGAGCGAGATGTGGGCGCAGGCGGCGACGAAGGCGGTCGCGCCGATGACGAGAAGGGTCTTGCCGGCGAGGGATTCCTGAAGCGATCCGGAACGGTGGGCGAGGCCGACTTGAGAGGGGATAGCGGATTGCATCGAGCAAGTCCTTTCGCGCTAGAGGCGCTTTGATGAAATGCATTGATTCCAGGTGTTGGCCAGGGTTGGGTCAAGCGCACTGTTCCAACTCGTCTTTCCCATAACGTCCTTTACGCCTTGTTGCGGGAGAGTACGCGGTGTGAGTGATTCCTGATCTTCGACGGCTGCGAAGAGATGCTGGGCGAAGTCGGGTTGCGGTTCGGCGGATACTCGGCGGGTGCGAACATGCCGGGCTATGGCGACGGCTGCAAGCAGGAGAGCGAAAAAGCAAAGGATCGAGATGGCAAGGAGAATATACATGCGCCAGTAAGAAGGATAACAAGTGCATGGGGTTCGTGCATCTTATTCGACCAGTGGTGTCGATTCGGCTGGATATTGCAGGCGGGATCGATGATTCCTGAGTGGTGATGGAGTTCCTCGCGGAGGCGGTATGAACTAGGTACGCTCTTGCGCGAAAGGGGTTTTCCACTTGACGGTGGGTAACGTGGAGTTTGTACTTAGTTCTGTTATGACTCGTTCGAGCAAGGCGCGCGCGGTAACAAAGCAGCCGGGTGCGGTCGTGCGTTTGTATGAACGGGGTCGGGTGGGCTGGAGAAAGGTAGCAACGGGTGCTGCTGCGCTGCTCGCCCTGGCGATGGGGTATCACGTCATCTTTGGGCAAAACGGGCTTACGGTGTACCAGCAGAAGCGACAGGACGCGCAGACCCTGGATCGTCAGTTGCACAGCCTGAAGCGGGAGAACGATCTGTTGAAGGGGCATGTCGACCGGTTGCAGAACGATCCGAACGCGATTGAACATCAGGCCCGCGAAGAGCTGCATTACACGCGTCCAGGCGAGGTGATCTATACGCTGCCTACGAGTACGGGTGCTTCGGGTACACCCAGCGAGCCGATCCCCGCTAAATAGCAGGTGTGATCCAGGCTCAGACGATCAGCAGATTCCTTCGGTCGCCGCCTGCCATCTGGGCGAAGATGGCAAGACACCAAGGCGATACCGTGACGGTCACAATTATCCTGGCATTCGTTGGCCGATTATCTTGATGTGATCGATCCGCAGGGTAAGACGCGAGTACCGTGCAGACTGCGGTTTTGAAGATGGTTTATGGGTGAACGATAGCCGTGTGGCCACGACAGGTGATGGGAGATTACGATAGGTTGCTGAAGAGCAGAGGGACTGTTAATGATTTTTGATATGGAAAAGCCCAAGGGGCGCACGAGCCATAACCTCTTGATTGGTCTGGTAGCGCCACGACCTATTGCCCTGGTGACGAGCATGAATGAGGACGGACGGTTGAATGCTGCGCCGTTCAGTTCGTACAACTATCTTTGCACCGACCCGCCGATCCTCGGCTTGGGAGTGACGAACCGGATACCCGGTGGACCTGTTCCTAAGGACACTGCGTGGAACATACGGCGGACGGGCGAGTTTGTGGTGAATGTGGTGACAGAGGACCTGATGGCGAAGATGAACGTTTGCGCCACGGACTTTCCGGCTGAGGTGAATGAACTGGAGATGGCGGGATTTACGACTACGCCATCAGAGGTGGTGAAGGTGCCGCGGATCGCGGAGGCCCACGCGGCGCTTGAATGCAGAGAGTTCACGACGATGGAGATCGGCAGGTCGCGAATCATTCTGGGCCGGGTGGTTTCGATCTATGTCGAAGATAAATTTATCGATCCGTCTGGACCGTATGTACTAGCGGAAGACCTGCATGCGATTGGCCGGATGAATGGGCTGGGCGCGTATGTGAGGACGCGCGATGCGTTTCTGATGGTGCCGCGCATGACTTATGAGGAGTGGAAGGCGGGCAGGCGCTGACGGTCATGAGAGGTATTCCTTGAGCCATGGGTCGTTGGTGTGGACGAGTTCGTGAGTGTTGCCGTCGAAGACCACCCGGCCTTCATTCAGGACGAGAAACTTGGTGCTGTCGTCGATACCGCCATTGGGGATTGGTTCTATTTTGCCCGTCTGCTGATTGAAGCGGTTTCTGGCCAGAAGGAAGGCGTCCTGCAGGCGGTGGGTGATCAACAGCGATGTGGTGTGGGATACGTCGCGCTGCTTGATGACAAGGTCGATGATCGTGGTTGAGGTGATGGGATCGAGGCCTCCGGTAGGAGAGTCGTAGAGGATGAGGTCCGGCTTGGCGATGATGGCGCGAGCGATGGATACGCGGCGTCGCATGCCGCCGGAGAGCTCCGAGGGGAACTTTGCGATGGTGTTCTCCAGTTCAACAAATTGAAGCGCCTCCACGACCCGTTTGTGGGCCTCTTCCTCCGGAACACGATCTTCGTGAAGGCGATAGGCTACGTTGTCTTCTACGGAGAGGGAGTCAAAGAGTGCGGATTCCTGAAAGACCATGCCGATGCGTGCGCGAAGTTTGAACAGGTCGGTCTCGCGCATGCGGGTGACGTCCTCGCCGAAGACGCGAATGGTGCCGGAGTCCGGTCGAATGAGGCCATTGGCGAGCTTCATCAGAACGGATTTTCCTCCACCCGCCGGGCCAAGAATGATGCGGGTTTCGCCGCGATGGACGGTGAAGGAGATGTTCTGCAGGACAGGCTTGATGTCGAAGGTAATGGAGACATCTTCGAAGACGACAACGGGGTCTGCGGAGTCAGGGGTTTGCTGGAGCTGAGCGACGTTTCCGGGAGCGATGTCAGCGGGCATGTCCGGTTACCTGCCGAAGATGCCGATCATCGCGCGGCTGACGATGAAGTCGACGATGATGATGAAGACGGAGGAGTAGACGACGGCCTGGGTGGTCGCTTTGCCAACCCCCTGGGTGCCGCCCTTTGTCGTCATGCCGAAGAAGCAGCCCACGGTGGCGATAATGAATCCGGAGAAGAGCGGCTTGGTGAGGCCCTGGACGACGTCGCCATATTGGAGCGCGCGGTAGGAGTTGTGGAAGTAAGAGGAGGCGTTGAGTCCCATGAGGGTGACGCTGACCAGAGCGCCGCCGGCGATTCCGACGGCGTCGGACACGATGGTCAGGAAGAAGAGCATGAAGACCGTGGCGTAGAGTCGCGGGGTGACTAACTTGCGTACGGGGTCGGTCCCGAGGGCTCGCATGGCATCGATCTGTTCGGTGACTCTCATGGAGCCGATCTCTGAAGCCATGCCGGATGCATTGCGGCCGGAGACCATAAGGCCGGTGAGGACGGGACCGAGCTCCTTGACCATCGAGAGGGCGACCAGGTTGCCGGTCAGACTGACCGAGCCGAAGGCCTCGAGCGAAGTTGCCGACTGCAGGGCGAGCACGCAGCCCGTGAAGAAGCCGGTGAGGACAACGATCGGCATGGAACCGACACCGATCGAATCCATCTGGGTGTAGATATCCGCCCAATAGCGGGGACGAGAATAGAGGTTTGCGATCGCGCGCCAGGACAGGATGGAGTATTCCTGGACGGAGGCAATGATTTGCTTGGCGAAGATCTCTGGAGAGACGAAGGGCATCTGGTTATGAGGCTCAGATTATCAGATGCGGGACCCTTGGCTGTCGATTGTATGTATATGGAAGGATTGCGGAAGGCCGGAAGGTGCATCGAACGGGCACGGAAATGAGAAGATAGAGGGGATGATATCTGAGATGACGGCAGCGGTGCTTTATGGCAAGGAAGACCTTCGGCTGGAGCGAGTGCCGGTACCGCAGGCAGGGCCTGGGGAGCTGGTCGTCCGGGTGGGCGCGGCACTGACCTGTGGGACGGATTTGAAGGTCTACCGGCGCGGATACCACGCCATGATGCTGAAACCGCCGATACCGTTTGGTCACGAGTTTGCCGGAGTGGTTGCGGAGGTTGGGGCCGGGGTTACGGCATTTCGTGAGGGGGACAGAGTGGTGGCGATGAACTCCGCTCCTTGCGATGCATGTTTTTTTTGCAGGCATGGGCAGCAGAATCTGTGCGAGAACCTTCTGTTCAACAACGGAACCTATGCAGAGTTTATTCGAATTCCGGCGCGGATCGTGGAGAAGAATACCTTGCTGGTGCCGAATGGAGTTCCTCTGGAACACGCCGCGTTAACCGAGCCGTTGGCGTGCGTTGTGCGTGGTCTGGAGGAGAGTGGAGCAAAGGCCGGCGATACGATGGTGGTGATCGGTGCAGGTCCTATTGGGCTAATGTTCATGCATGTCGCTGAACTCGCCGGTGTCAATGTGATTGCTGTTGTGAAGCGGGAGGATCAGATCGCCACGGCAACGCTGTTCGGCGCCACTAGCGTGTTGCAGGTGGGAGTTGTGGAGGACGTTGTGGCGGCGACTCGCGCGCTGACATGCGAGGGCCGCGGTGCAGATGTCGTGATCGATGCGGTGGCAAGTCCTGCAGCGTGGGAGTGGGCGGTCGACATGGTGCGGAAGGGGGGCGCCGTCAACTTTTTCGGTGGGCCGCCCAGTGGGACGAAGGTGCAACTGGACACGAACCGTTTGCACTATGGCGACATTACATTGAAGGCGAGTTTTCACCACACTCCGGCAACGTGCAGGACGGCGTTTGGCCTGGTGACCAATGGCCGGTTCAAATGCGCGGAGTATATTACTGGCCGGGCTGGACTAGACGAGGTGCCTGATCTCTTTGCACGGATGATGAGCAGGAGTGGAGGCTCGCGGGAGATCAAGACTGCGGTCTTTCCGGGCGGGGTGCCGCGATGAGCGACGGGATTGCGACACAACACGCGCTTTTAGGCGCTCCACTGGAGTATTTAACTCCGTTGGAGCAGCCGACCCTTGCTGAGGCGCGGGCATGGTGCCACAAACTCGCTACGACTCACTATGAGAACTTTCATGTCGCGACCTTCTTCCTGCCGCGTAGGGTGCGACCTTACTTTGAGAGCATCTATGCGTACTGCAGAGTGGCCGACGATCTCGGGGACGAGGTCGCTGATCCCGCGGTTGCGACTCGCCTGCTCGATACATGGGGCTCGATGCTGGATGAGTGTTATGACACGCCGGAGCGGTCGATGCACCCGGTTTTCGTTGCGTTGCATGAGACGATTCGGGAATGCAGCCCGCCGCGTGAGCTCTTCGCGGATCTGCTGCATGCCTTTCGCATGGACCAGGTGAAGACCGCCTACGACAACTGGGAGGAGCTGCTGGTTTACTCCCACTATTCGGCGAATCCGGTTGGGCGGCTGGTTCTCTGGGTCTGCGGGTATCGGGAGGAGTTGCTCGGGTTGCTTTCGGACAAGGTATGCACGGCACTGCAGTTGGCGAACTTCTGGCAAGACGTGGTGGAAGATGCTGAGCGCGGCAGGCGCTATGTTCCAGCTGATGCAATGCTCCGGTATGGAGTCGATGAAGGGCAGATTGAGGGTCGAGTCTTTACGCCTGAGTTCAGGTCGATGATGCAGGATCTGGTGTTGCGGACTCGCGAGATGCTGCTCGAGGGCGGGGCTATCAGCGAGCATGTGGACAGGGAGCTTGCAGTCACTCTGGATCTGTTTCGCAAAGGTGGAGAGGCGATTCTGAATGGCATCGCTGCGGAGAATTTCGATGTGCTGCGCGGAAGGCCAGTGGTGTCGAAGGCGCGGAAGGCGCGGCTATTGATGGAAGCGCTCGTCGGCAAGTTGCGTGCGGGGATGTCTACGTGACCATTGCTGAGGCGTATGCCGTCTGTAACGCGATCGCGCAGCGGGAGGCAAAGAATTTTTATTATTCCTTTCGCGTGCTGCCAAAGCACAAACGGAATGCGATGTGCGCGGTGTATGCGTTTATGCGACGCGCCGACGATATCTCCGATGATGAGACGCTGCCGGTGGCAGAGCGCCGCGAGGTGATGGCCCGGTGGCTGGAGGCCTGGCGGGATGCGAGGCGAACCGGCGTCTCCGATGATCCTGTGTTCCTCGCGCTGAATGACACTCAGAAGAGGTTTGCAATTCTCGATGCGCTGCTGGAGGACCTGGTGCGGGGAACGACGATGGATCTCGAGGAGAGCCAGCCGGGCGTAGTAACGGTCACTGACAGGACAGCTTCAGAACAGGACGGTCGAACGCGGACATTTCAGATCTACGAAAATTTCGACGGCTTATACCGCTATTGTTATCTCGTTGCCTCGGTTGTTGGGCTCGTGTGTATCCGTATCTTCGGATATAGCGATCCAAGAGCGGAATTACTTGCGGAGAAGACGGGCGTTGCGTTTCAGTTGACGAATATATTGCGCGATGTCAGCGAAGATGCGGAACGCGGTCGGATTTACCTTCCTTTGCGGGATCTTGAAGTGAACCAGGTCTCTGTGGAGCATCTTGTCTTGGCTGCTCAAAATAGAGAGAAGCCTGAGACGGTGATCGATTTGCTTGCGCTGGAGGCGTCCCGGGCGCGGGAGTTTTATGCTTCAGCTGAAGAACTTCTGCCTCTGATCCATCGAGATAGCCGTGCGGCGCTTTGGGTGCTGGTGACGATCTATCGAGGATTGCTTGAGCGAATTGTCGCGAGGAATTACGACGTGTTTTCTGAACGTGTGAGCGTGCCGACCTCAAAAAAACTGATGATCCTGGGACTGGGAATGGGGATGGCTCTGCGCAATCGGATGGTCTCGTGAGCGGAAGAGAGCAGAGTGACGTGATTGTGGTGGGTGCGGGGGTGGCAGGCCTCGCTGCTGCAGCCGCTCTGGCCGGGGCAGGGAAGAGCGTGACCGTGCTTGAACGCAAGCCATATGTCGGCGGCAGAGCTTGCTCGTATGAGCATCCTGCTCTGCATGAGGTTGTGGATTCGCAACATGTGTTGCTGGGTTGCTGTACCAATCTCATCGAGTTGTGTGAACAGAGTGGAAGTGCGGACAAGATTCGCTGGTACGACAAACAGACTTTCCTCGAGCCAGGCGGCAGGTCGAGCACGATTTCCGCCAGCGGCCTGCCTGCGCCGTTTCACTTTGCTCCGAGCTTTCTGGGCATGTCGATGCTTGGATGGAAGGACAAGTTGGAAATGGCGCGCGGGCTCATGGAGTTCTTCCGCGGGTATCCGGCGGAGGACAATGAGAGCATTGAGCATTGGTTGAAACGAACGCGGCAGACTGAGCTTTCCATCAGGCACTTCTGGAACCCGATCCTGATGGCGACGCTGAATGATCGCGTTGCACATTGTTCGACTCGTTACGCAGGTAAGGTCTTCCATGAGCTGTTCATCAAGTCTTCGACGGGCGGGCGGTTGGGCATTCCGACGGTGCCACTGAGCGAGTTCTACATGGCTGCTGCACGATTGATCGAGTCCAGCGGCGGAACGGTGCAGCTCCGTGCGAGCGTTGAAGCCATTACGCAGGAGCAGGGCGGCCGCTGGCGTGTGAACATTGCGGACACGAGCTACATCGCGGATTCAATCATCCTCGCGCTTCCATTCGAGCAGACACAAAAGCTGTTGCCAGCCGTTCGGTTGAACGAGCAGTACGCGGGACTTGCCCTGAACACGAAAGACGAGCTGGAGTTGAAGATGGCCCGGCAGGTGCATTCGCCATTCACTTCGATTCTTCTCTGGTTCGACCGCGAGATCACGGATCTTGACCACGCGTGGCTCCTGGATACGACAATTGAGTGGTTCTTCCATAAGTCGCGTATTCGCCGGTACGCACCGGAGAAGGGGAGCTATGTCGAACTGGTGATCGCAGGATCGAGAGCGCAGCTGAGTATGACGCGCGAGGAGATTCTGTCCGGCGCGCTGAATGAGTTGCAGCTGTTTTTTCCTGAGGTGAAGCGAGCAAAGCTGGTCAAGAGCGGCGTATTGAAGGAGGCTCGGGCGACCTTTTCCGTGGTGCCGGGACTGGATCAATTTCGTCCAGCACAGACGACGGAGTGGCCTGGGTTGTATCTTGCAGGAGACTGGACTGCGACGGAGTGGCCCTCCACAATGGAAGGGGCTGTGCGTAGTGGCAGGCTGGCGGCGGGGGCTGTGATGGGCGATGATGGGCGATTTATGGCGGCGGAGACGCCGCCCAGTGGCCTGATGCGGTGGTTGGGTACGCGTTGATCGCTTGCGAGCGCGCCCGGTCAAGTAAGAAAGTACCGCCTGTGCCGTGACGACCAGGCTCGCTATGCTTCGATCAGCACGCATCCATAGCGCTTCTCGACATACTCATCGAGAATTACCTGAAACTCCTCGACAATCCGGTCGCCCTTCAGTGTGGTGAACAATTTCCCGTCAACATACACTGGCGCCTTGGGCTCTTCAAACGTACCCGGCAGCGAGATGCCGATATTGGCATGCTTCGACTCGCCTGGTCCGTTCACGATGCAGCCCATGACCGCAAGTTTCAGCTCTTCGACTCCCGGATACTGCTTCTTCCACTCCGGCATCGACGCCACCAGATAGCCCTGGATCCTCTCGGCGAGTTCCTGGAAGTAGGTTGAAGTCGTCCGTCCGCAGCCAGGGCAACTGGTCACCTGCGGCATAAAGCTGCGAATTCCGAGCGACTGCAGAATCTGCTGGCCGCACCGAACTTCCTCCGACCGGTCTCCCCCGGGAGTCGGGGTCAAACTAACCCGAATCGTATCCCCGATGCCAGCCAGCAATAAAGGGGCAAGACCCGCAGCCGAAGCCACAATGCCCTTCATCCCCATTCCGGCCTCAGTCAGCCCAAGATGAAGCGCATAGTCGCAACGCCGCGCCAGTTCCATATAAACATCGATCAGGTCGCGCACACCTGAAACCTTGGCCGACAGCAGGATCTGATCCCGCCGGAGCCCATAACGCTCCGCCGCGGCGGCGTTGTCCAGAGCCGACACCACCATCGCTTCCATCATCACATCGCGAGCGGGGAAGGGATCGGCAGCCCTTGAATTTTCATCCATCATCTTCGTCAGCAGCGCCTGATCGAGCGAACCCCAGTTCACCCCGATCCGCACCGGCTTCTGATGCTCGACAGCAACCTCAACCATGGTTCGGAAGTTGTCATCGTCTTTTCGTCCGATCGAGCAGTTGCCCGGATTAATGCGGTACTTTGCCAGCGCCTTTGCTGTCTCCGGATACTTCTTCAACAACTGATGTCCGTTGTAGTGGAAGTCCCCAATAATCGGCGTCGACCAGCCTTTCTTTGCCAATTCTTCGACGATATAAGGCACGGCCTTCGCTGCTTCGTCGTTGTTGACCGTGACGCGCACCATCTCCGAACCGGCTCGCGCCAGCGCAGCAACCTGCTGCACCGTGCTCTCGACGTCGGCCGTATCCGTGTTCGTCATCGACTGCACGACAACCGGAGAGTCTGACCCAACTCGGACGCGACCAATATTCACCGTTACCGCACGTCGACGCTGTATCTCTGGCATAAGCTTCCCTATGTGATTTTATCATCCCGGCTTTATCCATAGCCCTCGCGATACCCTTAGAGGAAGTGCTCCGTACTCAAATGCATAGAGCAGCGCATTCACGGCCTCTGCTCACAACATCCGGTACACTACTGGTGGTATCACGCATTCCGCCCTCACGGACCGATTGCGGCTTACCTCATCAAATGTGGGCCCGGTAGCTCAGTTGCATAGAGCAGCGCACTCCTAACGCGAAGGTCGCAGGTTGGACTCCTGCCCGGGCCACCAAGAAAAGATCTACGAAAATCTGAGCGAAACTAGTCGAGGATTCGAATTCTAGCGCTCTATCTTTTTCTGGCTGACCTCTAATATCTTGCAGTCGCTGTGCTATGCGATGGAGTGGGTGGTGAGCAAGTCTTCAATCCGAACGGGTAGGCTCCGGACACGTACGCCGGTGGCGTGATAGACCGCTGCGGTGATGGCGGGTGCGATACCGGCCAAACCGATTTCGCCGATACCGCGGGCACCGTACTCCCCCAGGACGGGATCGGGGATGTCGAGAAAGTGAACATCGATATCGGGCGAGTCAGCGATTGTGGGAACGATGTAGTCGGCGAAGTTGTCGTTGATAGGATGGCCGTTACGCGGGTCGTAGGTGGTTTGCTCGAACAAACCCATGCCAACTCCCATAACGATCGCCCCGGCTACTTGATTGGTCGCCGTGCTCTTGTTGATGATGCGGCCGCCATCGATGACACTGACGGCTCGACTAACGCGGAGCTTTGCAATTCCAGGATCCCATTCGATCTCGACGAACTGCGCGCCGAAGGAGTGCGTGGAGTAGTCACGGGCCTTGGGATCAGCACCCAGGCCGCCGGATTTCCCGTCTCCGTTGGCACTGGCTAGGTTCGCTGTGGTCAGAATTTCCTGGAAGGGCACACCGTTGGCCGGTGACTGATCTTTCGTGTGGACGCAGCCGGCGGACATTGTCAGCGAGTCGACGTCCTTACCGGAGAATGGCGACTTCCTGGTATTCGTAGCGACAGTAAGGACGACTTTGATAGCGGCGTTAACTGCGTCAACGACCGATGGCAGGATTGTAGCCGTGGCGGTTGAGCCGCCGGAGGTGGGGCCAGGCGGCAGGTTGCTACTGCCAAGAACCACGTTGATCTTTTCGACAGGGATGCCAGTCTTATCGCTGACGACCTGTGCCATCACGGTGTAAGTGCCGGTGCCGATGTCCTGCGTTCCAGAGCTCACGCGCGCGGTGCCGTTGCTAAGGAGACTAACAGCTGTTTCGCTGACGCCGCGACTGGCTCCCCATGAGGCGCATGCGACACCCCAGCCGAGAACGAGGTCTCCCTTACGCATGGAGCCAATCCCGGGCGTACGGCGAGACCAGCCGAATTTTTCCGCGCCCAGCTGCAAGCACTCTTTGAGATGGCGTGAGGAGAATGGCTTGTTCTTTTCTTCGTCGATCAGCGTGTCGAGCGAAAGGCGCAGCTCAACCGGATCTTTCTTCAGCTTGATAGCCAACTCGTCCATTGCGGATTCGAGGGCGAAAAGTCCCGGAACGGCTCCCGGACCACGCATAGGCGTCGGTGTGCCAACGTTGCGGCGTACGAGCGCTGACGTGACCTTCAGGTTTGGCGTGCTGTAGAGAAAGGGCGTTGCTTCACCACAGTTTTCGCGAATGTCGTCGCCGTAGGAGGTGTGGTTGCGGTAGTCCTGCTGGAGCGAGAGGAGCTTACCGTCGGCGGTCGCGCCGAGGCGCATGCGTTGTTGGGTGCGTGGACGATGGCCTACGTTGGAGAACATCATCTTGCGGCTGAGGGTGATCTTGACCGGGCGATTCAGTTTGCGCGCCGCAGCCGCGGCGATCGCGGAGTGTGGCCATGGGAAGAGTTTTCCACCAAAGCCTGAACCGATGAAGCGAGAAACGACCTCGACGTTTTCCTTAGGCTCGCCCAATACTTGCGAAAGAACGTTCTGATGGTTCATCACGCCTTGCGACGATTCATAGAGGGTGTATTTCTTGCCATCCCACACGGCGACGGTCGCATGCATCTCCATGGGATTGTGCGTCTCAACCGGCGTGACGTAGACCTCGTCGACCTTGACGGCTGCTTTAGCGAAGACACCTTCGGAGTCGCCGCGACGGCTCAGAACACGAGGCCCGCCAGGCTGCCCTTCTGGTGGAAGTGGATCATCGAGTGAGGTTGCTACGTTGAACTTGTCTACGTCGTAATCAACGTGAACGGCTTCTGCGGCGGCGCGTGCCTGCTCGAAGGTCTCGGCGATGACCGCTGCGACATATTGACCCCAGTAATAGACCGTCTCATCCTCAAAGGCGGGACGGCTCTCACTGTTGCGACCGCCTGACGCGTTGCGGTAGAGCGGCATGATATTGCCGTGATGCAGCACAAGGATCACTCCGGCCATCTTTTCTGCCGCGCTGCTGTCGATACGGCGGATCTTGCCGCTGGGGATGGTTGCGCATACCGGCACGGCGTAGACCATATTCGGGAAGTTGTAGTCGGACGCGTAGAGTGCCTTGCCGGTGGTCTTGAGAGGACCGTCGATGCGGGGCAGAGCGGCGCCGATGATAGCCGATGGCGCGTCGTGATTTATTTCGGCGGCTGACGGGGGAGCACCCTCGTTCGATTTAATGAACTCGACAAATTCGCTGAACATCATAGTGACCGACTCCTCTGCGATGGGTTGTTTCGCTTGTTCATTGTCCTCTTTCAATTACGCCCTGGTGGACGTTGTGAGTGCGCGCACGATACAGCGCTTTGCCAGCTCAACCTTGAAACCGTTTTCGCTTGCCGGGCGCGCGTCCTTCAGCGCCTCTTCTGCCGCGCGGCGGAAGGTGGCGGCGTTGACTGAGTTTCCTTTTAAGGCGCGCTCGGCTTCGAGAGAGCGCCACGGCCTGGTGCCTACGCCACCCAGGGCGATGCGAGCGTACTCGATCTTGTTGCCATTCAGCTTCAATACGACTGCAGCTGATGCGAGAGCGAACTCATAGGCAGCGCGATCGCGCAGCTTGAGATAGTATGACTTCGCACCAGCAATGGGTGGCGGCAGGGTGACGCTGACGATTAAGTCGCCCGGCTCCAGGACGGTTTCGCGATTGGGAGTCGAGCCGGGCAATAAATAAAATTCGTGAATTGGAATGCTGCGCTTACCCTTTGTCCCCTGAACCTGAATCGTCGCCTCAAGCGCGGTAAGTGCAACGTTCTGGTCGGACGGATTTGTTGCGATGCAATCCTTGCTGGTACCGAGGATAGCGAGCGTGCGGTTATGGCCGTCGATTGCGGAGCAGCCGGTGCCGGGGTCTCGCTTGTTGCAGGCGTGCGCGGTGTCGCGGAAGTAGACGCAGCGAGTGCGCTGCAATAGATTTCCGCCGGTGGTGGCCATGTTACGAAGTTGCGGCGATGCGCCGGAGAGCAGAGCCTGCGAGAGCACAGGATAGACACGCTGTACCGTGGGGTTATGGGCCACATCGGAGTTGCGTGCGAGTGCTCCGATGATGAGCCCGCCGTTGGGAGCAGTCTCGATCTTATCGAGCGGCAGGACGTTGATATCGACGATTTGCCTGGGGCGTTCGACGTTGAGCTTCATCAGGTCAATCAGCGTCGTACCACCGGCAACGAAACGAACTTCTGCGGACTGCTGTGCTGTCGATGACGTAGCTCCCAACTGAACGGCCTGGTCAACGGTGGTGGGTCGACTGAACTGGAAAGTATCCATTTCTTTGCTCCGATGTCGGTTCGGCCTGAGGCCGTGCCGCTAGGCTTGTTTGCGCGCAGACTGTACGGCTGCGACGATATTGGGATAGGCGCCACAGCGGCAGATATTGCCGTACATGGCCTGCTTGACATCCTCATCTGTCGGACCAACCGGTTCCTTGAGGAGAGCAACGGCAGACATGATCTGGCCGGAGGTACAGTAGCCGCACTGGTATCCGTCGTGCTCGATGAAGGCGGCCTGCATGGGGTGAAGATGGTCCGGTTGGCCGATGCCTTCAATGGTGGCGATCTCGTCCATCGAGTGCATGACGGCGAAGGAGAGGCAGGAGTTCACGCGGCGGCCGTTGACGTGTACTGTACAGGCGCCGCATTGGCCGTGGTCGCAACCTTTCTTTGTACCCGGCATGTTCAGGTTTTCCCGAAGGCAATCGAGCAACGTGGTGCGAGGGTCAAGCTTCAGGTTGTGCTCTTTGCCGTTGATGCGGAGAGAGACCGGGACTGCCCCTTCAACCCCGTCAGTCGGTGGCATCTCTTCGATGGCAGGAGGGGCATGAGGAGAAACAGAGGCGAAGACAGGAGTGGTTGCTGCAATACCGGCGGCTCCAAGGTGCGAGAGGAATGACCGCCGACTGACGCGGCCGATAAGTGGTTGGCCATTGTCCGGTGCCAGTTTCTCCCGTTCTTCTATACCCCTAGCGATTTTGGACTCTACTGGATCTTTAGCCATGGAAAACCTCAATTGGGGATAAAAACTCGGCGCGATCTCGAAATTCGCTGTCAGACCAATTGTCTGCAACTAGAAGCATAGATGCAAGCGCAGGCGAGGTTGATTCTCGCTTCCCTCGTTCTCGTGTCAGATTCAGCGAGATCGTTTGATTAGATGTTTCCTTAGATGCAACTGGATGGTTTCCCCTTTGAGTCTCTTGCTGGACTTCTACCTCTAGCGCCAGACTTTGCGAGTTTCCCGTAGATTGGGCATGTTCCCTTGACGATGGCGTAGATTTAGATTCAATGCGAAGCGATAACCAACCTCGTTCTATCCAGGTACATCCCGCGGACAACGTCGCTATCGTCGTGAATGAAGGAGGCTTACCGGCCGGAATGCGCTTCGAATCCGGCCTAGTCCTTCGCGAAGCGATACCAGAGGCACATAAGGTTGCGCTCACGACGATTCCTGAAGGCGCACCGACCATCCGTTACGGTGTAACGATTGGTTACGCTCGAACAGAGATTTTGGCCGGTAGCTGGGTTCATGAAGGCCTTCTCGCGGCGCCTGAGGCTCCGGCTCTCGACAAGCTCTCGATCCATGAGGGTCCCAGGACACTGCCTACTCCATTAGAGGGATTCACCTTTGAAGGCTACGTCAACGACGACGGTACTGTTGGCACCAAAAACATCCTTGGCATCAGCACTACCGTGCAATGTGTCTCGGCAACGGTTGAATACGCGGTAAAGAAGATTAAGGCGGAACTTCTGCCGAAATATCCGAATGTTGATGACGTCATCGCTATTACCCATCTTTACGGTTGCGGCGTTGCCATCGACGCTCCAGGTTCAGAGATACCCATTCGGACACTGCGAAACCTTAGTCTCAACCCAAACCTTGGGGGAGCGCCTTTGGTAGTCAGTCTCGGCTGTGAGAAGCTGCAGCCGGCGCAGATGCTTCCGAGCAGTACATTACCGATCCTCTCCTCTCGACCCTATGTCGTTCGGCTGCAGGATGACGAGCATCGGAGTTTTGGCGATATGGTCCACGCGATTATGCAGATGGCCGAACAGCGTCTCATACAGCTCAATGCGCGGCGGCGGCAGATCCGTCCTGCCTCGGATCTCGTCGTCGGCCTGCAATGTGGTGGAAGCGATGCCTTCTCTGGCGTCACCGCGAATCCGGCAGTGGGCTATGCAGCTGACCTTCTGGTGCGTGCGGGAGCCACGGTGATGTTCTCTGAGGTCACTGAGGTGCGCGACGCGATCCATCTCTTGACCGCGCGTGCGGCCACGCCACAGGTGGCGAAGGATCTCATTCGTGAGATGGCCTGGTACGACAGGTATCTCGAGCGTGGGTCAGTCGATCGCAGCGCAAATCCGACGCCAGGTAACAAAAGCGGTGGTTTGGCCAACATCGTAGAAAAGGCGCTTGGTTCCATCGCCAAGGCCGGCACCAGCTCCATCAGCGGTGTCTTTGGCCCGGGAGAGCGTATCACCTGCAAGGGGCTTGTCTTTGCTGCTACTCCTGCGAGTGATTTTGTTTGTGGAACGTTGCAACTTGCCGCGTCGATGAACATGCATGTCTTCACTACGGGGCGGGGAACTCCCTATGGGTTGGCGATGGCTCCAGTGATCAAGGTTTCATCACGAACGGCGCTCGCCGAACGCTGGTCCGATCTGATCGATATCGACGCGGGCACCATAGCGACAGGGGAAGCCAGTATTCAGCAGGTTGGCCAAGCGATCTTTCAATACATTCTGGATGTTGCCGGTGGACGCAAACAGACGTGTGCCGACCATTGGGGGCTCCACAATGAGTTTGCGCTCTTCAATCCCGCGCCTATCACCTGAGGCTTTCCGAAATCAGCAGAGGCAAGGACGCTTCGGGTCGAACTTCCAGTTTGGCTTCAGGTATTGCATCGCAATCGCGTCATTCCGTGCACCAAGGGCAGGCTGCTTGTAGAGACGATGGGCCGCCTCGACCTGATCCATGTCGAGCTCAATGCCAAGTCCCGATTTTTCGGGAACAGTGAGCTTTCCACCGTCGATTCTTAGCGGATCCTTAGTTAGACGCTGTCCGTCCTGCCATATCCAATGTGTGTCGATCGCAGTTACATTTCCGGGAGCCGCTGCGGCAACATGAGTGAACATTGCGAGTGAGACATCGAAGTGGTTGTTTGAGTGGGATCCCCAGGTCAATCCCCACTCGCGGCAAAACTGCGCCACCCGAACGGAGCCCTGCATCGTCCAGAAGTGCGGGTCGGCCAGCGGTATATCAACTGCGTGCAGTTCCGTGGCAAACCTCAATTGGCGCCAATCTGTCGCGATCATGTTTGTGGCAGTTGGCAAGCCCGTTGCACGACGGAACTCCGCCATGATCTCCCTGCCGGAGTAACCGTTCTCAGCGCCACAGGGGTCTTCTGCATAGGCAAGGATGTTCTGCTTGCCGGAGCAGAGCCGTATTGCTTCTTCGAGCGACCAGGCACCGTTGGGGTCGAGCGTGATTCGTGCCTGCGGGAAACGTTGTGCAAGCGCGGTAACGGTTTCCATCTCCTGCTTGCCAGTGAGCACTCCACCTTTTAGTTTGAAGTCCTTGAACCCATATCGCGCTTCGGCGGCTTCGGCCAGCTTCAAAACCGACTCTGTCGTGAGCGCTTCTTCATGCCGTAATCGCAGCCATTCGTCATCCGTCGTCTCGTTGCTCTGATAGGGCAGATCGGTCTTCTTCCTGTCGCCAACGAAAAAGAGATATCCGAGCACAGCAACAGAACTGCGTTGTTGTCCCTCGCCCAACAACGCGGCTACCGGAACACCTAGAAACTGACCTAGAAGATCGAGCAGTGCGGATTCGATCGCTGTGATGGCGTGCACCGTCGTCCTGAGGTCAAAGGTTTGCAGGCCGCGTCCTTCTGTGTCGCGATCGCCGAAGCGATGTCTCACCTGGTTCAGGATTTGTTGATACGAAGCGATCCTTTCGCCTTCGACCAGGGGTCTGCTCTCCTCAAGCACCTGTCGTATCTTCTCGCCACCTGGGACCTCTCCTACGCCGGTATGGCCCGCGCTGTCGGTGAGGATGACAAGGTTTCGGGTGAAGTAAGGAGCATGTGCGCCGCTCAGATTCAGCAGCATTGAGTCCCGCCCTGCGACCGGAATCACGCGCATCGTTCTGATCTCCGGAGATCCCTGCGCTGTCAATTTCTCTATCATGCTGTACCGCCAGCAGGTTCAGGCAGCTTCAAATCGACGCGTTTGATCTCACCCACAATTGGCAGGTAGGCGACGATGGCCATCAATGCCATTGCGACAACAAAGATCAACGCGCCATGGAATGAGCCGGTGCGCTTCACAATATATCCAATGACGATGGGAGTCGTGATGCCGGCAAGATTCCCGATCAGATTGAAGAGCCCGCCATTGACACCGATGAGCGGCTTCGGTGAAGTGTCCGCGATGACTGTCCACCCCAGTGCGCCGAATCCTTTGCCAAAGAAGGCCAGCGACATCAGCGCCATAACGACCCACTGCGCATTGGCGTAGTTGCATCCGATCATCGTCATCGAGAGCAGCATACCAAGGACAATTGGAGTTTTGCGTGCGAATGACAGCGAGTGCCCAGCCTCCAGCAACTTGTCGGAGATAACACCGCCCAGAATGCCGCCTACAAAACCGCACAAGGCTGGGAAGGCTGCCATGACTCCGACCTGCACGATCGACATATGTCTCGCCTGGCTGAGGTAGACGGGAAACCAGGTCAGGAAGAACCATGTCAGAGTAGTAATGCAATACTGTCCGATGTAAATGCCGACCAGCATCCGATTGCTCAACAGCATTCTTATTTCGCCCCACGTCAGCTTCGGTGCTTTCTGCGTTGTGCCCGAGCCAGGATCGATGTTCGTCAGGCCGCCACCCTGTTCGATGAGGTCAACCTCGCCCTGATTGATGCGCGGGTGGGTTCTTACACTGTGGAACACTTTGTGCCATGCGAAGCTGAGTGCAAGAGTCGCTCCTCCGAGAAACCAGAAACACTCCTTCCAGCCCCAGAGATGGGTTATCCATCCCAGGATGGGAGCAAACATAACCAGAGAGAAGTACTGTGACGCATTAAAGATAGCGGAGGCTCGTCCCCGCTCAGAGGTGGGAAACCAACTCGCCACGATGCGTCCGTTGCCAGGGAATACGGGCGATTGAACCAGTCCTGAGATCAGGCGCAGTCCGAAGATTACAACAAAGGCGGCGGTCGCCGGCAGGTACCCAGCAAAACCCGCCAGGATTGCGCACAGCGACCAGCCCACGATGCTTATCCCATAGACGCGCTTCGATCCAAACCGGTCCAGCAATCCACCCGCTGGAAGTTGCCCTACGACGTAGGCCCAACTGAAACCGGAGAACAGATAGCCAAGCTTTAGGGCATCCAAGTGCAGATCTTTTGAGAAGGCGATTCCCGTAATCGACAGCATCACCCGGTCGCCGTAGCTAAAGCAACTGGCGATAAACAGCATGAGCACGATCCGATATCGTATCCGGGTCGGTTTCTGCTTTGGTGCGAGCGATGCGCCCGGGTGTACCCCCATCAACTGCGATCTCCAATGAGCTTGGTCAGTTCTTCGAGCTCTGTCTGGCTGAGATCTACTAAAGGTGAGCGGACTGGCCCAGCCGAACGTTTAATCGCCGTCATCCCTGCCTTCACGATCGAGACTGCATAACCTTTTCGCCGGTTTCGAATCGCAGTGTACGGTAGTACGAACTCTCGCAGAGCGGCATAGACCTTTTCGTGATCGCGCCGTCGTACAGCTGCATAGAATTCCTGCGCAAAGTTCGGAAGAAAGTTGAAGATTGCGGATGAGTATGTCGTCACACCCATCTCCAGATAGGGAAGCGCGAAGGTTTCCGCTGTTGGCAGGCCGCCGACGTAGGTCAACCGGTCGCCGAGCCGGGCAAAGATGCGGGTCATCAGCTCGATGTCCCCAACGCCATCCTTGAATCCGATGAGGTTCGGGCAGCGCTCGCATAGCCGTGCCAGCGTTACATCATCCATGATGGCGTTATCACGATTGTAGAAGATGACGCCGAGTTTTGTGGCGGCGCAGACTGCTTCGGCGTGCGCCGCTAAGCCAGCCGCTTCTGAGTTCACCAAGTAGGGTGGCAACAGCAGAATGCCGTCGGCGCCCGCATCTTCAGCGGCTCTGGCAAACTCCTTCGCTATTGCTGTCCCGTAACCGCACCCCGCCAGCACCGGAACTTGGCCTGCGGTCTCTTGCAGTGCAGCGCCTACTACAGACGAAAATTCGTTCAGTGTAAGCGAGAAGAACTCGCCGGTTCCTCCTGCTGCGAAAAGTCCGGCAGGCTTGTACTCCAGCAGCCAAGAGATGTGTTCCCGATATGGGCGTTCGTCGAATTGAAGCTCCTTCGTGAAGTGTGTAACCGGAAAGGAGAGAAGGCCCTCGCCGATCTTCTTCGCCAACTCAGATGGATTCATCTTCGACATTCCCGTATCCTTGTGCCCGAAAGTCAGTTCACCAAAATATACCGTACAACGGCGGCTCGCATGTCTGATGGTCAGAAAGCAGCGACTAACGATCGCTTAATTTCAGTAGTTGTCGATCTTCGTGGCAGTGCTTCAGTGTCTGCGGTGGCAGTGATACTCCGATCTCTTCTTTTTTTGATCTGCTTTGTTTTCCCACTCAACTTGATGTCAATCTGGGGACAACAGACAAGCCCGGCTATGCACACGCGTGCCCTGTACCGACAACCGGATTTACCCATCGAGATGCGCGTCGCCAATCTGATTGGCCGCATGACCCTGGAGGAAAAGGTGCGGCAACTGGATCTTTATTCCGGGGCTACAGCATTGGTGAATCAGCATACCGACTCCACACATGCGGCAGCACAGGCCGTGTTCTTGCCGGACAAAGCGCAGGCTCTTTGGGGAAATCTCGGAGTTGGTGGCATTCACGACCTGAATCCCACGCCGGAGCAGGCGAATGTTATCCAGAAGTGGGTCATCGAACATAATCGCCTTGGAATTCCTGCGCTGTTTATCGAAGAAGGGTTGCATGGCTTCGATACGGGAACCGTATTTCCGGCTCCTATCAATCTTGCCGCCACTTGGAATCCGGATATTGCGCAAGGGACCGGAGCAGCCATCGCGGCCGAGGCACGTGCGACCGGTGTGGACATGATTCTTGCTCCGGTATTGGATCTTGCTCGTGATCCTCGGTGGGGGCGCGTGGAAGAAGACTTTGGTGAAGATCCGTATCTGACCGGGCGACTCGGTCTGGCCTATGTGCGCGGCGCACAGGGGGAGAGCCTGAATAGCGACCATACGGTCGTTAGCGAACCGAAACACTTTGCCGGTCACGGTTCTCCCGAGGGAGGAACGAATACCTCTCCGGTGCATATTGGAGAACGTGAGTTGCGCAGCGTCATGTTGAAGTCGTTTGAGCCTGCCTTTCGCGAGGGGCACGCGATGGCCACGATGGCGGCCTACCACGAGATCGATGGAGTTCCGGTGACGGCGGATCCACTCCTGCTCAAGAAGATTCTGCGCCAGGAATGGAACTTTCAGGGTTTTGTTCTTTCTGACTTAGGCGCGATGCAGCGTTTGCATACCGTGCACCACGTCGCCGCCACGCCGAAAGATGCTGTGTGCCTCGCCATCAAATCCGGTGTGGATATGCAGTTTTATGACTTTGCGCACGAAGTTTTTCAAAAGGCGCTCATTGACTGTGTGCGGGAAGGCCCCTTGCCTCAAACGGAGTTGGACCGAGCGGTAAGATCGGTTCTCCGCGTAAAGTTTGCCCTGGGACTCTTCGATCATCCGATGGTAGACCCCGGCTTGAATGCCAAAGTGTATCGATCTCAGGAGCATCTCGCTCTCTCGCTTGAGTCGGCGCGCGAATCCATGACGCTTCTCAAGAACGACGACCATCTGCTGCCGCTTTCCACGTCGGTTGGACGAATCGCTGTGATTGGTCCGAATGCCGATGTAGCAAGGTATGGCGACTACGAACGAGAATCCAACGGCAAGCACATCAGTTTGGTCGATGGTTTTCGAGAAATTGTTCCGCGGGCAACAGTCACGTTTGATGCGGGAAAGGATATACAGGCAGCAGTGGCCAGCGCAAAAGATGCCGATGTGGTTGTTCTTGGGTTGGGGGAGTGGCAGGGCATCTCCGGAGAAGGCTTCGACAGGTCGAGTCTTGATCTGCCGGGCAACCAGGAACAACTGCTCGAATCGGTGGTCGCAACTGGCAAGCCTGTTGTCCTCGTACTGGAAAATGGCCGCCCTTTGACGATTGGTTGGGCGAAGGACCATGTTCCCGCCATTCTTGAAGCCTGGTACCCAGGGGAGTTTGGAGGTAAAGCAATTGCTGAGACGCTCTTTGGGGAGAACAATCCAGCCGGGAGGCTCACCATCACTTTTCCTCGCAGCGTAGGACAGTTGCCAGATTTCTATAACTCGGACCCATCGCGGGTTTACAAGTATGTGGACGATGACGGCCAGCCGCTGTTCCCCTTCGGATTTGGGCTTAGCTATACCACGTTCCGCTATGACGATCTCGTCGCGCAAACTCCTGTTTCTGGGAGCAAGGGCGATATTACAGTAACTGTTGATGTAACAAATACAGGCAGCTGGGAAGGGGACGAAGTTGCGCAACTTTATGTACGTGAAGAAGTGGGCAGCGTCGAAACTCCCAGCCGCTCTCTGAAAGGCTTCGCGCGGATACACCTTAAGCCGCAGGAGACGAAGATCGTCACCTTCCATCTACCGCGAGAGCAACTCGCGATCTGGAATATGGAAGAGAAGTGGGCTGTGGAGCCCGGATATTACACTCTTTGGGCAGGCGGATCATCGAAAGCCTCGCTCACAACAAGATTCCTTCTGAATCCGTGATGCGCTGTCAGAAAACCAATTCTGTGTCAGAAGCAAGTGTCCGCAAATCTTAGACGTGTTCGAGAAAGCGCTGTTGCATGCGCTCCAGGAGCTTATCGTCCGCGCTCTTCCATATCTCTTCGTTGAATATCTCAACTTCTATAGGGCCGTCGTAGCCGGTGGCGTCTACGGCCTGCCGCAGCTTCCGCAGGTCGATGACACCGTCCCCCATCATGGCGCGGCCCATGAGGATACCGGGCAAAGGCACCGGCCAGTCCGACACGTGAAAGCCAGCAATCTTCCCCCGCGCACGCTCGATCTGCTGCATTACCTCCGGGTCCCACCACACATGGAAGACATCGATGACGACCCCTGCGGCTGGGCTCGAAAGCTTATCGGCCAGGTCGTTGGCTTGCTTCAATGTCACGACTACCGAGCGCTCTGCCGCATACATCGGATGCAGCGGTTCAATGCCCAGGGTGACACCGGCTTTCTCCGCATCCGGCAGGACTTCAAGCAGGCCATCCAGCACTGTGGCGCGCGCGTCCTCTAGAGTCTGGCCATTAGCTGGGCCGGAAACGATGACCAGGACTGGCGCGCCGAGCAGCGCGGCCTCCTCGATGGCAACTCGATTGTCTGCAACGCGCTGGCGACGCTCCTCGGCGGTGGGTGCCGAGAACCACCCTCCACGGCACAGGCTGGAGACGCGCAGGCCCTTCCTGCGAATGATCGCGGATGCCTTCTCTGCGTCGCCACCGAGTTTATGACGCCACACGCCGATGTAAGGAATACCGCTCGTGGAGCAATTGCGGACCGCCTGCTCGAGTGACCAGGGATCGGCTGTCATCTGATTGAAGCTGAGGCGTTGCAACAGGCTCATTCGACACCTGCCAGCAGTAGGAAGCTCCGCATCCGCTGTATCGCGAGTTCAGGGTCGAGCAACACTCCGGCCTGGTCTGCGAGTACGAACAGTTCACACAGATGTGCGATTGATCGTGCGCTTTCCAAACCGCGAACCATGCGGAAGTGGGACTGAAATCCATTCAGGAACGCCAGGAACACGACGCCTGTCTTATAGTGCTGGGTCGGTGACGCAAAGATGTGCCGTGAAAGCGGCACGGTGGGTGAGAGCAACTCCTGATAGCGAGGAATATCTCCCGCGTCGAGTGCAGTCAGCGCCAAGGATGCTGCTGGAGCAATGGCATCGAAGATTCCCAGCAGAGCATCACTGTGGCCATGGCCGTCGCCTAGAATCAGGCGGTCATAGTTAAAGTCGTCGCCGGTGTACATGCGGACACCGATGGGGAGATGACGACGCATGTTCACTTCGAGTTCCGCATCGAGGAGAGAGAGTTTTATGCCGTCGATTTTTTCCTTATGGGCACGGATGACACTGAGGCAATTCTCTGTCGCTTCAGGAATGGTAGGTGAGCCCCAGTAACCCTGCAATGCTGGATCGAACATCGGTCCAAGCCAGTGCAGGATCACCGGCTCCCGCACTTGCGAAAGCACGCTGGCATAGACGGCCGCGTAGTCCTCCACGTGACGAGCTATGGCCGCCAAGGCGCGGCTCGCCATCAGGATAATGCGCCCATCGACAGCTTCAATGGCTTCGCATTGTTCCAAATAGGCATCTGTCACATCTTCTAAGGTGAGCTTTTTACTGGAGGGTAAATGGTCGGTGCCTGTGCCACTGGCTACCATAGCCCCACGGGTTTTAGCGGCGGCCGTACTTCGCTTGATAAGCTCCAGCGCCAAGGGCCAATCCAAACCCATTCCACGTTGCGCCGTGTCCATCGCTTCGGCCACGCCGAAGCCAAGCGACCAGAGATGTTCGCGGTAGGCGATTGTTGCATCCCAGTCCACCACGGGATGTGTGAGCGGCTCCGCAGTGCGCAAGGGGTCCACAACGACGTGAGCAGCGGCGAAGGCGATGCGTGTCTCGAACCGCTTCCGTTGGGGCGGCACGAGCGGTTGACGACACGAGGTGTAGTTGTAGGTGAACCCATCTGGCCGCACCAGCTTCACGGATGCCCCCAACGTCATGCCCCCAGCTCCGGCACATCGATCCAGCGACGCTCTTGCCATGACTTGAGGCCAAGCTCTGCCAATTGCACGCCGCGAGCCCCTTCCAAGAAGTCATGGGGAAATGGCGCATCGTCGGCGATGTGTTTCAGGAACAGTTCCCACTGGGCTTTGAAGCCGTTCTCGAACGTTTGATTGTCAGGGACGTCCTGCCAGTGCTCGCGAAAGCGGAAGGGGTTGTCGATATCAGGGTTCCAAACCGGGCGCGGCGTATTCACTCGGTGTTGCGTCCGGCATTCCCGCAGGCCGGCGACAGCGCTGCCCAGCGTGCCATCCACCTGCAGGCTGAAGAGTTCATCGCGGTAGACGCGAAACGACCAGGAGGAGTTGATCTGCGCGACGATACCTCCGTCAAGCTCAAATGTACCGTACGCCGTGTCGTCTGCTGTGCATTGGTAGCGTTTTCCCTGCTCATCCACTCGCTCGGGGATGGTCGTGCCGCCAAGGCACTGCACCGAGCGCACCCGACCGAAGGTGTGGTCAAGTACATAGCGCCAATGGCAGAACATGTCCAGGATGATGCCGCCGTCGTCATGCTTGCGGTAGTTCCAGGAGGGTCGCTGCGCGGGCTGCCAGTCGCCCTCGAAGACCCAATAGCCGAACTCGCCGCGTACGGAAAAAATTCTACCGAAGAAGCCGCTGTCCACTAGCCGCTTCAGCTTGCGCATGCCGGGCAAAAAGAGCTTGTCCTGCACCACGCCGTGCTTCACGCCTGCTGCCTTTGCCTGCGCCGCCAGTCGCATCGCTACCGCCGAGTCGACGGCGAGCGGCTTCTCGCAATAAACATGCTTACCAGCGGCAATCGCCGCTTCCACACTGGGAGTGCGCAGCGTGGTTAACTGTGCGTCGAAGTAGAGCGAGTCGTCAGGGTTCGCGAGTGCGCCGCGCAGGTCTGTAGTCCAGCGCGCGACGCCATGCTCTTTCGCGATCTGCTCCAGCTTGGCCGCGTTCCGCCCGACCAGGATCGGATCGGGGACCAGACGCGACCCGTCCGCCAGAACGACCCCGCCCTGTTTCCGAATTGCCAGAATGGAGCGGACCAGATGCTGGTTTAGCCCCATGCGCCCGGTGACGCCGTTCATGACGATGCCAATCCGCTTCTCGTTCATTACCTTCTCCTCAGCGTGGGCCGCTTCTACCCGCTTGCAGATTTTCGCGCATGCGGCCTAGGCCGATGTGGACTTCTTCTCCGGCTCCCGCAAGAAGCTGCGATCCCGCGCCTCCGGCCCAAACCAGAAGATAACGATCATCAGAACGATCACTGCCGCCTCAAACATCGTTAACGCCCAGGGATATCCAAAGTGGTCGCGTAACACGAATTCTACTGCCGTCGCGGGCGAGGCAATGAGCACGCCAAGTTGATACACAAACCCCGGGAACAGACTCCGCACCGCATCAGGTGAAAGCTCATTCAAGTGCGCCGGAATGACACCAAACGCGCCCTGCACCCCAGTCTGCATCAAGTACGACCCCACCATCAGCACACCGAGCGATGTTCCGAACGCCCAAGCCGGAATCGACAGCAGCGAGATCACGAGTGCCAACATGATGGCGTTGCGCCGGCCTATCTTTTGCGAGAGCTGGCCGAAAATAAGCGCGCCAACGATCGCGCCGCTGTTGTACAGAATGGGTATTCCATACAGCGTCTTCATTCCGAAGATGGTCTTCGCCGCGATTCCTGGGATCGATTTCAGAAAATCGGGATACAGATCCTGCGTACCGTGCGAAAGGCAAAGCATCACACTCATCATCAGCAACAAGTAAAAGAACATGCCTTTGTGATGGAGCAGTGATCGAAAGATGTGTTGCATGGAAGCCGGCCGGTGTTGTTTCCAGGCCTCGGACTCCGGGGCGAACAGCGTCAACGCAACGATTAACACTGCTACCGGTGCACCCACAAAGAAGACCGACTTCCAGCCCAAAGCCGGCGCCAGCGTCTGCATCGCTACCGCCGCGAGCAGGTAGCCCATCGGGTAGCCGGCTTGCATCAGGCCAGAGAGCACGCCGCGAAACCGCCGCGGTGACATCTCCATCGCATACGAAGCGCCAATGCCCCAATATCCCCCCATGCCGATGCCGTACAGCGCGCGGCAGATCACAAAGAACACGTAGTTTGGCGCAAGGCCGGTCAACACCGTGAGCAGGGAAAAGTACAGCACGCAAAAGATGAGGGGACGCTTGCGCCCGAACCTGTCCGCGAGAGCGCCAAAGAACAATGCACCCAATGGCCGCATCGCGAGCGTCAGAGTCAGCGTGTACACCACCGACGACTTGGACACATGGAAGTGCTCCGCTAGCGTGTCAAATAAAAACACCACGACAAAGAAGTCGAACGCATCCAACACCCAACCCAGAATTCCTGAGCCGACGGCGAACTTCCAACCCTTCGTTTCCTGGTCGATCCTTGTATCTGTCCCGGTCACAAACGCCATGCCTAGTTCGCCGTTTCCGCGGCCGCCTGTTGCCGGCTGGCGGTGAATTCAACTGCCTGTAAGGTGAAAAGATTGTATCCCGTTGATGGGCTCAGACCTAAAATGAGACCAAGGGATATTGACATCTATTCGTATGAATCGTGCTTGCGTTAAGGCTTCTGCTCCGGTTCAGCGCAGCTAGTTGAGAGTGAGGTCGGTAGCAGCTGATGACTCTGGAACGGTTGTGATCCAGGCGTTGCCGGACTGTCCAAGCGCGTACTTGCCCGTGGCAGACGTAGCCTGCTTCGTTCGCGGCGCCCAGCCAAAGGTTTCGACCCGCACCTGCTTCCACCACGGAATGAAGGAGCCCTCTCGCGCGCTGAGATGGACGGTGAGCGTGCCGTCGGACTTTACCTCGCAGGAGAAGTGCAGGCGCAGAAATTGCCCTGAGCGAAAGGCGAAGCTCTTGCCGTCGTCCTGGTAAAGGTCGCCTCGGCAGTTCTCGCCGACGTAGACGCGCAAGGTAAGAGGACCAACAGGTATTTCGTCTGTGCTTTGGGTGAGCGGAGCGATAGGTAGAATGCTACCTTCACGAACATAGACAGGCAGCTCTGCTAACTTCGGCGTGATCAGCAAAGGCTTATTCGGTTGCTTTGCATCGCGCTGTTCAAGATCACGCGCAGCGGTCTGAGCGCGGCGGTCGAGGCGCTCCCCGGTCCAGTAATCGAACCAGACTCCCGGCGGCAGATTGACCTCATAGTGCCCGACTTCTTCCGGTGAAGGCGATGGTGCGATGAGCAGGCTGGGGCCAAAGAGGAACTCGTTGCCGGCGTCGAGATCGATGGGATGACGATCGGTGGTCGCATCGGGGAACTCGAGGAAGAGCGGACGCATGATAGGAAGGCCGGTACGCGAGGTCTCCTCCGCGATGGTGTAGAGGTACGGCATCAGACGATAGCGCTCTTCGATGTAGTGGCGACGGATGGCTTCGTGTTCAGGACCGTCGACCCAAGGTTCGTGGTCGCGCGTGCCTTTGGCGGCATGGTCGCGGTCAATTGGCTGAAAGGCTGCGAGCTGGAGCCAGCGAGTGAGCAGATCGGGCGAAGGCGATCCTGCAAAACCGCCAACGTCGGCGCCACTCAATGCAAAACCGCTGAGACCTAGATTGATGAGCTGAGGGACGGTCATGCGGAGGTGATTCCACGTAGAGCTGTTGTCTCCCGTCCACGTGGCGGCGTACCGCTGGCCCCCGGCATAGCTGGCGCGGGTAAGGACGAAGGGCCGCTCGTTAGGCCGCAGCGCAAGAAGGCCATCGTAAGTGGCACGCGAGTTCTCCATGCCGTAGACATTGTGGATCTCAAGATGATCCGCGGTGCGTTCCTGGAAGCCGGATTCGGCGATGCGGTGCTGAATGTTGTCCGGCATGGTTTTGGAGGGAACGTTGAAGATAGCCGGCTCGTTCATGTCATTCCAGAATCCTGCGACGCCATCGTTGAGGAAGTCCTTGTAGAGCGTCCCCCACCATTGGCGGGTGATCTGGCGCGTGAAGTCGGGGAAGACCGATGGACCGGGCCACACGATGCCGGTGTTGACGGTGCCGTCGGGATTCTTCACGAAGTGATCGCCGGCGGTACCCGTTTCATAAGGGGCGTAGTTGGCATCGGGTAGCTTCGCGATGTGCAGGTCGGTAATGGCTACGACATGAAATTCCTTCTGGGCGAGCACGTGAATCATTTGTGAGAAGTGCGGAAACTTTGCCGGGTCTACTGTGAAGGGGCGATTGTGATCCTGAAAGTCGATGTCGAGATAGATGGCATCGGCGGGGATGTGATCGGCGCGGAGGCGGTCGGCGATTTCAATGACGCGAGCCTCGGGGTAGTAGCTGTATCGCGACTGCTGAAAACCGAGTGACCAGAGTGGCGGAAGGGGTGTTGGTCCGGTGAGCCAGGCGTAGGCTTCGACTACATGTTTCGGATCGGGCCCGTACATCAGGTAGTAGTCGACGGGACCGTCCGGGGCTCCAAAGGAATACTGACCAGGGACCTCACGACCGAAGTCGAAGAAGGTGCGCCACGTGTTGTCGAAGAGGACGCCGAGCGCGCGGCCCTGACGATAGTCAATGAAGTAAGGGATGCTCTTGTAGATGGGGTCGGTGGACTCCTGCCATCCGAAGGAGTCGGTGTTCCACATGGTGAAGGCTTCGCCGGCACGATCAAGCGGACCGGGTTTGTCGCCGAGGCCGAAGAAGTGGGAGTCAACGAATTTTTGCTTGTAGATGTGGAAGCCGTGACCGTGCCATTCAATCGGGCGGGTATCCTGCTGAAGAATTTTTCCGGCGAGGTCGGCGATGGTGAGGCGAAGCGCTGCATCGCACGTCACGCGGAGAGAGGCGGTGTGGAATCCCATGCTGTTAGCGGTGATCTCGGGCACAGTCTGAACGGAGGCAGTGCGGGCGGAGGGGAGAACTGCCCAAGATGCGTCCTCGGGTAGCCGGCCATTGTCTCCGGCGCGGACTCGAAGTACATCGTCCCGGAGAGCTGTGATTTGCAGGATAGCGCCATGCGTCGAGATTTGGATACCGTTCGGTAGAGCCTTGACCTGGATATTACGACTTCTCCGAGTGGCCGGTGGGGTGCCGGCCTGATTTTGAGCTGATGCCGGAGAGTGCAGCGCACCGGCAAAGATTAAAACAAATGGCAATATGAGTGGCAGACGAACATGTCTTGTCTTGCAAAAAGACCGCATTCGCACGTATCGCCGCAATACGAAGACCTCCTTCTCTATCATTTCTCCATCGATGTCCAAGTCCCGAAGAATGAAGTATAAAGCGAATTTCGGCAGGGTCACCAAGAGCTTCTTGAATCTTAATCGATAGCTCTCCACGGTTGAGACGTCAACAGCATACGCCGCCTATCGCAGGCAACAAATACAGCACCTATCCCTTTACAAACAAGTGACAACACCGAAACTGCGCTGTGACAACTCACTTATTAGCGCCCGATAGTCTGTGCTGAATGGTGGTCGTCCGATGACGGTGAGCTCTCTATCGATGCGATTGAAAAACGGATTAATTGTTCCGAATACGACATGGATTTTGTCCATACTGCTCTTGCTGCCTATTTCCGGATTGAAGGCGGATGCGCAAAATACGCCTTTGATCTCTGGCGGAGTCGGTTTTCTGACAACCACAAATGGTGGAGTTACGGCTCTGCAGCCTGTAATCTCGCCCGTTGCTGCGGTTCCACTCGGCGAGCATGTCCTGGTTGAATCCAGAGCGTACATCTCAGATTTTATCGCGCCTAAAAATGGGAATAGCGGGCCATATCAAGGAGATTTTTTTGCCGGCCTCCAGTATTTGCAATTGGATTACATCGCAGCTCCGAAGGTCACCCTCACAGTCGGAGATTTTTTAACTCCTTTCGGTACCTATAACGAACGGCTGGCTCCAATCTGGATCAGCAACTTTCAAGACGCTCCGTTGATCTACCCAATCGGAACTCAGCGCGGCTCCAGCATTGGCGCAATGCTGCGCGGGAATGCATATTCCAATTCGCGCTTGCGCTTGAACTATGCCGGATACTTTTCGGTCTTAAGTAACGTGAAGCAGTTCACAGGAGAACGTGCGTCCGGCGGGCAGTTTTCGATGTACCTACCCGACAAACGTTTGGAGATTGGCGCCTCCTACTCGCGGCTTCTCCAGGGCCAGCAGGGCAACTCGGTGGGTGTCGACGTATGGTGGGAGCCGTACCGCGTGCCAATGGCGATTCGTTCGGAGTATGCGCACGGTCCGCATTCACAGGGTTATTGGGTGGAAGCAGCCTATCGGTTGTCGCAGTGGAATGGTCCCGACAGCTGGTTAGGACGTCTTGAACCGGTGTTTCGCATGCAACAGACCTTCCGCGAGAGCCCTGGTCAGGATCAACTCCCCGCGGCAAACACGCAGCGCGCCGATTTCGGACTCGACTACCACCTCCCGCACGAAGTAAGAGTCAATACGAGCTATTCGCGGCAGTTTGCAAGTACAGGCAACACAAACATCTGGGAGACAACTGTGACATACCGGTTTCTCTTTCCGGCCTGGAGATCAAAATGAAGAGGAGCATAGTGACCCTCATGACATCGATCATCAGTACGACGCTGGTTCTCGCCCAAACTTCACCAGCGAATAAGCCTGCCGGCACCGCTGCCAAACCTGCAGCTAAAGCAAACAGCACGAAACAGCCGGATGTGGGTCAGCGTAAATTCGACGCGAACTGTGGCAGATGTCATAGCTTTCCTGAGCAATTGTCACCATCGATCACCGGCACCGTGGTTCGCCATATGAGGGTGCGGGCAAATCTTAGCGCTGAAGATGAAAAAGATATCCTCCGATTCCTTGCACCTTAAAGTTCCAACGACCTGCTTTCTGTCTGTAAGCCCTCCGCATTGGTGAAATGTCACGGCGCTTTGCCGGAAGTGGTTCTCTGGAGGTACCCCCCTCCCCCCCCGGGGGGTATTTTGGGAATAAAATCCTTGTATTCAATAGTTTGCGGTGCTATAGTGTCTGCAAAATATTCATAACAAATGGGTTGTCGCTAAAATACTTGTTATCAATTAGTTAGCCCCGGAGGATGTCTATATCCTTGCGGGGCTTGCTTGTTTTTGATCTATATATCCATTGTAGCGGATTGAACCTAACTAACATGCCACACGGATGTTGTTGACTGGTAAAGGGTTGAGTGGTTTAGGGACTTGACAAGCGTTTTTGCTGGGGTTTTTGGCTATTTTTTTTGTGAGGGCGGTACGGGTACCTGGCGGAAGGGCATCGGGCCGCTGGCAGTTTACATCCCACCCTTCGCAAAATGCCGCGAAGGATCGAGGGGCACCCGGCGATTCCCCACGTTAGCCGCGATGAAACTGCGGCGAACATGGGGCACCCGGCTGCAAGGGATCGGGCCGCTGGTGGTTTACTTCCCACCCTTCGCAAGTGCCGCGAAGGATGGGGCACCCGGGGCTTTTGTAGCTGGTTGAAAGTAGGGTGGGGCAGCTGCTGAGTCCTCAGTGATGGCCAAATTCTCGCGTCGTGACGACTTTCCAGCAGCGATGAAGGAGAAGCTGGCTAGACCTCAGCCCGCCCTCGTCTACCCCTAATCGGTGTGTCGAAAAGCGGATCCTGCCCTCAGGAAGAAGCCTGTTTTTTGACAGATGGTCGCTGCTCGACGGTGGTTTTCCCAAGCCAATTTGCTGGGGTTTTTATCCATGGAAGCCATATTTTGAATTTGTCTTGACAAGTTTTCCGCACCGGTACTACCTTTACTGTCGTTCAAAAACCCCGTAGCCGAGCGTGACGAAAAGGCTAAATAGGTCTAACCTCTTCACATTTTTCGCATGTTCTAGAGCTACGAAAAAAGCGGTACACAAATACGAACGATTGGCTGTCGGTTCCACTATTAGGAGGTTCCATGAAATCACGTGCTTCGAGTTGTCGTCGGATCCATCGTTGCGTAGCCGTTGTCTTCTGCATCGCGATCTTTTCATTTGCCGCAAAGGCTAACTGCCAGATCGCGGGAACCGGGAGTATCCAAGGCTCCGTCGCTGACGCCACTGGCGCGATCATTCAAGGCGCTACCGTCACCGTTACCAACGTTGCGACTCAGTTAAAACAAGCTGCGACTACCGAGGGAAACGGCCTTTTCAGCTTCCCCAATCTGGCTATCGGTACCTACACGCTGGATGTCGTGGCTCAAGGCTTCCAGCATTACACCCGATCCAACGTTGTTCTTGAGGTTGGCAGCAGCATTGCGATCAATGTAGAGATGACGGTTGGACGGACGGACCAGAAGGTCGAAGTGCAATCAAGTGGTCTGGCCTTGCAAACCGAAGACGCTTCCTTCAAACAGACGATCGATCAGCAAACAGTCACCGAGATGCCGCTCAACGGCAGGCAGATGACGAACCTGATTACCCTTTCCGGCGGCTCGACGGCGGCTCCTGCCGGTGACTTCACCGGCAGCAAGTACTCCTACCAGACCATCTCTGTTTCGATCGCCGGCGGCATGGGCAACACGACCATGTGGCGGCTCGATGGCGGTGACAATAACGACTACATGGCCAACGGCAACCTTCCGTTCCCGTTCCCGGACGCGGTCAGCCAGTTCAGTGTGGAATCCGCAGCGCTCAGCTCGCAGAACAGCATGCATACCGGCGGTCTGGTCAACGTCGTGACTCGCTCGGGAACGAACAGTTACCACGGGTCAGCCTTTGAGTTCATCCGCAACAACTACATCAATGCGAGCAACTTCTTCTCCTCGACGAAAGACACGTTGCACCAGAACCAGTTTGGCGGCACCTTCGGCGGCCCGATTCTCCGGGACAAGCTCTTTGCCTTCGCCGGATACCAGCGGACGCAGTCGAATCAGTCCCAGGCTACAACGCAAGCCTTTATTCCTACTGCCGCGAACCTCGCGGGGGATTGGTCTGTCACCGATCCTCCCCCGACCGCAGATCATCCCGCAGGCTCCAAGACACCGGCCGGCTCTTGCGCAAACACCTATACCCAACTCTTCAATCCTCTGACCGGCGCCGCGCTGCCGGGCAACAAATATCCGACTTCGCCAACGTATAACGCCCAGGCCCTCAAGCTGCTAACTTATTTTCCCAAGATTGACCCGGCCATCGATACTGGCAACTGCGGCCTTGTTAAATACGCCATCCCGCTGCAGACCTCGGACAATCAGTTCGTCACCCGCGTCGACTACACCATCAACTCGAAGAACAACCTGTACGCCCGCTATTTCATCGACGGCTATCAGCTTCCTGCTTTCTTCTCTCCAACCAACATTCTCATCACCACGCAATCCGGAAACTCGCAACGGGTGCAGACCTTTACGCTGGGCGAGGCATACACGATCAGTCCCAGAGTTGTGAATACGTTCCACGTCTCGCTGCTGCGGCGGCGCAATGACCGAGGGTATGCCGCGAATGACATTAATGCTGGGACTCTCGGTGTCAATCTCTATCAGGCAGTGCCGAATGGGCTGCAGATGACGATCAGCACCAAGTACAACATAGGGGGCGGCACCAATTCGGTCTCGCATTTCAACGACAACACACTCGCCTTCAGCGACGACGTAACCATGTTGCGGGGCCGGCATCAACTCGTCTTTGGCGGAGAGTGGATTCAGAACCAACTCAATATCTCCAATCAATTCCAATCCAACGGCACTTTCACTTTCGACGGCCGCTATAGCCTGAACGGACCGAAGGGAGGAGGTGCCGGCGGGGACCCCAACCTGGACCTTCTCATGGGCGCCATGAGCGCCTTCCAGCAGAGCAAGCAGCAGCAGAATGCATTGCGCGCGCCGATTCCAAGCCTATACATTCAGGACACCTTCCACGCAAACAAGCAGCTGACCATGGTCGCGGGCCTGCGCTGGGCCCCCGAATTCATCCCTGTGGATTACTTCAACCGCGGAACAACCTTCGATATGGCTGCCTTCCTGGCCAATAAGGTCAGCTCCATCTATCCGACTGCTCCCGCGGGAACGTTCTTCTATGGAGATCCTGGCGTTCCCAGGCAGTTCACCAAGAACTCGCCCTGGCAGTTCTCTCCCAACATCGGCGTATCCTTCGACCCGGTTGGGGACGGCAAGACGGTCATACGCGGAGGCGCGGAGTTGGCCTATGACATGGTCAACTTCTTCACCGGCCAGCGCACGCAACAGAACCCGCCGTTCGCAACGAACATCGCGCAGTCCCAGACAGCAACCTCCGGTCCTTTAAGCTTCTCGAGCCCATGGTCGGTCGGCGGAACCACGACGAATCCTTTCCCTCTGCCGTTTCGCCCGACAGCTGATCAGGCGGTGTTTTTCCCTCAATCGCAGTACATCGTGCTGCCTGTCCAGTTCCACCCGTCGTACACGATGCAGTGGACTGCCAGCGTTCAGCGTGACCTCAGCCGGGGCTGGCAATTTCAGGTCCAGTACATTGGGAGCCATACAGTGCACGCCCCCATGGGCACTCCCATTAACCCAGCCGTCTTCGTTCCTGGTGTATGGGGTGCAGGAGGCACTGGGTGTGCGGGTGTTGTGACGACAGGCCCAGCCGGCAAGCCGGCCGGTGCAGCCGGCAGTCCGTGTTCCACCACCGGCAATCAAACTCAGCGCTTTTATCTCACGACCCAGAATCCTGCACAGGGCAATCAGTACGCTGGAGGCGGCGGGGGCACAGTCCTCGTCAATTCCGTGGGCATGGCCAACTACCACGGCCTGATAACCAGCGTTCAGCATCGCCTCTCGTCGAGCTTCAGTCTGCTGGCAAACTACACCTGGTCGAAGTGCCTCAACGTCGCGGACGCGCAGGGCGATCTCGCGGGAACCACTGTGGAGAATCCTAGCAATCCCGGGTTCGACTATGGTCCGTGCGGTTCCGATTTCCGGAATGTCGAAAACATCGTCCTTGTTACCAAGAGCAACTTTGGACTCTCCCGTTTCTATGCCCTGCTGCTCAATAACTGGGAGTTCGCGCCGCTGGCACATATCGTTAGCGGTGCTCCATTCACTGTGACTGCGGGGCAGGACAACTCCTTCACTGCTGTCAACAATGACCGTCCGAACGTGATCCCCGGAGTGCCGGTCTATCTGCACCAGGCAATTCGGTCGGGAACTGGCGCTGCAAATCGAGGATATCTAAACCCAGCTGCATTC
>WNFD01002214.1_pt1 | contig 43425 bp, 32 predicted proteins | sample 5400491 | NCBI WGS metagenome assembly WNFD01 (sample SAMN13153343, study PRJNA577476) | soil metagenome | isolation source: 120 cm saprolite under Douglas fir tree site 2 hole 2 replicate 2 | place: USA:California | collected 2015-04-18
CTTCGCCGGCTCAGCCGTCGCAATCACTGACGAGCCAATCTCGCTGAACAGACGTTCCTTGATCAAAAAAGGATCATCGGAATCAAGCCGCATCGACACTCGCATTCCAAGCTCCTTCGGAAAACAAGCCTTGGCAAACGCTACAGCGCAACCCCCATCCGAAAGATCAGTCGCCGAAATCAGCAGTTTCTTTGTGGCTAGCGCAGCAAGCGCCTTGTGCAACGCAGCCTCCTCCTCCAAATTCAACACCGGAGGAGTACCCCACAACTCCCCCATCACACTCTTCGAATAGTCAGTTGCGCCAAAGTCCCGTTTCGCTTCACGTCCACCACCCCGAAATGCTGACAGAAACAAAACAGAATCGCCCACCTTCTGAAATGCCGCAGTCACAGCCTTAGTCACATCATCAATAATCCCAACAACCCCCAGCACCGGAGTCGGGTAAATCCCTTCTCCCTTTGTCTCGTTGTACAACGAGACATTCCCACCTGTAACAGGTGTCCCCAGCGCATTACAAGCCTCCGCAATCCCATCAATCGCCTGCGAAAGCTGAGCCATAATCTCCGGCTTCTCCGGATTCCCACCGGAACCGCCCCGGTACAAGCGACCTTCCTCGCAGCCTCAGCCACGGCATGCATCGCTCCCAGCTTCGGATCGAGATACGTCCATCGCCCATTCCCCGCCAGCGCCATCGCCAACCCGCGATCACCCTTTTGTTCGCTGGGCCCTGGGCCCTGGGCCCTGAACCCCGTCCCCTTGATCCGCATCACCCCAGCCTCGCCACCCGGCCCCTGCACCGTATTCGTCTGCACCATCGAGTCATACTGCTCAAACACCCACCGCTTGTCGCAGATATTCGCACTAGCCAGCAGCTTCTTCAGATCGGCCGTATAGTCCCGCGGCTTCTTCAACTCCTCCAGCACCCACGCCGGAGGATCCAACGGCACCGGAGCCTTCCACACCCCCACAGGCCGGTGATACAGCGGAGCATCATCAGTCAAACTCTTATTCGGAATATCCGCCACCAGCTCCCCATGCTGCGTGATCACCATATGCGGCTTCTCCGTCACCGTGCCGACGATCGAAGCATCCAGCCCCCACTTCGCGAACACATCCAGCACCTCCTGCGCCCGCGGTTTATCAGCGACCAGCAGCATCCGCTCCTGCGACTCCGACAGCATAATCTCGTAGCTCGACATCCCCGTCTCACGCTGCGGAACCAGATCCAATTCCACGGTCAACCCCAGATCGCCCCGCGCCCCCATCTCGCAGGTCGAGCAAGTCAGCCCCGCCGCGCCCATATCCTGAATCCCCAGCACGGCGCCCGTAGCCATCGCCTCCAGACAGGCCTCCAGCAGCAGCTTTTCCATAAACGGATCGCCCATCTGCACATTCGGCCGCTTCTGCTCCGAGCCCTCGGTAAACTCCTCGCTCGCCATCGTGGCCCCATGGATCCCGTCGCGCCCCGTCTTAGCGCCAACATAGATCACCGGATTCCCCACACCGGTAGCCTTCGCATAAAAAATCTCATCCCGTCTTACCAACCCAAGCGCAAACGCATTCAGCAGCGGATTGCCCGAATAACAAGGCTCAAACCGCGTCTCCCCACCCAGGTTCGGCACCCCAAAACAGTTCCCATAGCCCGCGACGCCATGCACCACGCCAGTCGCAATCTGGTGATTCCTCCGTGCCTCGGCGGGAGTTGTCAGTTGTCTGTTATCCGTTGTCAGTGAATCACTCTTGTCTGAAGACTGAGAACTGACACCTGACAACCGAGAACTCGCTTCTAAAGGCCCAAACCGCAGCGAATCCATCACCGCCAGCGGCCGCGCATTCATCGTAAAAATATCTCTCAGAATCCCCCCGACACCCGTAGCCGCACCCTGATAAGGCTCGATATAGCTCGGATGATTGTGCGACTCGATCTTGAACGCACAAGCCCACCCATCCCCCACATCGATGATCCCGGCATTCTCGCCCGGCCCCTGCACCACGCTGCCAGGCCCGCTCGTTCTTTCACCGCGAGTCGGCAGCCGCTTCAGATGCACCCTCGAAGACTTATACGAGCAATGCTCCGACCACATCACCGAAAAAATCCCCAGCTCGGTCAGCGAAGGCACGCGTCCCAGCGCCGCTTCAATGCGCGCATATTCGTCCGGCGTAATACTGTGCTGCTTAAGCAGCGCCGGGGTAATCGTAGCTGGCGTGGGGGTCTGGGCGGAGGTCTGAACTAAGGGCTGAACTTGCGTATCGGGCATGGCTCGCTATTAAGATTGTCGCATGCTAAGCGGCCTCCGCGACAGAAGCAACCGCGCACCAACAAACGCCCAGCCTTCCAATCGGTGTTCATCGGTGTAAATCGGTGTTAAGCCGTCCTCCCGAAGGAGAACCAATCCACCTTACCGCCGCTCCAGAGCCGCCCGATCCCACCTCGCCACATCTGCAGCCGCCGCATACGCGCTCTCCAGAAACTCCATCAACGCCACCTCCGGCGACGCCTGCGCCAACACCGCGTCATACTTGAAGATGAACTCCCCCAATGCCTTATCCCATTCTGCTGCTGCAGGCCGAACCTTCGCCTCCGCCAGACCCTCGGGCACCGGAGCCGCATAGCAATAAAACGCCGCAGCCCCATACCCCCCATTCCCCGGCCAGAACCCCGCGCTAATCACCTCATGCGAATAAGCCTCCCGCTGAATCGAATCTGCCGCGGGCCGAGGAGGCGCCGGCCGCCCCGAAAACCGCGTCACCGCCATATCGAAGCTCCCCCAGAAGAAATGCACCGGACTCACCTTCCCCAGAAATCCGGTCCCCCATTCACGAAAAACCTTCTCCGCGTTGACCAGCACTTGCCAGAACCGATGCGCATACTCCGGGTCATACGACTTATGCTCCGTATCCAGATCGAACCGGATCGGATTTGCCACCTCCACCGGCATCGGCCAGATCTCCACCGAAACCCCAAGTGTCGCCAGGCACTCCAAATATTCTTTATAAAAATCCGCCACCGTCTGCGCCCGCAAAGGCAAGATATGCTCCTTCCCCGACCCCAGCCGCAGATGCAGCCCATGCGCCAAAAAATCGAACTCGATATCCAGCACATCATCGCCACATACCATGGCCGACGTCCCCAGCCCATGCGCAGTCACATACAGCGGAACATTCCACCAATGGTTCTGCAGCGGAGTCAGCGCCAGCCGTGTCTTCCCCACAATCTGCGTCCACATATGCAGCGTATTCGCGGTCGCCTCCCACTCGCTCCACGGCAACGCAGGCCACTGCAATCCACTTAGGGCAACTCCACTCATAATGCCTCCATAGCACCCCACAAGCACCCCACACAAAACCGTAGCCAGAGCATACGCCGCGCACAATTCAATCAGCACCTCACCTTACCGACCCGTACTCCCAAACCCGTTCGCCCCCCGCGAAGCCTCCACCAACTCACTCACCTCATCAAACTCCGCCTCAATCCGCCGCACAATCCTTAGCTGCGCAATCCTGTCCCCCGCCTTGATCTCCACCGCGGCCGAACTCAAATTCGTCATCACCACCTTAATCTCCCCGCGATAACCCGGATCGATCACCCCCGCCAGAGTCGTCACTCCCCGCACCGCTAGTCCGGACCTATCCTCCACCAGCGCGCCATGCGAGGACGGAAACTCCATCGCCACTCCCGTCGCCACCGGCATCGTCACCCCCGCATCCAGCGTCACGCCCGCTACCGCAAACAGATCCGCCGCCAGATCTCCAAACGGCCCAGTATGCGCGTACCGCGGCAGCTGCGCCGCCACATCCAGCTTCATCACCTTAATCCGCACCCTGTCCTCATATCCCACCGTCATCCATCTCTCCTGCATCTCTTCTGGAAAAACCCTTACGTCCTCCATTGTCACCGAAACACAGATAAATGACTTGTTATCCGCACACCCCACAAAATCACCCACATCGACATACCACCTTTGGGGGAGAACCAACCTCTTTCAAAAGAGACTTTTCCTCCCCATTCCAGCGTCCAATAAGTACACGAACGTAAGCCATGCCGTGCCGCATCATCAGGAGAGTCGTATCGTGGCCATCACCGTGGAACACCCGAACGTCATCCCGCCCTACCGCACCACCGAGCCCGCCCCCAGCCTTCGCCTCCAACAACTTATCGACAACGGTGCCGTCTACGTCGCCCAAAATCTGAGCCACGCGCAGTTCGCCACCCTGCAGGCCATCGCCGCTCTAGTCCTTCGCCCCAGGTCCAAGCGTCTCGCCGCCCACATCGACGCCGCCCTCACCACCAGCGCCGGCGAGGCCCTGCCCTGCGCCCCTCCGCCCCCTCTCGCCTTCGACTATCAGCTCGGCCTCGACGAACTCGACACCATCGCCCGCACCCGCACCGGCTACGCCTTCGCCGAGCTCCCAACCGAAATCCAGGACGCCATCCTCGGCCTCATCGCCACCCGCGACCTCACCACCAGAAAGCTCGACCTCGCCCTCTGGCTCGAAGACCTCCACAGCAACGCCGCTGCTGCTCTTTAGCGTCAGTGGCGGCTTTCTCCGCTTCGACGTGATTCGTGCGGTTTCATCATCGAACTCGCTTGAAATCGAAGTAAGCCAGGTTCATATTTCCCCCACTAAGAATATGAACAGTCAAAACACTTTTCCCCTTAGGCAGCCGAAGCTTCACAATACCCTGCGCGACATTCCAGTGATGCCACTGCCGCCACGCAATCGGATCAGCCGCATTAAAGGTGGACGGGATCGTCAAGGGTCCGGTTCCAGTCTTTCCATTTACATCGATCGAAATCGTGCCGCCGCGATTCGAGGTGTACAAAAGATCGGCGTTATAGACACCCGCACGAGCCACCTCGACGGTAATTTTGAACCACTCTCCCGGCTCGGTCCATCCCACATACAGCAAATTCTCCGGAGGCTGCACTACGTCATAGGGATTGTTGTCGATCTGATCGTGAAACTTGGTGTAAGACGTATCGACGCCCTCATCCATGCGGAATTGATTCAGGTAAGTTCCATCCGCCGGATTGAGCGCCCCGCTCCCATTATTCTTGGCATCCGTATCGTGATACGCAATCCCTTCCCCACCGAGATCGTAATAGGCGCAGTCCACCCGTCCGGGAATCCTCTGAGCTCCGCCTTGATAGCGGCTATCGTGATAAGGGATGCCTTTGTATTTGTCACAGTCGACCGCCGACGATTCAGAAACGGCAACGATCATAACCAGAGCAGCTAACGATAATACGCACAAACGAAGTCGCAGCATTTTTCCTTTCACGAAAACTTCCTTCGATATGCCGATCTGGTCGCCAAGTTTACTCGCAAATCGTCGGCGATCCCGAGGCTTGCGTCCGCTACCGCTTCTTCATCCGCAAACTCTGCCAACTCCCATCCGTCGTCCACCCGCCATCCACCACCAGCGTGTGGCCATTCACAAACCCACTCCGCTCCGGTTCCGCTAGAAACAGAATCGCCTGTGCAATGTCCTCCGGCGCAGCAAACCGCCCCATCGGATTCACCCCTTCAATATCAGCATCGTTATATCCGGCTCCCGCCGCCTGGTCCGCAATATCCATCTCCGTCTTCACCCACCCCGGACACACCGCATTCACCCTCACCCCGCGCCCACCCCACTCCGCCGCCAGCGTCCGCGTCAACCCCACCAGCCCATGCTTTGAAGCGTTATACGCCGACCGGTCCGCCACCCCCACCAGTCCGGCAATCGAAGCCACGTTCACGATGCTTCCACTCCGCTGCTCCAGCATCATCGCCCCAAACCCCTTCGCCAGCAGAAATGGAGCCAGCAGGTTCACCTCCAGCACCCGCCGAAACTTCGCAACCTCCACTGTCTCGGCCGGCGCAATAAAGCTGATCCCTGCGTTATTCACCAGCACATCGGCCCTCCCCCACCGCTTACGCACCACGTCCACCGCCCGCGCCACCACCGCCTCATCCGAAATATCCCCCAATACCTCCTCAACCTCCACCCCCGCAGCCCTTACCGATGCAACCGTCCCCGTACAAGCCTGCATATCCATCAGCAACAGCCCATACCCCGCCGCAGCCAACACCTCCGCCGTCCTCCGACCGATTCCCTGCGCCGCGCCCGTAACAATCGCAATCTTCATGCCCCTCAGGTTACTTCACTAAGTACGGTGAACACGCCCTACGTCCCTCTTGTTTGTCATTCCGCAGCGAAGTGGAGGAATCTGCTTCTGTTTTTGTCGTTGCCCTCAGCCCCGGCCTTCCCGTCCGAAAGCCACAAATTCCCCCATTTAAGGCCCTTACCCAGGGGATTCAACCCTTCCCGAACACCCCAAAAACACCCAATCCATCGTTTGACCCCACCTCTGGAACACGGTACACTCATTAAGTTTGGCGCTGCAGCCCATGTGTCTTCATCTCAAGGGTTGCAGGGATTCGCAGGCCGAAGCCCGTTTTACCCAGTGGCCCTGCCGGTACGATTCAACGCCCCATGCAGCACAATCTATTGGAAGAAAGCGGTCAGCGCTCCACCGCGCCACGCTTGAGGTTTTAGTCATGTACGCAGTCATCCGCACCGGCGGCAAACAGTACCTCGTCTCTCCCGGCGAGCAGTTGAAGATCGAAACCACCGCCCACGACAACGGCAAGCTCGAGTTCTCCGACGTCCTCGCCGTCAGCGGCGAAGAGGGCAAATTCGAGTCCGACCTCACCGGAGCCAAGGTTCTCGCCTCAGTCGTCGGCGAAGGCCGCGGCGACAAGATCCTCGTCTTCAAGCTCAAGCGCAAGAAGCAGTACAAGAAGATGCAGGGACACCGCCAGAACTTCGTCGAGGTCAAGATCAACGAGATTCTCGTCAACGGCAAAAGCTTCAAGGCATAGAAAAAGCTAAAGAAAAAGCTTCTCAGCTAAAGTTTTTAGGTTTTGTTTTTCAGATTTTGAAGACCAGCGCAAGGCCCGAGGGGCCGCGCGAAAGAGGCAATCGAATGGCACATAAAAAAGGTTTAGGTTCTTCCAAAAACGGCCGCGACTCAAACGCTCAGCGGCTCGGAGTCAAGGTATTTGGCGGTCAGACGATCCTCGGCGGAGGCATCATCGTCCGTCAGCGAGGCACCCCGCTCAAGCCCGGAGCCAACGTTGGCCGCGGCAAAGATGACACCCTCTTTGCCAAGGTCGACGGCATCGTCCGCTTCCAGGACAAGGGCCAGCACGGCCGCTTCGTCAATGTCGACCCCGCCGAACTCACCTCGGTCCCGGTCTAACCCGCCCCCCGTTCCAGCAAGAAGCCCTGCTCTTTGGCAGGGCTTTTCGTTTCAACCAAATCAATTTGCAGCGGAAAGGCACGGCCTCAGAGGCTGCTGAAAAGTCGTTGTTTTGAAGGGGCGCGGCTTTAGCCGCGCCATCATTTCCGATGGAAAAATGAATTAGTGTCGGAGCTTGACGCGGCGCCTGCCGGTCGAGTACCATTGCGTCCTTTACACAGCCAAGCGGAGGACACGCATGATCCCCTCCGGGCCTCCCATCCAGCAGATCAAAGACTCCATGCGCGTCACATGGATGGCCGGTAACTTCGGCATCGTCGCCAAAACCATCTTTGCAGGGTGCCGAGGCCTTGGTCAGCTGCCTCGCCATCCCGTTCTGCGCGCACATGCTGACGTCGCCTACGGCACGGGCAACGTCGCCATTGCACTCGCTCGTCATCAGGGCGCGCCGTCGTTACCGGTCGACATCGCCCCCAAATCTCCGCGCCAAGCCCGCGAACGTGCCGCCGCCGAAGACCTCACCGCCACCTTCGACGAAGGCGATGCCGAACGTCCCCTCGCAAGGCTTTTCGTCGCCGCCCTGACGTTCAGTTTTTGCCCGCAGCGGTGGCTGACTGCAATCAACTGTTAGAAATTTCGGTCTAATGGAGGCAAGACAATGAATAGCGTAGCGAAGTTCGCTTTACTCTCTGGCTGTTTGATATTCGTATTCGCTGGCGCGACGCAAGTAGATGATCCACCCCATTTCGCACAGATCGTGGCCTTGGACGAATGCGATCCGGCCACCTTCAATGCCGCGTTTGGGCCTGACTTCTGCCGTAACGTCACGCTCGGAGCATTCACGACGGTGAACGACTTAATTGCAAAGGTAGCCGCTGGAACTCCGGATCCGGGCTGGGACTTCGAACCTGACATAGTCAGTATCAAGGAAGGGACCAATCTTAGCGTAGTAGACCAGGGCGGCGAACCTCACACCTTCACCGAGGTGGCTCACTTCGGTGGCGGCTTCAGACCGAAGCTCAATGCGCCAGGAGAGGACACGGTTTCCGAATGTGCCGGCGGCTTTTCAAACGTCGCGGTGGCCAGGACTCGAATCCTTCAAGCCAGCACTCTTCAGGTCAACAATCTGTCGAAAGGCAAACACCTTTTTCAGTGCTGCATCCATCCTTGGATGCGCGTGACAGTCGAGGTGAAGTGACCCCGTGGCCCGCGAGAGAAAGGGAGCGCGAGCCGGGCGGCAAAAGAGTCCGATATCACGGAGGAAGGGCTAACAGATCGGCAGGTGCCCCACTGTTCGAGCCTATTTGCTCTTCCTATTCTCCAGAACAAAGACAGGGTGGCCCATCGTTGCGCCTTCAATCGAGAACACCGCGCCGTCGCTGGGATTTCGAACCGGGAGATTAGCTCTGCTTGGGGGCTGGACCTTTTAGCCTCGACCTCAACCCTCAATCTGCTCATTGCGGCTTTAGCCGCTGAGGGAATATTTCGCGGAACAACGGGAGTTCTTCAGCACCTCTTCAGCTGTGCCGAAACCAGGCCAGGCCGAAGGCTCCTTACCGTTCTGCCTAGGGCCAGAGCGTAGCCCGAAGGGCTAAGTAACTGATTTAATTGCCGTTGTAGTTACTGTGATTTTTTATTTGCCATTTTCTGCCCAAAAATCGCATGTCAAGCCCCAAAACCACCTAACTCCAACAAACGAAGCAAGATTGAGTTTGAAATTTAGTTACCTTCAATTCGCTATACTGAATATATAGATCGAAAAAACAAGCAAGCTCCGCAGGGAAAAACTCCCTCCGGGGCTAACTTATTGATTACAGGTATTTTGTGGATAAGCCATCTGTTATGAATATTTTGCCGACACCAACCCGGCGCAAATCATTGAATCCAGAGATTTTGCGCCCAAAATACCCGGGGGGGGGAAGGGGGGTTACCACCATGGAAGCAAACGCCAATCCCTCACGACGACCGCAGCGCCGCCTCAATGCTCGAATTCACCTCAGCCTGGGCAAACTCCGCCGCCACGCGAACCCCGTTCATGATCGCCTTCTCATTCGACGACCCATGCCCGACGATGCACACCCCCCGCACCCCCAGCAGCACCGCACCGCCATACTCCGAATAATCCAGCCGTTTTTTAAACTCGGCAAAGGCCCTGCGCGACAACAGCGCTCCAACCTGCGAGGTCACCGTCGACTTCAGCGACTCACGCAGCGAGTCACTGAGGAGATGCGCCGTTCCCTCAATCGACTTCAGCGCCACATTACCCACAAAACCGTCGCAAACCGCCACGTCGCTGTGCCCATTAAAAAGATCGCGCCCCTCCACATTGCCCTTGAAGTTGATCCCCTTCAGCGCACGCAACAGCGGCAGTGTATCGCGAGTCAGCGAATTCCCCTTCGAATCCTCCTCCCCAATGGAGAGCAGGCCGACGCGAGGATTGTGGATCCGCAGAATATTCTTCGCGTACATATGGCCCATCATGGCGAACTGGACCAGGTTGTCCGGATCGCAATCCACATTGGCCCCCACATCGAGCAACAGCGAAGGAACCCGATTGACGGTCGGCAGAATCTGAGCCAGCGCCGGCCGGTCCACACCCGAGAGCATCCCCAGAACCATCTTCGCCGTAGCCATCGCAGCGCCAGTGTTTCCCGCAGTAAAGAACCCCGCGGCGCGCCCTTCGCGGACCATCTTCAGCCCAACCCGCATGGTGGAGTCGCGCTTGGCCCGAACCGCCTGCGCGGCCTTGTCGTCCATCGTGATCCACTCGCTCGCCGGCGCGATGAACACCGGCAGGCGCTGCCCACGCAACGCATGCCGCAGGATCGGACGCAGCTTGTCCTCCGGCCCGACTAGATGAACCCGCACGTCGAACTGACGCGCAGCAAGTACAGCCCCGCGAACCTCTGGTTCGGGGGCTTTGTCGGAACCCATCGCGTCTACAACGATGTCAGTCGGCATCAGCAGGGAACAGCAGGGTCTGGATTGAGGGAACTAGCTTGCTTCTTTGGTCACAAGAACGTCGCGACCCTTGTACGTACCGCACTTCTTGCACGCACGATGGGGAAGCTTGCGCTCGTGGCAGTTCGGGCACTCGGAGAGGCCGGTGGGGGTCAGGAAGTCGTGGCTGCGGCGTTTGGCAGTCCGTTGCTTGGAGTGGCGCCGTTTCGGATTAGGCATTGCAGTATCCCTTTCAATCGGCCGCGGCGGTGACGCAAGCGAAACACGCAGGCGAAACCATGCGAGCGGCGAGGCAAAACTTGATTTCAGTGCTTCAACTCGAGCTTGTCCGCCAGACCCGCAAGCGCATTCCAACGCACATCAGCCGGAGCCTCATCGCAGGAACATTTTGCTTGATTCAGATTCTGACCACAGCGCGGGCAAAGCCCCTTGCAATCCGTTGTACAGAGGGTGCGACTCGGCAGGGAGAGTAACACCTGCTCGCGCACCACATCCTCCAGCAAAAGACCGCTCTCTTGATAATACCCGATTTCGGTCTCATCCGGGGTAATTGAACGCTCCCCGGCGTCCGCATCGGCGGTTTCAGGACGAAAGATGAGGTCAAAATCGCCTTCCAGCGGGACCGCGACCGGATCGACGCACCGCGCACACAAAATCTCAAAGTTCGAGCTGTAATGTGCCCGCAGCCGGATGTCGTTCACATGCGAATTGGAGCTGCGATGCTCGATCAGAAGATCGGCCACGCCTTTGACCGGCAGAGGACTCACCTGCCGAATGTCGGAGGCATAGTCCAGCACACCGGGAGCAATCGTCTCATCGAACTCAAGCGGCTCATCAACGAGTTGGAGGGGGGTAATCAGCACAAGGTTAAGGTTAGCAGGTTCGCTGCACAGATCAAGTAGCAACGAAAAAGAGGAGTCGTCGATTGGAATACAAAGACTTAGTGAAATACCCTTGTTGCATCGGCTTGCCCGATTTCATCGCAACAGGCACCATGACATGTATGCAGCAGCTATGGTGAAGGAAGACCCATGCATCGATTTCTCGTGGCACTTCTGCTCCTCTCCGGCTCCGCTCTCGCGCAACAAATACACGCGAACACAGGAATAGTTACAACGCCCGAGGTCGACCTGGCCTACGAGACCTACGGCGAGGCGGGCAACGCCACTCCGGTGATCGTAGCAAATGGCGGCCCCGGCCTCTCGCACATCTACATGCTGCAGAACGATGTCTGGACGCGCCTCTCACACCATCGCCAAATCGTCTTCTACGATCAGCGCGGCACCGGCAAATCCAAACATGTCAAGCCCGATGCATCCTGGGGAATGGACGCGCAGCTCGCCGACATGGAGGCGGTTCGCGCCAAATTCGGCTTCCAGAAGTTCGACCTCGTCGGCGACTCCTACGGCGGCCTCCTCGCCATGGCCTATGCCGCCGCGCACCCCGAGCACATCGAAAAGCTCATCCTCAGCGACTCCGCAGCGCCAGCGTGGAAAGACATCGTGCGCGTTCTTCCAGACGTCTTCCCCGACGTGCTGGAACAGATCGCCGCCCGCGAAAAGAGCAACGGCAATAGCCCCGCTGCGGCCGACCAGCGTATCCGCGATCACTTCCTCATGCTCTTCTACAGCGAAGCGAATCGCGATGCCTACCTGGCCGGCGTCAAGGATCTCGAATCCGTCCCGCAGGTCTCCGCCGCCGTCCAAAAAGCAACCAAAACCCTCGACCTCACGCCAGAGTTGCCAAAGTTCAAATTCCCCACTATGGTCATCACCGGACGATACGACATGAATGTCACGCCGATTACAGCTTGGAACATCTACAAAGCAATTCCCGGAGCAAAGTTCGTCGTCTTTGAAAGGAGCGGCCATCTGCCCTCCTACGAGGAACCGGACAAATACGTGCACGTAGTCGACGCATTTCTCAGTCAGCCCCGAAGATGAAGCCGCTTGCACACACCGGCACAACGGAAATAGTTCGCATCTTAACCTCCAGGCTGCAACGTCCAATACCGATATGAGCGAGAAGTGGAAAGCAGCCGACATCCCCTCACTAGCCGGCAAGCGAGTCATCATCACCGGCGCGAATAGTGGCATCGGCTACCACGCCGCATTGAAGCTGGCCCGCAAGGGTGCCCAGGTCGTGCTCGCCTGCCGCGACCGGCAACGCGGCGAAGACGCTCTCGCCCGCTTACACGCCGACTCTCCCGGCACCCAGACCGAGCTGGCCATTCTCGACCTCGCCTCCCTGAGTTCCGTGCGCAACTTCGCCGAGAAGGAACTCGCCCAGCATCGCCCACTCCACATCCTCATCAACAACGCGGGCGTCATGGCCCCGCCCCGGCGCCTGCAGACAGCCGACGGCTTCGAACTCCAGTTCGGCACCAACGTCCTCGGCCACTTCGCCCTGACCGCCCTCCTGATGCCTGCGCTCGAACAAGCCGCCGCCGCATCACCCGACAGACCTCGCATCGTCACGCTCGCCTCCATCGCGCACAAGCGAGGCCAGCTCAACTTCGGCGACCTGCAAGCCACCAAAGCCTACTCGCCCATGAAGGCCTATCAGCAGTCCAAGCTCGCCGATCTGATCTTCGCCTTCGAACTCGACCGCCGCCTCCGCGCCGCAAACTCACGCGTGATGTCAGTCGCCGCTCACCCCGGCGTCGCCAACACCAACCTCTTCCAGGTAGGCGACCATGGCCCTTTCGAGAAGACCCTTCGCAACCTTTTCGGCCACGCCATCGGCATCGTCCTGAACACAGACTCCGAGGGAGCTCTCCCTACTCTCTACGCCGCAACCGCCCCAGGCGCAGAAGACGGCGGCTACTACGGCCCCCAGGGCTTTCAGGAGATGCGCGGCGACGATGTCGACCGGGCGATCGTCGCACCACAAGCACGCGACACCTCCGCCGCCACTCGCCTATGGCAGACCTGCGAAGATCTCACAGACATCAAATTCTTATCATCCCCCACCAGCGCTACGCACTAAGCAGATATCGATCCGTCTCTTCACCGAACCACATGCATCGAAAACAACGGAACAACAAGCCTCAGGAGCTAAGCCATGAACGCCGCCGTCGTCAGCGCCTTCGATCGCCCTCCCCGCTACGCCACGTTCGCCGACCCCATAGCTGCCGAAGGAGAAAAACTTGTAACCGTCAGCGCCGCTGGCCTGCATCCGATCGTAAAGGCGCTGGCCAAGGGAACCCACTACGGCAGCTCCGGAGAGCTTCCTTTCATCGCCGGCGTAGACGGCGTCGGCAAGCTGGAGGATGGCACACGCGTCTACTTCGGCATCGCGCGAAGTCCCTTCGGCACCTTCTCCGAGCGAGCGTTGGCCGCCAGTTGGATGTGCCTGCCGCTGCCCGAAGCAGTCGACGACGTTACAGCTGCAGGAATCGCAAACCCGGCCATGTCCTCCTGGGCTGCCCTTACAGCACGAGCGAAGTTCGTCGCCGGCGAGAGCGTCCTGATCCTCGGTGCAACCGGAGTCGCAGGCCAGCTCGCGGTCCAGGTCGCAAAGCGTCTCGGTGCACGGCGCATCATCGCTGCCGGCCGCAATCCCCAGGCATTGGAGAAGCTCAAAACGCTCGGCGCCGACGCAGTCATCTCACTCGATCAGGAGGAGGCGGCTCTGGTCTCCGCCTTCCGCACCGAAATTGCAGAGGCGGGAGTCGATGTTGTCCTCGACTACCTATGGGGTCAGCCCGCGGAGCTTGTGCTCCAGGCTATCTCGCAAAAAGGCCTGCGAAAGGTCGGTGCGCGGCTTCGATTCATTCAGATTGGCGACAGCGCAGGAAAGACGATCTCTTTGCCAGCCGCCACTCTGCGCAGCTCGGGGCTCGAACTTCTTGGTAGCGGCTTTGGCAGCGCATCTCTCGATCAAATCCGGCAGGCTCTTGCAGAATTTTTCCAGGTGGCAGCAAAGGAGCCCTTCCAATTCCATACAAAAGTGGCTCCTCTACGGGAGGTTGAAACGCTCTGGAACCACGCGGAAGAAGGGACGAGGCTGGTATTTCAGCCTTAACTATGGATCAACGCCCGCTTTTCTATTAAAAATGCTAGCTGACAGTTCAAGATATCGACTCTAGTCTTGTCCGAAGCCAAGCTTGCGCCATAAGTCAGATCTACACGCGGTCGCTTTGCGCCTTGATCCAGGAGAAGAAAGTATGCGATTGAAAAGCCTTCGAGTGATGACTATCCTGTTCGTTCTCTCAGGATGCACGCTGTCCAACGCGTTTGCCCAAAACGGAGATAACAAGCCTCTAACAGATTTGCCACGGCAGTTCGCGGCGACCGCATTCGGTCAAGCTGGCTCCGTGGCCGGCAAGAGCTTCGGAGCCAATATCTACATCACCGGGTGGACAACCGACCAACAAGTTCAGGATTTTATCAGCGTCCTGAAGGAGAAGGGCCCGGACGGACTCGTGAAAGCGATGGAGAAGACCAGCGATGTGGGCCGGCTTTCTCCGACTGGATTTGTTGGCAGCGGTTTTCGCTTTGCCCGGTACAGACCAACGGCAGACGGCGGTCTGCACATCGTGATGGTCACAAACCGTCCCATGTCGTTCGGCGAGCTGTATCGCGGAGGCCGCTCCACGGACTATCAGTTTGGCATCGTTGTGTTGAACGTGGACAAGAATGGCAAAGGCACCGGCACGCTGGCTCCGGTATGCAAGATCAAGTTCAACAAGAAAAACGAACTCGAGATAGAGAACTACGGCCAGAAGCCCCTCCGCCTAGCGAACGTCTATCTCCAGAAATAAGAAGTTCAGAAGCTGGCGCGTACCCCCATCTGGATCTGGCGGGGGGCGTTGCCCTGGGTCTTGGTGGTACCCCAATTCGAAGCACTCTGGAGGCTGAGACTGGGGTTGGCGAAATCGAGGTGGTTCATGACGTTGGTTAGCACTCCCGAGAACTCCATGCTTACCTTTTCATAGACAACGAGCCTCTTCTTGACGCTCAAATCCAGGTTGAGGTATCCCAGGCCGCTGATTCGGCCGCCACCGCCACTTCGGCTATCGAGACCGAGCAGCAGGGGCCGGACGGTGTCAAAGACCGCAGCAGGGTTGCTGAAGAAGTTGACGTTGCCCTTTGGGGTGGTTCCGACAGCAACGCCAAGAGAATTGGTGCTTCCTGCGACATTGCGATAGGTTTGCGGACGCCCCCCCGAGTAAGGCGACGTAAAGACGCAGTTCTCATTGCTGTCAGTAAAGGTGGCGCCATCTTCACCGCCAAAATTCTGACCATTGTTGTTGGTGACGCACAGGAGCGGCTGACCTGTACCCGCGGTAAGGACGGGAGAGAGCGTCCAGCCGCCGGCAAGCCGGCCTAGGATACCGTTCTGCTCCCTGTAGTAAGGAATCTGATACACAATAAAGGTGTTGAAGATGACCCTTTGATCGAAGCTCTGGCGGCCGTACTGTTCACGGAGATTGAAGCTATCCACGGCGGCAATCGAGCTGGTTGACTGATTATAGGCATTCAGACCCAGAGCTTTGCTGATGGTGAGGTTCTCCTGGAAGGTCAGACCGTGGAAGTCGCTCGCCTTGAAGGAGACGTAACCGCCATGATAGTTGCTATAGCCGTTCGCCGTACCGATGCTCAAACCAGTCACAACCTGGCCCGCGCCACCGTAAGTTGCACTGGAGGTGGGCGTGCCCATCAGGCTGCGTGCGAAGTTAAATCCAGCGCCGCCAGTACCATTGGTGTTGTTGTCGAGCGCCTGCCAGATACTGAAGACATTCTGCGAACCGAAGTTGCTGGCCTGCTTCGCAACGACAGCAGCGGTGCAGCTTGAGTACCCGGTGCAGTACGCGGGATTAAGTGCGTTTTCGAAGAACGGTTGCGGAGCGACATTTGGATTGACGCTGGTCGCCTTCGTTCCTGCTTTAGCGGCGGTAGTGGAGCAAAGGCTGGCAGAGGTCGCGCAGCCGAAGGCACCTTCGATCGCCAGGTAAGCGGATTGGAAACTTTGACCGCCCGAGCTCATCATGTAGGGAACCGCGTTGGGGTTCTGCATAATGTACTCGTGATGGACGAGGCGACCGATGTAGCCGACTTCGACCAGCATCTTGCGGTTGACCTGCCGCTGGATGGAGAGATTGAACGTGTCGACGTCGTTGGGACGCATGGTGGGGTCAACGGGCGAGGCGATCGATACGCCGGGGCCGTCGAAGCCCGGGTGGTAGGGCTGCGTCAGTGTCGCAGGCAACGGAGCGTTGGTCAATGCCGGTGCCACGCCGTCCAGATTCGCGGCTGAGCCGAAGCGGTAGGCCGTAGTTTCGTTAAAGTTGGTTTGGGTACAGGTGCCGGAACCAGTCTTGGGTGATTGTGCATATTTGCACTGCGTCGCAAGGATGAGGCCAGGGCTGAGAAGCGGATTGAGAACCTGCACGTCACCATTGATGCGACCGTAGATTCGACCGTATCCACCCCGGATGACGGTTGCGCCGTCGCCGAACAGCTTGGACAGAGCCGCGTTCCCGAACTTCGGGTTCCAGGCGACGGAGAGGCGGGGGCTGAATGCAGCGTAGTACGGGTCGTAGGGATACTTGCGTCCACCCGCCACATTTTTGAGGAGCGCGAAACCGATCTCAGGATTGTAGACCTGTCCCGCCAAAGCCGCGGTTTTGCGGTTATTGAGGTAGTCCTGCACACGGATCGCATTGCCGCTCACATCGGTAAACATGACCTGATTGCCATTCCGCTCTGAGGGCGGCATCTCAATCGCATAGCTGATGCCGTAGTTAAGGGTGAGACTGGGCTTGGCGTGCCAGGTGTCGGTGACGTACATGTTGTAGTAGGGAATAGTGGTGTTGGCGCCGATTGGGGTTAGCGCCGGGTTCAGCGACAGGGTACCTCCCGAGTTGGCGTAGGTATTGGCTACCTGCGTGGCAGTTACCAAGCCATAGTAAGTATCCGCTATGCGACGATAGTTTCCAGTGGTTGCCAGACCTCCGATCCCTGTAGACGAGTAAGCGATGTTACCGCCTGTGGCATCGCCGCCAATCTGGTAGGTGGGTGTGAAGTTGATGCTGGCTCCGTTATCGGTGCGCTGGTGGTAGTTGAAGTTGTGCTGGTACTGGCCACCGAACTGGATGAGATGAGCACCCTTTAGCTTGGTCAGGTTATCGCTGAAGTAGTTATCCTTGCCGTCCCAGATACGGGTACGTATGTTCTGCGCATTGACGTTGTACGGGGAAAGGACAATTGTGGAACTCTCGCCGAGAGGCTCAATCGCGCCGCCAGCGCCTGCAATCTGAGCTGGAGCATTTGCCCCCTTCCACTGCCAGAAGTTACGCAGGTAGCTGTAGTGGAAATCGTTGGTGAGGGAGGAACTGATGTTGGTAGTGAGGCCGATCACGACAAACCAGGGTTGCTGCGGCCGGGGCGCCACGGCCTTGGGAACGCCAAGGGTGTCGCCCGGAAGGACACCACCGATATCGACCTGGTTGTTCGTAAGGTTGGTGAAGCTGTAATAGCGGTAGCTCGCCATCAAGTGCCACTTTGCGCCAAAGTCGTGATCCAGGCGGGTAGCGAGGAAGTTGCTGCTCTGTGGGAGCAGGACGTTGGCTTTGTAGCCGATGATGTTGACGCTATCGCAGACCGAGCCCGAGAGCGCACCGCAGCTTTTGTCAAAGGTGCCCACGTAGGCGCTTGTCGATCCATTATCCCCAACCGGCGCCTGTGGCAATTGCGACTTGTAGAACGCAGCGAGTGTCGAGTTCATACCAATGTGCCGGGGATCGGCAGCCGTCAACTGAGCAGCGGAGTATGTATTGGCGCCAAAAGTCAGCTGACCCTGCTGCAAAAACTCATACGATGGGACTGCCCGCTCGTAGGTAGCGGACGCGGGGTAGCGGAACCCTTCGTAGTTGGCGAAGAGGTAGGTCCTGCCACCCCAGATTTTGGGTGCGATGGGTCCGCCGGCAGCGGCGCCGAAGCGGTTGAAGTGATAGCTGGGCTTCGCAGTGTAAGCGTTCGGGAAGTTGTTCTGCCAGGTGTTGGCGCCGATGTTGTTGTCCAGGTAGTACTCGTAGACGGTTCCATGCACCGCATCGTGACCGCGTTTGGTGACGATCTGTGACTGCGAGCCTGAGGAGTTGTTGAAGTCGGCCGTCTGGCCGGTGGTGGACACCTTAAACTCCTCAACACTGTCCTGCGGCATCGGCACCACGCCCCCGGGGCCGACAGCGTTGGAGAAGAAACCGCCAATGCTGGAGTTGACGTTATTGGAGGTGTAGCCGGCCTGCGTGCCGTCCATATCGCTGGAGTTGCTGCCACCATCGAGTTGAAAGGTTGCCTGATCCGCGGTGGTACCAGCGACGTTGCCGCCGGGGGTGACGCCAGGCTGCATGGTGGCGAAGGTGGCCACGTCGCGACCAACGGCGGGAAGCGAGTCAACCATGGCGGGGTCGACGGTCGTACCGGTGGAGGCACTCATGGTCTGCAGGTCGGTGTTCGACGCCTGCACCTCGATGGTGGTCGCCGTCTGTCCTATGCTCAACTTCAAGTTCGCCGTGGTCTGTGTGCCTACGCTTACGACCAATCCATCAATCTTTGTGGTCGAGAAGCCGGGCATCGATGCGCTGAGCGAATAAGTGCCCGGCGGAACATTCACAAACACGTATCCACCAGCATCATTGGTTGGCACCGTGCGCGAGGTTTTGAGCGTGACGTCAGTCAGCGTGACGGTTACTCCCGGGATCACAGCACCCTGCGAGTCTGAAGCTGTGCCGACGATCGTGCCGCTGCTTGTGTTCTGCCCGAAGGCATATCCCACGTTCAAAAACACTGAAGCCAGAAGCATGGTTATCACTACCGTCAACGTCGGGAAACGTGAACTGATCCGTGTCATGTGGTCTCCTTCGAAAGGTCTCTGAATCTCTATCCCTCCGGCTTGGTGAGCCCGGTGTTCTTGGTAAGCCACTTAAGAAGCTCTTGTGTGTGGCGCTTGAACTCGACAAAAAACAGCATTTCGTCACAAATAAGGAACGATTCATCACAATCAGGGAACTAAATTGCGATGTTCTCCGTATTATTGGAGGGAGGCATCGCGGTTATCTGAATGCAGATACTGGAGCTACAACTCGCGAGACAAAATCGAAGAATTTAAAGCGGATAACGCACGAATGGAGTCAGTTCAACACGCTGGGAGTTAGCCAGCTTAATATCTCTTCAAGTCGAAAAACACCCAAGCCACATCACGTACCAAGGAAGTGAATCTCGCTTCGACTCGGCATACCGAGGCTCACGAGTTACTCTGGAGAGTATGTTGCAAGCGCCAGACGTGGCCTGGCTATAGGCGGTCTGCTGTAAACAGAACCCTGTTCACTGATGAATTATCAGAACGTAACACAGAAATAATTTTGTGCAAAATATTTTTTTTGGCGGCATTTCTGGTCCGATCCTTCCCAGCGGACCTCCAACCTCGCCGTCCAGTTTGAAGCCCCCGGCGCGACCACGATCCTCATCCCATCATCGAGATCGTCCGCGCTTCCGACGTCGGGTGTAGTGGCCCCTCTGGCTTGATTCAGAGTCCACGCACCCTTAGCGTGTTTTATCGTTCGTTTTCTGACGGGACCTCTACGTCACCAGCCAAGTAACGGAAACCCCAGGGCTCTGTCTATCCTATTGACAATCCGGACCATTTGGAGCCATACCCATGCCGGTCTTTCCGGAAGCACGATAAGCGGATAATCGCAAATCCAGTATCTAATATTTTTTCCGAATGCCTTAGAGAGGATCGTGTGCGCATCCTCCCGCAGAAATGGATCACCGGTCTGTCGCTTGGCGATTAATAAGTAAGGGGGAATATGGCGCTGGAGAGCGCCGTTGGAGATCAGCTTGCTTAGTCTTGGCACGTTCAGCCACCCCCTCGCCACTTCAGAGAGAGCCGGTCCGAACACTCGACAAAAAGCGAATCCGCCAGTGTTTTCGCATCGATATCCAAAAAGCTTTTCATCCAACAGCAGGCTCTTACGGTGCCCTCGCAGCGCCGTGAATATCCAGCCCAGGTGAATCAAGTTTGAGCCAACCAGCTTTGAAAATGGCTCATGGCCAATCGATTCGACGCGGTCTTTGTTGACGATGTTGGCGCTGATCATTGAAAAAAAGATGTGGACCCTCCTTACGAAAGGCTCGGGATCATCGAATGTGCGTACGTTCCATTGAGTCGGGGATGGATTCCCTGGCGGGGCATAAGAACCCTCGAAACCGAATGGAGTCACGTACACCAGATCGAACTCATCACCGGACAGGCATCCCACAATTCGCTGCAACGCATATGGAGCTAGAACGTCGTCATCTCCCATAATCCAGACGTACTTGCCACCGGCCCGCTCATAGCATTGAAGGAAGTTTGCATCCGGGCCGATGTTTTCCGGATTGCAAACATAGGTCAGGGGGGTCCCTCTCCGCAACTCCTCTTTCATGATCTCAGGGGTCTCGTCAGTTGAGGCGTTGTCCGAGACAATCAGCTCCACCTCCGGATTTGACCGCAGTTGATCCCTGACCGAGTCGAGAAATTGGCGCAGAAATACGCCCCGATTGTAGGTGGGAATAGCGAGCGTAAGCAGAGGCCTTTTCCGTGTCATTAGATGGTTCGTCTGCATTCAGCCTTAATCTACTGGCTCAATACCGGCCAGCTCCGTTGTCCCAGGCCCACATTTTGAAGAGAAAGCGGGTGACTGTTAAAATTCAACACCAAGGTCATTATACGTCTGCGGCCAAAACGCTGGACACGGGGTTTGCCTCTCGCCTGGTTCGTTCAGCGGACGCACATCCTTAGCATGCTGGCCTCCATCCAAGCTCATTTGTCATGTTCCAGGCCACATATAATGGTGTTATGAATTGTGTAATCTGCGGCGGTACGAACGGGACGGAGCATGTTTTCCGCGAGATGAAGTACGGTACACGCGATAAGTTTGATTATTGGGAGTGCCTTGTCTGCGGTTGTCTACAGATTGCTGAGATTCCGGATAACATGGGTGCCTACTACCCGGATGACTTTTACGCATCTTCTCTCCGTTTCGGCGCTCTGGAGCCATGGCTGTACCGCGCCTATCACAAAGCGCCGAGTCTCGTACGACTGATCCGGCCCGCGCCAGAGGCGTTTCAGTCCATAATTGAAGCCAAGCCCAAGCCGGGCGCGCGAATCCTCGACGTGGGATGCGGGGGCGGCAAGCTTGTCAATATCCTCCGTAGTCTTGGCTATGACGCGCATGGAATTGATCCTTTCGTCAAAGCCGAAACTGCATATGTACGCCGGGCCTATCTGCAGGAGACCACAGCGAAGGATTGGGATTTAATCATGTTCCATCATTCGCTCGAACACATGAGCCATCACGTCGACGTGCTACGTTTGGCGAGGGAGAAGCTGGCACCCGAGGGAACTTGCCTTGTCCGCATCCCGGTCGCTAACTGGGCATGGAGAAACTATAAGGAGAATTGGGTGCAGCTCGACGCGCCACGGCATTTTATTATTCACACTCCCCAAAGCTTTCGTCTGACCTTCGAAGCGGCGGGCTTCCGGGCTTCGGACATAATGTTCGACTCAGCCCCCTTTCAATTCTATGCAAGCGAGCTATATGAACGGGATATCCCGCTGACGCAGGTGCGCCCGCAACTAGCGCGGCTCAGCAGCGCTGCGATGCGACAAATGAGGACGCGTTCCTCGGAGCTCAATCGGCAGCAGCTTGGCGATCAAGCCGCCTTCTTCCTGAAAGCGGATAACGCACGACCGGAGTCAGCTCAACACGCTGGGAGTTAGCCAGCTTAATATCTCTTCAAGTCGCAAAACACCCAGCCACATCACCTACCAAGGAATTGAATCTCGCCTCCGCATACCGAGGCTCACGAGTTGCTCTGGCGCCCCCCGTCAAAAGGCCAAGTGACTAAGATTTATGTTTTCGAATGAATGCTTTCGAACTTTTCTATCGACGCCGTGTGTGCCACAGCTACCTCAGAAAGCCCTTCGACATGATCTTTGAAAGGCTGTTTGGAAGTAAATGGTCGGGACGACTAGATTCGAACTAGCGACCTCACCACAGATATCTCTGGACCCCCAAGTAACGTATGAAGCGTTACCACGTATCGGAACTACAAGATAAGAGTTTTCCCTCCTTGGATCATTTACACTCGAAAGCAAACCTGCGATGCCATGCATCAATGTGGCTGCCGATTGAGGCGTTAAACCATTTTCAATAAGTCGAGATCACCATCATAATTGGCGACCAAACTACAAGAGCCACTGGAAGTTATGGAACACGGTCGCGCAATTTCCTCCGGCTCAGCACTGCGTTGTTTTTGCTACATACCTTTTTCATGCTCTATCGCTACGGCCAGCTTCCTGTAGCTCCTGTGATTGGCGACGAAGTCATCATCAATGAACCAGCTGTTGCGCTGAGCCGCGGCCAGGGTCTCATTTCTCCGGGTTTTCGTGATAGCGCCTTCGGCCTCGACAAGCTATATGCTCACTTCCCGCCCGTTTACATCTTTGCCGAGTCTCTGGCATTCCGTGCATTTGGGGTGTCTGTTTATTCACTTCGTCTCGTCACGACGGTAATGGGAATCGCTTCGGCGGGATTCTTTCTTCTTTTGATGTGGTGCTTTTGCCGATGGGGTCTGGCAGATTGGGGCACGGCGTCCATTGCAGCTTGTCTCTATACCCTAGACGCTACAGTACTCGTGCTGCATCGTTTGGCGCGCATGGAATCCATGGTCGAATGCCTGACACTCAGCGCCCTGCTGTGTGTGCTTACCGGTATCTACTCAAGACCCGGAGACCGGTCTTCCGACACAAAGCCCCAATCCTGGACGAAGAGAGACGAGAGCAGGCGTTTCCTATTGCTGCTGGCTGGCGCTGTGCTTGCAGGCGTGTCCCTGGTGACGCACCCGGAGGCACTGGTGGCCGTTCTGCCGATCGGGCTGCTTATCCTGCTGGCTGCGCCGGTGAGTTGGAGGAATCGGGCATTCCTCCTTGCGGCGCTTGGATTCACACCAGTTGCAATCTGGCTCAGCACGTATGGCGCACGGTGGAAGCAGGCGATCGCAGAGATGGGCACCATTCACCGGTACGCTGCTCCTGCAGCGGGTATCCTCAACTTCGCTCGCGATTTCTCTCTTGAGACACATCACAATATCAACCAAGGAATGCGGGCTACACTCTTCCTCCTATGCCTGCTGATATTGGGGTCGATCCTCGTGCGATGGATGATGCTAAAGAGAGCTACGGGAGTGCGGCCGCGAAATGAAAGAGAAATCCCATCGAAGCAACTCCTGCTGACAGGAATCTTTGCATCTTCGGCAATCCTCAGTCTCATCCCGCTGATATGGTTTATGGCAGCGTCCGTCACGCGCTACCAGGTGATATTTCCGATCTATTTGGCGGGGCTTGTGATATCTCTTCGCGGGATATCTCCAAAGAAGCCGATCGTGCGTTGGGTTGGCGCCATGGCTGGGATTCTGATACTTACTCAGCTGGGTGTGATGGCGATCTATCTCCAAAAAGACGCCGATCCGTGGGTGGATCGGTCAGCAACTCGCTTCGATGCGATTGTAGACAGCATTCCTCCACACTCACGGGTCGCCGTGACTCTGATGCTGTGGCTTGCCTTTCAGCACAAGGGACGCCCCGTTACCCTGTTGTACGATCGTTTTGATGGTCGAGAAAAATGGCTAGCCACGAGTAGCAATCCGCTGGACCAGTTCGACGCGATTGTGGTCGATTCATCCTTTGTGGATGAGTTTGCAATTTACTCTCCCTATGCCGCGCAAGGCCGTCGTGGATCTCTATCAACGCTGAAGATGACGCTTGAGATCTGTACGCAAGCAGTCACTCAGCCAAGCGCAAGGCGCAGCGGATGTTGAAGACTGAGCAGGCATGAAATGAGGGGAGTTCTTTATCGGATCTTCAGCGAACTTCGCAAACCCGTAATTGTTGATTTTGTGATGGCGGAGATGACCGAGCGGACGCTATACCCGTGTAGGGCAAGTATCTTGGCTTGGAAGTCGGTCAGGTTCGTTAGATAAACCTGCAGTGGGGGAGAACCTGTGTCTGAAGCAACTGTGGGCGCATCTGACGCTGCACAAGACAATGTTGCAGGTTGTGCTCTCAAAAAATGCAGGCACGTGGCACAGCGGGTTACATACATCCTAGTGGATCGACTGTTTCAAGACGGTAAAGGTGAGACGACCCGAATCGGGAGGATAGAACAAGCCATAGCCCTGCCTAGACGGACGCTCTCTGCAATCCCGCGGTCTTCCGGGTAATAAAAGCACGTATCTGCGATCTGCAAACCTGCGATCGGCGTCTGCACTGGGGGAATCTTCGCCGCAAAACCGACATCGCAAATCGGCTGAGCATTGCCTAGGCGAGCTACAGTTGCTTCTATCAAATCGTCTGTTACCAGTGCAGGGTTCAACTCAGTCAGGCATCCAAAGGCATCCCTGATGAGTTTCTCATCGCTCCATTGGAATTTCTCGTTCGTAACGGGCATGTAGTAGGGCACGTACACGATGACCGATCCAAGCTCTCTCAAATTAGAAAACTCGATCACGCCTGGTATTCCGCGGTCCGTCTGACCGATATTTACCCAGAAATGCTGGCTGACGGACCGCCTCAACTTTAGGACCACGCAACATATACCGATATTCTTGATCGCGTCGTAGCGTTCTTTCCACTCCTCTGGCAGATCCGGAATTAATCGCGAAACTTTCGGCGTCGGGATTGTGGAAAGTACATGATCTGCCGGGAAGAAGCGAGTATCGGTTCGGACTCCTAAAACAGAGTTGTTGGAAACGTCTACGTGCTGAGCTGGCGACGAGAGGTGAATGCGTCCCCCCTTCAAAACGATCTCAGTGACGAGAGCATCAATCAATGTCTTAGAGCCACCCTCAAGATAGCCCAACTCCTCCTGCATAATGTTTTTCCGCGAGGATCCGACACGCTTGATACGCGTCCAAATCCATGCGGCGGAGATGCTGCCTGCATATTCGTAGAATTTGTACTCGAGGAGCGTTTTCCAGAACCGAACATATCCATCGGCACCGCACCAGCTTGTAATCCAGTCTCTCGCCGACACATTTTCAAGCTCGGGCCACTTCTTCTTATGCGTGCACACCCATACGAAAAGGCCGTATCGCAGCTTCGTGATCATGCGGATCCCGGGCATTCTGAGAAGAGCAACTGGGTTTCCCCACGGACTGAGTTTCCCGCCGGAAAAGAACCCCATCGTAGTGGTTTTCCATCGGAGTCTATCTGCGATTCCAAGTTCCTGCAAAAGCTTGAAGGTTGGCGCATCAGTTCTACAGACAAAGTGGTAGAAACGTTCTATCGAGAGGCCGCCGAAGTCGAAGTGACCTGCCATTCCTCCAGCTTCGCCGCTGGCCTCCACCAGATCCACCTCATGCCCCCCGAGAAGGGCTTGATAAGCTGCTGCAAGTCCCATTGGCCCAGCGCCTATCACTACCACTTTAGCCACGTAATATCTCCTTAGGCAAAATCACGAGTAGCGATTCGCACGGCCGCGAGGATAAGATCGAGACCGTGAGGTCGTCTTATCCGACGATACCCTGTATTAAGAGCCTTTGGAGAACGCATTGACGGAAGGTTACCTCAGTGTACGTTCAGCACACCGACGGTAGGCCAAGGATCTACTTGAGGTTGGTCGGGAGCCGACTTATCCTTGGCGGTTATTCGGAGTACTGAAGAGAGCTTCTCCACTTGCCGCCAACTCAAGGAAATCGATGCGGTATCGCAGACGATAGAGGTTTCAGTGATGGACGCCTATCAAGCTAAGCAACTCAGGGTGGGGATGACTCATAAACCACAATCAGATTAGAAGCCTTTCGGCAGGAGAGGTCTATCTCGTACCGCCGGGCGGCTCGCCGACTAATGGAGAATGGTCAGGGTGCTAAGGTACATCTGGTACGTATCCGTCCCGAAGAAATCCGCAGTAAACATGATGGTGGGAGTAGTGCCCGAGTACGCCGTGTCATTAAGAACGACGGGGTTGTAGTAACCCTGCGTAGGCCAATCAGTAGAATTCACGAGGGTCCAAGGACCCCACGGATGGGGGGACTCATAGGCAAGCCACAAGCTGTGTTCCGAATGCCTGTCCGTAGCGGCAAGACCTTGCGGGTACGAAAACGTCAGCAGTAGATAGCGGTTCAGAGCCGGAATGAACTGTACGTTTGGCTCGCCGAGCTTCCCTGTGTTTGAGATTACCGGACTGGCATTCGCCTGGGCGGCAGTCCAACTCCCGTCGAGTGAGCCATCGCCGCTCCTGTAGTACTGGTAATCGGATGCATTCAAAGACTTCATTTTTGCACGCGGAACTCGCGCGAGAAACAGGGCGTTGCCACTATCCCAGTAGCCGTCATTCGCCATTAGGTAGACGTAAGCATCTGCGTTATCACGTCGATTGCATGAGGCAAGATAGCCGAGTGTGCCGTCGTCCGCGCAGTACATTACAAATGTTGCGGAAGCCATATTGGTTGGAGTCAGACCGAACATGCTTGCGCTGGCCGGACTGGTGGGACTGCCGCCAGAATTGGAAGACAGGGGATTCTGAAAATTGTTCCAGGATGCACCTTTATCATGGCTCCAGATCATTTGGCCTGCAGTTTGGGTATAGGCGGTGTTCGTGCCCATCCCTCCGGTCGCCTGATTCAACTGCCGTCCGATGGCCATGTAGATGTCCCCGCCCATGCAGAATAGGCCGGAGTTCTTCTGGCTGCGCCCATCGTCCCCTGTTGCAATGCTGTCTGGCCCATATGCACTAAATGGATTCACAGTGATTCCAGCCAGCGGGCTTTCCGACGTGAACTTCACCAGAGAGAGTGGGCTACCGTGATGCGCGGGATATCCGCTCTGCTGCCAACCCTGAGTATCATCCGTCGTGAGATACGTAATTCCGTCGATAGACTTGCAGTTATAGAAGGTATCTGCAGTCATTTGATTGTTCGGATTAATGGAGTTATAGGTGCTTATGGGACCCAAGGATAACCCGGTAATCGGTGTACTTACTCCTACGTTACTGGTCGTGACCGAAAAACTTCCGCTCGTGGCTCCTGCTGCATTGGCAGAATCCACCCGGCAATAGTAAGTCGTCGAGGGTAGAAGCCCGGCAACGATATTTCGATGATTGACGGTGGTAGTCGCACTGTTGTCTACAGCTGACTTATCATAGTTTCCCGGGCTTGTGCCGCACGCCACCGAAGAGGAGGACTCAGCGGAGGTCGTCCACGTCGCGACGATTGTGCTGGACGATGGGCTTCCCATGACTCCCGAGATAGCCGGCTTGCTCAGGGTCGGCACAGTAAACCGCCCCGAGGTGCGACCTGAAACAATTACTTGTCCAAAAACAAGGACGGCCACACCTGCTAATCGATCTACATGCATTTGTAAGTCCAGACATAGGTGGTGTTGGGTGCGAGAGGGCTGGCATTTGAGAAGATAGAGAACGAACTCCGCGTTGCGACATTTGCATATACGCTCCCCGCTCCGTTCAGGCTTGCAGCGGCCGCATTGGCGGGGCCAATAGTACAAGCAGGGGCATAGTCAGTGGCCTGTACCTGCGATGCGGTTGTTCGCAGCCAAGGCTGATTGAAGGTTACTGTCGCGACAACAGAACCGGTATTCGGGGAACCTCCTGTTAGCACCGAAATCACGCCTGACTGGTCGGACGGGACGTTGTTTCCGCTTGTATCAAATCCGGCGTACGCGCTGCTACCCGCTCCCACACCTGCGGTGATGGTCGGCTGACCTGAGGTACTCACCATGTGCGTTGCGCCACAGCTCACAGCTCCATCGGTCTGGTTGCATGTGAAGGTATCCCTGAAGTGAGTGTAGTCCCAAAGGCCCGCGTTCTTGCTCGCATTGGTATAAAGCAGCGTATAGTTGCCACCCGCACTAGTGTTGTCAATGGCGATTGAAGCACCGTTGGGGTTCGATGATGTGATCACCAGCGGAAGAGACGAATTTCCTCCATTTACCATTTGAGGCGCGTTGAATGTATTCGATCCTAAGGTGACACCTCCGGTCGTGCTCGCGGGAGCCGCTGCAAAGTATCCCGTGCCATCGGGCGAGAAGGCGAGTAAGGGGTGGCTCGGATCAGGACCGCTCTGGGGCAGCGTCAAGGTATAAGCCGATACCGACGTAGGAGCAGTAATTTGAATGCTGTTGCCGGGTCCAGCGCCCTGGGATGCACCTTGCTGGAGGACAATTGCTCCGGCCCCCGCACCATTCACAGAGAGAGACGGCGCCTGGAGCCCTCCTGGTGCGGTGATCGTGATCAGGTTTCCGTCGCTGCTGATCCCCGCAATTGAGGACTGCCCTTGGACGGACGGACAGAAAGCGATCATCGAGAGGAGAAGAGCGTTGCCAACTCTGCGAACAAGGGGGTGACGCCGTGACTCGGAGGGCGCCTCTAACGTGAATGAAGGTCCAGAGCTGTTTACCAGGCGCTTGATGCGGGAATCAATCATTCTGAGTTGTCCGAAGAACGACACGAAATTCACCATTTACTTACTGGGATTTTGCTAACGCTTTAGCATAGCCCGCGGTGATTCAACTGGAAAGACCGTCGTCCTACCACTCTTGTTGTAGAAGTCGATGTACGAGAAATACGAACTGCGGCCGACATACCAGGATGCTTGCTATCTCAAATGCGCTGAAGCAGCTCATCTACCTCACGCGCCTCTTCCTCAGATCGTCCTTCTTATGCATCCGATTTAATGCAGGGAAATGGATGAAAAGGTCGTTTCGCTAGTCGCACGATCCACCTATCAGCAACAGCAACTAAGGTTCAGCTTAGTTCGGATCGAAGCATGGTTATGTCTTGGGACTTTGTTACTTGAAGCATAAGGTGGCTGTCCTATAACCCATAAACCGGCAATACCGACAGTGGAAGTCCTTTTGATCCGTTGCCAGTGATCAGCGAACGGACATCGGCTTGAACCATAAACTGGCACCGAGTGTAAAACAGGAAGCATGAAGTGACAGCGAGTGCAAACACCTCGGCTAAATTGAGATGAGAGAGTGTGACTCTAAGGCATAACTTTGCCGCCCTAAGGACGATCGTAGGTCTTCAATTGGGGAATCATGATCGGCAAAACATTACTCTTCGCTTCTCAGCCAGTCGGCAGAGTGCTTTTCAATGGCTATCCTGACAAGTTGACTGCGTGTCCTCACTCCTGCTTTGTTGAAAAGCTCTTGAATGGTAGCTTTTATGGAAGTCTCTGAGACCTGCAACTTCGCGGCAATCTCTTTGTTCGTGAGTCCATCAAGGATGCTGCGGAGGACCTGGCGCTGTCGCTCACTCAAGGATCGACCACTCTGCGCTGATTCTGACTTTTCGCTCGAGCCCGCGATCAAGGAACGCACGATGCCCGTGTCCAACCACATTTCGCCCTTTGCCACTCTATGGATCGCGTCTATTAATTGACCTGGGCCGCTGTGTTTGAAAAATACTCCAGCGACGCCCGTGTTGAGTGCTGAGAGCATAACACTGTCTCTCATGCCGGCCGTTACCATTAAGACCCTTACACTGCTCTCGCGGATGTAGGGCTCCCGAAGCAAATCACTCCCGAATTCTTCTCCCAGATCATAATCCAGCAAGATGACGTCAACGGTGGCACTGCTGAGAATCTGACGGGCTTCAGCGAGCGTTGCGCAATGACCCATAACCTGAAAATCCGGTTCCGCCTCCAACAGGCGCATGAGGCTCTCGCGGAAGAGAGTCTGATCGTCAATCAGCAGAATGCGGACAGGATTGTTCATAGGGCCTTCTCGAACTGACTCACCTGCGATAGTTCAACGATGAAACAGGCTCCGCCAGGGAGAGCCTTGTATCGCAGTTCGCCGCCGAAAGAGCGCAGAAAAGCTCGGGATAAATACAGACCAAGGCCAGAGTTCTGAGCCCCTGCCTGGAATGGATGGAAAAGTTGCTCTGGCCGGTCTACCCCTCCACCGTTGTCAATGAACTCCACGAGGACGCGGTGACGTTCACGTCTGGCAAGGATAGACAATGCCCTATCTTTCTTCGGGGACAACGCTCGACGGCTGTTTATGGTCAGGTTAAGAAAGACCTGCATTAGGTTGCTCTGGTCCGCCCACACCAGCGGCAAATCCGGCTCAAACGTCCAGGTACATTCGATACTTTCCTCGCGCAGCGACGGAGCGATCACGATTCTCAGATCATCCAACACGGAAATGAGATCGACTTCTGCAGCCTGGTCGGGAGAGTGGCGAAGGTCTATCGCCGCAATTCGTTCCAATGCAAGAACGAGATTCCCAAGAGCTTCAAAATCCTTATTCTGTGCCAGCAATTCACTGCGGGACAGGTTCTGATGAACGACAGCGATCGCCCCGCAGATATTGCGGATTTCGTGAGAGACGGCACCTACTGCGATACGCGATCCGGCCAACATCTGGTGCAGGCTGGCTTCCTCCCGAGTACGGAGCTCCTCGGATGCGTCAAGAATCATGGCTGCAAGACGTGAACCTGCGCCTGTGCGATACGTTGAGAAACAAATGTCCGCCAGAAAAACTTCGCTATCCTCTCGCTGCCCACGCGACTGCATAACTGTCCGGAACAACTGTTGATTGGTGTCACGGCATGAAACATTAGAAAGAGAGGGGAAATAGCGGTGAATCGAACGCCCCGGAAGCGTCGCTGGCTCAAGCGCCAACATTCGGTGGGCTGCTTCGTTGGCCATGAGCACGCATCCATCCGAGTCAGCGGTGATGATAGCGGCGGGACTGCTCTCGATTAGTACTTGCAGTTGCTCTTCGGCCTCGCGACGCGCATCCCGTTGTCGCTCGATTTCATGGAGATGCTCCATGACGACCTGACGGTTTCGGGTTACTTCGTAAACGAAAAGGCCCACACAGAAAAAAGCCGCAAAATAGAGGACATCGCGCGGCATTCCTGTTCTGAAGTTCCACACAAATTGATCAAAGTCCTCTGTAAGGAACGTACAAAGCGCTGCAGCACTGGCGATCTGCCACGGGCTCAAGACTCTTCCCACCATGAGCATAGGCAGCAGATAAAGGAAGCCGAGAGGCAACTCGTTGACCAGGCGCCAATCGATCAGCGCGACAGCCGCGATCAGGAAACCGGCCCGGAACAAAACGGATTTTTGGCTACCTCGAACCAATGGTGAAAACATAACTCCTCGTTTTGGTTACCCGATGAGCGAGCACCGAAGCGCTCATCGATACAATCGGTGTCTCTGTCATACAGATGTCCTTCGTCATCATAGTCAGCCTGACGGTCTCCGCAGGCACTATCATGCAGGTCTTTTTCGACTTCCGCGATGGGAATTGATCGAAAGATAGCCTCTTCCGGCCAAAAGATAGCCTGCGCTGCCCAAAAGATAGGGTCTACACCACTTGCAGATGTCTCTAGGCTATCCCTTAGAAGATCCCCTGAATTGCCGTCAGATTGCAATCTGACGGGCGCGAAAAGATGGCAAACATTGGCTAACCCGAAACTCAGAGACCAGAGCCTCATCGCATGAGCCCCCAAAAGTCATCCATACATTTTTTCTTGTCTTGTTTTGCGGTGTGCGTGGGGTTGATGCTTCCGAGCAGGGTTGCAAACGCGCAAACCGGTTATACCTGGAATCAGATCAAGGACAAGTTTGAAGCGGCGAACCCCACATTGAAGGCAGATCAGATCAATGTGCAGGAGATGAAGGCTGAGGAAATCACTGCATACCTCCGCCCCAATCCGCAATTCACTCTGTCTACGGATGGCACACAAATCGCTCGCTATCAAGGAGTCTGGAAACCAACAACCGGCACTCAGGTTTCACCCGCCTTCAGCTATCTACACGAACGGCAGCACAAACGGGAGTTGCGCTTTGAGAGTGCGCAGCAAGGCACGCAGATTGCGACCTCGCAGCACCAGGATCTTGAACGCAATCTTCTCTTCAACCTGCGTGCCGCCTTCGTCCAGACGCTCCAGGCGAAGGCGGTGCTGGACCTGACTCGTCAGCAACTCGATTATTACGATCACATCATCGACATCAGCCGGGTGCGCTTCAAAGGTGGCGATCTTGCCCAGATCGACCTGGACAGAATTGAGCTGCAGCGTGTGCAGTACGAGTCGGACCTGCAGACGGCTGAGGTAAATCTACGCACGGCGAAAATCCAGCTACTGCAATTGCTGAACGACAGAACCCCCGTAGATCAATTCGATTTACAGGGCCCCTTCGAGTTCTCCGATCAGTTGCAGCAACTGGAGACGTTTCGCCAGATAGCTCTCCACAACCGGCCCGATCTGAAGGCGGCGGTTGAGTCCGTTCAACAAGCGACTACGAACCATAAACTTGCTATCGCCAACGGTTCGACCGATCCGACGTTCGGCGGGTGGTATACGTACAACCCATCGTTCAACAACCCATATGACCACCAAACGATTGGCGCCAGCGTGAGCATTCCGCTTCGCATCTTTGATCGCAATCAAGGAGAGAAACAGCGTACCCAACTAGATATCGGCCGCAATCAGCAACTGACAGATGCGACACGTGCCCTGGTATTCAGCGACGTGGATTCGGCGTACGCCCAAGTGAACAGCAACGTGATCCTGCTGCGACCGTACAAGGAGAAATATCTAGCCCAGGCGGTGCGTGTCCGCGAGACGGTTACCTATGCCTATCAGCACGGCGGAGCCTCGCTGATGGACTTTCTGAATGCGCAGAGTGACTACCGCAATGTGCAACTGGCGTATTTGCAGCTGATTGGTGCCTATCTGACTGCTGCCAGCCAGTTGAATCTTGCAGTAGGGCGTGAGGTGATCCAATGATAAGCAAGTCCATTTTGAAGAATGTCGGTTGCCTTGCTGTATGTCTCTTGCTGGCCGGGTGTGGTAAAAAATTCAACCCTGCCGACGGCGCTCCTCCTCAGGCTCAGGCTGCGCAAACCGGCGACATGAGCCTGGTTACAGTTGATAAGCCGGATCAGTTTCCCTCGGTTGCGGCAGACCAGGTCGAGGCCGTTGCGGAGTTGAAGGTCACCGGCACGGTCAATCCTGATATCGCTCGCGAGGTCCCCGTTATCTCGCTTGCCAGTGGCCGCGTGGTCGATATCAAGGCCCGTCTCGATGACCACGTAAAGAAGGGCGACCTGCTTCTGCGAGTGCAGAGCCCGGATATCACTAACGCCTTTGATGCGTATCTGAAGGCCGTAAACGACGAGCAGTTCGCAAACAAGGCTTATGTCCGTGCGAAGGACCTTTACGAGCGCGGTGCGATCTCCCTCGGCATGCTGGAGCAGGCCGAAGACACCGAGAAGGATATGCAGGCAAACCTCACTGCCGCAGAGGAACAGTTGAATACGCTCGGCGTCAAGAAGGACCACCCATCGAGCATTGTCAACGTTTACGCCCCCATCTCCGGCGTCATTGTTGCGCAGAACGTGACCAATGCTGCCGCTGCGGGTGTGACCTACTCTGGCTCATCGAATACTTTCACTATCGCCGATCTGTCGGTCGTTTGGATCATTTGTGATGTCTATGAGAATGACATCCCGAAGATTCAGCTAGGACAGGCCGCGCAGATCAGGCTGAACGCATATCCCGACAAGGCGCTGACTGGTCGCATCAGCGACATCGGCCCCGTGCTCGATCCCAGCATTCGCACTGCCAAGGTCCGCATCGAAGTTCCCAATCCCGGCATTCTCCGGCTGGGCATGTTTGTCACCGCTACTTTTCGGAGCAAGACCAGGGAAGCCCACGCGGTTGTGCCCGCGTCTGCTCTGTTGCACCTGCATGACCGCGACTGGGTCTTTGTTCCTGCCAGAGACAAGAGGTTCAGACGCATCGAAGTTCATGGCGGCAGTATGCTTCCTGGCAATAAGCAGGAAATACTCTCCGGTATCGCTCCTGGCCAGCAGGTGGTCTCTAACGTCCTCCAACTGGAAGCCACTCTGGAGGCGCAATGATTCGGCTGATTGTCGACTTTGCGTTGAACAATCGATTTCTTGTTCTCGGTGGTGCGATTCTGCTTTTCGCCTGGGGAATCGTGTCGTTCCACAACCTCCCGGTCGAAGCTTATCCGGACGTCGCAAATAATTACGTCAACATCATCACGCAATGGCCTGGGCATTCTGCCGAAGACATTGAAAAGCAGGTGACAGTTCCGACCGAAATCCAGATGGCCGGTATCCCTCACCTGCAGCATTTGCGCTCCACCACGCTGGCAGGCCTGTCCAGCATCATGCTCATTTTCGACGATGACTCTGACAACAATTGGAACCGCGAAAGGGTGGTCGAAAGAATGGGCATGGTTTCGCTGCCGGCGGGCCTTGTGCCGCAACTGGGCACAGACTGGAGCCCCGTTGGCCAGATCTTCTTCTACACGATCGAGAGCAGGAATCCAGAGATCGACGTGATGGAGATCAAGGCCATTGAGGACTGGACGCTCGAAAAGCAGTTCAAGCAGGTCCCCGGTGTTGTGGATGTTTCCAGTCTAGGCGGCGAGACGAAGGAATATCAGATCCGCCTCGACCCAGACAAGCTCATCTCTTACGGGTTGAGCATCGCTCAAGTCGAGCAACAACTGGCGAACAACAATACAAACGCCGGCGGCAGCTTTATCGTTGCCGGCGCACAACAGATCAATGTGCAGTCTGTCGGACTCGTCGCCAGAGTACAGGATATTGAAAACACCGTAATCAAAACACAGGCTGGAACAGCTCTACGGGTGAAGGATATCGCTGTAGTCGAGCAGGGTCCCAAGATCCGGCTCGGTCAGAATGGCAGAACCATTCGCCGGGAGGATGGAAAGCTTATCGACAATTCAGATGTCGTGCAAGGCATCGCGCTGCTGCAAAAGGGGGCAGACTCCGACCCGGTGCTCCGCGGGCTTGAAGCCAAAGTGCGGGAACTGAACGATCGAATTCTTCCCAGGGGAGTCAGGGTCGTTCCATTCCTGGATCGCAGCGATCTGATCCATTACACCACGCACACTGTCCTGCACAATCTCACTGAAGGGATAGCGCTGGTCGTTGTCATCCTGTTTCTGTTTCTGGGCAATTTCCGAGGGGCGCTGATCGTCTCACTGACCATTCCTTTTGCACTCCTGTTTGCGTCCATCTGCCTCGACCTGCGGCATATCCCAGCCAACCTGCTATCACTTGGCGCGCTTGACTTCGGCATGGTTGTCGATGGCGCAGTTGTCATGGTTGAGAACATCGTGCGTCGTCTCAATCGCGATGGCAACGAGGCGCAGCCTCTTGTCGAAAAGATCCGGGAGGCTGCACACGAGGTGCAGCGGCCCGTCTTCTATGCAATCGGCATCATCATCACAGCATACCTTCCAATTTTCACGCTGCAGGCCGTCGAAGGACGTCTCTTCAAACCCATGGCGTGGACTGTGGCGTTTGCCTTGCTGGGCGCGCTAATCTTCTCCATGCTGGTCGCACCTGTCCTGTCCAGCTTTCTGTTCCAGCGAGGCGCCAAAGAGTGGCGCAACCCATTCATGGCCTGGCTGATCGAGCACTACAAACGTGCCGCCGCATTTGCGATTCGCAACCGCTATCTGACTGTGGGTATCGCGGGGTTGGCGCTTGCTTTGTCCGCATATCTGGTATTCAGTGGGGTCATCGGTTCGGAGTTCCTCCCACATCTGGACGAGGGCGCCATCTGGGTGCGCGGAACGCTGGCACCCAGCACCGGACCCGATGAAAGCGTCGCGATCGCCAACAGGGCACGTGTGTTGTTGGCCTCATTCCCGGAAGTAGTCGAGGCCAAGAGCCAAGTGGGCCGGCCCGACGACGGCACCGATACAACCGGATTTTTCAATACAGAGTATTACGTCGGACTCAAGCCCAAAAGCGAGTGGCGACCGGTCTTCCAACAGAACAAGGAGAACTTGATTGCATCCATGAATCAGGAACTGGAGAAGATTCCAGGAGTCCTCTGGAACTTCTCGCAGCCCATTTCCGATAACGTGGAGGAGGCGGTAAGCGGAGTTAAGGGCGAGCTTTCCGTCAAGATTTACGGAGACGATCTGAAGACGCTCGAAGCCAAAGGCAATCAGATCGTGGACATCATGCGCAGGATTCGCGGCGTGGAGGATCTTGGGCTGTTCCGCGTGATCGGTCAGCCGAACCTGACCTTCACTGTGGACCGGCAGGCTGCCGCACGCTTCGGAATCAATATCGCCGATGTCCAGGATGCGATCCAGACTGCTGTTGGTGGAACCGCCGTGAGTCAAGTCCTGCAGGGCGAGGCACGTTACGATCTGGTGCTTCGCTATCAGCAACAATACCGCGATACGAGGGAAGCAATTGAAAACGTGCGTCTCCTGTCCCCATCAGGCGAGCGCGTGTCCCTGGCGCAACTCACTAAGGTTGCCACCATCGATGGCGCTGAAGAGATCTACCGCGAAGGCGAAGAGCGCTATCTCGCCGTCAAGTACAGCGTTCGGGGTCGCGACCTTGGAAGTACAGTCGAAGAGGCTATCGACAAGGTTAACAAGCGGGTGGTTCTGCCTCCGGGATATCACATTGACTGGGCTGGAGAATACGAGAGCCAGAAGCGAGCCAACAAACGCCTGCTCATCGTGCTGCCGGTCACGATACTGCTGATCTTCATCATCCTTTACACCATGTTTAAGTCGGGGAAGTGGGCCACCTTGATTATGGTGAACGTGGCGATGGCGCCTGTTGGCGGATTGCTCGCACTCCTCATCACCCACACCCACTTCAGCGTCTCGTCGGGTGTGGGATTCCTGGCCCTGTTTGGCGTTTCCGTGCAAACCGGGGTCATTATGCTTGAGTACATCAACCAGCTTCGGGTGCGAGGCGCCTCGATCGAGGAGGCCGCGATCACCGGCGCAGTGCTTCGACTACGCCCGATCATGATGACCATGCTGGTTGCCACTCTTGGTCTGCTTCCGGCCGCCACATCTCACGGTATTGGGTCCGACTCGCAAAGGCCGTTTGCCATTGTCATTGTCGGCGGGCTGATTGGGGCCCTCGCCATCAGCGTCTTCCTGCTGCCTACCCTCTACGTGTGGATAGCTGGGGAAAAGGATGTTCTGCCCGTACCGGAAACGGAGTTTGAGAACTAGCTCTTGTGTGCGATGAATGGGCCAGGCCGGTGGCCCAGTATAGGGCGCTGCCTTTACCATGAATGTAACGTGTCGAGGTACCAATGAGAGGTATGTTATGGGTTTCAACGCTGTTTGTCGGCTTGGGTCTCCTGGGTTCTGAAGCATTGGGTCAAACGGGCTCTGTCAATAATCAGAGGGTCAGTTTAGCGACGGTTGACTACGGCGATCAGCCCGCGGCAGGATCAACGTATGTTCCCACGGACAGCTGGATATATCCTGCGCTCGACCGCTTGCAGGCACTTGGTTATATCAATTACGGGTATCGCGGACTTCGTCCCTGGACACGATCGAGCATCACGCACATGCTGAATCAAACCGCAGAATTCCAGGATTTCACTTCTAAGGACGACCAAGCCTATGAGATCTATCTTGCGGTGCGGAAGGAACTCAATGCCGGCACCCATAGCTTCGGCGACCTTCTGCATCCGCGCAACAACTTTGAAAGTGCCTATACTCGCCTCGGCGGCATCGCAGGGACTCCATTAAGAGACAGCTTCCATCTTGGGCTCACAATCGTCAACGATTATGGGCGTCCTTATCAAGAGGGTTTCAATCCCATAGCCGGCTTCAGTACACGAAGCGAAGCTGGACGATTCGCTCTTTATTTCAGAGGGGAATATCAGCATGCTCCGGGCGGTCCGGGATATTCGCAGTCTTTATCCAATCTCCTCTCGACCATCGACAGCGTTCCAATCGCAACCTATCCAAATCAATCGATTATTCCTTCCGGGCCGATCGCGCCGGTGAACGACTTCCGCATCGTTGAAGCAAATCTCTCCTATCTCCTCCTGAATCACGAATTCTCCATCGGCAAGAGCGACCATTGGATGGGGCCTGCGAAAGGAGGCAGCTTTGCCTGGAGCAACAATGCAGAAAACATCTACGCTTTTCAGATAGATCGCGTCGAGCCGTTATACGTTCCGCTGCTCTCACGCCTCACTGGGCCGTTTCGATATCAGTTCTTTGTGGGGAGTCTGAAGGGGCATGTTGACCCCAGAGACCCCTGGATACATGTCGAGAAGATAAGCTTCAAGCCTACAGTCAATCTAGAGTTGGGCTTTGAACGTGCCACAATTTGGGGCGGGGAAGGACATGTCCCCATCACGATCCATAGCTTTCTCAAGAGCTTTTTCAGCTTCCAGAATGTTCCAGCATCTGAAAAGTTTTCGCGAAACGACCCCGGAGCACGCTTCGGCACCTTTGATTTTTCCTACCGTCTGCCATTTGTGCGTAAGTGGCTGACCTTATGCTCGGACTCGCTCGTCCACGACGATGTAAGCCCCCCAGTGCGCCCCGACGCGCCGGCATTCGCCCAGGTATTTATCTATCCCATTTCCCAGGTCTGGCACCTCTCGATTTTCGCGTGGAAGCAGTCAGCACCGATCCGCCAACCAGCCGCAGCAATGGCGGACAATTTCTCTACACCGAGGAGATACAAAAAGAGGGTTACACCAATAAGGGCTTCATCCTCGGAGATCCTGTTGGGCGGGAGTCCAAAGGCGGTCAAGCTTGGCTCACCTATCATCTCTCTCCTAGAGAAGACGTGCAGTTTTCTTATCGCAACGCGAAAGCAGCGAAAGACTTTATCCCCGGCGGCACCACACAGAACAGCTTCCAGTTTTCTGCTGTAAAGCGCATCCACGAAGACTTCGAGCTTCGCGGTCTGGTTCAATATGAGAGCTGGAAAGCCCCAGTGTACAAACCGGGATTGCAAAACAACACCGCTGTCGCCTTCCAAGTTACGTGGTTCCCACGCAGATAAGACAAGTTATTGCACTGGCTGATAACGCGTTCAGCCGTTACTTCGCTAGAGATATACAAGTACGGAATCGGCAATTTGCCGTTCCCAGAAAGCTGCCGGGTTGTTTACGTCAACATCACTTTTTCACGGCGTCGAGACTGCCATCACGCATCAAGAAGTGATGTCGCCACGAAAGCTGGCATCAACGTCTTCCTGCTGCCTACTCTCTACGTGTGGATCGCACGGGCCACGCCGGGACAGCGGCCGTCGAAAGCCTGAGTGGCTATGTCGCACGGTTGGCTGATGCACACTCACTCTCCGTGGGAGACCTTGTAGGCCGGTTTCTCTCACGTTCCCAGAATCCATATGGAGCTATCGTTGCTCGGTCACTTAAGCCGCAATGGGCCGAAGGACATGGCTTTCACGCTTGCGGCTACGCAGTTAATGGAGCTTCGGACAAAGCGATGCAATGGGTGCATGCCCTGGAATCCGCAACCAGCCGCAGGGACCTACAGTGCCTCACTCTGCTTCCATTTCGCAACGTGCTTCCCGAGCATCTGTTTCGGCGTCGCCGGGCTTGGTGCGCCGTCTGTTTCGACCAATGGCGAGCGACCGGGCAGACCGTGTACGAACCACTTCTGTGGGCGATCGCTGCGGCATCGTATTGCGCGATTCACGCACGGCCACTCGATGACACTTGTCATCACTGCGCCGGAACACTGAGTCCACTTGGTGTTTTCTCCCGCCCGGGATACTGCCAACGCTGTAACGCCTAGTTGGGTATGCCAGAGGCTGACTGTTATCAGGCACACCCTGGCGCTCCGAATATCGGCGGCGAGATTTGGTCGACGAGACAGGTGGGAGATATTCTGGCGATGCTCCCTTATCTGGTGCGGTGGTCGCTCGGGAGTCGCTCCGCTTGAATTTGGTTGCGTATCTCGTGCATGTCGCGGATGGCAACATCCTCGCCATGTCAGAGCATATTCAGTGCCCACCTGCAATCCTGCAAGATTGGCTGAGTGGGAAGAGTGTTCCCCGGCTTGAAAGCTTGCTACGAACCTGTCGTTCCTTGGATGTGCCAGTATCAGGTCTGTTCACTGACCTGGGCCGGACCCCGACGAATATCTCTGCCGCAAAGAGTGCGATTACACGTGCCGGGGGGCGCGGAGTATCGCCGTCGAGACCCGCGAGCGAAATCCAGCAAGCTCTCTTAGTGGCCCTTCGCGAAGAAGAGCCACGCAGCTTGTCGCAGGTGGCAAGGGAGCTGGGCTATACAAACACCGAACGACTCTATCAAGCGGACCGGAAGCTCTGCCACGAGATTGCCGTTAGGATTTGCGAGACCGCCCGTTTGAAAGAGATTTTGGAGCAGTCGATCGAGTCGAACGCTCCCACCTCGCCTCACCTAATTGCTCTCAACCTTGGATACTCCAATGACGGGTACATCCAACAGAAGTTCCCAGAACTGTGCCGTGCGATCAGGCAAAAGATCGATCACGCGAAGCAGTCGCGGCCCGATGAAATCCGTTCGGCTCTGGAAGGCGCGTTGCGTGAAAATCCCCCGCCGTATCTTTCAGACCTCGCCCGTCGTCTTGGATATTCAGCTTCAACAGTTCTGCGAGCGCATGCGCCGGATCTATGCGACCGACTCCGATCACGCTACCAGAGGCATGTTCTGAAGCGTCGGTCCGAGCCAGAATCAAAGTTCTTAGCAGCACTTGAAGAAACCCCTGTGCCGTCGGCGAACGCAATCTGTCGACGTTTAGACATCACCCGTTGGTTTGTCAATCAATACTTCCCGGATACACGGAATGCTCTCGCGGCACGGCATCGTCAGTGGGTTTCCGCTGAGACGACGCGGCGGCGTGAAAGACTGTTCCAGGATGTCCGCGATATAGCGGTCACACTTCAGACCCAGGGTTTGTACCCATCGACGAACCGGATCGTCGGCCATCTTCCACCTGGTTCTTCTCGCGAATGGGTGGCGCTCAACAGGGCAGTCGACGAGGCGCATAAAGCGGTCGGCTTCCCTAAATAAACAATCGACCGCTTCACTCGTGCAGACTTCAAGTCACCTTCTCAATCAAATGAAAGCTGTGGTTTACCGTCCGCGGCTTTTATTGAAGCATATGATGGCAATTTTGCCATCTTATGCTTCAATTCACAGACTTCAACTTAGGTCACCCGGCTACTTCCGGCAGAGAGGTCGCACACAAGTGGGCAAGCTATTCGAATGCATTTGGCGCATGCCTATATGTAAATCGCTCGCCGGAATGGCGGAAGCCACGTGTGGTAACTCTCCGGCGCGAACCGCGAAGCGATAAGACACGCCATCGGGGATCAACACGACTGCAGTGATGTTGGTCGGGAAACAAGCCTCATACGCTAAGCCGCACGAACCCCTAAGGAGATGTCGACGAGGTGCTATGCTGGTTCGGATGGGTGCGGACTCGCTGGACGAACTGGGCGCTGGACATTCGGGTTCGACGCCGGGAGCTGCACTGAGCAGCAGGGCTGGCAATCCTCGGCGAATCGAGCGATCTTTTGCGGTCAAGCCCACGCGAAGGTTACAGGAGCTCGATTCGTTACGAGGCGTGGCCTCCCTCTCCGTTGTCTGGCATCACTGGATCTGGATCTTTCGCGACGCCGTCGTCCCCTGGTACGTCCTGCCGTTCGTCTCCGGTCGCGAGGCGGTGATTCTCTTTTTCGTGCTTAGCGGCTTTGTGCTGTCACTAGGCTCCCCAGTGACGAGCCCCACGCAGTATGTGGCGTTTGCCTTGCGGCGGATCGGGCGAATCTATCTACCGTTCGTTGCCGCCGTTGCGCTCTCGGGCGTGTGCTGCGTGCTTTTCTTCGGTCGCTCTCTGCCCTTAGCGGACTGGTACTACTCCAGTTGGCACGAGCCTGTCACTCTGGCGATCGTTCTAAGGGAACTCGCTCTTTCTCCCACTGTGACCCTGAACCCTTCTTTCTGGTCGCTCAGCTACGAGATCGTCATCTCCTTGTTGTTTCCTTCCTTCTGGTGGCTGGTGAAGCGAAGGCGTGGCGCGTGGAGCGTGGCCGCTCTCGTCGGTTGCAAACTCCTGGAGGTCTGGGTGTGGAGGCGCGGGTTTGGCAGTACCTACGTGGGGACGCTGCTGTATTACCTCGCCTTCTTCATGCTTGGAGTGGCACTCGCCCGAGGTCGGCATCTGCTCTTGCGGAGAGTCGAACATTTGCCAAGAGCGATACTGTGGAGCGCGTTGGGCGTGTCCCTCGCCGCTTACCTCAACTACATCCTTCTCCACCTGCAAGCGCGCAAAACCGACGTGCTGACGGCGATAGGTGCGGCAGGATTGATCATCCTTTGCCAGAGTCCACGGATAAGGATAGGCTTGCGCTCCCGTGTCGCCCGGTTCTTCGGCCAAGTGTCCTACAGCCTTTACCTTGTGCATGGTGTTGTCCTGCTGGCGTTACTGGATATGTTCTTTGGCCGATTACCGAAGTGGGGCCTGGGGACTCTGTATGGGGTGGTCTCTGTCGCTCTGTCTTATCTGTTCTGCGTCGCAATCGAGGAGCCAGCACACAGATTGGGAAAGCGCTGGGCACGGCAGACGCGCTAAGCATCTAACTTGGCGACGAGCAGGACGGTATTGGACCCGTAATGGACCCGCAGTTGACCCACGCTGGCGCACGCGATCGACAACGCGGCACGAACGGCAACCAGCGATGGTCCAAACTCAGCACTACGGCTCCAGCGTGATTGGCGCCTGCCAAGTGAGAATGTGGCGATGTGTTTTCCTAGCCACACGCAAGAAATCGGGATGCCCGATGATGCAATGGCAAGCGCCTTCGAAGTGGAATACCCTTCCCGCGATCCAAACCCCGCAAGGAAGGCCGCACACATTCCGCGCACCATGGCTATGGGCGAACCGATAGTCGCTCGAAAGGAGCGGGTTTCGGGCCTTTCATTCCAGCCCGGTCGTTGTTGCGCTCAACATTTCGTTGCGATAGTGCGACCTCTGCGATCCAAGACAACAGAGATGAATGTTGAACATTCAGTTCCATTTCTGTTTGCCTTTCTGTTTGCGCTCAGAGTGCCGCGCTAACGACATTCCGCGCTTCGGACGCACGCTCTCCTGCCAAAGATTCGCTCCGCGCCTTTCAGGCGCGGACTCCTCCCCCGAGACAAGCTCGGGCCACTTCCCCGAATCCTTTCTAGTCGCCTTGGGAGGGGGCGCGTCGGCACACCCTTCGGGCAAGCATGTACCGCATCCAACGGACAAACCCAAATAACGGAGCTAAAGACAATGGTATTAGTTATGTGGAATTGGGGTGGTTTTGCTCAGCGCGATTTCGCGACGCA
>WNFD01001449.1_pt1 | contig 43422 bp, 42 predicted proteins | sample 5400491 | NCBI WGS metagenome assembly WNFD01 (sample SAMN13153343, study PRJNA577476) | soil metagenome | isolation source: 120 cm saprolite under Douglas fir tree site 2 hole 2 replicate 2 | place: USA:California | collected 2015-04-18
TGCGAGCGTGATTCTCGCGGTTTCCGGCGGCCCGGATTCCACCGCGCTGTTGTTCCTGGCGACACGTTGGCGCGGCGCCCGCAAGAAAGGCCCCAGGCTCGTCGCCGTTACGGTCGATCATGGGCTGCGGCCGGGCTCGGCACGCGAAGCCGCAATGGTGAAGCGATTGGCAGCGGACTTTCACGTCGAGCATCGAACCATGCGCTGGACGGGGCGCAAGCCCGACACCGGCCTGCAGGAAGCCGCGCGCGCGGCGCGCTATCGACTGCTCGTCGCGGCGGCCCGCCGCGAAAGTACGCGCCACATTCTCACCGCTCACACCCGCGACGACCAGGCCGAAACCGTGCTGTTTCGGCTTGCCCGCGGCAGCGGCTTGAGCGGGCTTGCCGGAATCGCGCGGACCTCGGCGCTCGATCACATGACGTTGATCCGGCCCCTGCTCGATATTCCGAAGGCCAGGCTGCTGGCGACGCTGAAAGCCGCCAAAATCCCCTTCATCGACGATCCTTCGAACCAGGATCCCCGGTTTGCACGAACCCGCATTCGCCAGCTCGCGCCGGCGCTCGCTCGCGAGGGCCTGGATGCGGCCAGATTAGCCGCCTTGGCTCGGCGGCTCGGGCGGGCGGAGCAGGCGCTGGCCCGGGCAACCGAACAGGCGCTGGCGCATTTGTGTCGGAAAGGCTCGACAGAACCCCGAGAAATCGTCATGGGTGGCAGCGAATTCGCCGAGCTGCCCATCGAGATCGCCTTGCGCGTGCTCGGCCGAGCCATCGCACAGGTCGGCCAGGAAGGGCCGGTGGAACTCGGCAAGCTCGAACGACTACTCGCGGCGGTGCTTCCGTCCGGGGCGACACGCTCTCGGATGCGGCGCACGTTGGCGGGGGCCATGATCACGGTCGATGCCGAGAAAATCGTGGTCGAACCGGCGCCGCCGCGCCGAACGCCGGCCGGCAAGATGCATTCGGCTCGCTCACGGCGGGGCAAGCCGGTCAAAGCTTCCTTCACGGGTCCCGGATAGAATGCCGAAGATTCGGCCGTTTCTCTTGGCAGAAGGGTCCTCGAAACTTACATTGGCCTGACGGGGTGGGATCCGAACTCGCGGCCACACCGAAACGGACCGCCAGCTTGGCGCGTCAAAGGACGCTGGATGAACGCCAACCTCCGTAATTTTGCGCTCTGGGTGATCATCGTCCTGCTGCTGCTGGCGCTGTTCACATTGTTCCAGAACCCCGGCCAGCGCACGACCTCGACCGACATCTCGTTCTCGCAGCTCCTCAATGAGGTCGAGCAGGGCCGCGTCCGCGACGTGGTGATTCAGGGGCCGGAAATTCACGGCCAGTTCACCGACGGGCGCAGCTTCCAGACCTACGCGCCCAGCGATCCGACCCTGGTGCAGCGGCTCTACAACAAGGGCGTTTCGATCAGCGCACGTCCGCAGCAGGACAACGTCCCCTGGTTCGTGTCGCTGCTCGTCTCCTGGCTGCCGTTCATCGCGCTGATCGGCGTGTGGATCTTCCTTTCGCGGCAGATGCAGGGCGCCGGCGGCAAGGCGCTCGGGTTCGGCAAGTCGCGCGCCAAGCTTTTGACCGAGGCGCACGGCCGGGTGACGTTCGAGGACGTCGCCGGGGTCGACGAAGCCAAGCAGGACCTGCAGGAGATCGTCGAGTTCCTGCGCGATCCGGGAAAATTCCAGCGGCTCGGCGGTCGCATTCCGCGCGGCGTGCTGCTGGTCGGACCGCCCGGGACCGGCAAGACCCTGCTCGCCCGGGCCATCGCGGGCGAGGCCAATGTGCCGTTCTTCACCATCTCGGGCTCGGATTTCGTCGAGATGTTCGTCGGCGTGGGCGCCTCGCGCGTGCGCGACATGTTCGAACAGGCGAAGAAGAACGCGCCCTGCATCATCTTCATCGACGAAATCGATGCGGTCGGCCGCCATCGCGGCGCGGGTTTGGGCGGCGGCAACGACGAGCGCGAGCAGACCCTCAATCAGCTCCTCGTCGAGATGGACGGGTTCGAGGCGAACGAAGGCATCATCCTGATCGCGGCGACCAACCGGCCGGACGTGCTCGATCCGGCGCTGCTGCGTCCGGGCCGCTTCGACCGGCAGGTGATCGTGCCCAACCCCGACGTGGTCGGCCGCGAGCAGATCCTCAAGGTCCACGTGCGCAAGGTGCCGCTCGCGCCCGACGTCAACCTCAAGACCACGGCACGCGGCACCCCCGGCTTCTCCGGCGCCGACCTTGCCAATCTCGTCAACGAGGCGGCGCTGATGGCGGCCCGGCGCAACAAGCGCATGGTCACCCAGCAGGAATTCGAGGACGCCAAGGACAAGGTCATGATGGGCGCCGAGCGCAAATCGCTGATCATGACCGAGGAAGAAAAAATGCTGACCGCCTACCACGAAGGCGGTCACGCCATCGTCGCTCTCAACGTCAAGGCGACCGATCCGGTGCACAAGGCGACCATCATCCCGCGCGGCCGCGCGCTCGGCATGGTGATGCAGCTGCCCGAACGCGACAAGCTGTCGATGAGTCTCGAGCAGATGACGTCGCGGCTCGCGATCATGATGGGCGGGCGCGTCGCCGAGGAGCTGGTGTTCGGGCGAGAGAAGGTGACGTCGGGGGCCGCGTCCGACATCGAGCAGGCGACCCGGCTCGCCCGCATGATGGTGACGCGCTGGGGCCTGTCCGAGGCACTCGGCACCGTCGCCTATGGCGAGAACCAGGAAGAGGTTTTTCTCGGCTATTCGGTGTCGCGGCAGCAGAACATTTCGGAAGCCACCGTCCAAAAAATCGACGCCGAGATCAAGCGTCTGGTCGAGGCCGGTTACGACGAATCCATGCACATCCTGACCGAGAAGCGCGCCGATCTCGAAGTGCTCGCCAGGGGCCTGCTCGAATACGAGACGCTGTCGGGCGACGAGATCAAGGATCTGCTCGCCGGCAGGCCGCCCGTGCGCGAAGGCGTCAGCGAGCCGCCGCCCCCGCGCTCGTCCGCGGTCCCGACCGCCGGCAAAGGCAGGCCGCGACCGGAGACCGGCGGCATGGAGCCGCAGCCGCAGGCGTGACGTTTCACGAGGAACTCGGACTTGTCATGGCCCGCGTATGCGGGCCACCCAGTATCCGCCGACTTCGATGATGCACGCGGTGGCACAAGCGCCCTTCGAGGTTACTGGGTCGCCCGGTCACGGGATCCCCATCGCGCAAGCGCGATGGGCTGCCCCGGCCGGGCGATGACAATGCAGAGGGTGCCGTAACCTTCCGCGCAATTTTTTCAGGTTTCCGGCCCAAATCGCTCTAAGATGGTTTCGCGCCTCATGCGCAATGAAACCGGCGGCGGGACAGGATAAGCCATGGTCCGCAAATATTTCGGCACCGACGGCGTCCGCGGCAGGGCCAATGCGACCATCACGCCGGAGCTTGCCCTGAAGGTGGGGCAGGCCGCGGGGCTGTTGTTCCTGCGCGGCGAGCATCGTCACCGCGTCGTCATCGGCAAGGACACCCGGCTCTCCGGTTACATGATCGAGACGGCGATGATCGCCGGGTTCACTTCCGTGGGCATGGACGTGCTGCAGCTCGGCCCGATGCCGACCCCGGCGGTCGCCATGCTGGCGCGCTCGATGCGGGCCGATCTCGGCGTGATGATCTCCGCCTCGCACAACCCATACGACGACAACGGCATCAAGCTGTTCGGGCCGGACGGCTACAAGCTCTCCGACGAGATGGAGCGGGAGATCGAACGGCTGGTCGATGCCGACCTATCCAAGCGCCTGGCCAAGGGCGCCCAGCTCGGGCGGGCCAAGCGCATCGACGGCGTGCACGATCGCTACATCGAAGCCGCCAAGCGCACGCTGCCGCGGAACCTCGATATCGGCGGGCTGCGCGTGGTGGTCGATTGCGCCAACGGCGCCACATACCGGGTCGCACCCGCGGCGCTGTGGGAGCTCGGCGCCGAGGTGATCGCGATCGGGGTCGAGCCCGACGGCTCGAGGCGCTGTGCCAAAAGGTGCGGGAAGTGCGCGCGGATATCGGCATCGCGCTCGACGGCGACGGCGACCGCGTCATCATCGCCGACGAGAAAGGCCATCTGATCGACGGCGACCAGTTGATGGCGGTCGTCGCCGAAAGCTGGCTGCGCGACGGCCGGCTGAGCAAGCCCGGGATCGTCTCCACCGTCATGGCCAATCTCGGGCTGGAGCGCCACCTCGCCGGCCTGGGGCTTGCGCTGGCGCGCACGCCGGTCGGCGACCGCTACGTGCTCGAATATATGCGAGAGCACGGCTTCAACGTCGGCGGCGAGCCCTCGGGACACGTGATCCTGTCCGATTACACCACCACCGGCGACGGATTGGTCACGGCCCTGCAGGTGCTCGCGGTGGTGAAGAACCAGAGCCGGCCGGTATCCCAGGTTTGCCACCGCTTCGAGCCGCTGCCGCAAGTGATGAAGAACGTCCGCTACAAGGCCGGCAAGCCGCTCGAGCATGCACACGTTCGCTCCGCGATCGCCGCGGCGGAACGGCGCCTCGACGGACAGGGCCGGCTCGTGGTGCGCCCCTCGGGCACCGAGCCGGTCATCCGCGTCATGGGCGAGGGCGACGACCGGGTGCTGATCGAGGAGATCGTCGACGGCCTCGTCGAAGTGCTCACCGAAGTGGCGGCCTGATCGGGCGCGGGCCGCGCCGCTTCCCTCATCATCCCTCGATCGTAGCCCGGATGGAGTGCCGCGAGGCGGCGCGCAATCCGGGGATGCGGGCCCCGGATTTCGCTTCGCTCCATCCGGGCTACAACAGCACGTTTAAGGAAAACGTAACCATTCGGGCTACGCTGGCCGCAGCCGATCGACCGGCGTCAAACATCGCAGCGATCGTTAGGTTTTACGGTTAAAAGGTAAGGTTAGGCCGCGCTTAAGAAATTGCTGCCATCGTCCGGCATCGGTTGATCGATGCCCGTCCGGCAGGCCTGTCGGAGTGGAAGGACGAAGTGATGCGCGGCGTGGGAATTGCGGCGCTGGCGGGAGCGGCACTCGTCATCGGGGCGCAGGCGGTGGGCGCCGCCGATCTTCCGCCGATCATTCAGGAGGCGCCGCCGGTCCCGGTCGCGGAGTTCGGCGGCTGGTATCTGCGCGGCGACATCGGGTTCAGCAATCAGAGAGTGCGGGACGTCATATTCGTGGATTCCGGCGGCACCGTTCCGGCCGAGCAGAACCTGACGAAGAGCTTCGAAAGGGCGGGGATCTTCGACCTCGGCGTCGGCTATCGATTCAATTCCTGGCTCAGGGCGGATGTCACCGGTCAGTTCCGCGGCAAGGCGCATTTCCAGGCGCTCGACGTCGTCACATCGGGTGGCAGCACGTTCACGGAGCAGACGTTCGCGAGCAAGTCGGAATGGGTGTTTCTCGCCAACGTCTATGCCGATCTCGGCACCTGGTGGTGCGTGACTCCGTTCGTCGGCGCCGGTGTTGGATTCGACAACGTGCGGATCACCAATTGGGAAGACATCGGCGTCGCTTCCGCGCTCCCCGCAGCCAACAATTTCGCGGATGCGGGATCGAAATGGAATTTCGCCTGGGCAGCGCACGCGGGTCTCGGCTACAGGGTCAGCTCCAACCTGACCTTGGAGCTCGCCTATCATTTTCTCAGCCTGGGCAACGGGGTGACCGGGCAGGTGCACGGCTTGGACGGCAGCTTCCAGGGCGCCGGCGATCATCTCAACCGCATCTATTCGCATGACCTGACACTCGGTCTGCGCTGGATGTTCGTGGCGCCGCTGCCGCCGGCCGAGCCGCTCGTTCCGCTGGTGCGCAAGAGCTGATAAATCTCGGCCAAACGCTTCGACGCAAACGGCGCGGGTCCCCCGCGCCGTTTGGTTTGGGTGCGACCCGATGTCTGGGCAAACGGGCGAGAGTCCCCGTTCTTCGTCCGCCGCCATAACGCTCCGTTAAGGTTAATGATTCATGGTGTCTCGGCGCGTGCGGTCGAGGCGGGGATAGCCAGTGCGTAGCATGGTTGTCGTGGCTTTTGGTATTTTGGGCGTGGCTCAGGCTGCAGCAGCCGATCTCCCCGCCGTCTTGCGCGGTCCGATCGTGGGAGAGCTCGTCCCGGCGTATCGCTGGTCGGGCGTCTACGGCGGCGCCCAAGCTGGATTCTCGACCGCAAGCGTGAATTTCAACCAGAACGTAGGCGCGCTCGTCGCCGACATGCTGCGCCTGACCACGATCGAGCAGGATTTCAACATTTCAAGTTGGCCGGTGCTCGGAAAACCCAATCCGGTCGGCGGAAGCTACGGCGGCTTCGTCGGGTATAATTGGCAGTGGGAAGATGCGGTCACCGGCTTCGAGATCAATTACAATCGCACCTCGCTGTCGGGGTCAGCTTCAAATTCCCTCTCTCGATCGTTCGTGGATAGCAACCCCAGCATTCCGACTGGTCACCATTATTTCTACAATCCGGCCACCGTTACCGGCACGGCGGCGGCGCGCATAACCGATTGGGGAACGTTCCGTTTCCGCGGCGGCTGGGCGGCAGGGATGTTCCTGCCTTACGGTTTTGTGGCGTTTGCGGTCGGACGCGCCGACATCTCGCGCTCGGCAAGCGTGACGTGGACAGTGACGGATCTGCCCGACACGGGGATTACGCCCTTTCCGCCGTCGGCTCTGCCGGTACCGCCTAGCCCCGAAGCAGATGCCCGAAATGGTGTCTTCGCCTACGGCGCTGCGGCGGGGCTTGGAGTGGATGTCGCGCTCTTGCCCAATGTGTTTTTGCGCGGCGAGTGGGAATTCGTGCAATTCGCTCCGCTTCAGGGCGACCACATCCATATCAATACGGTTCGCACGGCGCTCGGATTGAAATTCTGATTGGGACGAGAGACGACAGACGCGCGTCTTCGCGCTGTTGATCCCGGCCGCGTCGTTCCGCGCAGCGTTTGTCTCGGTTGATAGCATCCGCCCTCCGTCCTCCTCTGTCATCCTTCATGGTCCTCCACTTCCGCGCTTGACGAAATAGCTTCCTTTCCGTATTGCCGCGCGCGGGACACCCCTCCCCAACGAGGGGCGCCTATCTGCAAGGGTAGATCATGACCATCGCCAAGCCCGGCGTGCGGCCGCTCGTCCCGCACTTCTCCTCCGGCCCATGCGCCAAGCGCCCCGGCTGGAACCTGCAAGCCCTCACCGACGCGCTCATCAGCCGCTCGCACCGGTCCAAGTCCGGCCGCGCCAAGCTCAGACGCGCCATCGAGCTGACCCGCGAAATCCTCGAAGTTCCGGCCGGACACCGCGTCGGCATCGTGCCGGCTTCCGACACCGGGGCGGTCGAGATGGCGCTGTGGTCGATGCTCGGCGCGCGGCCGGTCACGGTGCTGGCGTGGGAATCCTTCGGCGAAGGCTGGGTCACCGATGTCGTCAAGCAGCTGAAACTCAAGGACGTCACGCTGATCAAAGCCGATTACGGCGAGCTGCCGGATCTCGACCAGATCGATTCGGCAACCGACGTGGTCTTCACCTGGAACGGCACCACCTCGGGCGTGCGGGTGCCGGACGCGCACTGGATCGCCGCCGACCGCCGGGGGCTCGCCATTTGCGACGCCACCTCCGCCGCGTTCGCACAGCCGCTCGATTGGGCCAAGCTCGATGTCGTCACCTTCTCCTGGCAGAAGGTGCTCGGCGGCGAGGCCGCCCACGGCATGCTGATCCTCTCCCCGCGCGCGGTCGAGCGGCTCGAAACCTATCAGCCGCCGTGGCCGCTGCCGAAGATTTTCCGCATGACCAAGGGCGGCAAGCTCAACGAGGCGATCTTCGCGGGCGAGACCATCAACACGCCCTCGATGCTCTGCGTCGAGGATTATCTCGACGCGCTGCAATGGGCGAAGTCGATCGGCGGGCTTCCCGCGCTGATCGCCAGGGCCGATGCCAATGCCCGGGCGATCGCCGACTGGACCGGCCGCACCGCCTGGGTGGATTTCCTCGCCAAGAATCCGCGCACGCGCTCGAACACCTCGGTCTGCCTCAAAGTCGTGGATCCGGCGGTTGCCGCGCTCCCCCACGACGAGCAGACGGCGTTCGTCAAGAGCATGGCGGCCGTGCTGGAGAAGGAAGGCGTCGCCTACGACATCGCCTCCCATCGCGATGCGCCGCCGGGATTGCGCATCTGGTGCGGCTCGACCGTGGAGGCGTCGGACCTCGAGGCGCTCACCCCCTGGCTCGATTGGGCGTTCGCGCAAACCAGAGCCGCGATGCCCAAGGCGGCCTGACCGATTCCTCGCCCTGCCGAAGCGATTGCCCGTTCATTCCGGAGCCCCCGACATGGCCCCCAAGGTACTAATTTCCGACAAGCTTTCCGCGGCCGCGGTGCAGATCTTCCAGGAACGCGGCGTCGAAGCCGACATCAAGCTCGGGCTCGACAAGGAAGAGCTGGCGCGCACGATCGAGAACTACGACGGGCTGGCGATCCGGTCCGCCACCAAGGTGACCGAAAAAGTCCTCGACCGCGCCAAGAAGCTCCGGGTGATCGGACGCGCCGGCATCGGCGTCGACAACGTCGATCTCGCGGCGGCGACCGCCAGGGGCATCATCGTGATGAACACGCCGTTCGGCAATTCGATCACGACCGCCGAACATACGATCACCCTGATGCTGGCGCTGGCGCGGCAAATCCCCGCGGCCGATGCTTCCACCCAGGCCGGGAAATGGGAGAAGAACCGTTTTCTGGGCGTGGAGATCACCGGCAAGACGCTCGGCATCATCGGCTGCGGCAACATCGGCTCGATCGTCGCCGACCGCGCGCTCGCGCTGAAGATGAAGGTGATCGCCTATGATCCCTATCTCTCGCCCGAGCACGCCGTCGACATCGGGGTGGAGAAGGTCGAGCTCGAGGAGCTGCTGCGCCGCGCCGATTTCATCTCGCTGCACACGCCGCTCACCGAAAAGACCCGGAACATCATCGATGCCCGCGCGCTCGCCGCCGCCAAGCGCGGCGTGCGCATCGTCAATTGCGCGCGCGGCGGTCTGGCCGATGAGGTCGCGTTGCGGGCCGCGCTGGATTCGGAGCAGGTGGCCGGGGCGGCGTTCGACGTCTTTTCCGTCGAACCGGCGGTGGACAATCCGCTGTTCGGCCATCCCAACGTGGTGTGCACCCCGCATCTGGGCGCCTCGACCATGGAGGCGCAGGAGAACGTGGCGCTGCAGATCGCCGAGCAGATGTCGGATTATCTGCTGCGCGGCGCCATCTCCAATGCGGTCAACTTCCCCTCGATCACCGCCGAGGAAGCGCCGCGGCTCAAACCCTTCATCAAGCTCGCCGAGCAGCTCGGCTCCTTCGCCGGCCAGGTCACCGAGAGCAGCCTGAAATCCGTGAAGCTGCTCTACGAGGGCCACGTCGCGGCGATGAACACCAGGGCGCTGACCTCGGCGGCGATTGCCGGGCTGCTCAAGCCGCTGCTCCAGGACGTCAACATGGTGTCCGCCCCGATCGTCGCCCGCGAGCGCGGCATCTCGGTCGAGGAGACCAAACGCGACGCGGAAAGCGATTATGAAAGCCTGGTGACCCTGACGGTGGTCACCGAGCGCCAGGAGCGCTCGATCCAGGGCACGGTGTTCGCCGACGGCCGGCCGCGCGTGGTGTCCATTAAGGGCATCAAGATGGACGCCGAGTTCGGGCCTTCCATGCTCTACGTCACCAACGTGGACAAGCCGGGCTTCATCGGGCATTTCGCCGGCATTCTCGGCGACGCCGGAATCAATATCGCGACGTTCCATCTCGGACGCCAATCGGCTGGCGGCGACGCGATCTCGCTGGTCGAGGTCGACGGTTCGGTGCCGCGCGAGGTCATCGACCGAGTTCGAAAGCTGCCGCACGTCCAGCACGTGCGCGCATTGACCTTCTGAGGCCCGGTGTCTCTGATAGGCGCCGGGTTCGGCTGATTCCGCCGCCGGAACGGTCGGAATCGCAAGAATGCCCGGGCGCCCGTCGCGGCATAAAGGATCCTCATGGCCAACGTGGTGGTGGTCGGTTCCCAATGGGGCGATGAAGGCAAGGGGAAAATCGTCGACTGGCTCTCCGAGCAGGCCGACATCGTCGTGCGCTTTCAGGGCGGCCACAACGCCGGCCACACCTTGGTGGTCGACGGCAAGACCTTCAAGCTCTCGTTGTTGCCTTCCGGCATCGTGCGGCCCGGCAAATTGTCGGTGATCGGCAATGGCGTGGTGCTCGATCCGTCGGCGCTCACCGAAGAGATCGAGCGGGTGCGATCGCAAGGCATCGCCGTCTCTCCCGACAATCTGCGAATCGCGGAGAACGCCACGCTGATCCTGTCGCTCCACCGCGAGCTCGACGGCATTCGCGAAAGCTCGAATCCGGCCACGCGCATCGGCACCACCAAGCGCGGCATCGGGCCGGCCTATGAGGACAAGGTGGGGCGGCGCGCCATCCGTCTCATGGATCTCGCCGACCTGCCGGGCTTGGATGCCAAGATCGCGCGGCTGCTGGTCCACCACAACGCGCTGCGGTGCGGGCTGGGGCTCGAGCCGATCGCGGCAAAGGCCGTGTTCGAGGAGCTCGCGGCAGTCGCCCCGCGGGTGCTGCCCTATATGGACCGGGTGTGGGCGCTGCTCGACGATCGCAGGCGCGAGGGCAAGCGCATCCTGTTCGAAGGCGCGCAGGGCGCGCTGCTCGACATCGATCACGGCACCTATCCGTTCGTCACGTCGTCCAATACGGTTGCGGCCCAGGCGGCGACCGGCTGCGGGCTCGGGCCCGGCGCGATCGGCTACGTGCTCGGGATCTGCAAGGCCTATACGACCCGGGTCGGCGAGGGCCCGTTCCCGACCGAGCAGCAGAACGAGATCGGACTTCGGCTGGGGGAGCGCGGACGCGAATTCGGCACCGTGACCGGCCGCGCGCGCCGCTGCGGCTGGTTCGATGCCGTGCTGGTGCGGCAAACCGTGCGAACCAGTGGAATCAACGGCTTGGCGCTGACCAAGCTGGATATTCTCGATGGGTTCGACGAGATCAAGGTCTGCATCGGCTACCGCCTGGACGGCGTCGAATTCGATTATCTTCCGGCCGGCGAGCGGGCCCAGGCCCGGCTCGAACCGATCTACGAGACGATCGAGGGTTGGAGGGAATCCACTGCCGGCGCCCGCTCCTGGGCGGATCTGCCCGCCCAGGCCATCAAATATGTGCGCCGCATCGAAGAGCTGATCGGCTGCACCGTGGCGCTGCTCTCGACGAGCCCGGAACGCGAGGACACGATTCTTGTACAGAACCCGTTCGAAGCGTAGTGGTCCGGCCGAGGGGTGGTTTTCCGCGCTCGGATGCCGGCCGGGATGGAGCCGTCGCCCGGTCCCGGCGGCTGCCAGCGCCCATAATCGAGCCGCATTCCCCCGGGCATGTGGCCCGCCTGATCGCCGATGACCGATTATTACCCGTTGATCGCCCGTGCCGTTGCCGGGCTCGCCAAGAGCACCGGTGAGAACAGGCGCGCGCTTTATGAGCGCGCCCGCTCGGCGCTCCTCGCGCAGCTACGCAACCTCGACCCGCCGCTCGCCGAAAGCGAAATCACCCGCGAGCGCCTCTTGCTGGAGGAGGCCGTTCGCAAGGTCGAGGCCGACGCGGCGCGCCAGCAGCGGGCCGAATCGCCGCGCTCTGGTCCAATCGTGAAGGATCGGCCCGTGGAACCGGCGGCGCGGGAAGCCGAGCCGGGCGCGACGGAGCCGGACGAACCGGCCGCGGGGCCGCAGACCGCGCTCGATCCGGGCGCGGCAAAACCGGCCTCGGCCCCCGGGGAAAAACGGGACGACCCGAGGGCTTCCGCCGGCAGCGCGCAATGGGCCGGCCAATTCCGGAGCAAGGACCGCGAGCGTTCGGAGCACGCCGCCGCCCAGGCGCTCAAAGGCTTCCGCGATCTCGTCGCGGAGGTGCGGGGCGAAGCTGCCCCGTCGCCCGAAAATCCGACCGGCGAGTCCATTGTCGAGCCCGAGAACCACGCGCCGAGATTTCCCAAGCCGACGCACGAGCCGTTCGAGGACCTGGAACCCGCGCCAGACGCGCCAGAATCGCCCAAACCGCGACGGCAGTCTTGGGGCGGATCTCCCGCGGGCGATCCTGAGATCGATTGGTTCGAGCCGCGTGGGTCGGAACCGCGTGGGTCGAGCCCATCGAGGCGGGGGGGCTTGCCTGCACCGGACGAGCCGCACCCGCGAATGGGGCTGCCCCCATCTCCGCAGCGATCGATGCACGCGCGACAACCCCCCGAGCCGCGGTTCGAGCGCGAAGGCGGCGGCTCGGCGAGGGCGCTGATCGCTGCGTTTTTCGGCGTGTTCATCGTGGTCGGGATCGCGCTGGCGCTGTATTGGCAGCGCGACCGCTTGCGGTCCGTGTTGGTTCGCAACCCGGCCACCCAGGCGCAACGCGAGGCTGCCCCGTCGCGGCCGAAAATCTCGGACCGGGTCGGCCAAGCCGGGCAGCAGGGCCCGTCGACCAATGCGCCCGGGAGCAAAGAGGGCGAGCCCGCCGCGACGGTCGCCCAGCGGGTGGTGCTCTATGAGGACGATCCGGCCGACGCGCAGGGCAAGCCCTACGTGGGCTCGGTGGTCTGGCGCACCGAGACGGTGCCGTCGGGCGCCGGCCAGGCGCCCGAGCTCGCGGTCAAAGGCGAACTGGAGATTCCCGACCGCCGCGTCAATATGACGATGCGGGTGCGCCGCAATTCCGACAAGGCGCTGCCGGCGAGCCACACCATCGAGATCATGTTCAACCTGCCGGCCGATATTCCGTTCGGCGGCATCTCCAATGTTCCGGGCATCCTGATGAAGCAGTCGGAACAGACGCGCGGATCACCGCTGGCCGGCCTCGCCGTCAAGGTGACGTCCGGGTTCTTCCTGATCGGACTCTCGGCGGCGGAGGGCGACATGCAGCGCAATCTGCAGCTGCTGAAGGAGCGCTCCTGGTTCGACATTCCGCTCGTCTACAACAACGGCCGCCGCGCGATTCTCGCCATCGAAAAGGGTACGCCGGGCGAACGGGCGTTCAAGGAAGCCTTCGCCGCCTGGGGCGAGTGAAACGCGAGCGCGGCATGCGGCGAAATAAAATCCGGGTCGCGACCTTCGCCGGTCCAGGCGCCGAGCCCGAGATCCGCTCGGTGCCGTGGCCGGACGTCCCCGATAAGGCGGCGCTCATTCAGATCGGCGCCTGCGGGGTGTGCGGCACCGACCTGCACATCCTGAAAGGACATTGGCCGAAGCCGCTGCCGTGGCCGTTCACGCTCGGCCACGAGCTCGGCGGCGTGATCGTCGAGGCGGGGCCGGAATTCACCGAGGATTTCATGGGCCGGCCGCTCACGGTCGGCGCCAAGGTGATGATCCCGCCGCTGATGCCGTGCGGACGCTGCTATTACTGCGTCCATTATCCCGAAACCGCCAACAAGTGCCTGAGCCCGGTTTATTACGGGCGCTATCTGGGCTTCGACAAGGCTCCGCATCTTTGGGGCGGATGGGCCGAATACGTCTACGTCGACCTCGATATGCTGCCCGGGACCAAGATCTACAAGCTGCCCGACGACATGTCGTTGCGCCTCGGCGCTTTGTCCGAGCCGCTGACCTCGTGCATCCGCGCGTTGAACCGCGCCGCCCGCGCCGGCGGCTTCAAATGGGGCGACAGTGTCGTGATCCAGGGCTCGGGCCCGATCGGCATCCTCGCGGTGGCGGCCGCGCAGGAGATGGGCGCGGGCCGCGTGATCTGCGTCGGCGCGCCGGAAGAGCCGCGCCTTGCGCTCGCCAGGAAATTCGGCGCCGAGGCGACGGTGAACATCGAGGAACTGAAGACGCCGGAGGCACGGATCGCGCGCGTGCGCGAGATCGTCGGCGGCTTCGGCGCCGACTTGGTGATGGATTGCTCCGGCCATCCGAGCGCCGGGCCGGAGGGAATGGAGTTTTTGCGCGACGGCGGCACCTATGTGGAGATGGGGCAGTTCACCGACGCGGGCTCGATCGAGACTTCGTGGCACCGCATCTGCGCCAAGGATATCAACGTGCTCGGATCGTGGGGTTTCACCGGCAACGATCTGCCGCTCGGCGTCGACATGCTCTACCGCGGCCGGAACAAATACCCCTGGCTCGACATGCAGACGCTCTATCCGTTCGACGAGGCGGGCATCAGCCGGGCCGTCAAGGACGCGATGGCGATGCGGACCGTCAAGTCCACCATCGTGCCCTGGCCGGAGCTGGTGTGAGCCATCCCTCCCCGGAGGGGAGGGTCGGCGAGCGAAGCGAGCCGGGGTGGGAAGGCCTGCTTTAATTAAGTCAATTAAGTTACCCCACCCGCTCCTCGCTGCGCGAGGAGCCGCCCTCCCCAAGGGGAGGGAGAGCTAAGCCGGCGCAGGTGCGCGCGCCGGATAGTACTGCGGCGCCTCGCGGCGCTCGGACATGCCGTAATCGCGGATGATGCGGATTGTCCGATGCCGCAGCGGGCTCGATGCCGCCGGCTTCCAGCTGTGCGCTGCCGCCGCATCGCGCCAGGACGCGAGCAGAACGACCTTGCCGGGGGTGTAGATGCTGGTGAAGATCTCCTGGTCGACCAGCCCGGCGGTCCCGTGACCAAGCTCGAGCCCTGAGAATACCGGGCCCGGCGCCGCAACGCTCTTCGGATCGGGCATCATTTCCGTGATCGTCACCGCCTTGGCGGTGCCGATCTGCGTCTCGTCGAGACGCGTTTGCTCGACAGAAATTCCTGCAGGCGGCCGGGTGTCGGCCGTGACCTCACCGACGCGCAACCGGTAATCCGCGAACACCCGGGTGCGTCCCGTCGCCTGCACCCGATGATGCTCGGCGTGGGTCCGCCAGCGCACCAGTGCTTTCTCGTCAAGCCAGGTGGAGAGCGAGAGCAGCCGCCCCTCGGCGCGCCGGCTGGCGAAGCGCTCGACGTCGAGGAAGCCGTCGATCTGGTCCAGCATGGGCTTGAGATGCAGGGCGAGCTTGAGGTACTCGTCGGTCAGGTCGGGCTTGGGTTGAACCTCGAAGATGACGACGAACATGGTTTCGCCTTCGGGGGACTGCGCATTGCGACTCGCATTGATATGTCATGGCCCGCGAAGGCGGGCCGCCCGGTATCCACCGCACTGACGGTCAAAAATCGATAATCCGCGGCTAGGGGTCGCCCGGACAAGCCGGGCGATGACACGGAGAGGGGCGCTAATGCGCGGGGACCGCCGCCGGGGTTTCCATCGCGGCGATGCGATGCTTCACCGCGTTCTGCACCTTCTCGAACGCGCGCACCTCGATCTGGCGGACGCGCTCGCGCGAGACGCCGAATTCTTCGGCGAGCTGCTCGAGCGTGATCGGATCCTCGGAGAGCCGGCGCGCCTCGAAGATGCGTCGCTCGCGGTCGTTGAGCACGCTCAGCGCCTCGCCGAGCGCCTTGCGGCGGTTGTCGAGTTCCTCGTTCTCGGCCAGCACTCGTTCCTGGCTGGGCGCATCGCTGACCAGCCAATCCTGCCACTCGCCGGAATCGCCGTCCTCGCGAATGGGCGTATTGAGCGAAGCATCGCCCCCGAGCCGCCGGTTCATGTCGATCACGTCCTGCTCGCCGACCCCGAGCCGCTTGGCGATCAGCTTCACCTGGTCCGGCCGCATGTCGCCCTCCTCGAGGGCGGAGATCTTGCTCTTGGCCTTGCGCAGGTTGAAGAACAGCTTCTTCTGGTTGGCGGTGGTGCCCATCTTCACCAGCGACCAGGAGCGCAGGATGTACTCCTGGATCGAAGCCTTGATCCACCACATCGCATAGGTGGCGAGCCGGAAGCCTTTTTCCGGCTCGAACCTTTTGACCGCCTGCATCAGCCCGACGTTGCCCTCCGAAATGACTTCGGCGATCGGCAGGCCGTAGCCGCGGTACCCCATGGCGATCTTGGCGACCAGGCGAAGATGGCTGGTGACGAGCCGATGCGCGGCCTCGCGGTCGCCATGCTCGCGCCAGCTCTTGGCCAGCATATATTCCTCCTGCGGCTCCAACATCGGGAACCGCCGGATTTCCTCGAGATAGCGGGTGAGACCGGATTCAGCCGTTAGGATCGGCAATGCAGCACTATGGGCCATGACAGCGCCCTCCAAACTTCAGGCCCCCGACAAAATCGGCGGGCAGGTGGTGCCAACGCTCCCCGAGCCGATGGCGCCATTGTGCGACCGCGAATACGGATCGCGGTGCAACATACCACAAAAGCACCCGACGGAAGGGTTCGCAAAGGTCAAGTCCGCGTGACTCGCCGGTCGGGGTTCCACCAGCAAGCCATTGTTTCGTTCGTTGGTTAACCGATTCCGGCGGCCTTCTGCGCGCCGTTTCTGGCCAAGCTGTCGCGTAAACGGGCGAGCTCGACCGGCAGTTCCGAACGGAACTCGAGAAAATGCCGGGTTTTCGGATGTTCGAAGCCCAATATATGGGCATGAAGGGCTTGGCGATCAAGCCGGGCCAGGGCGTCGCGGGCTTCCGGGCCGAGCAACGCCGCCTTGGTCTTGAATCCGGGCCCATAGACGCGATCGCCGATGAGCGGATGGCCGATATGGGCGAGATGTACCCGGATCTGGTGGGTCCGGCCCGTTTCCAGCCGGCAGGCAAGCAGGCTCGCGACGGGATCCGGTCCGGCGCCGAAATAGCGTTCCGCCACCTCCCAGTGCGTGACGGCATGCCGGCCGCCCTGCCGCACCGCCATCTTGTCGCGCGCATGGGGATGCCGGGCGATTTCCGCCTCGATCCGGCCCTTGGGCCGGTCCGGCGAGCCCCACACGAAGGCGAGATAGCCGCGCTCGAGCGGGCCGGCGTGCCCGTGGTCGGCGAACTGGGCGGCGAGCGCCCGATGCGCCGCATCGGTCTTGGCCACGACCAGGAGGCCGGAGGTATCCTTGTCGAGCCGGTGAACGATGCCGGGCCGTTTTACCCCGCCGATGCCGGACAGGCTGTCGCCGCAAAGGGCGATCAGGGCGTTGACCAGCGTGCCGGTCCAGTTCCCGGCGGCCGGATGCACCACGAGCCCGGCCGGCTTGTCGATCACGATCAGCTCCGCATCCTCGTAGACGACGGCGAGCGCGATCGCTTCCGGACCCGGCACCGGGTCCGCCGGCGGCGGCACCCGGATGGTGATCGCGGCCCCCGCGTTGACGCGGTGAGCCGGATCGCGGATCGTTCGGCCGTCGATGGCGATCTCGCCGGCGAGGATCAGCGCCTTGAGGCGCGAGCGGGAAAGCCCGGCATGTTGGGCGAGGACGCGGTCGACCCGTCGCCCGTCTTCGCTCGCTGCGACGAGGATGGTTTGCGTGCCGGTAGCTTTCGCCATGGCCGACCCGAGTTCGGACAAACCTGATCAGCCTGCGGCGGCCGAGGGCCGAACGCCCGAGGATGCCGCCACGAGGCTGAACGAGATCCTGTCCTCCCCGATCGAAGACCCGTTCGCGCCGGAAGCCAAACCCCCCGTCCCGCCGGAAGCGAAACCGGTCGGTTCGCCGCCGGACCCTGCCCGAAGGGAAGCCGCAAAAGCCGTCCCGCCGGACTTCGCCGCGTGGGAAGGCGCCAAAGTGTCGCCGCCGGAAGCCGCGCCGGATAAAGCCTCGGCGCCGCGCGTCGAGCCGGCATCCGCCGAAGCAGTCGCGCCGCCCGCCGCCGAACCGGTATCCGCCGCCGAGCCGGCGCCCGCGCCGCAAGCAACGCCGTCCGACCCCGGCGCGGCGCGCGTCATCGCAAAAGTGCGGCGGCTCATGTTGGTCTCCACCGTGCTCACGGCGCTCGCCGTCGCCGCGGTGCTCGGCATCATCGGCTATCGCCTTTTCCGCAGCGAGGGAAGCCAGGCGCCCACCCAGGCGACGCTCACGCTGCCGCCGGGCGCGAAGATCGTGCAGAGCGCGATCGCGGACGACCGCATCGTGCTCACGCTTCAGGTCGGCGGCGCGCTCGAGATCCGCACCTATGATCTCAAGACGCTCAAACCACTCGGGCGATTGAATTTCAGCACGGTGCCGTGACGGGGGGCGCCGGCGTCGGTGAAAGTTGGCGGACTGATCCGGCAGGAGGTCAGGCCGCGCGGCGTTTCTTGGGTGAGCGCTTCCGCTCGGCCGGACGGGCAGACAAGGTCAGGCCCAAGGCGCGCAGGATACGCATAACCGTGCTGAATTCAGGATTGCCGGTTTCGCCCAGCGCCCTGTAGAGGCTCTCCCGGTTCAGCTCGGCTGCCTCGGCAACTTTTGCCATGCCGCGGGCTCGCGCCACTAGCCCGAGCGCATCCCGAACGAAAGCCGGATCGCCGGTTTCGAACGCCGCCGTGATGTAGGCAGCCTGCCGCTCCGGAGTGTCGAGATATTCCGCCGCATCGAACCTCGTGGTTACGATCACTACCGTGTCTCCGTTATTTCATGGGCCATAGCATGTGCCCGCTTGATATCTCGAGTTTGCGTGCCCTTCTGGCCGGCGCACAACAGGATCACGACAGCTGCCCCACGCTGCATGTAGTACACGCGATAGCCTGGACCGTAATCGATTCGCATTTCCATCACGCCCGAGCCGACGCTTCTGGCGTCTCCCGGATTTCCCTGTTCCATTCGACGAATCCGAGCGACGATTCGTGCGACGGCATTCGCATCCCTTAAGCGGCGCAGCCAGCTCGAGAATTCCTCTGTCTGCCGCACTTCGATCATGGAGCTGGAATGTAGCCTATAGGCGACGGAGAAACAAGATGATGGCCCGCACTGCCGGCAATCTAAGCGCTCGAATGGCCCAAGGGCTCTCGGCGCAGGCCATCTGGATCGTATGGCCGGCCAACACGGGACAGGCGCTTGCCAGGCCGCGGGATCGAGGCTACTTGACGGGACTGCGCGCTCCCTTCGTCTAGCGGCCCAGGACGTCGCCCTCTCACGGCGAAAACAGGGGTTCGAGTCCCCTAGGGAGCGCCAAAAGAATCGGTCTCTCCAGTGGCGCGAATCGCTAAAGCCACATGTTGCGTCTCTGTTCGGATTGATGACCAAAATCCATAGATAATCTATAATGAGACGCGATGAACCCGCGCGAACCCGTCCGCCACTTTCAAGCCTCGCCTTGATATCTTGCCGTCGGCCCAACAACGCCTATGGCCGGAGTTGTCGGAGACCCCCGAGGAATTCACGCTTTGGCCACCGACCATCCTTAGACTTCGATTTCTTCGCATCCACCCCGTTCATCCCGAGCGCCCTGTTGCAGAAAGTGCCTTATCTAAAAGGGGCCACGGTGCGGCAGTCGGCTCCAAATACTCTGACAGTAACAGTTGAACGCGAGGGCCCTGTCCAAGTGTCGTTCTTTGGTAGCCTTGAGCTCGGGCAGGTCGCATCGGCAGAGACTGCTATCGGACCGGGAATCAACGTTGCGTCTCTCATAGATCAGGCCGGCGCCGGCCGCGAAGCGCGGCTTCGTGGAATCCGCCGGCCCCATGCAGTTGCTCGGGTTGCCGCCTTGGCCGCGCGCTTTGCGAGTAACGCCAGCGACATGCCCCAGATCGCGCTGCCAAGCGAAATCGCTCCGAAAAATTCGTGACGAGCCGGGCCAGCCCGGCGACCGCACACCGCGGGCAACGCCCCGCTCAATGCGCCGGAGCAGCAGCCGAACGCGGATCGATCGCGCCGAGCCGCCGAACACCATATTGATGCCGACCAGCAGCCCGATCGCCCAGGCTGCGGTCCCGGGCAGGCCTGCCAAAATGATAGCGGCCAAAATCAGGTCGATGATGCCGCTCGCCAGCATCCAGCCCCATCGCCCCGACAGCTCGCGCTTGTGCTCGAGCGCGAACATGATCGAGGCAACGCCTTCGATCCCGAAAAACACGATGAGAACCAAGGTAAGCGAGAGGATGCCGCTCAATGGCCACAACAGCAGCACGACACCGGCCGCAATTCCGAGGATCGCCGAGACGAGCGACCACCAGAAACCCGGCGCCTGGCGCATCCAGAAGGTGGTGATCAGGCCGGCGATTCCGCTGATGAGAAACAGCCAGCCAAACAGGATTTCCACCGCGAGCGTCGCGATCGGCGGAATAACGATGGCGACCAGACCGAGGATGACGAGAATGATCCCCTCGATCAGAAAGAGCACCCAATGCTCGTGCAGCGATGTCGCCACCGCGCGCTGAAGTTGCTCGATGTCGGGCTGGTTCATCGACATGGCAGGCCTCCTTGGCCGACAATTCCCGGATGGCCCCCCGAAACTGGCGTGAATAATAGCGCCTTTCTGGTTTCCTTGGAACAACCCCCAAGGCGCGGGCGGCTACCGGAACGACGCGCCCGAACCGGCGATATTCCCGTGCGGGCGATCGAATGAGATGGTGGCTTAGCCCAAGCAAGGGCAGGAGACTGCCTGGGAGCGGTGAGCTTCCGCGTCAAAGCCGTCTCACTGTTCCCTAGGGAGCCAGACAAAATCCTCAAAACCCCGGGCCGGCGCTGAAGCGGAAGCGCTGGGTCACGTCGTAGCTCTGCTTGACCAGCGGCACCGCGTAATCGACGCGCAGCGCTCCGAACGGCGAATCCCAGATCAGGCCGGCGCCGGCGGCGACGCGCGGCTTGGTGGAATCCGCCGGCCCGTTGCAGTTGCTCGGGTTGCCGCCTTGGCCGCACAGGCTGCTCGGAAAAATCGGCGGCGCAAAGGTCGTCGGTCCCTGGTAGCTCCACACGTTGCCGGCGTCGACGAACACCGCGGCCTTGAGGCCCGCATCCTTGGGAATGCCGGGGACCGGCGATTGCAGCTCGGCGGTCGCGCCCGCGAAACTCGCGCCGCCGACGTTGTCGTTGCTGGTTCCCGCGGTGAGATCCCGCGGGCCGAAGCCGTTGGGGGCAAATCCGCGCACCAGCCACGGTCCGCCGAAGAATGCCTGGAAGATCGGCACGCTCTGGCCGCCGAAGCCCATCACGTTGCCGGCCTGGACGCGGCCCACCGCGACGACGTCGCCGAACACATTGTAGTAATAGCGCGCGTCCGTGGTCGTCTTGATGAAATTCTCGTCGCCCCCGAGCCCGGCGATGTCCTGGTTGAACTTGGCGTATACGCCGCTGGTGGGATTGCGGTTGTTGTCGAGCGTGCTGTAGGTCAGCGAATAGCCCGGCTGCGACACCCATTGCGGCCCGGCAAGCGCCGCCTGCTTGATCGCCCCGGATGCCTGGCCGCCCGTTTCGCAGCCGGGGAAATTCGCCGGGCCGCCGGTCGAAACGTCGAGATTGCAGCTCATCAGCGTCGAAACGACGGTGATCCGCTGGCGGAAGATGCTGTAGCGCAATTGCGCGCTCCAATTTTCGTCGATCGGCACGCCCAAGCGAACCGTGGCGCCGTAGGTCTCGGTCCCGTAGGACTGATACGGGCTCTGCAGATTCTGCCGGGCGAAAATCTCGATCCCCGGAGCGACGCCGTAGCCGAGAAAATACGGTTCGGAATACGCAAGCGAGAATCCGCGAGAGTATTGGCCGTAGGTCACGCTGGCCTTGGCGGCCGCGCCGCCGCCGAACAGATTGCGCTCGCCGACGCTGACCTCCGCGAGCCAGCCCTGCGCGGTCGAGTAGCCGCCCGAAACGGTAAAGTCGCCGGTCTGCTGGTCCTCGACCGCGACGTTGACCACGACGCGGTCCGGCGCCGACCCGGGCTCCGTGGTGATCTTCACGCTCTTGAAGTAACCGAGGTTCTTCAGTCGCCGCTCCGCGCGGTCGAGCAGCAGCTTGTTGTAGGCGTCGCCTTCCCCGATCTCGAACTCGCGTCGGATCACGTAGTCGCGCGTCCGGGTATTGCCATGAATGTTGATGCGCTCGATGTAGGCCCGCGATCCCTCGTCGACCACGAAGGTCACGGCGACGACACGGCTGGCGCGGTCGCGATCGCCGCGCGGGCGGACTTGCGCAAACGGATAGCCGCGCTTGGACAGGCTGATCGTCATGTTCTCGCCGGTCTTCTCGATGGCTTCGGCGTTGTAGAGCCCGCCGGCTTTGGCGATCAACATCGCTCGCAGCGCATCGGCACTCACCTCCTTGACGTTCGAAACGATGTCCAAGGTGCCGAAGCGGTATAGATCGCCCTCGTCGATCGTGAACGTGATCACGAACCCCTTCCGGGCCGGATCATATTCGGCGGCGGCGCCCACGATCTGAACGTCGGCATAGCCCTTGCTCAGATAAAATCGGCGCAACAGGTCGCGGTCGGCCTCAACGCGGTCCGGATCGTAAACGTCGCTGCTCTTGAGGAAGCTGAGAAGATTGCTCTCGCTCGTCTTGATGACGTTCTTGAGCTGCGACTTGCCGAAGGCGCGATTGCCGACGAAGCGAATCTGCCGCACCGTGGTCTTTTGCCCCTCGACGATCTCGAACACCAGGTCGACCCGATTGTTCGGGAGCTCGATGAGCTTCGGCTCGGCGCGCACGTCGTAGCGGCCGGCACGACGATAGACATCGATGATCCGCTCCACGTCGGCCTGCAAGACCGGGCGGGACAGCGGGCCGCGCGGCTTCGATTGCACTTCGCCGGTGAGCTGCTCGTCCTTGACGTGCCGGTTGCCTTCGAATGCCACGCGGTTGATCACCGGCGCCTCGACGACGAGGATCAAAAGGCGGCTGCCGTTCTGCTCGAGCTTGATGTCCTGGAACAGTCCACTGGCATAGAGCGCTTTCAGGCCGGCATCGATCGCAGCCGGATGGAGATGCCCGCCCGGCTCAAAATGGAAATAAGAGCGGACGGTCTCGTTTTCCACGCGGCGGTTGCCCTGCACGACGATGGACGACGCCGGGCCCGCGGGCTGCGCCTCTGCCAATATCGGCATGCATGCCGCATAGAGCCCGGCAAGACCGAAGCCGATGCACCGAGCGATCAGCCATTGGCGACAACGTACGCACCGCCACATGGCGCGGATAGTTTCGGCCTATCGTGGCGCGAGGTGGGCCGGAGTGCGGTGATCGGGCGAAGCGAATGGGACGATCGTGCCGCAGATTGGTCCATGCCGCGCCACAATGCGTTTGTGGCCGTGACCATCCGCGGCTCGGCCCCCCGGGCAATGATCGAGCTTCATTTCGGCTGCTGCGGAGCGGTCGGCGCGGCAGGCCGGTCCTCGTTCGCCATGCACCTCGTCATGAATGTCTTGCGCGCCTGGCCGGTCAGCTTCTGATCGTCGGCCCCGAACGTGCAGGTCTCCAGCTTCTGCTGTTTGGTGATCGCGAAAACCGGGGTGTTCGCCAGCGACGTTGCCAATACCCCGAGCACACAAGCGTACCGCAGCATTGTTTGACTCCCGTCGGATCGGCGTTTGCTCAACCTAGCATGGGTTGCACGGTGCCTGCAGAGGCGGAGCCAGCATGGTAACGACGATCCGGGCTGGACCGGTCGACCTCAGCGCGACCCTGTCGCGCTCTTGCGCCAGTTGAGCGTGGCGGTGCGGCCGTTGCGGAAACTGCCGGTGGCGTCGAGCCGGCCGTCCTTGAGCGTCCCCGCCAGATCGACCGCCACGGTGCGGGTGCCGTCGGGCTTCTCGGCGTGCATGCGGATTTTCGCTTCGCCCGAGGCGGAGACCTCGCCCGCCATGAACATGGTCACGCCCGGATCGCGGCCGGGCCATTGGCCGGCGATCCTGCCCCGGCTGATCGTGGCCTGCGCCCGAAAGCAGCGCGGCGGATCGGCCGCGGCCGGGCCGTAGCAGATCGGTCCCGCGTACAGCCCGTCGGGGGCGGCGCCCGCCGCGGACGGCGCATTGGCGAGCGGGCGCGGCGGCTCGGTCGGCACGGCCGCGGCCTGCACCCCCGGCTCGGTCCGCTTGGGGACCGGCTCGGCGCGCTCGGCCGCGCGCTGCCCGGCACCTGCTTTCGCTTCGCCCTCGGACATCTGCCGCTTGGTCTCGGCGAGCGCACGCGCCTGTTCCAGCTTGGCCCGATGGTTCTGCGAAAAAGCCCAATAGCCGCCGGCCACGACGAACAACAGGACGGCGGCAGTGAGCCACTTGGCCCAATCGCCGGAGAGCCAGGGCCGCCCGATGTCGGGAGCCGGCAATGCGTCCCCCTCGGCTTCCGGCACCTGTAGGCTCGGGGATTGCTCGCCCATATCCCTGCTTTACCCTCCGATTGCCGTGCGCAGGATATCACCATCTCACGGTCAAGGAATTGGCCGGCAGGAGCGACGCAAATGTGGGGTTTCGGTGTCGGTGTGGCGCCTCGTCATCCGGCCTGTGGACAGTGGGCCGGATTTTTTCCGACCGTTGCAGAATTGTGACAGCGCAAGGCGAATGGCCCCGGTAGGATAGGCCCGGCGAAACGGGAGGAGCCGTTGCACCGATTCCTGACAGCCGCCGCGGGCGTCCTCTGGGACGCCGTTCAGGGCGAGCCTTGCACCATGGGGCCACTGGTCGCGGCCTCGAAGACCATGGTGCTGGCCGGAACCGCGATGGCCCTGAGCGGCCTCACCGTCACGGCTTCGATGTTCATCGTGCGCAAATGGCTCTGGCGCTATCTGGGCGTTCATGCCGCGGAACGATTGCGGCGGTTCGGTAGCCTCGGCCTCATCCTCGGTGTGGCCGGCGCCGCAGCCGCAGCCTGGACGGTCGACGCGGCTTTGATTGAGCAACAAGTCCCGGAGCTTTGGCTCCGCATCGGAATTGCGGCCGCTGCCGCATTGCTGTGCGCCGTTGCGGTGCGCGCGATCGCGGACGTGATCTGGGGGCGGGATTCGAAATGGGGCCGCCGCACCCGGCTTGCCGGCAGCGCGATCGCGGCTGTTGGGCTTGCGAGCGTGCTATTGCTCCAGGGCGCGGCGATGTTTCATCTCCAGGAAAAAATATCATCGATTCCTCGGCTGAAGGAAATCGGCTCGATCCAGCGCATCGTCCAAAGCTTCCGTCGAGATTGACGCTGTCCTCTGCGGCTCATGCCGCGACCGTTGCGTGATCGGGAAGCCGGATCAGCGCATCGACATCGGCAGCAGCGCGAGCAGGCCGGTGAGCGCGGCGATCACGCCGGCGACGCCGGCCACCGCAGCCCAATATCGGAGCGACTGCAGTCTCGAGCTCTCGGCTTCGCCGGTGGGATCCTCGATGTGCACCAATGCGTCGACCACAGGTTCCGGCGGCGGAACCGCGTCGCCGGCCGCAGGCGTCGGAATGCCGCTCGAGGCGTTCTCGGGCTCGGGCTTGGCGCGCGCGATTTCGGGCCCCAGCCGCTCGAGCGCCTCGTGCCAGCGATGCTCGTCGCTCGGCTCACCCATTTCTTGAACCGATCCTGTTTCCAATCCCGCCGGATCAGCCACGCCTCGACGGCGAGCGTATCGGCAGCAATGACAGGATTCAATCAGGATCGGCGCAAGCCGGGATCATAGGTTGGGTTAACCGATCTGCGGTTTCGCCGTCGGGGCCGCGATTGCCGCTGCCCCTGTCATGACGAATTCGGCTTCTCTCGCCCGTTTGGATAAAGGGCCGGCACCCGTAGGCCCGGCCCCTCTTTCTCAGCGCTTCGGCACTCTGGAGAGCCGCTGGTCAGGCGGAAGGCCGTCGTGCACAGGCTGACGGGGACCGCATGACGCCGTTTGACCGATTGGCATCAGAGGCTGCCACCTTACCGCAGGCTAATGCGACAGGCTCAGGAAGGTTCCGGCCCGGAAACGGCGCCGGTGGATCGATCGTCTCACGATTGCGCTGCGGCACGCGCTCACGCGCCGGCCCCGGAGCAATGCGAAGGCAAGCAGGCGTCAACGATGCGTGGGAAACACCAGGGTGAGCGTACCAACCAAGGCGGCGAGCAAGAAAAGATGCTCGTGCTCGGCATGTTGCAGCGCGATTGCGAGTTGACCGCATAGCCGATCGATCGACCCGAGCCAAACAAGCAGCAGATCACTGCCGCTGTAGGAGCCCGCTGCGAGCCAGGAATCCGGGGGCGTGAACGCCGATATGATTTCCAGCGTGTTTGACAACATGGTTTCAAAGGGTGCCGACGGCCCGCAGTCCTTGGCAATGGCAACATGGCAGATTTGCGGCGGGCCCCGAGGGCGCAACCCCGGAAATGCCGGACATCGCCGCCGCAAAGTTCGGGGAACCGATTCCTCCCGTTGTCGGTTGAACGTCGGATCAACCAAGGAGGCAAGAATGAAGATCTTCGCTTGGATTTTCGCCGCGGCGATCTCGCTCGTGAGCTTTCCGGCACTCGCCGGATCACCGGCCGGCCCGGATGGTTCGATCGTGCTGACCGGCGCGCAATTGTGCGTCGGGCCAGGCTGCCGGGACCGCGATCGCGATGACGATTGGCGATGGCGACGCCACCACGGTTACGGCTGGGATCGGGGCGGCTGCCGCGACGTGACCGTGCGCGAGCACCGGGACGGCGAGGTGATCGTCCGTCATAGCCGGCGCTGCGACTGACGCCGTAGCGGTAGGCCTCGAGCGGCGCTGCCGGCACTCGGCGGTGCCGCTAGGCTGATTCGCGATCGAACCGTCCGCTCGAGCATAAGCGCCGGCTGCGGCATTCGGCCGCGCCGAAGACAAAATCGGAGTGCGCGCATCTACGGCGGCCGGTTTCCTTGGAATGATTGTTCGCCGGGGCGAGCGGGTTTGAACGATGCTTGTCCGGCAGCGTGTGCAACTCATCTTCACCGACATGTGAGCCCAACTGTCTCACGAATGACCATTTCCCCCTCTACGACCCGGTGCAGGTCAAAAAGACCAAAGCACGAGGGTCGCGATGGCTTCCGTGATGATTGCTTGTCCCGAGACCCGTCGAGAGATTTACACCGGCATCGAGACGGACGAGGCAAGCTTTGCGAAACTGCCGAACGTGCTCAGCCGCACGCAATGCTCGGTCTGCGGCCAGGAGCACGTCTGGACCCGGCAGGACGCCTGGCTGTCCACCAGCCGGCGCAAGCAGGTCGCCTGATCCTGCGCGCACGGCGCAATATTCGGTTGCCGATGGCCGGCGAGATTTGCCCCCCGCGCCGCCCGGCCGGAACCTAGCCGCCGGCTGCGACGTTGTTCAGCGCCAGTTCGTATTTCCAAGTCCAGTCCTGGCGAACGGCAGAGCCCCGGTTCACGTACCGAGCACCGGGCCAGGGCTGTCTTCCGTCCACGCGATTCTTCAGCAGCAACGGCAAAGCCGCGCCTCGCTGATGCCACGGGTGGCGAGCTTGTGCAGCCATGAACGCAACATCGAATAAGGGCGCTCGGCTCAGCCGGGACATCCAGGCCAAGATCGGCGAGAAGCTGGCGTTGCTCTACTTGCCGGTGTTGCGCCAGGATATTCCCCAACAGTTGTCCGAACTGTCGCGGCGGCTGGATGCAACCGGAAAAACCCGACGGAAGCACCGCTCCTCGCTGTCGAGGATGCTGGAAGCATTGCGGCGGCGCGGCGCCCGCTTCTGAAAACTTGGTCGAACCGGATCGCGCGTGCGTTCGACCAGAACGGCGGCGCGAAGCGAGGCATCGTCGACGGCTTGCAGGCAATTGAGGGCGGGCGCCCCCATCATTGCCTGACGCCCTGGTCAGTGGAAGCCGCCGAGCAGCCAAATCAGCAGAATGATGGGAATGGGGATTCCAATGATCCACAGCGACCTCCTCGAAAGCGTTGCCGCACCTCGACTCTGATGCGATCGGCCAGGTTCCAAACAAAAATCCGGAACTCGCTTTGCTGCAGGTGCTGCGGCACGACTGGAAGGGCACCGAATGGATCCTTTGATCGACTTCTCCCATTTCGAGTTCGATCACGCGGGAAAACGCCGTAAAGTGTACCGCATGGGCGCCGGGCCCGCGGTCATCGTGATCCACGAAATCCCGGGGATCACGCCGCAAGTCGCACGGTTCGCGCGTTACGTAGCTGATGCCGGCATGACCGCATTCATGCCGCGACTGTTCGGGGTCCCGGGGAAGCCCGTTTCGCGCGCCTATGCCACCGCCGAAATGGCGCGCGCCTGCATCGGCCGCGAATTTCGCGTGCTCGCTGAGAACCGATCGAGCCCGATCGTGGATTGGCTGCGGGCGCTCGCGCGCCGGGCCTACGACGAGATCGGAGGCAAAGGCGTGGGCGCGATCGGCATGTGCCTCACCGGAAATTTCGCCCTGACCATGATGCTCGACCGCTGTCTGATCGCCCCGGTGCTGTCGCAACCTTCGCTGCCGCTGCCACTGACCGGGCGCAAGGCGGCGGCGGTGCATGCCTCGCCCGAAGCGCTGGCGAACGCGCGCCGGCGCCATGCCGAGGAGGGTCTCACCGTGCTGGGATTGCGCTTCGCGGGCGATCCGATCTGCCGACGCGCGCGGTTCGACACGCTCGCACAGGAGCTCGGCGACGCTTTCGAGGCGATCGAGGTCCCCGACAGCGCCGCCAACCCGAGCGCGAGCAAACCGGCGCATTGCGTGCTGACCCTCCACCTCATCGACCGCGCAGGGGAGCCGACCCGGGCTGCGCTCGATCGGGTGATCGGGTTCTTGCGCGAACGGTTGATGTGAGGATCGCGCGCGGCTTGCCCGCTCCGATCGGCTCTCCCGGCGATCGTTTGCATGTTGCTGTGCAGCAGCGGTGCACAGGCGCGGCGATTCGCCGGAACCCTTGTCGGGGCAATGCCGCCCAGTCCCCTCGGGCAAGGAACGTTTTCCGCGGCCGGGAATTGACGGGGGGAAGAGGCGTCAAGGAGGTCAGGCCATGTTGGGCTTGGTTGTCACGCTGCTGATCATCGCGCTGATCGCGGCCGTGCTGGGCTTCGGCGGGATCGCCGGGGCGGCGGTCGGGATGGCGAAGATCGTGTTTTTCGTCGCGTTGGTTATGTTCCTGATCTCGCTGGTATTCGGATTCTCCCGCGGAAGCCTCCGCTGGTAGATAACGAATCGTGGGATCGTCCCGGCCGCCGCCCGATGGGCGGCGGTCGTGCGTTGGGATGCCGAGGAACGAACGGCCAGCATCCGTTCGCCTCGCCCGCCATTGGCTGCCGTCCGACTGTGGCCGAATAGTCATACGCCGCCCCGAACCGCGCCGAGGCTTATCCAAGCACCTTTCATTTCCGGCCCCCGGCCTCTAACATTGCCGGCCAGAAACCGGCGGCTGGAGCCTTGGCATGAAATGCGGGCCTTCCCTATTGGCAATCCTGGGGCTGGGATTGCTGCTGACGGCCTGCGCCGGCGTGTATGGGATCAAGAGCAACGACACCGGCGGCATCATCCCGTGGTCGCCGGAAAACCAGGCCGCAGCCTTTGCCATCGCCTCGCAGCGGTGTGCGCGCTATAACAAGTACGCCCGCATCAACAGCGTGCATGCGCAGTATGGAGATTACATCGGGTTCTCCTGCGTGTGGTCGCCCTACGCGCGCCCCTGACGGACGTCCGCTCGGCCGGCCGGCTGCCGGCGCCGGTATTTCCGATGTTCGTGCGCCCTGATCCGTCCCTTCCCCTAGGTTGCGAGGTTCATCATGGGTAAACCGTTGTCGCTCACCGCCAAGGATTCGCACCGTCTCGGCGCCTACCGGGCCGATCCGGCAGGAAAGCCGCTGGGCGGCGTCGTGGTCGTGCAGGAGATTTTCGGGGTCAATCATCACATCCGCTCGGTCTGCGACCGCCTCGCGGCGCTCGGCTATGTGGCCGTGGCCCCGGCGCTGTTCGACCGGTTCGCCCGCGACTTCCAGTCGGGCTATTCGCCGGAGGAAGTCGCCCAGGCGCGCAAGTTCCTCGCCGACATCGATTGGGCGGCATTCGTGGCCGATACGACGGCGGCCGTCGAGGCGCTGCCGCGGCCGGTCGCGGTATTGGGATTCTGCATGGGCGGCACGGTCGCCTATCTGGCTGCCACGCAGCTCGACGGGCTCGCCGCCGCGGTGTGCTTTTACGGCGGACAGATCGTCAAATCCGCCGACCGCAAGCCGCGCTGTCCCACGCAAATGCATTTCGGCGAAAAGGACGAGCACATCCCGATGACGGACGTCGACGTGATCCGAGCCAAGCGGCCCGATTGCGAAATTCACGTCTATGCCGCCGGGCACGGTTTCTATTGCGACGAGCGGGCGAGCTTCCATGCCGAAAGCGCGACGATCGCCTGGGGCAGGACGCTGCGATTCCTCGACGGCGCGATGGTCAAGCGATAAGCACGCCGCGCTTGCAGGCGGATCCTCGCTAGCCGCTGCTGCCGGCGGCCGGAACCGCGGCCTCCTGCGCGCTCGACGCGACGCTCGCCAGCACGCGCCCGATCATGACCAGGACCGGACCCGACGGAGCGATCGCCTCCAGCCGGGCGGCAATGTCCGCAACGCTGCCGCGCAGGACAATCTCGCCAGCGCGCGTTGCTTCGACGACCGCCACGGCGGGCGTGGCCGGATCGATGCCGTGCTCGAGCGCCGAAGCGGTGACCGCGTGAAGCGTGCGCTTGGGCATGTAGATCACCGTCGTGGTCGACGGATCGGCGACGCTCTTCCAGTCGATGTCCGCCGAGAGCCCGCCGTCCGCGTCCGCGTGGTGCCCGGTGACGTATTGCAGCCGGCGCGAATAGCGCCGGTGGGTGAGCGAGACGGCTAGCCGGCTCGCCGCGCCCTGCGCGGCCGTGATGCCGGGAACCGCCTCGACCGCGATGCCGGACGCGCGGCAGGCGGCGATTTCCTCCCCGGCCCGCCCGAACACCATCGGATCGCCGCTCTTGAGCCGCACCACGCGTCGTCCGGCTCTGGCGAGGCCGATCATCAATTGATTGATCTCGTCCTGACGGCAGGACGGTCCATAGCCGGTCTTGCCGACGAGCATCTTCTTGGCTTCGCGACGCGCGAAGTCGAGAATCTCCGGCGCCACGAGATCGTCGATCAGGATCACGTCGGCGGACTGCAGCGCGCGTACCGCCCGCAGCGTCAACAGCTCGGGGTCGCCGGGGCCGGCGCCGACCAGCACGATGGAGCCGATTCTTTCCGGCTCGGCGTCGATATCCGCGCTCAGCGCTTCGAGCTCGGAAGGATCCGGAATATCGTTCGGCCGCGCGAGCGCGGCTTGGGTGAAACGTTCCCACAGCTGCCGCCGCGCCCGGAACGACAACCCGAGCGATTGGATGCGCGGCCGCCACGTCCGCGCGGCCTCCGCCCAGCGCGCAAAGCCTCGCGGGATCAGCGCTTCCAGCTTGGCCCGGATGGCCTGGCCGAACACCGGCGCCGCGCCGTCGGTCGAAATGCCGATCACCAGCGGCGAGCGATTGACGATGGCCCCGAAGGCGAAATCGCACAGCGCCGGCTTGTCCACGACGTTGACCGGAACGCCGGCGCGGCGCGCGGCCGCGGCAAAGGCCGCCGCCTGCGTCTCGTCCTCGATCGCGCCGACCGCAATGGCGGCGCCGTTAAGATCGGCAGCTTCGAACGCCCGCGCATGAACCGCGATCGGACCCCGCGGCGCCTCCGCGGCGATCGCCAAAAGCTCCTCGGAAGGATTCTGCGCATAGATTTCGACCCAAGCCCCGGCCGCCGACAAGAGTTCCGCCTTCCAGGCCGCGGCCGCGCTGCCGCCCACCAGGACCGCACGCTTGCCGTCCAGCGCCAGGAAAATCGGCAGCCGCGCCAGCGCCTCCATGCGCGGGCTCGGTGCCTCGTGGGGACTTCGGGTCATCGTAGGAGGCAGCCGCACGCTGCCGCCGGCCGGCCGATTGCGACGATGCTCTTCACGGCTCGATCCCTCTTGCTTCGCCTCGCCGGCCCATGCGCCGCAAACCCTCGCGATGCAAGGCGCGCGTGCCGGCACGCCAGCAGATATCAACTCCCGTGCCAACCCGCCGCCGGGGTTGCTACAGATCTGAATTTACGATGCAATTCGCCCTATGGGCAGCCGATTGCGTTCGGGCCTCTCAGTCGGCGAGCTGCCCGCTTTTGCCGCACCCCGCCCGCGGTTTGGGCAAGGCCGTCACGTCGTCGAGGCGACGCGCGAGGCGCGCGCCTGCAGCGCGCGGATGCGGTCGGCGAGGCTGCCCTTGCCGTCCTCGCCGCCGACCGATGCGGGTTGCGATTTGCCCGCGCCGTTGCCGTGGAGCCGCACGCTTTCCTCGGCGAGGATCGCCTCGATGGCCGAGCCGGAGCCTTCGAGCACGGAAGTCAGGCGCACGACCTCGGCGGCGACGTCGTTGATACGCTCCCGCAACAGCGCGTTCTCGACCCGCTCCGCTGCCCAGGTGGCCTCCGCCTCGCGCTTCATCGCGCCAACCTCCCGCTGCAGCTTGGCGCGGTCCTCGCGGGCCCGATCGAGCTGGGTCTCGATCAAGGACTTTTCGGTCTTCAACGTCTCGATCGCCTCGCCATGCCGGCGATCGGTGGTGGTGAGCTCCTGGCGCAGGTCGGTCTCGATCTTGCGCGCGGCTTCGACGTCGCGCCGAAGCTGGTCGCGTTCGTGCTCGCGTTCGGACAGCATGCGGCTCTGCTCGGCAAGACGCATGTCGAGGTCGGCAAGACGTCGACTGAGGATCTCGGCCTCCGCAACCTGACCGGCAAGCTGGCGCTCCAATTGGGCCACCCGCTGGGCGAGCTTCTCCACCTGCCCGCGTTCCTCGGCGAGCTCGCGCGACGCGGCCTCGGAATCGAGCCGTTCACGGGCGAGGCGGTCCTCGGTGTCGCGGACCCCCTTCTGCAGGCCGAGGATCTGCCCCTTGAGGGCGTCGACCTGCGTCCGCAAGGCCACGACCTCCACGCTTTGGCTGTCGAAGAGAACCGACCTGTCCTCGAGTTCGGCGCCGATCCCGACGAGCTCGGCCTCCTTGTCGGCGAGCACGCGCTCGACTTCCCGCAGCGTGCCGGTCTTGGTGGAAAGCTCCTCCTCGGTGGCGTGCAGCTGGTCCTTGAGCGCCTTGTCCCGCGCCTCGAGCGCGAAAATCGCGGCGGTCTTTTCGCCGAGGTCGATCTTGAGGCGGTTGATGGTGTCGGTCTTCTTGCCGAGCTCCGCGAGCTGAGTCGTGGTCTTGGTCTTGAGCTGGTCGACGCTCATTTCGAGCCGGCGCGTCGACATCGCGAACTCGGCGCGCAACTGATCCTTGTCGGCTTGGATCTCCGCCATCGACAGCGGGGTCGCCGCCTCGAGCCGGCGCAGGGTCAGTCGCACCGCGCGGGCATGGACGAACGGGATGATGGCAAGCGCGATAAGGCAGGCGATGAGAAAGCCGAGCCCCACATACATGATCGGCTCGATCATGAATTACGCCTCCGGCCGCAAACACCACTCTCGCGGGGCAACATGCCACGCGGGTCGATCGAGTTCCAGTCCGGTCTCCGCTTAACCTGAACCAAATCAGGCGGAAGCCAGCCGATCAGAACGGATTCCAGGTCGCTTGCGGCGTGAATTTGAGGTAGCCGACATTGGCGCCGAGCCGCACGCCGACGCCGGAGCGAATCGGAATCACCACGATGCCGTTCGCGGTCAATACGGTCATCCCCAGCCCGCCCACGAAATACGCCGAGCCGTCGACGCCGCCGAAGCGCTGGTACACCGCCTGCGTCGCCGGCAGATTGTAGACCAGCATCATGGTGCGGGCGCCTTCGCCGCCGACGTCCCAACCGAGCGTGGGACCCTGCCAATAGACCCGCAAATCGCCGGCGTTCTTGGTGTACAGCGTGCCTTCGCCGTAACGCAGCCCACCGATGAAAGCGCCGCCGGCTTCCTGGCCGAGGACGTAGCCGTTGGGCAGGCCCCATTGGCTCACCGCCCGCTCGATGATTTGCGCCAGGCCGCGCGAAACCCCGCCGAAGAACTTGTGACCCGTGTCTACCAGCTCATGGGGGGAAAACCGGGAGTCGGCGGGCTGCGGCGTCGCCTGAGCGGCCGCCGGCGCGGCACCCAGTCCCGATGCGAGGAGAGCCAGGCAGGCAATGCGAATGAGCGCGCGCATGAATGCTCCATCGGATCGAGGAATCCCGCCTCGCATCGGAAGCACCGGACTGCGGGCTGGATGCGAATCAGGCATTCCTCGTCCCCAACTATGGCGCCAGCACGGCTGCGGCGGAAGCCGGTCATGCCGTCCGCGCCTCCCGCCGCCGCCGGCGGCCGGCTCAACGCCCGTGTCGACCGGTCCCGCCCTCGACGATCTCCCGCGCCGCGGCGGGATCCCCGAAGGCCAGGAACGCGGGCACTCGAAATCCGTCCGCGATCTGTCCGTAGCGCAGCGGCGTGCCATCGGGCTTCTTCACCACGCCGCCCGCCGCGGCAAGCAGCGCGTCGCCGGCCGCGATATCCCATTCGAAGGTCGGTGCGAGCCGCGGGTAAAGGTCGGCGCCGCCTTCGGCGACCCGGCAGAATTTCAGCGATGAGCCGCACACGATCCTCTCCGCGACCGCGAGCCGCGCGAGCAGCGCGGCGGTATCGGCATCGAGATGCGAACGGCTCACCGCAACTCGGATTCGCCCGGGGATTTGCGCGCGCGCGTGAACCGGGACGATCTCGTCGAAGCCGCCCGGACGCGCCGGGTCGAAGCGCAGGCGCTCCGCGCCGCTGCCGAGGAACCCGCGCCACATGCGGCCGAGCGCCGGCGCCGCAATGATGCCCAGGACCGCCACGCCCGCGCGCACGACGGCTAGGTTGACCGTGAACTCGGGTCGTCCGTCCAGGAACTCCCGGGTGCCGTCGAGCGGGTCGACCAGGGCGAAACATCGCCCCAGCGTGTCGGGCCGCGGCAACCCGGTCGCCTCCTCGCAGATGGCCGGGAGCCCGGGAAAGATTTCCGAGAGGCCCTGCAAGACGACCGCCTGCGCGGCTTCATCGGCATGGGTCACGAAGGAACGATCGGATTTTTGCCGGCGCCCCGCCGTCGCCGGATCGACGGCGAGGATCGCCGCTGCCGCCCGGCCGACGACCACAGTGAGATCATCGAGCCGGCCGGCCAACGAGGCGAGGTCGCGGTCGAAACTGAGATCGGTGGTCACGTTGGCTCCGCTCCAGAGAAGCCGAGACGACGGCCGCTTCGGCATGGCGCAGCAGTCGTCGAAGTGCACGGGAATGTGGGGAAATGAGGGTCGCCCTGGCAGGCCGCGCATGTGCGTTGTATCACACCCGCGGCCGCGCGATGGCTGAGTCGCGCCGACAGCGCCGAGTTCGCTGCGTTCGCATCCAACCGGAGACCCGCCATGCACGGCTCCCTCGAAATGCTCGATCTTGCCGCCCTGCTCTGCTCGCGGGTCTGCCACGACCTGATCAGCCCGGTCGGCGCGGTCGTCAATGGGCTCGAAGTGCTCGAGGACGACAATGACCCGGAGACCAAGATCTTCGCGCTCGACCTGATCAAGAAGAGCGCGCGGCAGGCCTCGGCGCGCCTGCAGTTCTGCCGCCTTGCCTTCGGCGCGGCAGGCTCGGCCGGCGCGGCGATCGATCTCGGCAATGCCGAAACCGTGGCGCGCGGCCTGTTCGAGGACGACAAGACCAGGATCGCGTGGAACCTGCCGCCGGCGCTCTCCCCGAAGAACCGGGTCAAGCTCCTGCTCAACCTGCTGATCCTCGCCGGGCAGACCATCCCCCGGGGCGGCACCCTCACCGTGGATGCGATCGGCGACGGCGAGATCCAAGGCTTTCGGGTGACGGCCGCCGGGCTCAACGCCCGTATCCCGCAGGCGATTCCCGGCCTCGTTTCCGGGGAAGCCGGATTGGCCGCGATCGATGCGCACGCGATCCAGCCGTTTTACACTGGCCTGCTTGCCCGCAGCTGCGGGCTGTCGGTGGCGCTGGTGCCGGACGGGGATCGGATCGTGATCACCGCCGGCTGATGGCGGCGCCGGGCCATTTGGCGGCGGCCGGAAACGAATTGTTTACCACGCGGCCGGGCCGGAGCTTCGGAAAGCCGGAAATCACCGGAAATTCACCGCGCACCGGGTGTTGTCGGTAGCCGGACAACCAATCTTAAACCGTTTCCCAACAGACTGGCCGCGCTCGCGAAACGGCGCGGGGCGCGCGCGCGGCCCAAGTTGCCCCGCGGCCAGGGGCGTTTCCATGGACGAATTGCTGCGCGAATTCCTGACCGAGACCAATGAGAGCCTCGACCTCATCGACGTCGAGCTGGTCCGCTTCGAGCAGGATCCCGACAACGCCAAGATCCTCGACAATATCTTCCGCCTCGTCCACACGATCAAAGGTACCTGCGGCTTTCTCGGACTGCCGCGGCTACAGAGGCTTGCCCATTCGGCGGAGACGCTGATGGGCAGGTTTCGCGATGGCCTTGCGGTCACCGCCGAGGCCGTCACGCTCGTTCTCGCCACCATCGACCGCATCAAGGAGATCCTCGCCGAGCTGGAACGGACCGAGCGGGAACCTGAAGGCTCGGATCGGGATCTGATCGGCATGCTCGAATGCATGGCGGCGGGCGCAGCCGCCGAGAGCGCAATCGCCAGCTCACGGACCACGAGCGGATCGCTGGTCTATCAGGGGCTGAACCGTCCGCCTCGCCCGGGTGAAGTGCCGCTCGATGATCTCGAGCGGGCGTTTCGGGAAACGCCCGGTCCGCAGGACCCGGCCGCAGCCACCGCTGTGCGACGGCAATCGCGGGACGAGCCGGAAAACAAATCGCAGCAGCCGGAGCGTGCCGGCGCGCGCGAGAAGGACGACGACAAGCAGGCCGTCGCCAGCCAATCCATCCGCGTCAATGTGGAGACGCTGGAAAAACTCATGACCATGGTTTCCGAACTGGTGCTCACGCGCAATCAGCTCCTGGAAATCGTGCGTCGGCACGAGGAATCCGAGTTCAAGGCGCCGTTGCAGCGACTCTCCAACGTGACCGCCGAGCTGCAGGAAGGGGTGATGAAAACCCGCATGCAGCCGATCGGCAACGCCTGGCAGAAACTGCCGCGCATCGTCCGCGACCTCGCCGCCGATCTCGGCAAGGAGATCGAGCTGGAGATGCACGGCGCGGAGACCGAGCTCGACCGTCAGGTCCTCGACCTCATCAAGGATCCGCTCGCGCACATGGTGCGCAATTCCGCCGACCATGGTCTGGAGGACCCCGTCGAGCGCCGGCGGGCCGGTAAGCCCGACAAGGGCACGATCCGACTCTCGGCCTATCACGAGGGCGGACACATCATCATCCAGATCGCCGACGACGGCCGCGGGCTGGATACCGAGCGCATCAAGGCCAAGGCGATTGCCAGCGGACTGGCTTCGGAATCCGAAGTCGAGAAGATGACCGAGGCGCAGATCCACAGGTTCATCTTCCGGCCCGGGTTTTCCACCGCCGCGCAGCTGACGAATCTCTCGGGTCGGGGCGTCGGCATGGACATCGTGCGAGCCAACATCGATCAGATCGGCGGCACCATCGACGTCAAATCGGCACCACGAGCGGGTTCGAGCTTCAGCATCAAGATCCCGCTGACGCTCGCCATTGTATCGGCGCTGATCGTGCAAGCGGGCGGCGACCGCTTCGCGATTCCGCAGCTTTCCGTGGTCGAGCTGGTCCGCGCCCAAAACAATTCCGAGCACAGGATCGAGCGCATCGGTCACACGCCGGTGCTCCGCCTGCGCAACAAACTGCTGCCGCTGGCGCGCCTCGACCAACTGCTGGCAATTGCCGGTGCCGCGGGAAGCGAGCCGGAAGAGGGCTTCATCGTCGTCATTCAAGTCGGCAGCCAGACGTTCGGGATCGTGGTGGACGCCGTGTTCCACACCGAAGAAATCGTGGTCAAGCCGATGTCGACCAAGCTGCGCCGCATCCCGATGTTCTCCGGCAATACCATCCTGGGCGACGGGTCGGTGATCATGATCATCGACCCGAACGGCATCGCGCAGGCGATCGGGGCCGGCGCGACGCAGATCCCGGAGCCGCCGGCTGACGCCGAACCGACCCAATCCGACGCCAAGACGGTGTCGCTGCTGGTGTTCCGGGCCGGCTCCGCCGAACTCAAAGCCGTGCCGCTTTCGCTGGTGACTCGCCTCGAGGAGGTGGACTGCAGGAACATCGAGCTCTCCGGCGGCCGCCACCTGGTGCAATATCGCGGACAGCTGATGCCCTTGGTGCGGCTCAAGGACGAGTTCCGCATGCGCACCGAGGGTACGCAGCCGCTCTTGGTGTTCTCGGATCGCGGCCGCTCGATGGGACTCGCGGTCGACGAGATCGTCGACATCGTCGAGGACAGGCTGGACATCGAAGTGCCGGGCGAGGCTCCCGGCTCGCTCGGCTGCGCGGTGATCCGCGGCCAGGCCACCGAGGTCGTCGACGTCGGATATTTCCTTCCGCTGGCGTTCCAGGATTGGTTCCGTCGCAACGACGCACAGGTATCCGGCGGGCCGAAATCGCTGCTGCTCGTCGACGATTCCGCATTCTTCCGCAACATGCTCGGTTCGGTGCTCGAGGCCGCCGGCTACGAAGTCACCGCCGCGGGCGGGGCCGAGGAGGCCCTCGCGATCCTCAAATCAGGTCGGCAGTACGACGTCGTCGTTTCGGATATCGAGATGCCCGGCATGTCCGGCTACGAGCTTGCCCAGGCCGTGCGCAGCGAGCCTCGCGGAGCCAATGCGACGCTGATCGCGCTTTCCGCGCTCGCCTCCGAAGCGATGGTCGAGCGTGGACGCCGGGCCGGCTTCGACGATTTCGTGGCCAAATTCGATCGCCAGGGCCTGATCGCGGCCTTGAAGCAAGCCAGCCTGCAGTGGGTCGAAGCAGCGTGAGGACGGCATGACGAGACACACTCCCGTCGGCGCCGAATGCGTCACCGAATACGTGACCGTCGTGCTCGACGGCCAATGGTTCGGTCTGCCGATCGCGCGGGTGCAGGACGTATTCATGCCGGAGTTGTTGACGCGCGTGCCGTTGTCCGAGCCGGAAATCGCCGGCGTGCTCAATTTGCGCGGCCGCATCGTCACCGCCGTCGATCTGCGGTGCCGCCTCGGTCTGTCGCCTCGCCAGCACGGCCTGCCGCCGATGGCGGTGGGCATCGAATGGCGCGGAGAGTCCTACGGCTTGCTCGTCGACGCGGTCGGCGAGGTGATCAAGCTCGCCGACTCCGGACGCGAGCCCAATCCCGTCAATCTCGACGCCAAGTTCGCCCGCGTCTCGATCGGCGTGCACCGGCTCGACGCGCGGCTCATGGTCGTGCTCGACGTCGAGCAGGTGCTCGGTTCGGCGGCCGAGCCGATCGCGGCGTGAAGCCCGCAGCCGAGACGGACCATGCCCCAACGCAAAACAACCAACGAAATGGAAGCGTCATGAAGACCTGTCTGGTGGTTGATGACTCGAGTGTGATCCGCAAAGTGGCCCGCCGCATCCTGGAGGGGCTGGCGTTTCAAATCACCGAGGCGGAGGACGGCCGCCAAGCGCTCGAGCATTGCGAGCGCCAGCTGCCCGATGCCGTGCTGCTCGACTGGAACATGCCGGTCATGGACGGCTATGAGTTCCTCAAGGCGCTGCGCCGCTTGCCCGGCGGCGACCGGCCGAAGGTGGTGTTCTGCACGACCGAGAACGACGTCGTTCACATCGCTCGCGCCCTTCACGCCGGCGCCAACGAGTACATCATGAAGCCGTTCGACAAGGAAATCGTCGAGGCGAAATTCCAGGAAGTCGGCCTGATTTGAATTCAGCCGGCGTGCCAGTGTTCCGAGTATCGGTTCGATGAGTCTCGCGTTGCATCACACGCCGGCATTGCCGGCGGCGGACCCGGCGCTGCTCCGCGTCATGGTGGTCGACGACGCCGTGGTCGTGCGCGGCCTCGTCTCGCGCTGGCTCGCCGAGCAGCCGGGGCTCGCGGTGGTCGCCTCGCTGCGCACCGGCCGGCAGGCGGTCGATCAGCTGGAGCGCGCCGATCCGGACGTCGTCGTGCTCGACATCGACATGCCGGAGCTCGACGGCATCTCCGCGCTTCCCCTGCTGCTCGAGAAAAAACGCGATCTCGTGGTCATCATGGCCTCGACGCTGACGCGCCGGAACGCCGAAATCAGCCTGAAGGCGCTCGCGCTCGGCGCAGCCGATTATGTTCCCAAGCCGGACACCAACCGCGGCATCACCACTTCGACCGCATTCCGCCGGGAGCTGATCGAAAAGATCGTGGAGCTCGGCGGCCGCCGCAGGCGGCGCCGCGGCGAGGCCTGGGGCAGGCCGGCCGCGCTTCCCCGTCCCGGATTGCGTCCGGTCCCCGCCGGTGCGCAGCCGATCGCGCTGCGACCGTTCTCCAGCATTCCCCCGCGCGTGCTCCTGGTCGGCGCCTCGACCGGAGGTCCCCAGGCGCTCCGAAACTTAATCCCGCAGCTCGCGAGTGTGTGCGACCGCGTTCCAGTGCTGATCACCCAGCACATGCCGCCCACGTTCACCACCATCATGGCCGAGCACCTCGCCCGCGCCAGCGGCCGGCCGGCGCACGAGCCGCATGACGGCGAGCCGATCCGACCGGGAACGATCTATCTGGCGCCCGGCGGGCGGCACATGCAGGTCGAGCGCCGCGGCCGGCTGCCGGTCGTCGCGCTGGACGACGGGCCGCTCGTCAATTTCTGCCGCCCCGCGGTCGATCCGCTGTTCGCCTCGGCGGCGCAGGTTTGGGGCGGTACGGTCCTGGCGCTGGTTCTCACCGGCATGGGTGCGGACGGCGCTCGCGGTGCCGCCACGATCGCGGCGGCGGGCGGCAGCGTCGTTGCGCAAGACGAAGCCAGCAGCGTGGTTTGGGGCATGCCGGGAACGGTGGCACGCGCGGGCCTCTGCTCGGCGGTGCTGCCGCTCGACCGGATCGCGCCGAAGCTCGTGGACTTGTTCGCGGGGGCGGGGGCATGACTCCGGCCGATTACGAGTTCCTGCGCGCCATGCTCAAGGAGCGTTCCGGCCTCGTGCTGTCCGCCGACAAGCAATATCTGGTGGAAAGCCGGCTAGTCCCGGTGGCACGCAAGGCCGGCATCTGCGGACTCGCGGCGCTGGTGCAGAAGCTCAGGAACCCGGCCGAGCCGCTCATCGCCGCAGTCGTCGAGGCGATGACCACCAACGAATCGTTCTTTTTCCGCGACAAGGTCCCGTTCGAGCAATTCCGCGACACCATGATGCCCGCGCTGCTAGCCGCGCGTGGCAATCGCCAGATTCGGGTCTGGTGCGCGGCGGCGGCCAGCGGACAGGAGCCGTACTCGCTGGCGATGTGCCTGCGCGAGATGCAGGAGAAAATCGCCGGCCGGCGCATCGAGATCCTGGCCACGGATATCTCCACGGAAGTGCTGGCGAAGGCGAGTGCGGGCATCTACAGCCAGTTCGAGGTGCAGCGCGGATTGCCCATCGCGCTGCTGGTCAAGTATTTTTCGCAAGTCGGCGACCTGTGGCAGATCGCGCCGGAAATCCGCGCCATGGTGCAGTTCCGGCCGCTCAACCTGTTGCGGGAGCTCTCGCATCTGGGCGCCTTCGATGTCGTGTTCTGCCGCAATGTCCTGATCTATTTCGATCAGGACACCAAGACCAAGGTGCTGCAGAACCTCGCGCAGGTGACCCGGACCGACGGCTATCTGGTGCTCGGTGCCGCCGAGACCGTGGTCGGGCTTACCGACGCATTCGAGCCGACGTCGGACCGTGGCCTCTATGTTCCCACGCCGATGCCAAGACGAATGACCGGCACCGTGATCGGCCGCAAGCCGCAGCGGGTCGTCACGCTCGCGCGCGCGCGCTGAGCGGCCGGACGGCGATTACGGGACTTTATGCGGAAGCGAGGGCTCCGTGGGCTGCGAAGTCGCCGCCGCCGCGGCGAGGGCCCCGCATCCAGGCGCCGGCGAACCGGCTCAGGCGGGGATCCGGGTTTCGTCCTCGATCGGCTCGCGCAGGACGTAGCCGCGGCCCCAGACCGTCTCGATGTAATTCTTGCCGCTCGAGGCGTTGGCGAGCTTCTTGCGCAGCTTGCAGATGAACACGTCGATGATCTTCAGCTCCGGCTCGTCCATGCCGCCGTAGAGATGGTTGAGGAACATTTCCTTGGTCAGCGTCGTGCCCTTGCGCAGGCTCAGGAGCTCCAGCATCTGGTACTCCTTGCCGGTCAAATGCACGCGCTGGGCGCTGACCTCCACAGTTTTGGTATCGAGGTTGACCACGAGGTCGCCGGTTTGAATGACCGACTGGGCATGGCCCTTGGAGCGGCGCACGATGGCATGGATGCGGGCGACGAGCTCGTCCTTGTGGAACGGCTTGGTCATGTAGTCGTCGGCGCCGAAGCCCAGGCCCTTGACCTTGTCCTCGATCCCGGCGAGCCCCGACAGGATGAGGATCGGCGTCTTGACCTTGGATACGCGCAACGTGCGCAGCACTTCGTAGCCGGACATGTCCGGCAGGTTGAGGTCCAGCAGGATGATGTCGTAGTCGTACAGCTTGCCGAGATCGACGCCCTCTTCGCCGAGGTCCGTCGTATAGACGTTGAAACTCTCGGATTTGAGCATGAGCTCGATGGACTGCGCGGTGGCGCTATCGTCCTCGATCAGCAAAACGCGCATGCCAGTCCCTTTCCTCGCCGCCTCGGGCTCAGGTCGGCACGCCGCTTCCGCGGCCCCTCGTCACGCCTTGGGACAATTTGATTCGGCACGCTACCGGCCAATGGTTAACAAAAACTGATTCCCGTGTCCAAGCATTCCCGCGGGAGGTTTGCGCGGCCCGCTTTAATACATTGTGGGAAACCAGCTTTCTCGCCACGTTCCGGCTCATGCTTCACATTAAGAACCGGGGTCAACCGATTCGCGCGGTCCGCCAGTCTGGGCGCGCCGCGATAGCCCAAGATAGTGGAACGCAATGTTTAACGAAGCGGGTAAATGTGGGGTTAAGAGACGGCCGCCGGGCGGCCCAAGAACGCTCGATCCGCCGGTTCGCGCCAAAGAAACCGAAAACTAACGTTGTGCCCGTAGGCTTGCCGTCCGTTGGCCGCCGCGCCCGCCGGGCGCCGCGGCATGCGAAGCCGGTCAACCCTGCGGGGGTGTGAGTCGATGAAATCGCGTGAGAGCCTCATTCGCCTGAAGAAATTTCAGGTCGAGGAGAAACGGCGGAAAGTCGCGCAGATCGAAACCATGACTGCCGAGTTCGAGCGCATGGCCGGCGATCTCGACCGCGAGATCGCGGCCGAGCAGGAGCGGGCCGGCATCCATGACCCGGGGCATTTCGCCTATCCGACCTACGCCAAGGCAGCGATGACTCGCCGCGACAATCTACGGCGTTCGGCCCAGGAGCTCAGGACCCAGCTCGACGACGCCAAGGCGGTCCTGGGCGAGGCTTTCGAGGAGCTCAAGAAAGCCGAATTGCTGGACGAGCGCGACCAGATGCGCGAGCGCGTCGCGGAAAGCTCCCGGGAGCCGAGCGAGCTTGGCCACTTCGGCCTGGTGCGGGCGCGGATCTAGCGATCCAGCGATCAGTAGTCAGTAATCAGTAATGATCAGAATTGGGAATCTGGCCGCAACAGCCAGACGCTCCGTTTCTGACTAGTGACCTCTGTCCCCCTGGCCGCGGAAGTCGGAATTGCGGCTTCTGACCGCTGATTTCTGATCTCTGTCCCCTGGGACCTCGACGCGGCGGCGCTTGCCCGGCAATATCCGGCGCGGCGCGCGG